>WNFB01002262.1_pt1 | contig 16748 bp, 17 predicted proteins | sample 5400501 | NCBI WGS metagenome assembly WNFB01 (sample SAMN13153341, study PRJNA577476) | soil metagenome | isolation source: 200 cm saprolite under Douglas fir tree site 2 hole 1 | place: USA:California | collected 2015-04-18
TGACCCTCGCCGCCGATGCCGTACGCGAAATACAACCGCCACCATCGTTGGCCCGTGTGATTCCGGCCGCGCCGCACACCTGGCAGCCGGCGCTAAAACAATTGATGCAGGCCGCGCAAACATGTGGGGTTTCTTTTAGAGTTTACGGTTCGCTCGCCTGGCAATATTTAACCGGTGAATGTTATGTCACAACAAACTCGGATGTGGATCTGTTATTTTATCCCGCCGATTACACCCAACTGCGCGCCGGTGTACAGTTATTACAAGATTGGGAACGAAGCAGTGGGTTACGCGCCGACGGCGAATGCATCTCTGCCTCCGGCACGGCAGTAGCCTGGCGCGAAATACTCTGTGCCCACGATAAGTTGCTGACCAAAGATATTTCTGCGGCGCAATTAAGGCCGCGCGCGGAAATTTTTCAGACCTTCTGGTTTGGTGGATGTCTTCATCCCTTTTTCCGACCATGAATTATCCGGCAAATATTGTCAGCCGGGACGCAACGACTATTGCGCCCGGGGCATATCTCTTACATCGTAACTGCTTCAGCCGCACTGTCAGCCGCGTCGCGGTGCGTGCCTTGTACGGTGAACTCATGTGTTATCCCAAACCGGGCTTAGTGAGCAGGGTTGATAACGGCAGCCATGAGGATATGAACGCCCCCAGCTTTATCCGCAGCCTGTTCGCTTTGCGCCATTACTTTGCCGTGATCGCGGATGCGGGCAGCGACGGGGTGCCGTTTACGCTGTTACAAACCCACGGGGTCGCCGCGGAACAACGCATGCTGCGCGCCACCGGCGGCGCCAACACCCATCGCGGCGCGATTTTCACTTTAGGCCTGCTGGCCGCGGCGGCGGGCTGGCTGCACGCGCATACCCGCCCGCTTCATAGTGCGACGTTAGGCCAGACGGTCCGCACGCTTTGGGGGCAGTCGATCCTTGAGGATTTATCCCATGAGCGGCGTAGCGCCGGTATTAGCCATGGCCGTATTGCGGCATTACGTTATGGCGCGGGCGGAGCGCGCGCGCAAGCGGCGCAAGGATTCCCTGCATTGTTTGACACCGCATTGCCGGTGCTATCGGAAAGCCTTAGGCAGGGTTGCGATCTCAACCGCGCCATGGTGCAAACTTTGTTCACGCTCATGACGACATTAGTCGATACTAATTTGTTATATCGCGGAGGACCACAGGCATTGGCATTCGCGCAGCGAACGGTATCTGATTTTCTTAAGGAAGGAGGTGTATACCGGCGCGATTGGCGCAGGCGCGCCATGAAAATCCATAATGATTTCGTGCAACGGCGTTTAAGCCCCGGTGGCAGCGCCGATCTGCTCAGTGCAACTGTATTTGTTTTTCTCTTGCAGCAAGAGGCGGAAGCACATTAATGGGATTCGCCGTGCTGTGTCCGGGCCAGGGCGCACAACACCGCGCCATGTTCGACTTATTGGCCGGCCAAACCGCGGCGGATAACGTTTTCCAAGAAGCGGGGATCGCGCTGGGAATCGACTTGCGCAAACAGCTGCCGGATATTCCTGCAGCGCGCTTGTTTCAGAATGCCTTCGCCCAACCGTTGCTATGCGCGGCGGCGCTCGCCACCTGGCGCAGCCTAAGTTCGGCATTGCCGGCGCCACTTCTATTCGCCGGCTACAGTGTCGGTGAATTGGCGGCCTATGGCTGTGCCGGCGCTTTAGGCGTCCGCGAGACGCTGCGCCTGGCAGAGCGGCGCGCGGCTCTGATGGATGCCGCAGCGGCGAGTCCTTCCGGCCTGCTGGCAGTGCGCGGATTGCATCGGGCCGCTATTGATGCAATATGTAACCAATACGGCATCGAGATCGCGATTATCAATGACGCCGATCACTTTATTCTCGGCGGCCCGGAGCCTACGCTGACCCAGGCCCAACAGGCCGCTTTTAGCAAGGGCGCACAAACCGCACAACGCTTGCCGGTTACCGTAGCCGCGCACACTTCCTTGTTGCGCGAGGCCTCGCCGGCATTTGCTGAGGAACTGCGCACTACTAAATTTTCATCGCTGGTTATACCGGTGCTCGCCGGGATAAATGGCGAGCCTGTGCGCGAACCGGAAACAGCGGCTATAAGCTTGTCATCCCAACTGCATTCCACGGTCCGCTGGAGCGACTGCATGCAAAGCGCGATGGAAATGGGCGCGCGGACATTTCTTGAGCTAGGACCGGGACGCAGTCTTACCCGGATATTATTAGAGGCTCATCCACATGTAACGGCACGTTCTGTCACAGAGTTCCGTACCCTTGAAGGCGTGGCAGCATGGGTAAATAAACACAGCGGCAGATAAATAAAAACGGCGTTCATTAATCGAAAGGCTCCAATATTTGGCCTTGCTTAGACCATCCGGCGCAACGGCTTGTTCGTTGCCGGCTTTATTGTTCCGCCACCACCTTTAATCCCTCGAACGAAAACATCTCGCCTGGGGATATGACTGCCTCTTCCATAGGGATATCGTTGCCGTAGCGCTCTTTCATTTTGGCCTTCACGGTGGCATCCGAAAGGTCGAAGTCGCGAAGCTTTTGGAGCCGCCCGATATGGACGCCGACTCCCCGGTCGTAGATCTTCCATACGAGTTCAGAACAGTAGATACGGTTATCAGACCACTCGAACGTCAGGTCGTATGGCCTCCCCTGAAACTGGCGGGCGGCCTGCCGGAGCTTGCCGACGGCTTGTGTGGTCAGAATCCGGTCAGCCTCGCGCAGGCGCTTCACCACGTAGTGGCCTCCGTCTCCGCGGGCGATCCATTTTTTCAATGGGGTGTATCGAACCGTGTTGATAGCCTCGTATACGTAGGGACTCCCGTCCCGGAAGAAAATGATTCCCATATGACTATAACGCGAGTGGGTCGCCTTCTGAATCGCGATGCTCTGCGCCGACTGCGACGTGTGAAAGATAATATCTCCATCTCGAAGCTGTTCCGCGAGGGAACCGCCGCATCCGGACAGATAAAGCAGGCTGAGCGCCGCAAAGGCGAATAGCTTCCTCTTGATATTGGCAAAGAACGATGCGCTAGGCGTCGCTATGGAAGCGACCGTAAAGCGGCGCACCGCTTCCCGGCGTCGGCTTGAGTGATTTATATGCATAAACAAATAAACCCACCCCTTTAGCGTGCATGTTTCAGCTTTAAAGCGTCTAAGCAACCACGCAAATTATTGCCGCGACTTCGCCGGGTCCACGCCGCCGGGCGTCCCGGTAGATGTTGCGCCGAGGTAACGGCCCAGGAACTCGATCACGTCCTTTTCCCATACATGCGTGCCCTGCGCCGAGAACACCCTGTGTCCGGGCCCACTGGATACACCCCCCTGTCGCGGCGTAAATGGCTCGTAGATCACCATCCGGTGCGGTATCTCGCGCCGCTTGTAGATTTCGGCGAGGGTAGTGATAGAGTCGGTAGTGGCGTCATTTTCCGCGACCAGAAACAATGTCGGCGTTGTCGACTTTTCCGCGGCATCCGTGAGCGCGCTGCGCACCACGGAGTTTCCCTTCCAGCTCTGCGCACCGCCGGCCTGATCCACCGCCACGACAAATTCGGCACTGCGGCTCACGGAGAACATGGTAACAATGCCGCCATACGACCAGCCCATGATGCCGATTCGTTTCGGCGCAACGAATGGTAGCGTGCGCACATAATCGAGCGCCGCGAGCACGTCATCGGCCTCCGCTTGCAGTCTAGGGACTACCGAGGCTCCGGTTGCGGTGTCCACCGGCCCGTCGGATTTACCGTAACCGCGGCGCTCGGGAACCAGTACCGCATACCCGGCCCGGGTAAGCAGCGTGCCGATATATTCGAACGGCACCGAGCGTCGCTCGCGCCCCGCGCGCGAGCCGTGGTTGTAGATAACGACGGAAAAGGGACCGTTGCCAGCGGGTTTGTATAGATATGCCTGGATGCGCAGGCTCCCGCTCGGATAGAATACTTCGGTGTAAGTGGATTCTGCGGCTGACTGACTATGCGTGGCCGCCGCCACCAGGCATAGCAAGACACCCAGCAGAAGTGTTGCCGAAACGCGCGTCATGTCACACCACGACCCATCGAAATGCGGCCAAAGAAACGTCGAATCTCCTCTGCCGCTTGGTCAGGTGTCTCATAGTGTACGAAGTGACCTGCGCCGGGGGCAAAACTGAACTCCAGGTCAGTGAAGAACTCCGAGAGCCGGTCGGTCCAAATTTTACGGAACAGAGGATCGTGCTCACCCCAGAAAACCCGCGTTGGGATGTGAATGGGCGCCGGGGGCGGCGCGGTCCCTTCGATTACAGCCATACGGCTTGCGTGATTACTCAGATACCAATTGAGGCCGCCCTGGAGATTACCGGGTTTCAGAAAATTATCGACCCAGATCTCCAGTTCATCATCGAATGCGTCTTTCCGATAAGACCAGTGCTGCAAGAACTCACGAATATAGATTCGGCACGTCTCCCGAGAGGAGCCGATTAGTTGAGCGGCCCACGGCATCTGGTGAAAGAACTGATACCAGGTTTCCAGCAGATGCCGAGGTTCTACCCACCGAGACCCGATACCCGGGTAAGCACAGTTGAAGAAGAAAAGCCCGGTAATCCGCTCAGGCCAGCGACGCGCAATCACCTGAGCCACAAACCCTCCGACATCATGGGCCACGAGACCAATTTGACCCAACCCAAGCGCGTCGGCGATCGCTAACGTATCTGCCGCAAGTGTCTCCGGGGTAGCGTCCCGCGTGGGAGAGAGCGATGTCTTCTCAGAGTCACCGAACCCTCTGAAGTCAGGCGCCACCAAATCAAAGTCTGGGTGGAGGCGTTTGATCAACGGCCGCCATACGTATGACCACTCGGGCCAACCGTGAAGCAGCATCAACGTCGGCCCATGGCCGCCGCGCAGGAAGTGCAGGCGAATATCGTTCGCCGCCACGAAATTTGCTTGGATGTCTGTCACGGCGCGTGGCTAACTATGATCTTAAGCAATGAGTATGCTTAAAAAAGACCTCACCTTCAATAACAATCAGGAACAAGGCTGAAATAAGGCAATCCGCTTGCCGCTCTCCGCGCGCGTTTTTGCGATCCGCAACAGGGACGGCGTGGCAACCCATTAGGTGTGGATCATCAACTAGGTGTGGATCATCAACGATGATTCCAAGGCGCGCGATTTCCGGGTCGCATAGGGGAACCGGCGCCCTTCAGCGCTCTAACTTACCGCAGGTGGAGCAAGCGCCTCGATATCCGTCACCACGTCGATTACGACGGGACGGTCCGCTGTGAGCGCCCTCTGCAACGCGGTTGAGAGTTCGCCCGGCCGCTCGACCCGTATCCCGATGGCGCCAATGTCTTCCGCGATCCGGGCGAAATTGATCTTGTTGAAAGTCCACAGCTCGCGCGCCTGATCGGTCTGTTGCCCGCCATAAGCGCGATCGAATCCCCGCTTCGACTGATTTCCGCCGGCGTTGTTGTTGACGACGGTCACGAGGTTGATGTTCCATCGCGCCGCGGTCTCGATCTCGGCGATGTGATACCAGAGCCCGGCGTCGCCCGTGAACGCCACCACCGGCCGCTCCGGGCAGGCGCACTTCGCGCCGATCGCCGCCGGAAACGCCCAGCCAAGATGCCCGGCGCTCCTGATGTAGCTTTGCGTCGGGGCGCGCAAGTCGTACATGCCTCCCATCCACATGCCGGCGTGCCCGGTGTCGACGACCACGATGGCGTCGTCGGGCAGGTGCCGCGTAAGCTCGGAGCAGATGCGTTCCGGCCGCATGGGTACGGCGTCGGACCCGAGCATCGGAAGATATTTCGCGCGCCACTGCTCGCAGATCGAGCGCGATTTTTCCAGCCAGGGTTTCCGCTTCGCCGCGGTCTTGCCGTCGGCATGCTCGAGCATGCGCGCGAGCACTGTCTTTGCATCGCCGAGCACCGCCGACTTGAGCGGATAGTTGCGCCCGAGAGCTTCCGGATCGATATCGATTTGAATCGCGGAAACGCCGATCTTCGGGATAGCCCAGAAATTCGTAGTCATGCCACCGGTCTCGCTGCCGACAAAGCAGACGAGATCCGCCTGCCCTACTACGCGGTTCGCGCTTTCGCGCGAATAGGTTCCTACGACACCAACCGACAACGCGTGGACGCCGGGAATGGAATCCTTGCCGTTGAGCGAAGTCGCGACCGGAATTGCCAGCTTTTCCGCGAGCGCGACGAGCTCCCTGCCCGCCCCCGAGGCACGCACCCCGCCGCCTGCGACCATCACCGGCCGCTCGGCGTCCTGCAGAACCTTAAGCGCGGCGAGCACGCTCTTCATGTCCGGCTCGGGGCGAAAAGGCGGCACGCGGGAGAACTGATGTTCGCACAGCGGTTCCATCTCCGCCTCTTCGGCGTCAATCTGCCCTTCGTTGCCGCGGAACTGCAAATGCACCGGCCCGGGCGCGCCGGACACGGCGACGCGGAACGCCTGCCGCACCATGTCCGGAAAGCGCTCGACGGCATCGACGGTAGCGTTGAATTTGGTGACCGGCTCGAACGCTGGAACGTCGTCCACTTCCTGGTACACCTTACGGAACTTGGTCTTCGGATCTCGACCACCAGTGAACGCAATGACCGGAGAGTGCGCAAGCCAGGCATCTCGCAAGCCCGCCGCGAGATTCAACGCGCCGATCACCTGCGCCATGCAGATGCCGGGACGGCCGCAGGCACGGGCGTAGCCATCGGCCATGTAGGCGGCGGATTTTTCGCCGTGAGTGTGGATGCGCTTGATTTTCGTCCTGCGCTCCATTTCAGCGAACGTCCTGCGCAGCACTGCGGGGACCATGAATACATGCGTGACGCCGTAGCCTTGCAGCATGTCAGCGAGGCACTGTGCTCCCGTCATTTTTGCCATTCTGAGAACCTCGACTGTTGTCATTCTGAGCCGCGCAGCGGCGAAGGACCTCCACCTGTACGGCGCGCTGCTGGAGATCCCTCGCTTCGCTCGGGATGACGGCTTGCAGCCGTCATTTGATCGCGAGCGGATTGGTCGGCGAGCCGACCGCGCCGGTGATGGGAATCGCCGGCGCGACGAACAGAAACTCGTACACCTTGTCCGCGGCGCAATCCTCGGCAAGCTCCTTCACGTAGAAGATCTCGCCCATAGTCATGCCCATCACGGGAATGGTGATCCAGTGCCAGGGCTGATTGATGCCGGGTTCGGTCTCGTTCGGCCGCACTTCGCAGCCCCAGGTGTCGCTCGCGAGCGCCGCGAGTTCGGTGCGCTGGATCCACTCGAGCGTCTCGAACGAAAATCCGGGGGCATCGCCGCCCGGGTAACCGTCCCAGCTCCCGGCCTTGAGCTTGGCTTCCATCTGGCCGGTGCGCACGACGACGAAATCTCCGCGCTTCACTTTCACGCCTTGCGCCTGCGCGGCGCGATCGAGGTCGGCGGAAGTGATGGCATAGCCATCGTCGAGAATCTCCTTGCCGAGGGCGCGCGGCACGTCGAGGAACACGCCCCGGCCGACCATCTTGTTCTTGGTCTTTTCGATGCCGCATTTCTGCGCGCCGTTGCTGGTCACTTCCCGGCAGTCGTAGCCGTTCCACATGTAGTTCTCGTAGAACACGTGGCCGAGGCCGTCCCACTGCGTGCCGCACTGCAGAGGCATGACCACCATGTCGTCGGCGGCGCGGATACCGCGGTGGTCGAGCACGCCGGAATAGGCATCGGTGCCGGTGCGCAACATCGTGTGCAGCGGGTTGATGCGGCCGAGCGCCGGGTACTTGCTCTTCGCTCCCTGCGGACCGTTGTTGTCGAAGTTGAGCGCGAGCGATATCACCTTGCCCTTCTTCACCAGGCGCGCAGCGGCGACGATGTCCTCGGGTCGCGTGTAATTCAGCGTGCCGATCTCGTCGTTGGGGCCCCATTTACCCCAGTTTTTGTATTTCTCGGCGGCATCGCGGAGATCCTGTCTGGTCAGTTTGCGGCCCGGCATAACGCTTCCTTTTCAATTTTTGGAGTTGTCGGAAAAACTACGGGCGCTACTTTATCTCATCGGAGGTTCATGGTCGAGCCGGCAATCGAGTGCTTGCACGCTCGCGCCGGTCGGCGCGCCGATGGTACTATTGCCCAAAAATTGATACTATTGCCCAAAATTCAGAGGAGGCCGTCATGAAGACCATCGCCCGCCTCGTCGCGTGTTGCGCCGGGCTTCTGATCGCAGACGTGTGCTACGCGCAAAGCTATCCCACACACCCGGTGCGCATGATCGTGCCGTTTGCGCCCGGCGGCCCGACCGACTTGATCGCGCGCATCCTCGCCCAGAAGCTGTCCGAAAGCCTCGGACAGCAATTCGTGGTCGAAAACCATGCCGGTGCGGGCGGTAACATCGGCATGGGCCTCGCCGCGAAGGCGTCGGCGGACGGCTACCACATACTCGTCGCCAGCAGCAGCTTCGTCGTCAACCCCAGCCTGTACGCGAAGAATTCTTATGATCCCATCAAGGATTTCGCGCCCGTCACCCTGGCTGCCGCGTCGCCGAATGTGCTGGTCGTGCATCCTTCCGTCCCCGCGAAGAACTTGCAGGAGCTGGTGGCGTTGGTGAAAGCCAATCCCGGCAAGTACAGCTACGCGCAGCCGGGAACCGGTACGACGCCGCACTTGTCCGGCGAGCTGTTCCGGTTCACGTTCAAGCTCGATATCGTGAGCGTGCCGTTCGGCGGCGCGGCCCCGGCGATCATGTCGACCATCGGCGGCCACACCCCGATCGCGGTCACGGCGGTGCCGCCGGCGATGCCGCACATCAAGAGCGGGGCGCTGCGCGCGCTCGCGGTGACGAGCGCCAAGCGCACCGCCGGGCTACCCGATGTGCCGACCATGGCGGAGGCCGGCGCGCCCGGTCAGGAAGCCGAAACCATGCAAGGCGTGCTCGTTCCGGCGGGAACGCCGCGGGAGATCATCGACCGGCTGCAACGCGAAATCGTGAAGATCGTCGCGCTGCCCGACGTCAAGGAGCGCCTCGCGACGCTCGGCTTCGACCCCATCGCGAACAAGCCCGAGGAGTTCGGCGCCTACATCAAGTCGGAGATTGCGAGATGGGCCAAGGTGATCAACGAAGCGAATATTAAAGTCGAGTAATCGAGAGCGAAAAGGGTCATATTTTGCTAATCTTTCCTCATACAAACCTAAATACGATCCGGCATCATGCAATCTTTAGTAAGTAAATGAGGAGTAAGTATGGCTAACGACAAAAATAACGTGATTCCGAGTTCCCTGGAGTTAATGGGAGAGGGGCCGGCCTATAAAGCTAAACTCTGCCGGATGCTGAAAAAGAGCGGCATGTTCGAAAATTTCTCTGACTTGGAAATCGAAACCCTGGCCAAATATATGGATGCCTATACCGCGCAGAAAGGCACCGCTGTTTGCGTCGAAGGCGCACGTGCCGGCTTCATGGCAATTATCGCCGCGGGCCAGTTAGAGATATTCAAAGATAACGGCCGCGGCAAAACCAAAAAAATCACCGAAGTCGGCGCCGGTAACAGCATTGGCGAGATGTCCCTCGTCGACGGGCTGCCGCGTTCCGCCACCGCCGTTGCTATTGAGCCCATCACCCTCGTTGTACTCACTCAGGATAATCTGCAGCGCATCGTCGAGCAGCATCCGCGGTTGGGCACGAAGCTGCTCTGGCGAAGTGCGCAAGTTATCAGCCAGCGATTGCGCAAGGCGAGCGTGATGTTAGCGGATGCGGACTATTTGGACTAATAAGATGTTGAAAAAATCCCTCCATGGTCTTTTCAACACCTTGCCAGTCGCGTGTGCCACCGATAACTTTCGGTAAGTTTGTAGCCGGATGGAACGCAATCCAGGTCACGGCGAAGGTCCCCGGATTTCGGCGCGTCTGGCCTTCATCCAGGCTACAACACGAAGGCGAGAGGGATGGTGCAGTGCCTGACATAGATGAAGTTATTTATTAGGACGCAATACTAGGCGTGGGTTCATCATCATTTATTTGCGCCCGAGGCGGCATGCTTAGTTGTCCATAGCTCAATGGCCTTCCGGATCTCCGGGATGGCGCGCTGGGTTGCTTCTATCCCCGCCTGCATACAAAACTTCTTCTGCGTGAAATCCAACATGCCGACATTGCCTACCGCGGGGGTAATAAGAATATCGGCGTCCTTCTTTTTATATCCCACATTCTCCCTAAACATAATCGCCACCGCTTGCAGAGTAACGTCCGCTAGATTGGTGATGTTGTAATTAGTCACGTTCTCGCTGATATCCACGGCAATCACGATGTCCGCGCCTTTTTCTCTCGCGACCGAGATGGGTATGTTGTCGATAATACCGCCATCCACCAACATCCTGCCTTGATGCACTACCGGCTGAAACACACCGGGTATGGCGCAACTGGCGCGCACGGCGCGGGCCAGCGGTCCTCGATCCAGCACGACACGCGTACCACGATTGAGGTCGGTCGCGACAGCGGCAAACGGTAACTTGAGATCTTCAATGTTACGCACCGGGATCTTACTCGCCACGAACTCTTCCAGCTTGTCGCCCTTAACCGGACCCATGCTGAGAGATAAAATGGCGTAATCAAACAAGTGGTCCTTCTCCAAGGAAAATGCCATCCACTCCAACTCAAAACTATTAGCCTGATATGCGTACATCGCGCCAATTAAGCTGCCGACGCTGGTGCCCACCACCATATCGATGGGAATCTTCTCCTGTTCAAGCGCGCGAATGACGCCTACATGGGCAAAACCTCTGGCCGCGCCGCCGCCGAGAACCAAAGCGATTTTTGGCTTAACTTCCGCGCGGGCGCTTATTCCTGCTTGGTTCAAGCTTGCGCATGCCGCTACCGCAAGAGGAATTAATATCAATACCAAAGACTTTATATATCGCATAATACCTACTTTATAATTCATATAAGGCTCAGCCGGAAGGAAAGGAATCACTATTTTATTAAACTCTGGTACACTAAACGATGTTGACCAGCTTATCAAAGATATAACTCAAAAGACGGTAAGCACTACAATCGAAAATAATGATTCCAGCGCTTTCCATCCGCAATCTAACCAAGACTTATCAGAATGGGCTCACCGCCCTCAAGCGGATTAGTTTCGATGTCGCGCAAGGCGACTTCTTCGCCCTGCTCGGCCCCAATGGCGCGGGCAAATCCACCACTATCGGCATTATCAGCTCGCTCATCAATAAAACCAGCGGCAAGGTATTTGTCTTCGGCAAAGATATCGACTCCCAATTCGATGAAGCCAAAAGCTATCTCGGTTTAGTGCCGCAGGAAATAAACTTAAATATTTTTGAGCCGGTAGTGCAAGTAGTGGTGAATCAGGCGGGCTATTACGGCATTGAGCGTAAACGCGCCTATAAACACGCGGAACGCTATTTGAAAAAACTCGGCCTCTGGGAAAAACGCCTGGACGCGGTCAGGACCTTATCCGGCGGCATGAAACGGCGGCTGATGATCGTCCGCGCCCTGGTGCACGAACCCAAGCTGCTGATCCTGGATGAACCGACCGCCGGCGTGGATATCGAGGTGCGGCGCTCCATGTGGGCCTTCCTAAAAGAGATCAATGCCGGCGGAACCACCATTATTCTTACCACGCATTATCTGGAGGAAGCGGAGAGCCTGTGCCGCAATATCGCCATCATCGATCAAGGCCAGTTGGCCGAGAACACCAGCATGAAGCGGTTGCTCAATCAGTTGAATACGGAAACCTTTGTGCTTGACCTGAGCCGGCCGCTTGAGACTTTGCCGGAAATGCCCGGTTACACCCTGCGTGCTATTGATGAACACACGCTAGAAGTGGAAGTATCCAAACAGCAAAGCATCAATGCCTTGTTCGCGGAGTTGTCGGGGTGCAATATTCAAGTGTTGAGTATGCGCAACAAGACCAATCGCCTGGAGCAATTATTTATGCATCTCGTCGCCAATAATAAAAATGCGGACGCCCAAAAATGACTTTGCGGGAAAAAATGATCGCTTTTAACACCATCCTCTTCAAAGAAATCATCCGCTTCACGCGTATTTGGGGACAGACTATCCTGCCATCGGTGATCACAACCGTGCTTTATTTCATTATTTTCGGCAAATTAATCGGTTCCCAGATCGGCAACATGGAAGGCCATAGATATATGGACTTTATCGTGCCGGGACTTATCATGATGTCGGTTATTACTAACTCTTACTCCAATGTCGTTGCTTCTTTTTACGGCGCCAAGTTTCAACGCAACATTGAGGAGATGCTGGTCTCCCCTACTCCGAATTATTTGATCTTGCTGGGTTTCGTCTCGGGCGGCGTGGCGCGCGGTGTGACAGTAGGGCTTGCGGTAACCCTGGTGTCGTTGCTGTTCAGTGACGTGCGTCTATACGATTTTTTCATTACTGCCAGTGTGGTTCTGCTTACGGCTGCCCTGTTTTCGCTCGCCGGCTTTATCAACGCCATATTCGCGCGCAGCTTTGACGACATTTCCATCGTCCAGACCTTTGTTTTGACGCCGCTCACCTATCTTGGCGGCGTGTTCTATTCTATTAAGCTGCTGCCCGCGTTTTGGCAACACGTCTCTTTGCTCAACCCGATACTGTATATGATCAATGCGTTTCGTTACGGCCTGCTAGGCACCTCGGACATCAGCCTTTATGTCTCCTATTTCATCATCATTGCTTTTATCCTGGGCCTGTTCACCTTTAGCCTGCATCTCATGAATAAAGGCTACGGAATACGAACTTAAAAGACTCCATAGGCGCCGTCCATTCCCGTACCCGGCTATGAAAATCACCCAGATCCGCTTTTTGTACCAAGTCGATTGAAGTATTAAGCTCAAGGTGAGCTGTTTTGTCATTGCGGTCGGGTGGCGTTCATCGACGGCCGTGTACATACCGCATCCACCAACCGCGCCAATACCGGTGCATCGTTGCGCCAGGCTATCTCGGGCAGACGGAAGTCGACATAGGCGAACGCCACCGCCACGGCGAGATCGCCCAAATCCGGCTGTTGCCTGCCGAAGCGGGCACCGCTGATACCATCGAGCGCGGCGGCGGCACGCGGGAGCGCACGTACCCAGCGCTCCGACAATATGGTGCCGGCGCCGTCGTTGAAACGACGTTGAATCACGACGCTGAAGGCGCAATCAATCGCCGCGCGACCCAAGCCGAGGCGCCGCAGCGTATCGGCGCGCGCTTGCGGTTGTGACGGCAACAGATCGTCGCGACGCGACCGTGTAATCAGATAATCGCAAATACAGCTGCTTTCGATCAGCGCGATGCCGTCATCGGTCACCAATGCCGGCACCTTCGCAAGCGGATTCACCGCCAGCAATTCCGGCGCGTCGTTCCACGGCTCGATCCACACCGTTTCGAGCTGGTCTGCCAATTCCGTTTCATGGGCGGTGACCAGCACCAACCGGGCATAAGGCGAGGTCTTGTTCAAATAGAGCTTCATGTGGCATCTCCTGAAAGAGTGGCACGCCCGAGCTCAGGCTCCACGACGAGCCGGCTGCGCTACACTGTCCGTTCTTCTTTAGCGTTACCGTTTTACCGCGGACTTCTTTAATTCCTAACTAAGCTTATGAAAGCGGCTGCATCACATGTTGCTTATAGGCCGGGCGGCCCTGCAGGCGCGCATACCAGGCTTCCACGTTCTTAAAGGATGGGCGTTTAATATCAAGCGTAAACCAACGATGTATTGCCGCCCCGAGCGGGATATCCCCCATGGTAAAGGCTGCGCCGGTAATATAGGCCCGCTTACTAAGCTGGCTGTCGAGTATAGCCACGCTCTTGCTCGCTTTCTTACATCCCGCTTCAATCACATTCTGATGCCGCTGTTCCGGCGGCTTCCTAATCAGCTCAATAAATACCGGTCGCAGCTCGAGCCAAAGAGTGCCGAGTTGCCAATCCATCCAGCGATCGGTCTCGGCGCGTTTGGCCAGGTCTTGCGGGCATAAAGCGCCCATTCCATACTTCGCCGCCAAATAACGCACAATGGTATTCGACTCCCAAAGCACGACATCGCCATCCTCGATAGTCGGCACCAAACCATTGGGATTAAGCGCCAGATATTCGGGTGTATTATTGATCCCAAACTGGCCGCCGGCATCAATCCGCTCAAAAAAAATGCCGAGTTCATCGCAGCACCACAGTACTTTTTGTACATTAATAGAATTTTTGCGACCCCAAATTTTTATCATGCTGAGAGCTCCTTAAATGTTCGCGGCCCCTATGCTAGCGCTAAAACGGTTCCCGATAAATCACCGAACAGGAACGGCTGGGATTTATCCCTTTAACTTGACCGGACGCCAAGTCAAGCCGCATTATTAAAAAATGAGATTCACATCCTTAATGCGGCTACTGCCGACCGCCCTGCTGCTCGCCGGCTGTCATTCCAACCCGTATTACGATCCAGCCAAACCGCATCATACGACGAAGGGCTTTCGAAATAACTATCCGCACGAACCACCCGCCAGTGTTTGGAAATGGAAGTGGGAACAGTTCTGGAACGGCGTGCCGAAAGAGCCTGAGGGCGGTTATCAATTTGAGCTGGTTAAACCCGATCTCAACTTTCTCGCCGCTAATCGCGCTCAGCCTACACTTACCTGGATCGGCCACGCCACGCTGCTGTTGCAGATAGGCGGGGTAAATGTCCTCACCGATCCGCATTTGACGGAGCGCGCTTCGCCCTTGCGTTTTGCCGGGCCGAAACGGCGAGTGCCGCCGGCGATACCTCTCGATGCGCTACCGCATATCGACATCGTCGTGATCTCGCATAATCATTATGATCATCTGGATGTACAAACGGTGGAGGGATTAAATGCCCAGTCAGGTGGGCCGCCGCAGTTCTTCGTGCCACTGGGGCTTAAACCCTGGTTTGCCGAACATGGCATCACTAATGTGCTTGAGCTGGACTGGTGGGAACAGCGCGAGCATCGCGGGCTTAAGATACATCTGCTGCCGGTGCAGCATTGGAGTGCGCGCACGCCCTTTGACCGCAATCAAACCTTATGGGGCAGTTGGCTGTTGGAGCATCCATACTTCAAGTTTTACTTTACCGGCGACAGCGGCTACTCCAGAGACTTCCAGGACATTGCGCGCCGCTTCGGCCCAATTGATCTTGCCGCCATTCCCATCGGCGCCTACGAGCCGCGCTGGTTCATGAAAACTATGCATGTTAACCCGGAAGAAGCGGTGAAGATCCACCGCGATTTACGCGCCAAATATTCCGTTGCCGTCCACTGGGGCACTTTCCGCATGACTGATGAGACATTGGACGAACCCCCTAGGCGCCTGGCGGCGGCGCTGGCCGCCGCCGGTATTCCGGCCGGACGTTTCTTTGTTATGAAGCATGGGGACACGCGCAAACTGGAGGCACTGTTCAAAATGCCCTCCACGTTAAGCCGGAAGAGAAAAGATTTAGTTGACGCCTCCGGCACTGACTGATAACCGCGCCACAGCTTCCCGGGTCACCGGGCGTCCGGCGACCAATCAACGATATACCAACACCGGGATCTTGGAGTGAGTCAAAACCCGGACAGTCTCACTGCCCAGCAGTACCGCCGCGATGCCTCTCCTGCCGTGCGACGCCATAAAGATAAGATCGCATTTTTTATCTTCCGCCGCTTTAATGATAGCGGTATAAGGTGAATTGCCGGGCGTGGAGAAGCACTCGCATGGCACACCGGCGGCCTTTGCCTCTTTCTCAATCACCGCGAGATACTCCCGGGTCTGGGTCTTGGTCATTTCCTCATAATCCCCCTGCGACAGTAACTCGGCCCCCCATTCGGCATAAAGCATGGGAGGAAAATCCGGCGCCGCAAAAAATCCGGTGACTTTGGCGCCGATCTCTTGAGCAAACTTAATACCGCTCTTTATTATCTTTTCCGATGACTCGGAGCCGTCTGTGGGTAGAAGTATATGCTTAAACATATATCCTCCTTTTGCTGGAAGCTATTATTGCCTGGGACCCATAAATTTAACATGTGGAATCATTTTTGGAATCATTTTTTACTGAGCCGATAAGAATTATCTCAAGCGCCTGGCGGGTTTTAATTAAGGCCAATCAACTGCTGCGTTTATTGGCCTCATAAATAGGCGTAAAGCGGGGAAGCGCGGCTTCGATGTCCTGCATACGGCGCTCATTAGATGGGTGGGTGGATAACAATTCGGGCGTCTTTGCGCTGCTGCCTTCCGTTTGACTCATCTTGCGCCACAAACTCAATGCCGCATGCGGGTCATAGCCGGCCTTAGCCATCAAATCCAAGCCGATATAGTCGGCTTCGGACTCCTGTTTGCGGCTAAACGGCAAACCGACGCCGATACCTAAAGCTAAATTCACCGCCTGCAAGCTGGCGTCGCTCATCTTGCCGGAGGCCCCCAGCACGCTCAAACCTAAATTTATGCCTAAAGATTCGGACATGCGTTCGCGACTGTGCTGGGCAATGGCATGACCGACTTCATGCGACATCACCGCCGCCAGCTCCGCATCGCTCAAACCGAGATTTAACAATCCGGTATACACCGCCACTTTGCCGCCCGGCAAAGCCCAGGCATTGATGGTTTTCGGGTCATCGATGACGTTAAACTCCCATTGATATTCCGGGTGCCCGGAGACTTTTGCAACGCGCTCCCCCACTGTGCGCACCTGATTGACGTATTTCGGATCATGGCTCAGCTTCGCTTTAGCCAAGGTCTCTTGGTAGGCCTGCAACCCCATTTGTTCCGCTTCACTTTCAGACACCAACATCAATTGGTGGCGGCCGGTAACGGGCGCAGTGGTGCATGCTGCCAACAA
>WNFB01002263.1_pt1 | contig 16747 bp, 13 predicted proteins | sample 5400501 | NCBI WGS metagenome assembly WNFB01 (sample SAMN13153341, study PRJNA577476) | soil metagenome | isolation source: 200 cm saprolite under Douglas fir tree site 2 hole 1 | place: USA:California | collected 2015-04-18
CGGCCTCGGCCTCACGCTCCGCCGCCGAACCCTTGGCGCCGTGGCCGCGGAACAACCGCGTCGCGGCGAACTCGCCCAGCTTGTGGCCCACCATGTTCTCGGTGATGTAGACGGGGATGAACTTGTTCCCGTTGTGCACCGCGAGGGTGTGGCCCACGAAGTCGGGTGTGATCGTGCTGCGCCGCGACCAGGTCTTGAACACCTTCTTCTCGTTCCGCTCGTTGAGGGCGCGAATCTTCACCATCAACGACTCCTCGACGTACGGACCCTTCTTGACGCTGCGTCCCATTACTGCGTCGCCTTCCCGCGCTTCCGCCCGCGCACGATGAGTTTCGTGGACCGTTTCTTCTTGTGCCGCGTCTTCTTGCCCTCGACCTTGCCCCACGGGTTGGTGGGCGGCCGGCCGCCGGATGACTTGCCCTCGCCGCCGCCCAGCGGGTGATCGACGGGGTTCATCGCCACGCCGCGGACGCGCGGGTTACGGCCGAGCCAGCGAGACTTGCCCGCCTTGCCGATCGTCAACAGCTCGTGCTCGGCGTTGCCGACTTCGCCGATTGTCGCGAGGCACTCGCCCCGCACCATGCGCATCTCGGTCGAGCGGAGGCGCAGCGTGACGTAGTTGCCCTCCTTCGCGACGACCTGCACGCTGGTACCGGCGCTGCGGCACAGCTGGCCGCCGCGGCCGATCTTCAGCTCGATATTGTGCACCGCGGTGCCCAGCGGAATCTCGAACAGCGGCATCGCGTTGCCGATACGGATATCGGAGCCCGGACCGGACACGACGCTGTCGCCGACGTTCAACCCTTTCGGCGCCAGGATGTAGCGCTTCTCGCCGTCCGAGTAGTGCAGCAGCGCGATGCGCGCAGTGCGGTTCGGATCGTACTCCACTGCCGCCACGCGCGCCGGAATCGCGAACTTGTCGCGCCGGAAGTCGATGCGCCGGTACTGCCGCTTGTGGCCGCCGCCCTGCCAGCGGGTCGTGATGTGGCCCTTGTTGTTGCGCCCGCCGGTGCGCTTCAGCGGCTCGAGCAGCGACTTCTCCGGCTCCGCCTTCGTGATTTCGGAGAAATCGGAGACCGAACGAAACCGCGTGGCCGGCGTCATCGGCCGAAACTGTCGGATTCCCATTTAGCCCTCGAACACCTCGATCGCGTCGCCCTCTTTGAGGGTCACGATCGCCTTTTTCCAGGACGGCCGGCGGCCCGCGTAGCGGCCGTACGTGCGCCGCTTGGCCCGCATGATCATCGTGCGGACGGCGGTAACCGACACCTTGAACAGCGTTTCGATGGCCGCCTTGATCTGCGGCTTGGTCGCATCGGAGTGCACGCGGAACGCGTACTCCTTGCGCGCGCCGTAGGCCGCGGACGACTTCTCCGTGACCACCGGCCGGACGATCATGTCGTGCAGCTCAGGCATCGGGGGGGCTCGCCTCCTTCGTCTCCTGCTTCGCCGCGCCCTCGTCGAGCGCGCCGATCTCCACGACCACCGTCTGCGCCCAGAGGATCTCGTACGCCGTTGCATCGGCGAAGCGCATCACACGCACGTCGGGGATGTTGCGGCCCGACAGGTAGACGTTGTGCGCATCAGTGGCCGTGAGCATCAAGACCTTCTTACCGGTGGCGTCGAGCTTCTTCAGCAACGCAGCCAGGTCCTTCGTTTTCGGCTTCTCGTACTCCAGCGCGTCCACAATGACGAGCGAGCCCTCGCGCGCGCGCGCGTTGAGCGCCGACTTCTTGGCCAGCTGGCGCATCTTCTTGGGAATCGCCAGCCGATAACTGCGCGGATGCGGCCCGTGCGCGATGCCGCCGTGCCGCCAATGCGGGGCGCGGGTCGAACCTTGCCTCGCGCGGCCGGTGCCCTTTTGCCGCCACGGCTTCTGATTGCCGCCCGAGACCTCGCTCCGGGTCAACGTATTGCTCGTGCCCTGCCGCTGGTTGGACAGGAACGTGATGACCGCGCGGTGCAGCAGGTCCTCGTTCACCGTGCCGTCGAACAGCGCTTCGGGCAGGGTGACAGCCTTCTTGCTGGCGCCCACCGCCGAGTAATGAGGAGCCTCAATCATGGCGGCTCCGGCCTCCCTGCTTGCGGACGGTGACCAGGCCGTTCATCGGGCCTGGCACGGAGCCGCGCACGAACAAGAGATTGCGCTCGGCGTCGATCCTCACGACCCGGAGGCCGAGCTCGGTGGTGTTGCGGGCGCCCATGTGCCCCGGCATGCGCTTGCCTTTGATGATGCGCGACGGGTCGGTGCCCGGCGCGATCGATCCCGGCTTGCGGTGCCGTGTGTTGCCGTGGGTCTCGGGGCCGCCGTGGAAGTGATGGCGGTGCACGACCCCCTGGAAGCCGCGGCCCTTCGACACGCCGCTCACTTTCACGCGATCGCCTTCGGCGAAGATGGCGACCGTGACGGCGCTCCCCGCCGCGGGCGCCTCACCCGTGACATCGAAGCGGCGGATGATGCGGGGCGTCGTCTCGACGCCGCCCTTCTTCGCGTGGCCCGCGAGCGCCTTGGGGGCATTCTTGGGCTTCTTCGCGCCGAAGCCGAGCTCCACGCGCCCCTCGAGCACGGCGACGACGGGGCACGGCCCCGCCTCGATCACCGTGACCGGCACGTGTGTCCCGGCGGCGTCGAAGACTCTCGTCATTCCCAGTTTTCGTCCGATCAATCCGTTCATGTTCCTACTCGACTTTGATTTCCACGTCGACGCCCGCCGGCAGATCCAGCTTCGTCAGCGCGTCCACCGTTTGCGACCGCGAATCGAGGATGTCGATCAGCCGTTTGTGCGTCTTGAGCTCGAACTGCTCGCGGCTCTTCTTGTCGATGTGCGGGCTGCGCAGCACCGTCCAGAGCTGCCGCTTTGTGGGCAGCGGGATTGGGCCCGAGACCTGCGCGCCGGTCTTTTCAGCCGTCCGGACGATGTCCGCGGCAGCTTGATCGATCAGCGCGTGGTCGAATGACTTGAGACGAATTCGGATTTTGCTTGCCATTGGCTCCCCAATGTGAAACTCGAAATGCGAAATTCGAAATTTCGCATTCCACATTTCGACTTTCGAATTACTTCAAGATCTTCGTAACGACACCCGCACCCACCGTTCGCCCACCCTCTCGGATCGCAAACCGCAGCTGCTCTTCCATTGCGATCGGCGTGATCAGCTCGATCGCCATCTTCGTGTTGTCGCCCGGCATCACCATCTCCACGCCGGCCGCCAGCTCGACACTCCCCGTCACGTCCGTCGTGCGGAAGTAGAACTGCGGCCGGTAGCCCTTGAAGAACGGCGTATGCCGGCCACCTTCCTCCTTAGTGAGCACGTAGACTTCGGATTCGAACTGGGTATGCGGCTTGATCGAGCCTGGCTTCGCGAGCACCATCCCCCGCTCCACCTCGTGCTTTTCCACCCCGCGCAGCAGTAACCCGACGTTGTCTCCCGCCTGTCCATCGTCCAGCAGCTTGCGGAACATCTCGACGCCCGTGACGACCGTCTTCTTGTCGGTCCCGAAGCCCACCATCTCGACTTCCTCACCGACCTTGATCTTGCCGCGGTCGATGCGGCCGGTGGCCACCGTGCCGCGGCCCGTGATCGAGAAGACGTCCTCGACCGGCATCTGGAACGGCTTGTCGACCTCGCGCTTCGGCACTGGAATGCTCTTATCGAGTGCCGCGAGCAGCTCCTCGACCTTTGCGACCCACTGCTTATCGCCTTCGATCGCCTTCAGCGCCGACCCGCGTATCACCGGTGTGTCATCGCCCGGGAACTGGTACTTGGACAGCAGCTCCCGCACCTCGAGCTCCACGAGATCGAGCAGCTCGGGGTCATCCACCAAGTCGCACTTATTGAGGAAGACGACGATCGCCGGCACGTTCACCTGCCGCGCCAGCAGAATGTGCTCGCGCGTCTGCGGCATCGGGCCATCGACCGCGCTGACGACGAGGATCGCCCCGTCCATCTGCGCCGCGCCCGTGATCATGTTTTTCACATAGTCGGCATGCCCCGGGCAGTCGACGTGGGCGTAATGCCGCGCGGTCGTCGAGTACTCCACGTGGCTCGTCGAGATCGTCAAGATCTTCGTCGCATCGCGCCGGCCCTGACTCTCGCTCGCCTTTGCCACCTGATCGTAGCTCACATAGGTCCCCAATCCCTTGTCGGCCGAGACCTTCGTCAGCGCCGCCGTCAGCGTCGTCTTGCCGTGGTCCACGTGGCCGATCGTGCCGACGTTCACGTGGGGCTTGTTGCGTTCGAATTTTGCCTTTGCCATTGCTTAGCCTTTCACTTTCGAAACGATTTCTTCTGCCTTCGCTTTCGGAACTTCCTGGTAGTGCGAAAACTCCATGCTGTAGATCGCACGCCCTTGGCTCATTGACCGCAGCGTCGTTGAATAGCCAAACATCTCAGAAAGCGGGACACTTGCCGCGACGATATGAGCATCGGCGCGCTGCGTCATGCCGCCGATCTTGCCGCGGCGCGCGGACAGGTCGCCAATGACGTCGCCCATGTAATCGGAGGGCGTGACGACTTCGACGTCCATGATCGGCTCCAGCAGAATCGGATGCGCCTGGCGCGCGGCTTCCTTCACCGCCATCGAGCCGGCGATCTTGAACGCCATTTCGCTAGAGTCCACGTCGTGGAACGAGCCGTCCACCAGCTCCACCTTCACATCCACCATCGGATAGCCGGCAAGGACGCCGTTCTCCAGCGCCTCTTTGACGCCCTGCTCGACCGGACCGATGTATTCCTTGGGGATCGAGCCGCCGACGATGTTGTCCTCGAACACGAACCCGGTGCCGGCCTGGCCTGGCTCCAGGTGGATCACGACGTGGCCGTACTGGCCGCGGCCGCCCGACTGGCGGATGAACTTGCCCTCGATGTACTCGACGCGTTTGCGAACCGTCTCGCGGTAGGCGACCTGCGGGCGGCCCACGTTGGCGTCGACCTTGAATTCCCGCCGCATGCGCTCGACGATGATCTCGAGGTGCAGCTCGCCCATGCCGCTGATGATCGTCTGGGCCGTCTCGGCATCGGTGTGAACGCGGAACGTTGGATCTTCCTCGGACAGCTTCGCCAGCGCGACGCCCAACTTGTCCTGATCGGCCTTGGTCTTCGGCTCGATGGCGACCGAGATGACGGGGTTTGGGAAGCGCATCGCCTCGAGAATGATCGGATGGGCCTCCTCGCACAGCGTGTCACCGGTGCGCGTGTCCTTCAGCCCGATCGCGGCCGCGATGTCGCCGGCGCGCACCTCCTCGATCTCCTCGCGCTTATTGGCGTGCATCTGCAGCAGCCGCCCGATCCGTTCCCTGCGGTCCTTGGTGCTGTTGTAGACGTAGGAGCCGGCGCTGAGCACGCCCGAGTACACGCGGAAGAACGTCAGTTTCCCGACGTACGGGTCGGTCATGATCTTGAACGCGAGCGCGGCGAACGGCGCGTCGTCCGACGCGGGCCGCTCGGCGTGCGTCGCATCGTGATGCGGCAGATGGCCCTTGATCGGCGGGATGTCGACGGGCGACGGCAGATAATCGACGACGGCGTCGAGCAGCGCCTGGACGCCCTTGTTCTTGAACGCGGCGCCGCAGATCACGGGGACGATGTTGCCGGTGATGGTGGCTTTGCGGATGACGGTGCGGATTTCTTCTTCAGTAAGCTTGTGGTCTTCGAGATACTTGTGCAGGATGGCGTCGTCGGACTCGACGCAGGCTTCGATCATTTCGTGTCGCATCTTTGCAACTTGATCTTTCAGCGCCGCCGGGACCGGGCCTTCGACGTACTTCTTTCCCATGGTCTCGTCGTCGTACACGATCTCGACTTCGCGCACCAGATCGATGAGTCCCGTAAACAGCTCGCCGGAGCCGAGCGGCACCTGGATCGGCACCGCCTTCGTGCCGAGCCGGTCGCGGACCATCTTGAGGCACATGTCGAAGTCGGCGCCGACGCGGTCCATCTTGTTGACGAAGATGATCCGCGGCACGCCGTAGCGGTCCGCCTGGCGCCACACCGTCTCGGTCTGCGGCTCGACGCCGCCCACGGCATCCAGCACGGTCACTGCGCCGTCGAGGACGCGCAAGCTGCGCTCCACTTCGACGGTGAAGTCCACGTGTCCCGGGGTGTCGATGATGTTGATGCGGTATTGCTGATTGAGGCGGGTCCAGAAAGCGGTCGTCGCGGCCGACGTGATGGTGATGCCGCGCTCCTGCTCCTGCTCCATCCAGTCCATCGTGGCCGTACCTTCGTGTACCTCACCCAGCTTGTAGGTGCGGCCCGTATAGTAAAGGATACGCTCGGTCGTAGTCGTTTTCCCGGCATCGATGTGGGCCATGATGCCGATATTCCGAATGCGATCGAGTGGCGTCGTACGTGGCATTGCTTTCCTTTATTCAGCAAAAACGCGGGGCGACCAGGACGCCCACGAGTGGGCCGGTCTCGCTCCGCTGTCATCGGGCTCCTTTTCAGAGCCTCCGATGCAGGATCCCTTAGATCAGGGTCCCGAGATTGTTTGTTTAGGCGTTTACCACCGGTAATGCGCGAAGGCGCGGTTCGCCTCCGCCATCCGGTGCGTGTCTTCCTTCTTCTTTATCGTCTCGCCTTCGCCCTTCGACGCCAGGATCAGCTCGGCCGCCAGGCGCTCGGCCATCGTCTTTTCTTTGCGCGCGCGGCTGTACTGGATGATCCAGCGCATCCCCAGCGCCGTGCGCCGCTCGGGGCGCACTTCGACCGGCACCTGATAGGTCGCGCCGCCCACACGCCGGGACTTCACTTCCAGCGCCGGCTTCACGTTCGACAGCGCCTGCTTGAACACGTTCACGCCGGGCTGCCCCGTGCGCTGCTCGATCATGTCCATCGCCTGATAGAAGATCCGCTCGGACAACGACTTCTTGCCGCACACCATCAGGTTGTTCAAGAACTTCGAGACCGTCTGGCTGTCGTAGCGCGGATCGGGCGGCACCGGCCGCTTGATCGCGGATTTGCGACGACTCACTTCCCGGCCTCCTTGGGACGCTTGGCGCCGTACTTGGAGCGCGACTGCTTGCGCTCGTTCACGCCCGCGGCGTCCAGCGTGCCGCGGATGATGTGATAGCGGACGCCCGGCAGATCCTTCACGCGGCCGCCGCGAATCATCACGATCGAGTGCTCCTGCAGGTTATGCCCTTCACCGGGGATGTATGCCGTCACTTCGAATCCATTCGTCAGCCGGACGCGGGCCACTTTGCGCAGCGCGGAGTTCGGTTTCTTCGGCGTGGTGGTGTACACGCGCGTGCACACGCCCCGCTTTTGCGGGTTGCCACGCAGGTGCGGCGCCTTTTCTTTCTTCTCCACGTCGCGGCGGCCGTGCCGGACGAGCTGGTTGATGGTCGGCAAATACCCCTCGCAAATGAATCCTAAAAAAGCTGTTCCGGAGCCGGGGAAACTAAACGTATTGTTTGAGTTAGGTCAACCCCCGGGAGTCCGGCGTTCCGCAGCTTGAGCGCCGCCGTTCCGAGCGGTAGGATTATCGGGAACGATGCGTCTCATCCTCAGCGGCGCCCTCGGGTTGGCACTCGCCGCGCCTGTGGCGGCGCAAAGCCCGGCTGCTTCCGGCGTGCTGCGCGGCGTGGTCTATGACAGCCTGATCACGTCGGCACCCCTGGAAGGCGCCGAGGTGTGGATCGAGAGCACGAATCGCATGGCGCGGAGCGACGCCGCGGGACGCTTCGCGCTGATGGAGCTGGCACCCGGCCGCTACGTGCTCACCTTCTATCATCCCATCCTCGATTCCGCCGGCGTGTCGGTGCCGCCCGTCGTGGTCGACGTCGTGGCCGGCGACAGCAACACCGTCGCGCTCACGACCCCGAGTCCGGCACAAGCACACCATCTGCTGTGTCCGCAGGATCCGTTGCGCCGGACGGGGAGTCTGGTGGGTGTGGTTCACAACGCCGCCGATGGAAGGGCGATGCCCAGCGCGACGATCAGTGCGCACTGGACCACGTACGACATCGGCGAAGCGTCAGTCCGCAGTGCGCCACGCTCCGTCGTAACCAAATCCGACGCATCAGGCCATGTGCTGCTGTGCGGTCTGCCGACCGACGTGGCGCTCGTCATCCGCGGGCAGGCCGAGGGCGGATCGGTGGGGATGTTAGTCGTCGATCTGGCGGGACGTGCGTTCGCCCGCACCGACGTGGAGTTGGCGGTGGCACCCATTACCGGCGCGGTGAAGGGGGTCGTGCGGAACAGGCTCGGCTCGCTCGTGCCGGGAGCAACCGTCGTGGCTCTCGGGACGGACGCCTCGGTGCAGGCCGATGCGTTCGGTCGCTACTCACTCGACGCCGTCACGGTGGGATCGCGGATTCTCGAGGCCCGTGCCGTCGGGTATGTGATCGGTCGCGCGCAAACCATCGTGCGACAGGTCACGGCACAGCAGCTCGATATCGTGCTGGGAGATTCGGTGACGGTCCTCGAACCGGTGACCGTAGAGGCGGAGTACGAGCCCTACTTGAAGCACGTCGGTTTCATCCAACGTAGCCACACCGCCCAAGGTCATTTCCTCGACACCGCCGCGATCGCACGAACCGGGGCCTTGCGGTTCGAAGAGGTCTTTCGCATGGTCCCCGGCGTCCAGCTGCGGCCCAACGGATCAGGCATGCTCGTCGAGCTGCAGCGCGGCCAGGGACAGATCAACAGCCCGGGGCTCGGAAACTACTGCCCTCCGATGTACTTCATCGACGGGGTCTACTACCCGTTACCGCCGCTCCAGACCCAGTCAGTCCCGGTCGTTCCCAGTGAGATCCTTGGCATCGAGGTCTACTCGAACCTGTTCAGCGCCCCCCCCCAGTACCAGCGGCGGGGCAGTACCTGCGGTGTGATTCTCATTTGGACCAAGCATGGTACTCCGAAACGGAACCCGTCACAGTGATAAACCACGTGGTTGTGGGGTGTCTAAACCGCGTTCATATTTGCGCGGCAGGGTGTTCTACCGGCAGCATCTATCCAAGAAAGGCAGGCAAAGCATGCGCAGAACGTTCGTGTTGGTACCAGCGCTTTTGGCTTTGTGCCTGATCCCGGCGGCGGTCCGTGCGCAAGCGCAAGCCCGTCAGCTGACGGGCAAAGTCACGCGCACGTTAGGCCAGACGCCCGTCCTCGGTGCGACGATCGTCGAGATCGGCGGCAAGGGCGTCGCGCAGTCGGGAGGTGACGGCAACTTCACCATCAACGTCGGACTCGGTAACGTGCGACTCCTGGTTCGCGCGATCGGCTTCCAACGCAAAGAAGTTGCGGTGCCGGCGTCGGAGTCCAGCGTCACCATAGGGCTCGACGAGGACCCCTTCAAGCTCGACGCCGTGGTGGTGACCGGGCAGGCCACTACGATCGAACGCCGCAACGCGACGACGGCACCGGTCCAGGTGTCGAGTGACGAAATCAACCGGGCCCCCGCGCAGGCGCTGGAGCAGGCGCTGCAGGGCAAGGTGCCGGGCGCGATCATCTCGATGAACAGCGGCGCCCCCGGCGGCGGCGGACAGGTGCAGATCCGCGGCACCACGACAATTCTCGGTGCCGGCCAGCCGCTCTTCGTCGTCGACGGCGTGATTATTTCCAACGATGCCGTCTCCGATGGCGCCAACTCGGTGACGGGCGCCGGCGCGCGCACGACGGCGTCGGGTATCGGCAGCAACCAGGACGCCCTGGTGAACCGGCTCGCGGATTTGAACCTGCCGGAGATCGCGTCGGTCGAGGTGCTCAAGTCAGCCGCGGCCACCGCAATGTACGGCTCACGCGCGACCAATGGCGTGATCCTGATCAAGACCAAGCGCGGTGCCGGAACCGGCGGTGCTCCGCAATTCAATCTGAACACGCGAGTTGGCCGCAGCGTGGCCTACCGTCTCCTGGGCACACGGCACTTCACGAACGTCGGCCAGATCTTTTCACTGCCGTACGGGAACGGCAGTTCGCCTGAGGACACTGCGCTGATGCGCGCGATGTACCCGGGTGGGACGATTCCCCTCACGCACGATTACCAGTCGGAGCTCTACAACAGCAGCAAACCCTCCTACGACGTCACTGGGAGTTTCAACGGTGGGAACGCTGCGACACAGTATTTCGTGAACACGACGGCAAAGAACGAGGAAGGCACGGCCCTGAACACGGGCGCCCGGTTGTACTCCCTGCGCACCAACATCGACCAGTCCCTGGTCGACGGGAGGGTCAAAGTCACCGTCGGACTCAACGTCACCCGCAACAGCAACAACCGCGGACTTTCGAACAACGACAACACCTGCACGTCGCCGATCTATTGCTTCGCCTACACCCCCGGCGTGGTCAATCTCGACTCGACCGACGCGACGGGGACGTACACGCGGAATCCGTTCAATGGCGGCGGCAACACGGTATCCAATCCGTTCGAGACGTTCCGCTATCTGCGGCTCAATGAGCTGACCTCCCGCCAGATCGGCGATCTCAACGCGACCTGGTCGGCATTGAATCGAGACCAGCACCAGATTTCCGTGCAGGCCACTGGCGGCTTCGATCGGGCGCAGATCTCCGGCGATCTGTTCTCGCCATCGTTCCTCCAGTATGAGAACCCGGTTGCGAGCGATGGTTACTCGGGACGTGCCGTGCGGACGGAAGGCAACGTCTTCAACTACAACCTCATGCTGAACGGCACGTGGAATTACCAACCCTCGAGCGACATCGGCCTCACGACGACGGCCGGTTTCGATTACGAGACGCAGGCCGTTCGGATCATCCGGACGCGTGCCCGCGGCCTGTTGCCGGGTGTCGAGACCACCAACAGCGGCACGGTGCTCGACGGGGCGGATGCTATCTCGAAGTTCCGGGATGATGCCTTCTTCGCGGATGAACAGTTCGTGGCGCTGGGTCAACGGCTGACGATCCTCGCCGGAATCCGCGCCGACCGCTCTTCGGCGAATGGCGACCGCACCAAGCGCAACGTGTACCCGCACATTTCAGGCTCCTACCGCTTTACTGACCTTGGGAATTTGTTCAACGAGGTCAAGATTCGCGGCGGCTACGGTCAGACGGGAGGGCGCCCCCGCTATGGTGACCGGGACGTCGTGCTGAACGCGGGCAACACGTACGGCGGCACACCGACACTGGTGCAAGCCGGCGTCAGAGGGAATGCGGGCATCACGCCCGAGAGCTCGAACGAGTGGGAAGCAGGCACCGATGTGCAATTCCTCAATCGGCGTCTGCAGTTCGAGGGGACCTACTACAACAAGACGATCACCGACCTGTTGCTGCAGCCGGCCACGATTCCTTCCGGCGGCCTTGCGGCCCTGGTGATCAACGGCGGGCAGCTGCACACCGCCGGCTTCGAGGCGTCGCTGAACGCCGCCGCGATGCAGAGCCGCGAGATGGACCTGAGCTTGAGGGCCACATTCGCGAAGAACAAGCAGACGATCAACAAGCTTCCGGCGACAGTGCCGCGCTTCCCCGCGGGCGGATCGTTCGGGGCGGCCTTCGGGCGGAACTTCATCAGCCCGGGCGGGCGCACGACATGGATCTGGGGCAACGTGCCGTTGGACGCGAGCGGGAATATCCTCCCGATTGGCACGGAGGTCACGAATCCAGGTTTGATCGCGACTCACCGCGACACGATCGCCGGGGATGCGAACCCCGATTTCATGATGGCATTTTCGAGCTCGTTCCGGTGGAAGCGGTTGACGGTCTCGGCGAACGTCGACTGGCGGCAGGGTGGTCAGGTCGCGGACATGACGCGCGTCCTGTGGGACGAGGGTGGGACGTCACGCGATTACGACGACCCGATTTCGTCGAAGAACTTCGGCGCCGGGTGGGACCTCAAAAACATCCCGGCCACCTACACGACCGCGGCAGGGGATGTCCTTCCCTACACCGCCGGCTCGTTCCGTTACAACTCGTGGAACGGCGGAAGTGACGTGCGCACGTATCTCGAAAGCGCGACCAACGTCACCTTGCGCGACGTGTCGCTGAGCTACGAGGCTCCGGACAGCTGGGTGCGGTACTTCAGAGCGCGGTCGGTGCGGGTCTCGTTCCAGGCGCGCAACCTCTTCAAGCTCACCAATTACTGGAGCTTCGATCCGGAGTTCAACAACTTCGGGGCGACAAACTTGAACCGGTTCATCGATCTGGCGCCGTTCCCATCGAACCGCGCGTTCTACCTGTCCGTGGACGTGGGGTGGTAACCATGCGACCCGACACTAACGGATCTCAACCCACTGTCCTCGAGAGGATAACTATGCGACGCATCTTTGCGAGCCTCGCGACGGTGGCCGCCGTCACGCTGGCTGCCTGCAACCTGGATCTGACCAATCCGAACAACCCGACGCTCGGGGGCGCGCTGTCCAACCCCCGCGCGGCCACGAGCCGGATGATCGTGGGCGTGATGTCCGCGTATCGCGTCAATCGGACCGACCAGATCCGCGCGTTCGGCAGTTTCGGCCGCGAGACGTACTACATGTTCATCACGGACGGCCGGTTCATCACGGGCCCACTCCGCGACTGGAGGCAGAACAACTCCTTCGACGCGGGCACGCAGTGGGGCGGACGGTACGGTAACTACCGCAACGCCTACGCGGCGATGAGCATTATCAACACCACGACTGCACTCACCGCCGCCGAGAAACGTGGCGCGTTAGGTGTCTTGAAGACGTTCATCGCGCTCGACATTCTGCACGTCATCGAGGCACGCGGTCCGATCGGCGCCGTGGTGGATATGACCGACGACGTGAATGCCGTCAATCCGGTCGTCAGTCAGGACTCGACATACAAGTGGATCTCCGCAAAGCTCGATGAAGCGAAGGCAGATCTGGATGCCGCAGGGACCTCGTTCTATTTCCCGATCTACAGCGGCTTCGCGCAGGGCGTCGCCGGGGCGAGTACGCCCGCAGGCTTCAAACAGTTCAACCGCGCCATCAAAGCCCGAGTCGAGGCCAAACGCGGGTCGATCGGCTGCGGCGCGACCTGCTACACCGCGGCGTTGGCGGCGCTGGATTCAACATGGATCGCCGACCTTACGGCGGCGAATCGCAACAACGGTATTTACGTGATCTACTCGACCGCCGCGGGTGACGCTCCGAACACCGTCGCGTTCACAGGGTCCGCGGGGAGCGATCTCTACGTTCATCCCGGCATCGACTCGATTGCGGGCGTCACCCTCGACAATCGGTACGTCCGCAAGATCTCAGGGTGCCCCGCGACCAGTCCGCGGAGCGAGGTCGGCGTAAGCGCATCGCATCGTCCCTGCACCTATAACAGCACGATCCTCCCGATTCCGATCATCCGAAACGAGGAGCTGGTGCTGCTTCGAGCCGAGGCGCGCTGGTTCACAGGAGCAACAGGTACCGCGATCACCGATTTAGCGGCGGTACGGTCGGGTTCAGGCAGCGATGCCGGCGGCACCAGCGTCGTCGCATTCGCCACACCCACGAATGACGCACAGTTCGTGAGCGAGCTCCTGTTACAGCGCACCCTGTCCCTCTATCAGGAGGCCCAGCGCTACCCGGACTACCGTCGCTTTAACAGGCTCGCCGCCCTGGGAACGCTGCCTCAGGATGTCACAGCCGGCTTCACGGTGGCCACGGCCAGCGTGCTGCCCAACCAGGAGTGCGATGCGCGGGCACGCGTTGGCGCTCCGGCACCGATGAGCTGCCCGGGCGGAGCCGCCGTCCCATAAGGACGGGTCGGACGGCCTGAGGGCCGGATGGCCTGAAAAAGACAGCGCCCGGGAGCAATCCCGGGCGCTGTTTGTTGTCATCTGCGAGTTTTTTGCCGTGCGCCGCGTGAGAATGGTATCAGGCTCACCGCCATGTTGCCCAACATTGGCCCATGGCGGATTGCTCCGACCCAGGCCGAGGCCACACATTATGGCTATGTCGTTCCCCCTTCCGACGTACACGGTGGACATGGTGCGCGCGTTCCCCGACGACGGGCAGCGCTACGAGCTGGTCGAGGGCATCCTGCTCGTGACGCCAGCTCCGGCATCCGACCACCAGATTGTAATCGCACGGATCCTGGCCGCATTGCACGTCTACCTCGGAGACCATGGACCGGCCTACGTCGTAAGCCCGGGCGAAATCGAGATCGCGCCAACGCTCCATCTAGAGCCCGATGTTTTGGTTTTCCCATCCACCTTCCGGCCCGGGACCCAATGGACCGATATCAACGGCTGGTGGTTAGCCGTGGAGGTTCTGAGTCCGTCGTCCAAGCATTACGACCGAGACTACAAATTGGAGACCTACCTGCACCTTGGGGTCACCGAAGCGTGGATCGTGGACTTGGATCGGCGCTGCTGCGAGATCTCAGGCGTGGACGGCCGACGTTCGATCGCTGAATACCGGAAAGTGCGTTGGCATCCGTCGGGCATGGCCCAGCCTCTCGAGCTCGATCTCGAGGCAATTTTTCGGGATATCGTGTAGACGCCAAGCAGCTGTGAAAAAGCAAACGGCGCCCGGGATCGCTCCCGGGCGCCGCTGCGTTTTGCCCGTCCGACCGTCAGACCGTCCGACCGTCCTTCTACTCTGCTTCCACTTCTGCCGGGAACGGACTCGGCGCCGGCGCAGCACCGGGCAGGGCCGCTTCCAGCGGCGGCGTCGGAGGCTGGAAGCCCTCCGGCGGCTCGATCTCGATGTCGTGATACCGGTAAATGCCGGTACCCGCCGGGATCAGATGCCCGATGATGATGTTCTCCTTTAACCCTAGCAGATCATCCTTGGCCCCGCGGATCGCCGCATCCGTCAGCACCCGCGTCGTCTCCTGGAAGGAGGCGGCGGAGATGAACGACTGCGTCGTCAAGCTCGCCTTCGTGATGCCGAGCAGCAGCGGCTCGCGGGTCGAAGGCTTGCCGCCCTTCCTCACCGCGCGCTCGTTGATCTCGCTGAAGATCAGCTTGTCCACGTTCTCGCCTTCCAGGAACTCGGTGTCGCCCGGCTCGACAACTTTCACCTTCTGCAGCATCTGGCGCACGATCACGCCGATGTGCTTGTCGTTGATCTTCACGCCCTGCAGCCGGTACACCTCCTGCACTTCGTTCAACAGATATTCCTGCACGGCACGCGGGCCCTTGATCCGCAGAATGTCGTGCGGATTCACCGGACCCTCGGTGAGACGGTCCCCCGCCCGCACCCGGTCGCCTTCGTGCACGCGCAAATGCTTGCCCGCGGGCACCTCGTACAGCTGCGCCTCGCCCTCCTCGGGGTGCACCCAGATCTCGCGCTTGCCGCGCTTGATCTCGCCGAACCGCACCACGCCATCCACTTCGGAAATCGTGGCGGGGTCTTTGGGCCGGCGCGCCTCGAACAGCTCGGCGACGCGCGGCAGGCCGCCCGTGATGTCGCGCGTCTTGTACGCCTCACGCGACACCTTGGCGAGCACCTGGCCCGCGTACACGTCCTGGCCATCCTCGATCATCAGCTGCGCGCCTTCGGGAATCACGAAGTCGCGGAGCCGCTTCTCCTTGTCGCCCTTCTTCTGGACGACTTCGATATGCGGGTGGAGCTTCTTCTCCCGATCTTCGATGATCACGCGCTGGCGCCGGCCGGTGATTTCGTCCAGCTCCTCGCGCACCGTCTCGTCGTCGACGATGTCCACGAACCGCACCAGACCCGCCACGTCCGTCATGATCGGGTTGGTATACGGATCCCACGTGAACAGCACGCCGTCCTTCGCCATCTGCTGGCCGTCGGCGACCATCAGCGTGGCGCCGAGCGGCACCTGGAAGCGCGAGTGCACGGCGAGCTTGCCCGCGGCGGTGCTGCCGCTGGTGTGGGCGGCCGCCTTTAGAATCAGCTCGCCCTCGTAGCTCGTCACGACCTTCTGCTTTTCCGGCGTCTCCACGAACGTCAGCCGGTCGCCGTGCTCGATGACGCCTTCGACCTTGGTCTTCCGCACCGTCTGCTCGGCGATACGCGCTGCCGTGCCGCCGATGTGGAAGGTGCGGAGCGTCAGCTGCGTACCCGGCTCCCCGATCGACTGCGCGGCCAGAATGCCGACCGCCTCGCCGAGGTCCACCATGTCCATCGTGGCGAGGTTGCGGCCGTAGCACATGCGGCACACGCCGCGCTTCGCCTCGCACGTCAAGACCGAGCGGATTTTCACCATTTCGATACCCGCATCCTCGATGGCCTGCGAGGTCTCTTCGGTGATCAGCTTGCCCGCTTCGACCAGCACCTTGGGCCGGCTGTCTTCATCCAGCTCGTGTGGATCCATCACTTCTTCGAGCGCCACGCAGCCGACGACGCGCTCGCGCAGCGGCTCGATGATGTCTTCGCCTTCCTTCAACGCCGACATCTCGAGGCCGAGGATCGTGCCGCAGTCTTCTTCTGTAATCGTCACGTCTTGAGAGACGTCGACGAGCCGGCGAGTCAAATAACCCGCGTCGGCCGTCTTGAGCGCGGTGTCGGCGAGACCCTTCCGCGCGCCGTGCGTCGAGATGAAGTACTCGAGCACCGACAACCCTTCGCGGAAGTTCGATTTGATCGGGCTCTCGATGATTTCGCCGATGCCGCCCGTGAGCTTCTTCTGCGGCTTCGCCATCAGCCCGCGCATACCGGCGAGCTGCCGGATCTGATCGCGCGAGCCGCGGCTGCCGGAGTCGAACATCATGAACACCGGGTTGAAGCCGCCCTTGGACTTCTTCATGGTCGCGACCATCGCCTCGGCGATGTCGTTGTTCGCGTGCGTCCAGGCGTCGATCACCTTGTTGTAGCGCTCACCGAACGTGATCTGGCCGGTCGAGTAGGCGCGCTGGAACCGCTCGACGCGCGCTTCGGCGTCGTGCAACAGCGGC
>WNFB01002266.1_pt1 | contig 16718 bp, 8 predicted proteins | sample 5400501 | NCBI WGS metagenome assembly WNFB01 (sample SAMN13153341, study PRJNA577476) | soil metagenome | isolation source: 200 cm saprolite under Douglas fir tree site 2 hole 1 | place: USA:California | collected 2015-04-18
GCGCGTCGATGGCGGAGTTTGCGTTCGGGTTCTTGGTCTGGAAGCCTGATTTCAATTGACTGCCCACCATCCCCTGCACGTCTGGGACAAACTTAGGATCCGAAGTCGTCCCCTGGATGAAGAAGGGAACACTTCCGCCCTTGCCGCCCAGGCCCGCAAGCTGCGAGAGTCCGGTGACCGCGCCGCCGGAGAGATTTGCGTTCATGTGGTAGTTCAGAGCTCCTCCCGGGCTGATGGTTCCGCTCCCGGTTATAGTGCCCAAGGCAGGGATAGTGAGGTTGATATTTTCCGTACGCGTGCCGTCCGGCGCTACACGTGCATCCGTGCTCAGGTTCTGGATGGAAGTGTCTGATCCCGTCTGCGCGCCGGAAAGCGCAGAGATCGCCGAAAGCTTGGATCCGAGATTGAAGCCGGCCAGGCGCGTTTGCGCCAGACGAATGGGGCCGGTAATGACCGGCTTCTCCGCGGAGCCGGCGATTCCCAGGTCAGTGGAAAGGGTTCCACCTTTAAGCGAGGAGCCGGAAGGCAGAACCACGCCCAGCGCAGGCAGCATGGCCTCGAGCTCGTCCACCGGCATGCCCGCCGCGTTGAGCTTCATATTCAGAAGAGTTTGTTCTCCCTGCATGTGGTAAGTGCCGGTCAGTTTGGCCAGGGCCTTGCCGATCGAAATATCGCCCTGCGTGAGTGTGCCGGCTTCCTTCTGCAAGTCGTATGCGGTGGCATATTTCACTTCCACGGGGCGTCCTGCCGGCGAACCCTTTTCCGCCAGTTTGAGCTTGTCGGCTTTCAGGGTGCCGCTGGTGCGCAGTTGCCGGCCATCGGAATTCAGCTTGCCATCGAAGTCCGCCAGGCCGGCGATCCCGGAAGACGGGTCGACAAATCCCGAGGAAGCGAGATCGAGCCGTTTTACATTGAGCTGTGCCTCGAGCGGAGTCAAAGAAGCGTCGGCGGAGTTGATCGGGCCAGCTTTGCCGTCGAGTTTCAAGCTGCCGCCGCCAGGAAGGTCAGCGGAAAGTGTGAACGGGAACTGCGAGGTGAAGGAGAAATCGCGCACCGTGATGTTCACGTGGTCATACACGCGCGGTTTGGTGGAAGAGTTGGGGCGGCCCACTGAGACGCGGCCATCCTTCACATTCAGCTTGCTCACGGAAAGATTCGCGGTGGAAGATTCCCCTGATTTAGCAGCGCCCGCGGAAGCTGACTTCGCGCTGGAGCTGCCGCCCAGACTGGAGAAATTCCACTTTCCGGAAGCCGAGTGGAGGAGGAATATCTCCGGACGGTCGAGCGTTAGATCAGTGACATGCAGAGTCTTGGAGAAGACCAACGGCATCACTTCCACACCCACATTCAATGCTTTGGCGCGAATAAAAGGGTCCTGGCTGAAGCCAGGATCATCGGCGATGGAGAGGTCTTCCGCCGAAACGCTTCCTGACAACAGGGAGAGGCTCAGATTGCCTACTTTGACCTGGCGGCCGAGAGCCCCCGTCAGTTCCGACTCCAGCCTCGGGCGGAAGCTGTTCACGTCTACCAGGAAGGGGAGTGCAATCACAATCACGAGCAGGACGACTACAACGATTCCGGCAATTTTCAGCGCACGCTTCATAAACGGTGTACTCCCTTCACGGACTCTGCAATCTTAGATGACCGTTGAGGTATCGAGGTGAACCGTAGGCCAAACCAGTCTATCAAAAAGCCGCTACTGCGGCTCCCGCGTGAGTTCAGGGTCCGGTAAGGGTCCGCCGTAGAGCTCTTTCTGCCGCTTCTCCCGCGGTGCATTCATCAGGCGAGTGGTTGCTTCCATCTCTACCTTCGCCTCCTCGGTTCGCCCAAGGCGCTGGAGCAGCTGACCGCGCACATAGTGGACCGGAGCACTGTTCGGGCTCATCTTCACGGCCATACCGATTTCGTCGAGCGCGCCAGCGTACTTTCCCTCCCGCTGGTAAACCTTGGCTAATTGGAAGTGGGAACTGGCGAGCCGGGAATCGAGACGCAATGCCTGGCGCAGATTCTTTTCCGCTTCCTCATCCTGTTGCTGCAGGTAGTAGACCAGCCCCAGTTGGTCGTAATTGTAGACCACATCAGGCTCAAGGGAGATGTCTTGCAGAAATTCCGCCGCGGCGCGTTCCAGATCCTGCTTTTTCAGATAAGCCTCGCCGAGATAGAAGTGAACAAAAGGAAACTTGGGATCAGCCTTGGCCACGAGATTGAGTTCGGTGATGGCCTCGTCGTACTCTTCGCGGTTGATGTGTGCCTTGCCCATCAGAAGATGAAACTCAGTCGAGTTCTGACCGATCTCCACCAACCGGCCCAGCGCCTGCTGCTCCAGGCCGCTACGTCCCGATTTGTTCGCCGCAATGCCTAAAGCGTATAGGTAGTTCAACTGATCCGAGGCTTGCGGCCAGAGTGGCTCAAGGGTGGTTGCAGATGCAGCGTAGCGCTCAGTAAAGAAATAGCAAAGTCCCAGCAGGTAGCGCGCCTGAAACGAATCCGGCATATCGCGCACGACGGATTCGAACGGAGCGACGGCGGAGGGAAAATCGTTCTGCCGGAAGTAGACCAATCCGATGTTCAGGCGCACTCCAGAGACTGTAGGCGCAAGGCGTTCGGCTTTGTGCAACATTTCCAGCGCGTGCTGCCACTGCTTGCGCCGCATGTAGATGACGCCGAGGTTGGCGTATGCGCCCGCGTCTTGCGGATTCGAGGCGAGCACGCCGCGAAAGGAACGTTCCGCCCGGTCCAGATCGCCCTTCTTGAGGGCCACTTCGCCTTGCTGAAACAATTGTTGCGGATCAGCGTTTTGCGGCGCCGTTCCCGACGGCGTCCCACGCGGTTTGGCGGACGGAGGTTGCTGCGGTGGAACCGGCTGCGTCATGGCCCGGGCAGCGAGCACAATCAGAAAGACGAATAGAAATACGTTCGCCCTGCTTGACACTGGTTTCACACTCTGCTGTAGTGTCCGCCAGCGGCGGCATGAATTCAAGCGGACGTGAATGTGCTGGCTGCTGCTACGGAAGTAATTCTGTGCGCGCTTCAACGGTAACAGGCTCGATGGTCACGATTCGCGACGTGGCGAAGGACAGTGGTTTTTCGTCGACCACGGTCTCCATTGTCCTCAATAACGCTCCCCTCGCCCGCTACATTCCCGCCGCGACCAAGAAGCGAATTGAGCGAGCAGCGAAGAGGCTGGGCTACCGTCCGAACCTGTTTGCCCGCTCGCTGCGCAGCAAGCGCAGTCACACGGTCGGGGTGATGGTGTTTGACATGACCGACCCCTACTGCACCCTTGTCCTGCGCGGCATCGAGAACACTCTTTACCAATCTTCCTATCTCCCCATCCTCACCGACGTCCACAATGAACGCAGCCGCTTTGAGCGCTATCTGGAGATGCTGCTGGACCGGCGTGTGGAAGCGCTCATCGTGCTGGCCAACTGGCTGTTCGTCGACATCGATGTGCTCGCCGATCTGGAGAAGAGCAGCATCCCCACGGCGATGATCGGACGGGAGTTGCAGACGGATTCGGTCAGTTCCGTAATCGTGGATAACGAGTTGGGAGCGTACTCCGCTCTGGAACACCTGCACTCGCTGGGACATCGCAAGATCGCCTTCATCCGCGGCCCTAAGACTCTGGCGGATAGCGCCCCCCGCTGGAAGGGGATTCGCTCATTTGCCAGGAACAGTGGGCTGGAGTTGGACGCACGGCTTGTGGTGGACCTCCCGGAATCGAGAGATCCGATTTCAAGTTTTGAAAGCGGCTACAAATTAACGGAGGAATTGCTCAAGAGAAAGCGGCCGTTCACTGCATTGATGGCATTTGATGACATGACCGCGTTTGGCTCGATACGTGCATTGGCCAAGTCCGGTCTGCGAGTGCCGGAACAGTGTTCGGTCATCGGCTTTGATGATGTGGCGGCGTCCAGCTTGTACACGCCGCCGCTGACCACGGTTCGCCAGCCCATGGAAGCTATGGGGACCATGGCGGTGAGTATTGTGGTGGAAGGCATCAACGCCGTCGTGGAGAAGCGAGAGGTGTCGGCGGTGCATCGCAAGATGGCGCCGGAACTGGCGGTGCGGGAGTCGACCCGAAGCGTGTCGTGAAAAACCCGCGACCGCCCTGGAGCAGGCTGCTGAAAACCTGGTTATGGTTGGCGCAGGGTCTTGGGGCTGCGAGAAGTGCCTCCAAATCACTGACCGCTTCAAGGCCGAGGCGAAGAAACCTCGGCCCAATCGAGTTTTAGGCGGGCCTCCCGGCAGCATTTTTTGCTTGACACTTGCAGTCGAGTTACCGCACTATTTCCTGCTATTGATACGTTTTAATGAAACATTTCACCGGAAAACCAACCAGCCCACTCCAGAGCGTCCGCGCCAGACGCGCGGTGCCGTGCTGTGGGCATTTGCAATCGGTTGCATCGCGACAGGTTTACCGGTTAGGTGCAGGCACTCGATGTGCCCACTGCGCCGTCCCGGATAGGGGCTAACATGTTTGGACTGGGGTGAATTCCAGCTATCTTCTGGCCGATACAAGTAGGACAAAAAGGGAGTTGGCTATGAAATTCCGTCTCGTGTGGTTGAGCGTTCTGCTTTCCATTGTCAGCATTCCCGCCGTGGTCCTGGCGCAGGACACCGCCTCGATCACCGGCACCGTGACCGATCCCAGCGGCGCAGCGGTGGTCAATGCGCAGGTGACGGTCAGCAGTCCGGAGCGGGGCATCAACCGCACGACAGCGACCAACGGCAGCGGGGAGTATCTGGTGGCCGGACTGCCAGCCGGCACAGTCAACGTGACGGTGACCGCACCGGGCTTCAAAAAGTATGACGCCAAAGGCGTGATCCTGCGAGTGGCCGAAAAGGCCCGCAACGACATCACGCTGCAAGTCGGCGCGGTCAAGGAGGCGATAGAGGTCGAGGGCACCAATATCGCCCAGGTAGAAACGCAGAGCAATGAGGTGGCAGGAACCATCACCAGCAAAGAGATCAGCCAGCTACAACTCAACGGACGCGTGTTCACTCAGCTGATTACGCTCACACCCGGAGTCAGCAATCAAACCGGTTCCTCGGAGGGCGTGGTCGGCATTTACGGAAACACCAATTACAGCGTGAACGGCGGTCGCCTGGAATACAACAATTGGGAACTGGATGGCGGCGACAATATGGATAATGGCAGCAACGCCACGCTGAATGTCACTCCCAGTATTGAAGCCATTGGCGAAGTCCGAGTCCTCACGTCCAACTATGGGGCGCAATACGGGCGCAATGCTTCAGGTACCATCGAAACGGAAACCAAGTCGGGCACCAACTCATTCCACGGGGATGCCTACGAGTTCGTACGCAACGATATCTTTAATGCAGCACCGCATTTTCAGACTTTGCCGCCGTATAAGAAAAATGATTACGGATACACCATCGGCGGCCCGGTTTTTATCCCGGGGCATTACAACACAGGAAAAGACAAGACATTCTTTTTCTTCTCTGAGGAATGGCGCAGGGATCGCGTCCCTCTGCAGAACTTCAACGTAGTAGTTCCCTCGCTCGCTGAGCGCGGGATGGTAAACGGGACTCAGACCGGATTCGGGGACTTCATCGATCTTTGTCCAGGCCTAGATTGCCCAAACGTGCCCAATCCGGCCGCTGTTCCTATCGATCCCAACGCCGTGCCTCTCCTGGGCATGATTCCTCTTCCGAACAACGGACCAAATCTCTACACGGCTGCGCCGGTGACGCCCACCAGCTGGCGCGAAGAACTGGTTCGCGTGGACCACAATCTCACCGATAAAATGCGCCTGATGTTTCGCTATGCCCACGACTCCTGGGCGACAGTGACTCCTGTCCCTTTGTGGACGAACGGGACAAGCTTCCCAACCATCCAGACTAACTTCGTGGGACCGGCAACCGCTTTGGTGGCGCGCCTCACCGCCAGCGCGTCGCCCACCCTGCTAAATGAGTTCGTGTTCAGCTATACCACCGACCATATCGTCCTTACCAGCACGGGCACCCCCAACCCAAATGCCTGGAAGCGCGCGAACTATGCCGGCGGAAATCTCTTCCCCCAGGTGGACACCGGGAACAAGCTGCCGGGAATCCAGGTCTCCGGGGGCTTCGGCGGAGCCTACGGCCCTGACGGCTTCGGGGAAGATGTCGGTTACATTCCGAACGGACCCTATAACTCGAACCCCACGTATACGTATCGAGACAATGTAACCAAGATTGTGGGCAAGCATAACCTCCAGTTTGGGGCTTACTTTGTCGCCGCGCAAAAGAACGAATTAAGCGGAACGGTGCCTTCGGTGAATGGTTTTCTGACTTTTGACCCCACCTCGCCGGTTTCGAGCGGCAACCCGTTTGCCGACCTGTTAATGGGTAAAATCGCCAACTTCTCGCAGGCCAGTGCGCAGGCCAAGTATTTCAACCGGTATAAAATTCTGGAGCCTTACTTCCAGGATGACTTCCATGTGACCAAGAAGCTGACTCTGAACTTGGGAATACGATTCAGTCTCTTCGGGACTTATCGCGAGCGCTACCACCAGGCGTTCAATTTCGACCCGGCTGCGTGGAGCGCGGCCAACGCTCCCCAGGTGGATGCGGACGGCAGTGTCACCGGGCAAGCGGGAGCCCTTATACCCGGGGCGGGCAATCCTTTTAACGGCATCGTGCACTGTGGAGGACCAGGAGGTCCGGCATCCGCACCCGGATTTCCGAACGCCGCGGTCGCTGGCACTTCCAATGCTGGCTGTATGAAGGGACACCTCTTCAATCCCGCGCCTCGCATCGGCTTCGCTTTCGATCCCAAGGGCGACGGGAAAACTGCCATCCGCGGCGGATATGGAATATTTTTCGAGCATACGAATGGCAACGAAGCCGATACCGAAGCCCTGGAAAATTCACCACCACTGGTGCAGGTTCCCACTCAGTACAACATTTCCGGTTATGGCAACATCGGGTCTGCGGCAGGTGCGACCCCGCTGCTTTTTCCTCTCGGTGTTTTCTCCATCCCCACTAAGGCGACCTGGCCCTATGTGCAGCAATGGCACTTTGATATTCAGCATGATGTTTTCCGAAACACAGTGGCCACCATTTCCTACGTGGGCAGCAAGGGAACCCACCTGGGCCGCAAGTACGAGCTCAATCAATTGCACCCGGTTCCACTGAGCCAGAATCCGTACAAGCCGGGCGAACCGATTGGCGGGGCGGATGGTTCGCACGATGACTGCGGCACTTTGACAACACCCAGCGGCGTTTCTATCACGGGCCAGGCAGCAATCAATCTGTCCGTTGCTTGCGGTAACGATCCCAATCCCCTCCGCCCGTTCCTAGGCTTCGGAGACATTACCCGGCTAGACAACGGATCTGGTTCCAGCTACCACGCCCTGCAAGCGCAGTTGCGGCGGAGCGTCGGAGCCTTGCAACTCAACGTGTCGTATACCTACAGCCATTCCATCGACGACGCGTCCGATGGCGGCGTGTTTGGTGATGGCGGCATTTTGAATGCGTTTGATCCACGCGCGTTCCGGGCTTCTTCGAACTTCGACGAGCGACACTTATTTAGCGTCAGCTACATATACGATCTGCCGTTTTTCAAAGGGTCGGGGCTGGGGAATCGCTTGCTCGGGGGCTGGCAATTGTCCGGCATTGCCGGCTGGCAAACCGGGACGCCATTCAGCGTTTACAACGGCGCGGGTTTTGGTGACAACGCTGGCCTCGGGAATGGGGTGGCGTCGGGCGCGGGCGCCGGCCAATCCTATGCCGATGTTATTTCTAACCCGCATCAAAACGTTCCTCGTTTTTCACCCGTGAACGGTTTCGGGCCATTCATCGCCAATCCCAATGCCTTTGCTTCGCCGACTGGTTTGACTCTCGGCAATTCGGGACGGAATTTCCTGCGCAACCCGGGCCATTGGAACATCGACATGGCGTTGTTCAAGCACTTCACCATCAAGGAGAGCATGGCCTTCGAGTTCCGAGCAGAAGCGTTCAACATCTTCAATCACACTGAGTGGGGCCCCTTGGCGGGCGATCAGGGCGGCGCTGCTGGCAGCGGCGGGTTCTCGTCTGGCACGGGTAGTTTTTCACCCGGTCCGTACAGTGTTGCCAGCGCACCGGACCCGAACGCAACGCCCTTTCTCCAGACCGGTGTCGCCTACAGCCCGCGGATTCTGCAGTTGGGGCTGAAGTTTATTTTCTGACCGACTGCAGACGGCAAATAACGATCCTGGCCTGCTCGCGCGGGCCAGGATTTTTTGTTTAGGTTTGGTGCCTCCGGACACAGCGAAAGCTCATCCCACTTCCGCGTGCTGGCGAGCGGAACTCACCACGGCCAGTCCCTGCTCCAGATCGGCGATCAGGTCGTCGGCGTTCTCGATTCCCACCGAAAGCCGGATCAACTGCTCGGTGACGCCCATCTTCGCGCGCTGCTCGGCGGAGATCATGGCGTGCGAGGTGAACACTGGGATACAGACAAGAGAATCGACACCCCCTAAGCTCGGCGCCAGCGTGAACAGATGCAGTGACTCGGTGAGACGGCGGGCATCTTCGCCGGTTCCGGCGACTTCGAAGCTGAGCACACCGCCGCCGCCGTGCATCTGCTCCATCGCCAAAGCCCGCTGCGGATGACCTTCGACAAACGGATAGTGCACGCGCCGCACCTTGGGATGCTGGGCCAGGAACTGGGCGATGCGCAATGCGTTGTCATTCTGCCGCTGCACGCGTACGGCGAGTGTCTTGATGCCGCGAAGGAGAAGCCAGGCGGCATGCGGGTCCATGGTCCCGCCCAGCGTGGTGCGGGTTTCGCGGATTTTGTCGATCAGGTCGCGGCGTCCAGCAACGATGCCGCAGATCAGGTCCGAGTGCCCGCCGAAATACTTGGTGCCCGAGTGCATGATCAGATCAATGCCGTAGTCCGCCGGACGCGTGTTGATGGGCGTGGCAAAGGTGCTGTCGATCAGCGTAATAAGGCTGTGCTGCTTGGCCAGAGCGGCCACCTTGCGCAGGTCAACCACCCGGAGTGTGGGATTGGTCGGCGATTCCAGATGGATCAGCCGGGTGTTCGGGCGAATAGCGCGCGCGTGCTGATCGTACTCGGTGGTATCGACGAACGTGGTTTCGACGCCGAGTTTAGGCAGCCACTGGCTGAGGAATTTCGTGACGCCGCCGTAAATGTCCCGCTGGGCGACGATGTGATCACCACTTTTCACCAGGGCCAGAATGGAAGTGGTGATGGCTCCCATCCCGGAAGCAAACAGCAGAGCTGCGTCCGCGCCTTCCAGTTCGGCGATCGCGGCCTCGGCTACGCTGTGCGTAGGGTTGCCGTAGCGTGTGTAGAACATGTCGGTCGTGGTGGCCCGAACCTGCTGGTCGTTGTCTGTGACCTGGAAAGTGGAGGTCTGATAGATGGGCGTGGTCAACGGCCCGTTTTTCTTCTGGAGATCGGTTCCTCCGCGTACAGCCTCGGTTTCCTTGTGGTGCTTATGCGATTTCATGGTCACTCCTTCCTTATCCTGATTACGCGCGTGCAAGTCCGGCACCCAATCTCCAAGAGTAACGTTCAAGCGAAAACTGAGCAAGGGGCACAGGCCGCTATTCGTTCCTGACTGCATACCTTTATAATCCCAGCCCTATGGAGGCGGGTCTGAAGAACCGGGTTGCGATTGTAGCTGCGTCCAGCCAGGGTATTGGCCGGGCGACGGCCGAGGCTTTTGCCGCCGAGGGATGCCGGGTGGCCATGTGCGCCCGCACTGCGCAGACGCTGGCGGCGGCGGCAGACAAAATTCGAAAACAATACAGTGTTGAGGTGTTAGACCAAACGCTGGATGTGACCAACGCAGATGCCGTGCGTCGCTTCGTGGACGCGGTGGTGGCGAAGTTTGGCAGTGCCGACATTTGCGTCACCAATGCCGGCGGCCCTCCCGCCAAGGGCTTCCTGGCTGCCAGCCTCGAGGAGTGGCGAAAAGCCGTAGATCTGAACTTCCTCAGCGCAGTTTACTTCGCCCGGGAGGTCATCCCGCACATGCAGAGCAGGCATTGGGGACGGATCGTCACTATTACTTCCATCACAACCAAACAGCCGGTTGCGGATCTGGTGCTTTCCAACGCAGTGCGGGCCGCGGTTGTTGGCTTGGTCAAGAGCCTGGCCAATGAGTTTGGCAAGGACGGGATCCTGGTCAACAACGTGGGACCAGGCTACACGGCGACAGATCGTCTGAAGGAACTGGCCAAGAGCCGTTCCGCCGCCTTGGGCAAGGCCGAGAAGGAAATTTTCGAGGGATGGGCGGCGGACGCTCCGCTCAAGCGCCTGGGAGAACCCAGAGAAGTTGCCGATACGATTGTCTGGCTCGCCTCGGAGCGGGCGTCCTACATTACGGGGCAGACAGTGCTGGTAGACGGCGGCCTCTACAAGGGCCTGTAACAAATGTTTCACAGGGCGCGGGTTCAGAATCAGTATTGCCAACTGTGTTGCTTTCTAGTAATCTTTCGCACATCTCCCAGAAGGCGTTTCTTTTGCAAGGGGAATGTGTACCTGATTGCAACAACCGGACGCATGCACGGTACTGGTTTGGGCCGCGCCATTGTGCGCGCCCGCGTGCAGGAATGTCTCCGCATGCGGTCCTGTCGCTTTTCCTTTCGACGACTTTCCAGGCAACGGTAATAGTCGCGCTTCAAGAATTAGCACTAGGATGTGGAGGGTCTATGCACAGGCTAGCAAGCAGATTGCTTTGGATCGGTTTGGCGGGGCTGTTGCTTGTGGGACAGGCGCTGGCCCAGGGAGGCGCTACGGGCGCTATCACCGGCACCGTGCAGGATCCCAGTGGAGCCGTCATCGCAGGCGCCGAGGTGCGCATCGTCAACCAGGACACCGGAGTCCTGACCCGCACCGCGAAGACTGACGCCAACGGCTCGTTCACCGCTCCGCTGCTGCCGGTCGCGACCTACAGTGTGACGGTTCAAAGCGCGGCCTTTGCGGAGGGGACATTTCCGGACATCGCGGTGCGTGTCACGGAGACCACTCGCATGATTGCCAAAGTGCGTCCGCGGGCTGTGCAGCAGAAGATCGAAGTGCAAGCTCAGGTGCAAGCGGTGGAGACCACCACTTCGACCACCGGGCAAGCCATCGAAGCCATCAACATTCGCAATCTTCCGCTCGCCACCCAGAACTTCCAGCAACTGCTCTCCCTTTCCACCGGCGCGCAGAGCGAACTCAACGCCTCCGCGCAGCTTGGGCGAGGCAATGTCCGCATTCTGGTGAACGGCCAGCGCGAGGACAACAACAACTACCTGATTGAAGGCATCAGCGCGACTGACTACAACGTGGCGCAATCCACCAACGTGCCCCTGCCCAACCCCGATGTGATCCAGGAATTCAAGGTGCAGACCTCGCTTTACGATGCCAGCCAAGGGCGCAACGGCGGTGGCAACGTGAATGCGATCCTTAGGTCGGGAACCAAGGCCTTGCACGGCGACGTGTACGAGTTCTTCCGCAACGACAAGCTCAATGCGAATGAATTCTTCCTGAACCGCGCAGGGCAGCAACGACCGTCCGTGAAGCAGAACATTTTCGGCGGAAGTTTCGGCGGGCCGATTGCTAAGGATGCAAAACTGGGCTTCTTCTTCGTCAACTATCAAGGCACGCGGCAGCGTAGTGGGCTTTCGCCGGGCACATTTATCAGTACGACTATTCCTGTTCTGCCATCAGTTCGCGACGATCTGACTCTGGACTCCGTACTGGAATCGGCGTTCGAAGTCCCTAGTATCGACCCAGTGGTGCACAAGCTATTGTTGTTCAAGAGCGATCAGTTCGGCAATACACCCGGCGGCTATCTGATCCCCTCGATTCCGGGGAATGTCGGTGAATCCGGACAATTCATCGTCAGCAAACCCGGAAAGTACACGGATGACCAGTTCACAGCCAATTGGGACCGTGAGTTCCGCGGCGGGAACGATAAGCTCTCCACGCGGTTCTTTTTCTCCAATGCAGAGTCTCTACTACCTTTCGGCGCGGGAAGCTTGCAGCTTTCGCTCGGAGGCACGCTGCAAAGCAGCATCAGCACCACCGACTTGAATTTCCCCTACGATCTGCCGGTGAATGACCGGTTTTTCAGTGTAAGCGAGACCCACCTGTTCTCGCCCGCGTTGGTGAATGACTTCCGTTTCGGCTTCGTAAGGATTAACAACACGCTGGGGAACATCCCGCCGATTACGGCTTCCGACTTGGGAATTGACCGCCCCACCAATGACGTCACCAGTTCCATCTACAAGTTTGTTCTCACCAGCTCGGGGGTTCAGATCGGCCCGACCCCAGCCGCCGACCAGTCCCAGACCCAGAACAACTACAATTTTGTGGACACCATGAGCTGGGTGAAGGGTGCCCACGTCCTGCGTTTTGGGGGCGAGTATACACGAGTCAACCTGGATAAACTTTTCCCGCAGGTCTTCAACGCTGAGCTCTTCTTTACCAGCGGCCAGACCGAAAGCGATTTCCAGAAACTTTTGACCGGCGCGCCGGACTTCAGCTTCGGCGGCGGGGGAGTGGCCAACCATGAATATCGCACCAACGACTTTGCCTTTTTTGGGCAGGATGACTGGAAAGTCCGCAGCGACCTTACTTTAAACCTGGGCCTGCGAGTGGAAGCCCTGGGAGCTTTCTATGACAATCTGTGCCACATTGGAAATCTCGACCCCGACCTCGCCAGAAGCGGCCAGTACCCCTTTATTTACGGTGATTGCGTAAAGGGTTTGAACGTTGCGGGCCTTAATGCCACCGGGAGCAATACGACTTACAAGAACGATTACGCCATCGGCTGGGGGCCGCGCCTCGGTTTTGCCTGGGACATGTTTGGGCACCACAGCACGTCACTTCGCGGGGGCTATGGCATCTATTTCGTTCGTGAAGATGTCGGCACCGTGGACCAGCTCAGCTTCCAGGCGCCTTTCTTGCCGGTTGCTTTCGGTGGCGGCCCTGCCGGCTGCCTGGGCACCTTCTTCTCGCCTACAACGCCGAATCCGTTGCCTGGCTGCCCCGATCCCAATCCCAACGCTCTGCCGAAGTCTGGCGTCATCGATCCAAACTTTGTTCCCTGCTTGGCCGTTTTGCAGGGCTTTGCCAACGACGATCCGAATCAAGCCCCGGATTACCAATGCAACGGGCCGGGCATTGCCTCCACGAACATATTTGGCTTGGTGGTACCCCGTAAGTTCGTGGCTCCGAATACTCAGCAGTGGAACCTCACCGTGCAGCGCGAACTAGGCAGGAATTGGGTTCTCGAAGTTGGATACATCGGGACCCACTCGGTCCACCTCCGGGAAACCCGTACCAACTTGTCGGTTCGGGTGAGCCCAACGAACCCGCTGCACGTGACTACAGCCGGCGGGCAGCCGTTCGATATCACCTTTAACACTTCCGCTAACGCCCCCGCACGCTCGACCGCGCAGGGCATCAACGGGGTTGGCGGTATGCAGCTCTTTGCTGACGACGCCTATTCCCACTATCACTCGCTGCAGTCAACCCTCTCGCGCCGTTGGGGGGCGGGATACTTCCAGGCCGCCTACACCTTCTCGCGTTCGACCGACGCGACCTCCAGCGGTAATACCGCTCTCAACACGGCATTTAATGATGAGACCACGCTGGATGCATCTCGCGGTCTCTCTGACTTCGACCGCACCCACCGTTTCGTGGTCAGCTATCGCTACGACCTGCCATTTTTCAAGAATGTCACCGGAGCCAAGGCCGCTCTCCTCAGGAATTGGGCGATCAGTGGCATTACTATCTTCCAGTCCGGCACGCCGCTTTCGGTCGTCGATTCTGCCGGAGGAAACGCATTTGTCGGTGCCGGTCTGGCATCCGGGCTTGGCGCCCAGCTGGCGCCAGGAGGCTCCATCAGCGCGGGGACGACCAGCGGCGATATTCATCAGCGTATAGATGGATACCTGAATATCAACAACTTCACCACCGCGCCGCTGGTTCATCCGGCGCAATGTGACCCGAATCAACCTGACCCGAACACGATTCCAAACTCGACGTTCTGCGCAACCGACTTCGGCAATCTAGGCCGGAACATTTACCGCGGACCTTTCCAGCAGAACTGGGATTTTTCGCTACTTAAGAATTTCCGTCTCACGGAAAAGCAGACGCTGCGCCTCACGGCGGACTTCTTCAACATCTGGAACCACCCTAATTTCGGAAGTCCGGCGCAGACTGACGTGGAGAATCCCAGTGCCTTTGGCAAGATTGTCCAGACCGTCGGGACACCACGGCTCATCCAGCTCTCTCTGCGTTGGGCCTTCTAGCGTGAGCGGGCAGGAACTCACGGGCCGTATCCCAATGCTCGGGCGCGACCAGGTCCCGCCCGAGATCGGAGCCCTGTACGACGCTCTGCTCAAGCAGCGGGGCGTTGTCCCCAACATGTTCAAGACCGTGGCCAACACCCCGGCCCTGGCCTTGGGTTTTGCCGGTTTTCTCAAATCACTTCTGAGTGACGGCGCTTTGCCCGGCTGGTATAAAGAGCTGGTGGCTATGCGTATGTCAGCGCTGCTGGGTTCCGGCTATGCCGTGAGCGGACATGCGGTTTCGGCGAAACAGAAGGGCGCCAGCGACGAGCAGGTCGAGGCTGCCAAAGCTGACTTTGAGAATGGTCCCTTCACCGAAGCCGAGAAGTTGGGCCTGCGCTGCGCCGACCGCCTGCATCATTCCGCGCGTGAGCTGGACGACGACTTTTTCGCCAAGCTGCAGCATGTGTACAACGACCAGCAAATCATCGAACTGATCGCCACCGCCGCCGCCTTCGAGTTCTTCCCGCGCTTTGTGGACGCGCTGCGCATCCCCACCACTCCGGTTCCTGAACCAACGTCCGCAGGACAGGACTGAAATGCGTCCCCTGGCATCCCGCATGTCGGTGATGAGCGGCGAGGGAGCTCTTTCCGTCTTCGCGCGTGCCAAAGAGCTGGAGCGTCAAGGCCGCTCCATCATCCATCTCGAGCTCGGCGAACCGGACTTCCATCCGGCGGCGTCCGTCAACGCCGCACTCAAGCGCGCTGTGGATGAAGGGAAAGACCGCTATTGTCCCGTGGCCGGTGTGCCGGCTCTGCGAGAGGCGCTGGCTGCGTATTTGCGCGATACGCGCAATCTGAACATCTCGCCGAATAATGTCGTCATTGCTCCGGGCTGCAAGATCGCACTCTTCATGGCCATGATGGCGCTGCTCGATCCGGGCGACGAAGTGCTGTATCCCGATCCCGGGTTTCCGGGATACTCGTCCATCACGCTGGGACTAGGCGGCACTCCCGTGCCGTTTGAACTGTCTGAACGAAAGCATCTCCAGCCCGATCCGGACGAGATTGCCGCCAAGATCACGCCGCGCACCAAAGTCCTGATCACAAATTCGCCCGGCAATCCCACAGGCACGGTTTACACCGACGAAGTGCAGCGGCGACTGGCGGAGCTGGCGGTAAAACACGATCTGCTGGTGTTTTCTGATGAAATTTACGCCCGCATCATCTACGGCGGAAATTACGTTTCGATGATGCGCTATCCCGGCATGGAGGAACGCACGCTGATCATTGACGGCTTCTCCAAAAGTTTTGCCATGACCGGCTGGCGGCTGGGATATACGGTCGCGCCCCCACGGATCGTCCCGGCGCTGGAGATGATGGCGGTCAACAGCTACACCTGCGTCGCGGAGTTCACCCAGCATGCGGCCATCGAAGCGCTGCGCGATCGCGAGTGCGCCACACCACGCATGGTGCGTGAGTTTGCCCGCCGCCGCGAGCAGTTTGTGCGCGACCTGAACCGTGTTCCCGGATTCCGTTGTGCTCCGCCGGAGGGAGCGTTCTACGCTTGGGTAAACATTGCGGATACAGGGATGAGTGCGGAAGACCTTTGCCGCATCATGCTCGAAGACGCCGGAGTGGCGGCGATTCCTGGCGCAGCATTTGGTTCGTCCGGTGTGGAGTTTGTCCGTTTTTCCTTTGCGTCGTCGCCTGCCACGCTGCACGAAGCAGTGGAAAGAATTCTACGAATTTCTACAGCCTGGCACGGCGCGCCGGCAGCGCGATAGATGGAAGCGCGAGCAGGCTTTCCTCTGTGGTCCTTTGTGCACTCTGTGGTTAGCGTTGATTTGGAGGGAACATCATCTATGAGCCTGAGTTTGGTTTCTTCCTTCGTGTACCTTCGTGTCCTTCGTGGTTATCCTAGTTTTCTTTTCAACCCCAAAGGGCACAAAGTGACACGAAGTATTTTTGTGTGCGTTCTGATGCTGTGCGGATTGTCGGTAACGGGTCACGCCCAGGCCCGCCCGCTGCCCGGGCCCGACGTGCAGCAAATTTATCAGCGGCTCCTCGCGCAAATCGAAAAGATCCCCATCTTTGATCATCACGCACACCCTGGCTTCTTCGATGATCCCGATGTGGATGCCATGGCCGCGCCGCCCGGAAGCGCCGCGCTACGCGAGCGTGATACCAATCCCGAACTTGTGGCCGCAGCCAGGGCGTTGTTTGGCTATCCTTACAACGATCTTTCGCCCGAGCACGCCAAATGGCTCGTCCAGAAAAAGGCGGAACTCAAAAAGGCGCAGGGCCGAGCCTATTTCTCCAATATCCTCGACAGGCTGAATATCGAGCGAGGCGTAGCCAACCGCGCCATGATGGCCGACTACCTCGATCCCAAGCGCTTCCCGTGGGTTTTCTTCGCCGATTCCTTCATGTGGCCGTTCAACAACGAACGTGAGCGCTCGCGCAAT
>WNFB01002267.1_pt1 | contig 16717 bp, 19 predicted proteins | sample 5400501 | NCBI WGS metagenome assembly WNFB01 (sample SAMN13153341, study PRJNA577476) | soil metagenome | isolation source: 200 cm saprolite under Douglas fir tree site 2 hole 1 | place: USA:California | collected 2015-04-18
TTCAAGGCCTACTGATCCCCTCCAGATACTACGGGGGATCTGGGGGTGCGGTTCCGCCGGGAGTCGTGCTCTTCTACCTCGAGATGTTTGGAACATCAATCCTTGCTGGCCTCATCCTTAAAGAAGCCAGCACAGCTATTCTTTCTTTCTTCGCATCTTATGGTCTCGGAAGCCTGTTAACTTGGGCGGTCTTGGCGCTGCCAGGACTCGTTGGGATGTTTCCGCTGGCCGAAGCTCTTTTCGACCTAGCAACTGTCTTCACCTTCACCGCGCTCTTCCCCTTCTCTCTAATAGTTGGACTGGTCGGGGCATTCATAGGAGTCGGACTGGCTGAGCGAATCGTTTAGGTATTCGACTTCACCCAAGGTGCCAAGGCCGATCAGTGAAAGTCTTCTGCTCTCGGTCTGTAGACTGACTTTCTAAAAACTCAGCAAGGGGGAATTGTTCCTAGGGTTGCTAATGCCAAGTATGGCTTTAGACAAGCTATAATAGTCCGGGTCCAGTCTTCCGCGAGAAGAACGTTAGAGGAATGCTTCTGTTGCGGGGGAACCCCAAGGCCCCTTACGCACTACTAACACTGATACTACTATTCGGAAAAAAGAAGCCTCCGCAAGAAGAAACACCAATCCAATCCAAACCGGAACCCTTCCCAGTACCGGACATAATGAGAAAAAGCGTCACCAACACTGACGCCACAAAATCCCGAGACCGGTTACGCCTAGCAGGGCTCGAACGAGATATTCTAGGAGACGCGCTGACAAAGATCTACGAAGCGGAGACAAAAGGACAGATCAGCGAGGCAGAGAAGAACCAGCTGCTACAACGGTACAAGACGGACCTGAAACGGGTAGATGGAGAACTAGAAACTCACAAGAAAGTTGTTGATCTCTATGAGCTGGAATCCGCTAAGGAAGACTTGCTGAAGAGCTTCCATGAAAAAATGCTAGAAATAGACCTCAGGATCTACCAGATCAGGCCCAGAGTAAACATTCCAGCTTCTATGGAAGCAAGAACAGTCCAGCCGACACTGCCACCACCGAAGATAGAAACAGAACCTCCGACGCCTGTCCCGCCAAACCCGAACAAGGAACGCCCCAAAGAGAAGCCTAAGAACAAGGCCGACGAGAAGCTTGAGACTATTCGAGAGGAGGTTCTCAAAGCGATGGATCGTCTGGAACAGATAGAGTCGGAAGGCTGAGCCATGTCCTGGGTAGACAAGGCACGTCTCAGCGCAGCAGCCCAAGCCATCAGAGAATTGAAAGACGGCGCGACCATTGGACTGGGAAGCGGAAACACAGTGCTCAAAGCGCTGGAGCTAGCCGCGGAACGCGTCAAGAAAGAAAATCTGAAAATTAGCTTCGTCCCCACTTCCTACCAGATGGAGATAGCCGCAAGAAAACTTGGTCTAAGAACGACTAGTCTGGATGAAGATGCAGAACTAGACCTAGCGCTGGACGGGGCGGACCAGATACAGTGGAGAACCTTGGACCTGGTGAAGGGCGGAGGAGCCGCGCTATTGAGAGAGAAGATAGTTGACTCGACCACCAAGAGACTCGTAATCATCGTAGACGAGAAAAAGCTGGTCAAGACGCTCGGAGGAGCACAACCTATCCCAGTAGAAATTGTCCCTTTCGGATATGCGGCAACACTGGAGAAGATTAGGAGAATCTCAGAGAAGGCCGCTTTACGAGAATCAACGGGCAAGGTTGGACCCGTTGTCTCTGACAATGGCAACCCAATAGTAGACGTCTACTTCCGAAGCCTGCGGAGACCAGAGATTGTTCATGAAAAGCTAAAGAAGATTCCGGGTCTAATAGAAACAGGCTTCTTCCTGGGAATGTGCGACGTAGCCTACGTGGGAAGGAAAGACGGCCACGTAGATATCCTGCGCAGAGGCTGAACAGGGGAAGAGCCCTGACTCGGACATCATGAAAAAAAGTGCCGGGGACGGGACTCTCGAACAAGGTCGTGTTTGTCGAACCCGCGACCTCCGGATCTCTCACATTGAAGCTATGAGTCCGGCGCTGTAGTTCCCCTTACGGGGTCTGACCAAGCTGAGCCACCCCGGCAAACCCGGTCGCGGAGGGTCTACGGCTAAAAGCATTGGCCTGAGAAAGATTAAACACGATGAATTACAATCCGAAGCTCCTGCTAAGAGGAAGACTCGCGGTTTGACCGACTACGACTTCTTCACACTGGACGATGTTGAGACGAGCAACAAACGAGTGTTCCTGAGAGTAGACATCAACGTACCGCTAGACCCGTCAACCCATCTGATACTTGACGACACGCGTATCAGAGGAATAGCAGAGACACTGGCCAAACTGGACGATGCCAAGGTGGTGCTGGGATCGCACCAGAGCAGGCCAGGTAAGGACGACTTCACCTCACTGGAACCCCATGCCCGCGTACTAGCTCAGTACTGCAGTCAAGACGTGAAGTTTGTAGACGACGTGATCGGCCCACATGCCCGCCAGAGAATAGGCAAGGTCCAGGCAGGGCAAGTGCTTGTGTTGGACAATCTCAGATTCTGCGCAGAGGAGAACCTTGATGATAGACCTGAGAAACTAGTGAAGACGCATTTCGTAAGACGGCTGTCGCCTCTCTTCGACCTGAATGTGAACGATGCATTCGCTACAGCCCACCGCTCACAACCGAGCATTGTAGGATTAACAGAAGTCCTTCCCAGCGCGGCCGGACGATTGATGCAGAAGGAACTGAAGGCCGTTTCTATATTACTGGAAGAGCCGCGACGACCCTGCGTCTACGTCCTAGGAGGGGCGAAAGTGGAGGACAAAATCCCCGTAATAGAGCACATTCTAGAACGGGACAAGGCAGACAAGATCTTGCTAGGAGGAGTGCCCGCGAAACTTTTCCTCAAAGCCATGGAGAAGAAGACCTCGTCGGAGGACGAAAAGGAAACGGCCGGACTACAAGAGTATGTTGAGAGAGCGAAATCGTTGGTGAGGAAACACAGGGACAAGATCGAGGTGCCTGTAGACCTGGCCTACGAAGAGAAGGGCGAGAAGAGACTCGATCGAAACGTAGACTCCACACCTGCTAAGGAGTCAGCACTTGATATCGGAGCCAAGACGATTGAAAAATACTCGAAGTTCGTAGAGAGCGCAGCTACTTCTGTAGCGAATGGGCCCCTAGGAGTCTTTGAGAGAAACGGGTTCGATCTGGGAACGAAAATGGTCTTGGAGTCCATGTCCAGGGGCAATGGGTACTCTGTAATTGGAGGAGGGCATCTCGTCGGGCTGGCATCGATTCTGGGAATTGATGAAAGGTTCACTCATGTCAGCACGGCCGGAGGAGCAATGCTCTCGCTGTTGTCTGGGCAGAGTCTGCCAGGTGTTGACGCGCTGGTTAGGGCTGCGGCTAGGATGCGAAACTCGAACTCTGGCAAGTGAGCCGCGTCGGGTCTTGGAGAGAACTTATCTTACGCTCCACTCGTGACGCTTCGACGAGTCTGCCCCGGTAGCTCAGTGGTGGAGCGGCGGCCTTGTAGCCCCTGATAGGAGAGCCGCAGGTCCCGGGTTCAATCCCCGGCCGGGGCTCCATCATACGCCTTGACAGGAAGAGAATCTGTTCTTGGACCGCGGAGAAACGAGAATATTGCTGAGCCGAGAATCACGATTGAGAAGATGAGTAGAGCATGTTGGAGTCCTGTAAGGAAGACTCCCAGATCAGCGCTGGCTATCTGACTATTCCCGATTATGGTTACAAGTTTCGCGTAAGGAACATCAGCAGTCATCAACGCCACGGCCAATGGAATACTGGCGACAATGCTGGTGTTGATTATTGTAGCTCTTACGCCTGAGGATACTCCTCTCTTGTTTGCTGGGACGGCGCCCATTACTGAACTGGCGTTGGGGCTGCGGAAGAGTCCGATTCCGAATCCGATAAGTGAGAGGTAGATGGCGATTTGTGTATAGGAAGTGTCCGTTGCGAAGCTGGAGAGGAAGAAGAAAGCGGCAGACGCGAGGAGCAATCCCAGAGTGCTCAGTCCTCTCGCTCCCCACTTGTCAGAGAGCCAGCCGCTTATCGGCCCGATGAAGATCAGTGTCACGTCCAAGGGAATGAGGGCTAATCCAGCGTGGAGGGGGTCATAGCCTCGTACGACTTGGAAATAGAGTGTCATGATGAAGGCGAGGGCGGCGAAGGCGAGACCGCTCAACAGGTTGGCGATGTTGCCTGCTGTAAAGAGACGGATCCTGAAGAGTGAGAGGTCTAGTACGGGATATTTTGTTCTTCGTTCGATCAGGATGAAGCTGGCCATTAGGATGATGCTCAGACCGATGAGGACGAGTGTCAGAGGGTCTGTTAGTCCTCCTAGAGTGAAGCCTAGTAGGAGGCTGGTTACTGATGCGGAGAAGGTGACAGCGCCTACGGCGTCAAACTTTTCTCCCTTGGCCGGTCGGGTGATCTCTTTCAACCGTTTTCTCGACCAGTAGGTTCCGAAGATTCCGATGGGGACGTTGACGAGGAAAATGCTACGCCAGGTGAACAACTGGATGAGGATGCCGCTTAGCGTGTAGCCGATTATTGTGCCGGCGTTGATGGCTACCTGGTTTATTCCGATTCCTTTGCCGAGTTCGCCGCTGGAGAAGGCGTCGGTGACGATGGCGACGCTGTTGACGAAGACCAGGGCGGCGCCGACTCCCTGGACGAGGCGGAAGGCCAACAGTTCTTCTGCAGTCAGGGAAAGCCCCGAGAAAAGGGATCCGATCGTGAATATGGCGAAGCCCATGTTGTAGAGCCGGACGCGGCCGTGAATGTCGGCTATGCGTCCGATGCTGACGAGGAGGACTGTGATCATCAAGCGGTAGATGGTGATAAACCAGACGCCGACGACGAGGTTGGTGTGGAGGGCGGTGATGACTTGTGGTAGGCCGATTATGAGGATGCTGGAGTCGAGGGTGGCCATGAATATTCCGACGGTGGTGACTGTGAGGACGACCCACTTGTACTCCATAGACAGACGCGCCTGGAATTGTCGAATGGGGCTTGTTTCTATCGCGGTTTATGTCTCTGTCGCGCGAGATTCGAGTATACCCAGGGGGGGCTATGATTAACGAATGCTATTTTTCGATGAAAATTCTTCACGCTTGGAATAGATAGAGACCCAGGACCATAGTGGCCGCCTTCCGATACTGCGCAGCCATACTGGTTGCTCACAAAGTGGGCAGGTGTAAGCCGGCCGAACCATGAAGTCCAGACGCGCGCCGGCCATTCTCGTGAGGTAAACTGCAAATCTCATTTCAAGACGATTCGTTGGCAGTCCAAACCTAAATCAACGTATACCCACAAGCATCACCGCTGGCACGTAGTGGGGAGCAGACAGATGAGCGTTGGATGAAGAGACTCGCGGCTTTCGGGAGGGAGAACGAATTGCGAAGGTCTCCGTTTGGACCCTATTGGCGCTCGGCATTGTTGAGATCGCCTTCAGCACGATCAGCGGAAGCGTCTCCCTCCTCGCGGATGGCATAGACTCGATCTCCGACGCCGTAGTAAGCTTCTTCGTCTGGACCGGTCTGCGCCTCTCCCGCCGTAAGCCGACCCGTAGGTTCCAGTTCGGATACTACAAAGTCGAGAGCTTTACAGCCCTAATCACAGCAATCGTTCTTGTAGCAGTCTCAGGCTATATTTTCCTCCGATCCTACAGAGCCCTCCAAAACCCTGCACCCCTTCAACTGCCCCTTACCGCTCTAGTTGTTCTTCTAGCCGCAGGCTTGGGCTCCCTCTACCGAGCCCTTCAGATGCGACGGGTAGCCAACAAGTACAGCATAATATCCCTGAAACTTGACGCGAGGAATTCGATAAAGGACGCCTCTTCATCCTTCGTAGCCTTCGCCAGCGTCCTCGTCTCAACCTTTGGAATTCACCTCGCGGACGCGATCGGAGGAATGCTGGTAGCTGTCTACATTCTAACTGTCGCCTACGTGGCGTTGAGGGAATCCAGTCTCGTCCTCTTGGACGAGTTCCATGAGCCAGAACTCTCCCGCGAAATAGAGCGTCAGATAAGATCTCATACCGATGTTAGGGGAATCAGAGATCTAAGACTGCGGAGAACCGGCCCCTTCATAGTGGGAGCGCTCGAAGTTGAGGTTGAGGGGAATATGACATTGAATGAGGCTCACGAAGTTGCCACTCAACTTGAGGCCTCGGTCAAAACTAGAATTGCAGGTCTGCGGAGGCTAGTCGTAACGCCCGTCCCAGTAGTCGACCCTCACGAACACCCCCACGAACACTACACGACCTAGCCTCATGTAGTGGCGAAAAGCCAGCAGAAGAGATCTTAGCAGAGACAGTTACCCTGTTCCCACTAGTTATGTTATCGACCTGTGCGAAGTACTTCTGAAATGTCCCCCGACCGCTGTGGCCGCCGGTGCTAGGTCAAGGGATACAGCAAGAAGAGGGGGAGTTTGGTGAATCTAGTATGACAAAAAACGACTAGACTGCGGGGGCTTCCAGTGTCTGGGATTTTCCTGTCAGGGTTATGCCGAGTTGTTTGAGCATGCCGACTAGGTCGTAGAAGAGTCTCTCCTCGACGATCTCATAGTTCCTCCAGCGGGCGACGGTGCAGAATTCTAGTTCGAACTTCTTGTTGGTGGCAGGGAGTGTTCGTCCGTCGGGGCCTGTGAATGGTCCGATGTTGGTGCCTGTCCATCTGGCGACTGAGCAGGTGTAGTCATCGTTGCCGAAGAGGATCTTGTAGGGTCTGTTGTCGAGATGGTTGTCGAAGGCTTTGAAGAATCCCATTGCCTCCTGGTGGTGGGCGTGTCGTCCTCTAGTTGGCTCGGGTTGGCCGGGCCAGTAGACGGCGACGTTCTCAGCGTGACGTTTGTTGAACGTGTCCCAGTCTCTGGCGTTCCATGCGTCATCTAGGGTCTGGAACAATCGAAGATTTTCTTCAACGGTCATATGAATAACACAGGTACTCGCTGGTGGGAGATTCGCTTTTAACGGTTCAGGATTAGGTACTACAGAATATTGCATGACTCCGCAGCGACCCCGACCTCGAAGCGTTACTGACCATTTCAGAGTTAGTGATCGAGCTTGTTCTGAGCGATTTTCGAGGCTGAAAAGGGTATGCGAAAGCATTTCTTTAGGTAGCCCGTAGATGCGCGAGGTTTCAGCTTGAGCAGACCCCCGGGCCGGCTTGTTGACGATCTTTTCGCCTTGGACAGTAGGGTGCGATATGTGGCGTTGTTGGACCGGAATCATAAACTGGTGGAGTCCAGGATGAGGACTAGCTTGGCGAGTTTTACTCCGGAGACGTATGACCGGAAGTTCATGAGTAGTGTCCCTCCTATGATCTTGGATACGTTGTCTCAGCTGGAGGTTCAGTGTGGACCCGTAAGCCACATTTCCGTCCAGTACGAGAAGGTGGACTTGATCTTCCTACCCTACAACAACTCGATAGTTGCGATCAGTCTGGAGCCGGGTCCCCTGGAACCGATTTTGCGGAAGCTGCGAGACTCTCTTGGCGTACATATTCATCTCTAAAGAGTTCTTAAAAGAATCATGGAAGGGTCCGGAGCCCAGCGTCCCAGAGTAATGCCAAAGACCCGAACAGGCAAGAGCCAGCTGGCAAAACTGGCCTCCGCCCACAAACCCTCAGCGAAGAAACAAACACCGCGAAAAGAAGACTATGTAGAAATCATCTACGAACTAATACGAGAAAAAGGATACGCTAAACCCGTGGATATTGCAAACCACCTACACGTAACACCTCCCACGGTAACGGGAATGCTGAACAAGCTCCGGGAAGAACAGCTTATAGTGCATGAGAAATACGGAGGAATAATTCTAACAGACAAAGGCAACAGCATGGCTAAGAAGCTTGGCCAACGCCACGCCCTCCTAGTCAACTTTCTCAAACTACTGGGAGTCGAAGAAACAAGGGCACAGAAAGACACAGAGGGCCTAGAACACTACATCGACTCCAAGACTCTAGAATTACTAGACAAATTCGTAGAATACGCTAAACTGAAGCCTGAATGGTGGAACCAGTTCCAGAAAGAGAAACGTCCCGGAACATAGAATTGTGTAGAAGGCTTGGACAAGACTGAGGAAGGACGCAAACTATTGTTGCAGCTAGGGAAAGATCGATAATACCAGCCGGTGACGTTCCGTTCTCTGGTCACACGCTGAAATGTCTGTTATTGACTCGGCGAAGAATTCGTCTTCAGATACGCTGAGCTCTCTCGTGTCTCCTACAACGAGATCGAAAAGAAAAGCGTAAGAGATCTTGAAAACCGAGATCATGTGCCAAGGTCGTAATTCATGAAGGAAATCGAGGTCGTTCGCAGTTCAGAGCTGAAGACTGGTTATTCGACTCCAGGGATAGTCCGGGAGAAAGCGTTCGAATCCATGCACAGATACATTATTGTTTCACGGACACGAGTTGCAGGCGGAGCGAGGTCGGACTGGCACCATCACGGAACCCGGCATCTCTACGCGTTTCTCGAAGTCGGGCGAATGCGGTTGGAATACGGCCCCAGAGGCAACAGTGCTGTCGAGGTTAGACAGGGAGATTTCTTCCATATTCCTCCCTATCTAGTGCACCGTGATGTGAATCCAGACGAAGAGCAAGAGCTTGCAGTCGTAAACATTCTCGTTGGGAGGGGTGAGCCAGTCATCAACGTTAAGAGTCCTAAACAACTTTGAGTGACCCAACTACCCCGAGAAAGGGGCCCTAGTAAACTGGCTCAGAAATTTCGCCCCGGATGATTCCTACACGCCCAGCACGGCAACCTAGTCCGCCAGGAGAACCAATGAGAGACAAACTACTTGAGCTGCGGCTAAGAACCGCGGTCGAGAGCTAGGAACCATGATCCGAGGTCTGCACGGTCTGTTCTACTCGTCGGAAGCCGATGCGATGCGGACGTTCATACGTGACAAGCTTAGGCTGCCCTACTCCAACGTCGGCGATGGTTGGCTGATCTTCAACCTGCCCGAGGCTGACATAGGCGTTCACCCGCTCGACGATAACGGCCAGCCTCTCTCCGGCACCCATGATGTTTCGTTCTACTGCGACGACATTCACGGCACAGTAGCGGAGCTAAAGTCGCGGGGCGTTCCGTTCGACCAGGACGTTGCTGATCACGGCTACGGCTTCGTCACCTACTTCACTATGCCTGGAGGCGTAAAGGTGCAGCTCTACGAGCCAAAATATCAGAAACGCTCGGCGAGGCCGAAGTCGGCCCTCAAACGGGCTCGCGCAAAGGCCATAGCAAAGCGCACGCGGACTGCCGCCGGACAACGCCGTTAGTTGCGAGCGCTACTGTCTGGGAGGCATGAGCCAGGTGTCAGTATTTTGGCAGGTAAGCAGCAGAATCACAGCGGCAGTGTTGGGAGCCCGGGCTGTTTGGAAAGAGCGTAAGCTTGTTGAAGCAGATCACCCTGGCCGGGAGTGGATGAAAAGCAGGGTCTTGGGTCGTATAGGTGGCTGTTTGTTTCTCTAGTGGAGCTGTATGCTACGGTTGATCAGATTGCCAGCATTTGCTGAAGCCGTTGCTGAAGCTAATGACGGCTCGCGGGGACGCCCGCTAGCGCATCTTTCGGATGAAAAAAATGGGGAGTTCTCGATGCCCGTGAGTGCTTCTCAGATGTTAAGCGCTTCGAATGTCGCCGCTGTTACCGCCGCGATCCGGCGAAGAGTTCTTCCACTCGTTCATGATTAGCTGCTGATCGCCGGCTGCGTAGTGGAAGAAGAACGTGGTCACAGTGCACGTCGTCGGATAGCAGCTGGGACTGAAATCAGTGTTGATGAAGGTGGTAGTGGTGCAACCTGAGTTCGTCATGCCAACCGCGTCGCAGAAAGGACTGGTCGAACTCTGGGTTTCACTGGGCGGAAGTGGGATGATGAAGTAGCCGTGGAAGCTGCCCTGTATTCCAGCGGCCACAGTGCCACCGTTACCTGTTGGTCCTGATGAAGCGTTACACGCGCCAGGGCTTTGGTTGGTATCCGGAGGGGTTGTTGAGGGGGTGGAGAAGTTCCCGTCCTTGAACTGTTCGACTACCAGAAGAGAACCGTCGCTGTTCTGGAATACGGTGAAGTGCCGGTTATAGGTGTCGTCAGCCCAGTTGTTTCCACAAGTCCCGGAGTCGGGAGAGCTACTTGCATAAGGTCCGTAGTGCTGTGTCGAGGTACCTGAGCTCGAGGAGTCAACCTGCGTCCGGGCCGCTGAGGTTGATGAGTGGAGCGGTGTCGGGGCCGTTGAGGTGAATGTATTGACCAGTGTGGTCAGGTCTATGGTCGAGAACGTATCGTCGCCAACACTATTGATGAGGGACGTGATGAGATCCGTTAGCGACGTCGTAGTTAGAGATGTGGTAGTTCTCGCAGCTTTCGCCGTGCCTGCGACGCTTGATACGCCGCTGATACCTGTTACCAGTAAAGCCGTGATAGCCAGAACTGAGAGTTTTCTGAGATCCATCATAGTCTTTTCACTGAGTGAGCCGCGGGGTTGAAATATATGGAATGTTCAACCCGCCAATATTTTCGAGACTCGACATTATCGAGATTGGAAAATCTCGAAAACTGACATTCTCGGATCTCGATATGTCAATGGACGATATCAGAAGCTGACTATTAGAAATCAAAACCACTAGGGTCCATCTCGACTATGAAACCCCTGGCTGACCAAGAGTGGGACCCACAGATTCTCAATATTACAAAGGAACATTGCCAATCATCTCCTCCTCTTCTCTGGCTTTTTCCTGCTTGAAATATTGGCAAGTATTTTGTCCCATTCTTTCCTCCCCAGCACATCATCCAAGGTCTCGTTTAGGGGTCTCCCAGTTTCAAATGCAGATTTCATGACATCGGACAATTCGATAGAGTTCTGGATACTTTCCGGGATCGTCAAGATTTGTCCACAGGAGACACATCTCCACTTTCCACCGGTCTTTGCCAGCTCATAGTGCCCGCATCTCAAAACAATTTTTCGCTTGGTTAGGGGCATTTTGGAAAATAGCCTCAACATCAGGCATATAGGTCGTGGATGAGAGCATTGTTGAGTCCAGGCCTGAGAACCGCTTTGAAAGCTGGCCGAGTGTTCAGAAAGTTCACGCTTGGCGACAGCAGAAAAGTCGTCTTACGAGAGGCAAATCTTAGGGATCTGGATAAGCTTCTGGCTTTCATCAACGGCCTTGTGAGTGAGAAGAGACGGGACGAGAACTCCCAGCTGTTTACGGGTTTCGAGTCACGGTTGACGAAGAGACAGGAGGCTGAGTGGCTGAATGACTTGGTTAGAAGAATCCGGCGTGGGGACACGATTAGCGTTCTTGCAGAGCTTGACGGTGAGGTTGTGGGCAATGGTGAGATAACGCGGGGCTCGTATATGGATACGAGGCATCACGGTCAGCTTCAGCTGACAATCAGAGGATCGTACAGGGGCCTAGGCATAGGACGAGAAATGGTGAGGGCTCTCTTCACAGAGGCTAAGAGGAGGGGTCTGAGAACCGTGCATGTGGAGTTTCTATCCACAAACAAAACTGCAATCGGTGTCTACGAGAAGGCTGGTTTCAAAAGGGCGGGAAGTATTCCTGGCAAGGTCTACCGGAACGGAAGATTTCTCGACTCTCTAATCATGGCACGCAGACTATGAGCACCGTTCGAAGAGATAATGAAAGCTTACAAAAGAGATCTGCTTCTCTAGGAGTTTGGTTGTTTCCTCCTCTGAGGGATCAGCGTGACACGGAGCGGATTTCTCGCACAAAACACAATGCTAGGCCGGTGCGGGTTTCGGCTTGCCGACTTCTCCTAGTTCTTTGAGGCGTTTCAGTCGGTCCTGTTCGCGGGCGACTAGTGGGTCTCTTGAAAGCTCCGCGTAGGCGGCGGCAAACCATCCCTGAGCCTCCTGCTCCCGACCCAGGACCATGAGGCATTCAGCAATCTCCTCGTAGACGTACCCGTTTCTCCGCCCCTCTGCTTGGTACTCCTCGAAGAGTCCTCTCTGCATTTCCAGAGCCTCCTCGGTATGCTCTATGGCCCTGAGAACCTTGGCAACAGACCATTTTGCGGTCCTGATCTTAACCTGGTCGCCGAGCTGCTCCCAAAACTCCAGGGCCTTCTGGAACATGAACAGGGCCTTTTGGTATTCTCCCTGGTCGAAGTAGATCCAGCCGATACTGTTGTAGAGGCTACCCTTCCACTTCCCCGCCTTCTCATCCGCCGAGTTCTCAGCAAGGTCCAACGCCTTCAGGTTCCACTCTAACCCTTTCCCTGGTTGCTCAGCTGTGGCCAACATGTGAGCGGCGTCAACAGCATGCAGGTCCATCTTGAGTCTGAGGGCAAGATCAAACGCTTCCTGGAACAATGGCTGAGCCTGTATTGCCTTCCCGGACGAATTGAGGACTCTTCCGCGCTCCAGTAGGTACCGGACCCTCACCCTCTCCTCAGCGTTGGGCAATGCCTTCTCGACTCGATCGAGGGTTTTCTGAGCATCCTGGAATTTTCTCTGCATAGCCTCCGCTCTGGCTATCTGTGTCAGAAGCTCTGCCAGATACGACAGGTCGCGCGAGTCTACAGCCGCGGGGAGAAGCGCGCGAAACTTCCTCTCAGTCGGGCCTGGATGGTCATAATCCCAGAGACTGTCAAAGTCGGGAAGCCTGCTCATCCATGTCCTCCTAACCCAGCAGCCGCAGGGTCGCCTGGGACACCGTAGCCCAGGCGCTGGATTCCGGGTCTACAAGCTCGAAATGGCCGGTTTCCTCAAGCTTGAACAAGAGAGGCTCATCTCCGACCTTCCTCGCTCTTTCCACAAACCCTTCGCTCTGAGACACCGGCACGATCTCATCGTTTGCTCCATGAATGAGAACTTGTTTTACACCGGTCGGGAGCAGCTCGATTGGAGAGCCTGCATCATATCGCTCAGGAACCTCTTCCGGCGTCCCTCCCATGAGCCTCCTCACAACACCATCGCCCACGCGAAGGTTCCATGCGGCCCTCAAGTCCGTTAGCCCTGCAAGAGAGACAACGCCCCGAAAGAATCCCTTCGGTCTTGAGAGCAAAGGAGAATCCTCACCCACCTTGTGTCTGCTCGACAGCCAGAGGGCAAGATGCCCACCGGCCGAAAACCCCAAAGCCACGGTTCTTCCCAGGTCAAATCGTGGGTCTGAAGACATCCGGTCGAAAACGTAGTCAGTTGCAGTTGCTACGTCTTGAAATGTTCCAGGCCAAGCACCACCTGGATCACCGATCCGTCGGTACTCCAAGTTGCACGTTATCGCGCCGTTCGAGGTCAACCTAGCACAGAGATGACCCATGTGGGTCAAGTCGTAGGCCGATGACCAGAAGCCTCCGTGAACCACCAGCAGTACGGGAAAGGGTCCGGTCCCTTTCGGAAACCGAAAATCGACAAAGTTTTGAGGGTGGGCTCCATAATGAACGCGCTGATCGGCACCCGGTGGAGTTCTCGTCAGGATATCACTAGGCGTCATCGTCACCCGGCTCACCTGCTGCTAAGCATACGGTTGAGAATATCAAACATCCAACCCTATTCGAGCTCAGAGCGCTAGTTTGGAAAACTGCTGAGTTTGTTAGGGCAGAGGCGGATAGCCTCGCAAGGAAAGATACCACGTCACAACTAAAGAAAGTATCAGCAGAATAGCCCAGAACAGAATCTTAAGCACGAATTTCCTTCCCAGCGGAGTCCGGGGCGAGCTCGCTTCTTCGTAACTTGGGTTGAAGACACGTGGGTCCTTTATGCTCCGTCGCAGTTGGGACGCTATTCTCTTCGGACGAGTGTTCGCTGGGACTAGTTTTCTCATGAGAGACTGGACCTGTGTCTTGATCGTCTCACAACAAGAGAGAGGGCAACGTGGAACTTAGGTATTGCCTGAGCGCTGGAAGATGGAATGGAAGGAGGCTGTGTAAGTTTTCGAAAAGCAAGAGGCTGTCCGTGTCCGATATTGGACGCTAGGGCGCGGATGCAGAAGTCGTTATATGACACGACGCTAATGTGGCCGAGAAATGATTCTTACCCACGTGACGATTGTCGTAAAGGACCAGAACGCAGCGCTTGAATTCTACACCCAGAAGATGGGCTTCGAGAAGAGGGCCGACTATACGAATCCCGGCCAGCCCCGATGGCTCACGGTTGCCCCGAAAGGACAGGCCATCGAAATGGTCCTCTGGCAGGCGGGCACACGGTCCGACCCAAACTTACCCGCCAGTCACCAGCAGCCAGGCATCGGCACGCGCTGGGTGCTTGAGGTCGATGACTGCCGCAAGACCTTTGCCGAACTGAAAGCGCGCGGCGTGAAGTTCAAAGACCCGAAGCCCCGCGAAGAGGGGTGGGGCTTCGCGGCTGACCTCGCAGACCCCGACGGCAACCACTTCACCATTCACGAGACGCGCAAGCCCTCCGCGACCGCCGACTGGGCTAAAACAGGCAAGAAGACATAGAAAACTTCCATAAGTCAAAGACCCCCCTTGACTGGCCAATAAAACGCGACCGCCTAAATCATAGTCACCTGAAAGCTGAAAAGCTAATTTGCAGCTAAGGGACCGTGGTCTGCCTGTCTGGCCAAGTCTCGAGGACGTTTCAACAGGGCAATGATGAGCTTCTTGCCAGCGTTATTGGCGAAGCCTTCGGTGGTCTTGAGTATCTTCCCAGGGTAAGATGCGATCTCTCAGATATGGACCCTAGCCAGCATGGTTTCTTCATCGCTGAGGATCGTAGTTCAACGGTGGGCTGTGTCGTCGTCACGAGCCTCCCCCGGAAGAAATGGTTCGACCTTAGACATCTCGCGCTGAAGAACGCGTTCTCCAATCTGGAAACTGGAGAGGAACTAATCCGGAAGGGCCTAGGTTATGTTGAGGAGAGTGGATACGAGTATCTCAAGGCTACGACTCCTGCTGTCCAGCCTTACGTTGATCTTTACAAGAAGTTCGGCTTCGTCCCCGTAAGGCGATCCCTTCGACTGGCATGGGATCTCACCGGTCCATTTGGGAGGGCGAGGGGTTCGGCGGAGATCAGAGAGCTTTCGAAAGATGACCGCGAGAGTGTTGAGGAAATGATCATGCATGCTCATCTTCCGTACTGGGACTGGTGGTTGGAAGAACGGGGCGGAACGGCGGTTCGCGATTGGGCCGGGAGATTCGGATTTCCAGCCGGAACCTGGCTCGGAGCTATTCGTGGAGGGAGGGTTTCTGGCCTGGCAGGCTTCTCGCCCGATGCCTACGGCCCGGGAGAGGCAAGGCTGACATGTTTCTGCGTCCTTCCCGAGCTCAGAGGAGCTGGAATAGGCTCTACGCTATTGTCGAAGACCCTTGAGAGAGCTAGACATGTCGGCCAGAGGAGGCTGGTCATCTACACTCTCGGCTACCTGGACAGTCTTCCCCCAGGAGCAGTCACATATCTGAAGTCTGGCGCGAAAATCGAAGGAGAATATCTCCAACTACAGAGAAAATGATCCCTATTGAAAAGTCGGACAGGTTGACCGAATCGGATGACCAATGTCGGGGTAACACTTCTCGGATTATCCCTCGTAATCCTCAGCTTCCTTCTCTTGACGCTTGACAAGAGAGGAAAAGCGAGATCCGAGAACGGCGATACACGGATGTCCGGATCTGTTTGGCTCGTGGTTCTCGTAATCGGATTGGTTACGATTCTACTCGGAAACTTTCCAGCGTTTTGACAACATGGGCTTGTTTCCCAGTGCCCCTTCAGTATCATTTTGTTCTTCAGTTTCGCTCGTGTCGGAGCGAAGAATCTCTGGATGTCTCAACAAGATAGGTGTCCCATACTAACTGGCGTGAACGATTTCGTGTTAATCCTAGCCGTATGAAAACAGAACTGGCGATTAAACTACAAGATTCCGGGATCATGATCCAGTTTTCTCCCTAGACCTGTTTCACTTGCCTAACTCAGAAAAAGTGGGGATTGATGCTCGACCTTAGCAAGTCGGGCATCAGTAGGTTATGGTTCCGGTTGTGGTGGCTGTGAAGGTTCCCGATGTCGTTGAAGTCTCAACGGCAGTAACATGGACAGACCCCGAGCCTGAGGCATGCTCAAAGCGGCCAGTGCCTCCCGTAATAGTCCAAGGGCCATCAAGATGGAAGGTGTGGGCCGAAGTTGGACATACGATTTCATTTGCTAAGCTGAACACCTTATCACCATTTGGAGCGGTGAAAGTATCTTGTTCGGTTGTGGTAAATCCGCCCTGGCATGATGCTGAGCCGGTAACGGTGCTTAAGGCCCCGAACGTGGTCTCTCCCAGATGCTCCATATGGCCGGTGCCAGTTATGGTGGCTGTGGTTTGCGATGTCAAAGTGAAGGAACCCGAGAAACTCCCGTTGAAGGGTGTTGAATGGGAGGCGAATGCTACCGGAAACGCGCCAAGCATTGCTAGAACACCTAGGATGGTTGGAATTAGAATCAGTCTTTTCATTCCTTTCTAAACACCTCCTTCCTAGTCCATCGTCACCAGAGGACCCAGCGGTTTCGAGTCAGAGGCAGTTGACCATTTTACTTGATGTTCGCGATTCCAGTACAGGTTTGGGTAGACCCATAGCGGCTGCGTCGAACACAATGAGTCACGGTCGAACGCAAAACTGGACTATGCCCAGCCAATGACTATTTCACATTTGCGGAATCCGAGGAATGAAAAGGATGTAAGAATCTTCCCAGATATGTTATCCTTCAAATCAACTGGAGTACCTTTTTCCGAGAAGACCGAGAGCTATTGGGAAATAGCG
>WNFB01009113.1_pt1 | contig 16713 bp, 16 predicted proteins | sample 5400501 | NCBI WGS metagenome assembly WNFB01 (sample SAMN13153341, study PRJNA577476) | soil metagenome | isolation source: 200 cm saprolite under Douglas fir tree site 2 hole 1 | place: USA:California | collected 2015-04-18
CCGATCCGCAGGCGTTGGCGAGGGAGATGATCGTGGAGACCACGCATCCCACGGCCGGACGCGTGGCAGCCATTGGGCTGCCAATCAAATTTTCGGAAACGCCGGGCTCCGTACGCAGGCCGGCGCCGGTACTCGGCCAGCACACTCGTGAAGTACTACGCGACCACGGATTCTCCGACGCCGAGGCCGACCAAATGGCGGCGCAGGGTGCTATCAAGATGCCTGACTCAAATAAGGCGATCGCGCCGTGAGCGGAGACGTCCTGTATGAGATCCATGATGGCATTGGTCGCATCACCTTCAATCGCCCGCAGGCTCGCAATGCGTTTACCTTCCGAATGTATGAACAACTTGGAGAGATCTGCCAACAAGCCGAGAACGATTTGTCGGTTAAAGCTCTCCTGCTGACGGGCGCGGAGGAAAATGCATTCGCCGCGGGCACCGACATTTCTGAGTTCAAGGCTTTTTCCACCGCCGAGGACGCGCTGAACTATGAATCGCGGATCGAGCGCTTGGTCAGCGCTCTGGAGAGTTCCCGCGTTCCCACCATCGCCGCGATCGCCGGAGCGTGCACCGGTGGCGGGCTCACGATTGCCGCTTGCTGCGATCTTCGCATCGGCGCCGCAAACGCTCGCTTTGGTGTTCCCATCGGCCGAACTCTTGGCAATTGCCTCTCGATGTCGAACTACGTCCGGCTGGTGGCTCTGCTGGGACCATCGCGTGTGAAGGACATCATTTTTACCGCCCGGCTGATCGATGCCGAAGAGGCGTGCAAGATCGGGCTACTGGGTGAAGTCCTACCCGATTACGGCAGTTTGCAGCGCCGCGCCGACGAGCTGGCGCGAACCGTAGCGTCTCAAGCGCCACTGACCCTGCGCGTCACCAAGGAGGCCTTACTCCGCATTAAGGAGAAGATGAATCCGGAGGCGGATCGCGATCTGATTCTGAGGTGTTACATGAGTCGTGATTTTCGTGAAGGCATGGACGCGTTCCTGAACAAGCGCCCACCGAAATGGACCGGAACATAGCGCATAGAACTGTCCGTGCGCGTCGCTTCTGCCGTCTGGAGTAATCCCAGAAGCTAGGGAAGGGTAACGAATATTAACGGGAATTCACGTTTGAGTGGCGCTGACCATTCCTCTGCGTTAGCTCGCTCGCAATGGCAACAGAGTGTCAATCCTGGGGATTCGTGGCGAAAATGGATAGCTCGGGCGCAAAACCACGGTCATCCATCTCTAGCATCGCTTTCACCACGTGCGCTATATCTTCCGAGCGCAGTTTGCTCGCATTCTCCTTTTGGGTCAACCCGGCCCTGGCGGAGAAGTTGGTCAAAACCTCGCTGGGGTTGATCAGAAACACCCGGACGTTGTGTCGCCGAAGCTCCGCTCGCCAACACTCCGTCATGCCACGAAGGGCGAACTTACTGGCATAGTATGCGGTGCCGTTGGGAGCCCCGCGGAGAGCCGCGGTGGAGGCGATATTCACGATGTTTCCGCGCTGCCGCTTCACAAAATGCTTTGCGGCCTCGCGGGCCATCAGCATCGCTCCCGTAACGTTCGTGGCAAACACGGCTTCGAAATCCTTTCGGTCGAAATCAACGAGGTTCTTGAAGACACCGATGCCAGCATTGTTCACAAGAATGTCCAGATCGCCGAACTGCTGCAGAACTTCACGATATGTCCGCTCGACATCCGCCTCCACCGCCACGTCGGCATTGATTGGATGCACCCCCAAGTCTCGCGCCGTCTTCGTCAGCCGGCCCTGGTCGCGTCCCGTGATGGCTACGCGCGCGCCGCATGCGACCAGTGATTGGGCAACGGCTCGCCCGATGCCGCTACTGCCACCCGTGATCAATGCAACTGCATTTTTCAGGTTCATCTTCTTCCCTCCACGGCGTTGTGAAGCTTGGAATCTTGCCACAGCCAAGCTGCCGGCGTCACTCCGTCCGATGCGACGGCGGCCGCTCGTCCGGCTCGCACCCGACGGAAAACCCACATCCCGATTAACGCTAGTGATCTATCGGAAGGTGGACGGACGAGCCCGGAGCAAAAAACCACCCTCCGATAAGCAATTGACTGGGCTCCGCCCAGACGGGGAATGAAGAAAGGCGCCCTGCGCCCCACTCTGAAGAATTATGAACTGGGCGGCCACTTTCTTAGGGGCCGATTTATCAGGAGTTGGCTCATGCCAATGCATCTCCTGAGTTCAGTAAACTGAGATCAAATGTGACGCAGTTCTTCGATCAGTTCCGGCGCACCGCACCTACGAAATACGCGGCTCATTTTGCCGCGGTAATCGAGTCCACCTGGATCGTCTTGGTCTTGGTTTCCAGCGTGCCAATGACCCTCACCTTTTGTCCCGCGAATTTTTCCGGCGCCCGCTGGTCGCTTAGCGCGTAGACGTTCTTGCCGTCATACAGAACGTACAAGGCGCCATGGACATCAATGCAGGCCTTGGCGCACTCGGCGTCGGTCGGCCCCATTTGCATTTGGGAATGATCGGCTTTAGGGCACATGTCATCCGTAATGACGCCGGTGAACGTTTGCTTGCCCGGAGCTGCGGCCAGCGATGCAACTGCGAGAAGAGTGAAGATCAGATGCTTCATGACCTCTCGATTTCCCTAATCACCGCGATGCCCACCTGAAATCGATCTTGCAGGTGCGGCCCGAGCGACGACCTTGCTGAAACGCAGGTGGATTGTGGCGCCGCCGTCCGGTTCTCGGGCGGGGTCGGGGCCGAGGGATCCCGGCCATTTGTTCCGGTGGACGCCTTCTATTCGCCCGGAGTCATGAGGTGGGCGGTCGTCGTACCCGCATTCATAATCCAGACGGTGCCCTGCTTATTGTTGTCGGGCAGCCCGATGGACTGCGTCGTGGCGCCCGGCACGGCGATCGTCACGTGCGTGCGAGCGTGCTCCCGGTCGGCGCCCCACATGTGGTACCACACCGATCCGTACTCGGGCTTCAAACGGGTTCCGTCCTTTTCCGCGGCATCGAGCAACGCCTGCGTCTTGACCTTGTCGCCTCCCGCTTCGAACTTCAGATTCTGAGCGACCCGGTCCAGGTTGGCCATGCTGGTGCACTCAATCGAGAACGCCTGCTGTTCAGGAAAGCCCGACCGGTCGTAGCAGACCAGACGGCCTGTGCCTTTCTTCAGCGTGTCGTACGTGAAGTCAGGCTTCCACTTGATGACCGTCGCACCCTCGCGCATATTGGCCGGGGCGGCAAGCAAGGCCGTCTCGACGGCGGGGTCCGGGGCCTGCGCCAACGCGCAGGTCGAAACCACCACTACGCCGAGGACAATCAGGGCAATGCGTTTCATTCGAGACCTCCAGTTGACGTGCGCTCAAATTTCAGGTCCTGCGAGCCGCAGTATAACACGTCAATCTAGCCGTTTCCGAGCGCACGTACATTCCAGCGAAGATGGCCTTGCAAGGGCGGGATAGTGAATCCTCGGATGCCTTGGCGACACAGGACTGATCTGTTCTGCGGCCCGCCTCGCTATTGATCCGCGCAACGGGTCAGCAATTCTTGACGAGTGGTCGGCGATTCTGAACTGACCGTGAACAAAGAGCGGCGGATCGCTAACTCCCGAGAAACGCTAGTGCTCTATCGGACGCAGCTTCCCGGTGTCGGCGGTGATGCGCCGCAGCTCACCCTCTTCTTCCAGCTTCGCGATAAATTCGCGCAAGTCGCTGTAAGCCAAAACTATCCTCCGAATCCAAGCAAACCCATTTGTTGGCGCGGTACCCGCGAGTCGAACCGGCCGTGTAGCGCCCGCTTTCAGGCGGGCATCTGGCTCGTGGCAATTCCGAAGATGCCCACCAGATGGTTCGGCTTCGCTCACCACGAGAGATGAGCGCTACAAAGAGCGAACCCGTGTCGTCACACGAACGCCAACCACTACGCAACTGCTCCAAGCGAACGCGCACTCTCGCACGGAAAGGGTGCGCGAAGAATTCTTGCAAGAATTTCGCAGGTTTGTTAATTTTACGGCAGAGCGGGCGTCGTACAATGGCAGTATAGAAGCTTCCCAAGCTTCGGACGTGGGTTCGATTCCCATCGCCCGCTCCAGAAATAGCGCTGATTCGCAGTGCATACAGCAGATGAGTCCGCCGGTTTGAAAAAACCTCAGTTTGACTAGTTTGGCCAAAATAGCTAAAATAGGCTTAAGCAGAGAAAACTTTGAGCACCACCTCCATTTCCGAGGGCCGCGTACTCATCGTGGGAGATGAGCGGCCCATCCGCGCTTCCTACGCGCGTTCTCTGGTGGACGCGGGATTCGAAGCGGTCGAGGCCACAGGGAGTACAGAAGCGCTTCGGCGAATCGAGAAGACTCGGTTCGACCTGGTCATCACGGACGTCCTCATGCCGGGAATGGGCGGCTTGGCCCTTCTTCGAGAGCTGCACGCGCGCGCTCCGGAGCTTCCGGTCATACTGCTGCTGGATGCGCCGAATAACCGGATCGCGATCGAGGCGGCGGAGTTCGGCGCGCTGCAATCGCTAGTAAAACCGATCGACGGGGCCTTGCTCGAAAGGACGGCCACCTTGGCGATTCGGCTCAGCCGTTTGAGGCCACGCGCCGTTCCAGCGATCCGCAATCGCCTCGGCGAGCCGCCCGCCAGAATTAGCGCGACCGAGGCCAAAAACAAGCTCGGGCAAGTCCTCGACACCGTCATTCAGGGTGGCCTGGTGCTCATCACCCGGCACGAGACTCCCAAGGCGGTCCTGATGTCGATGGATGAATATGGCGCGCTCTCACGCGCCACGGCGACGAGGCTGGACACTCTGAACGACGAATTCGATGCCCTGCTGGCACGAATGCAGACGACCAAAGCACGGGCTGGAATGAAGGCTGCGTTTGACGCCTCACCAAAGCGCCTCGGAAAGGCTGCGGTAGCGGTCGCGCGCCGGCGTGGCTGACCGGGCGCATCTTCCCTGCATCTACGTTTTGGCAGGGACCAACGGCGCGGGAAAAAGCAGCATAGGCGGCGCGATGTTGCTCGAACGCGGCGCCGAATACTTCAACCCAGACCAAGCGGCTCAGCGGTTCCTTTCCGTTCATCCTGGCATGACTCAGGAGGAAGCGAACAGTGCGGCCTGGCAACAGGGAAAGCGGCTGCTCGAACGGGCAATTTCCGAACGGTTGGACTTTGCCTTCGAAACCACGCTCGGAGGCCGCACGATGACCGCGTTGCTCCATCGAGCGCTCTCCGAAAAAATAGAAGTGCGCGTCTGGTATGTCGGCCTTGCGAACCCGGAGCTACACATCGCGCGGGTGCGTTCCAGGGTAGCCGCAGGCGGGCACGACATCCCCGAGGCCACGATCCGCGAGCGGTACAACCAGAGCCGGCTCAATCTTGTGGATCTCTTGCCCAGACTTACGGAACTTCGGGTTTATGACAACAGTGAGGAAGGCGATCCGCGAAGCGGCGTTGCTCCACAGCCGAAGCTTCTGCTTCACATGCATCGCAGGAAGATTGTGAAATCGTGCGGTCTCGCTGCGACTCCAGGATGGGCCAAGCCCATTCTTGCCGCGGCGATGAAGCTCCCGGGCGCGCTCTGATGTGGCCGAACCCTATCGCGGTGGATTTGGAGCAGGCGCCGCCAGTCCAAGCGTCTGCGAATTTTGCTGCAAGCTTCCCAAGCTTCGGACGTGGGTTCGATTCCCATCGCCCGCTCCAGATAGTTTCGATTCGCCTCGGAGCCCGAGCCTGGGCGCAACGAGGCCACCTGTGAAAAACCCAAAGCGTTCAAACTAAAATTCGCGATCCTTCGCTGCAAAGGGTGGCGCACCCGGCCAGTCAATACTCTTGGAGACGTCACGCCTGGTAGACCGTTGAGCCGCCTACCACAGTGCGGACGATCTGGACGTCCTTGATCTTCTCTTTGTCCATCGTGAAAAGATCGTCCGAGAGCACGACAAAGTCCGCAAGTTTGCCCGTTGTGATCGATCCCTTAATCGCTTCCTCATGTGAGTTGTAGGCGCCGTTGACGGTGTTAACCCGCAGCGCCTCGTCCACACTGATCCGCTGGTTGGCTCCCCAGGTCTTTCCGTCCCAACCCGTGCGCGTCACCATTCCCTGGATCGCCATCCGCGGGTCGAACGGTCCCGGGCCAAAGTCAGAGCCTGCCGCCACGGGAACTCCGGCGTCGAGGAAACTGCGATAGGCCATGCATCGCTTCATGAGCTCTTCCCCGTGGAAAGGGAACTTATCGGAATTGTAATAGGCATACGACGTGAACGCCGCAGGGACTACGCCGGCCGCCTTAATGCGCCGCACCAGATCGTCGTTGATCAGGGTGCAATGGGTGATCTTCGGGCGGGCGTCGCCTCGCGGGAACATCCGCTGGGCTCGCTCCACCGCCGTAAGCACCATATCGATGGCGACATCGCCATTCGCGTGGCAGTTGACCTGGATGCCCGCCCGATGCACCCGCTCGATCCATGCGTTGAGTTCGTCCTGGCTCTCCTTGACGTTTCCCTTATACGGCGGCACGACGCCAGGATAGGGCGCGCTGAGAGCCATCGTGCGTTCGGAGAACGATCCGTCGACGGTGTGCTCGGAGGTGGCTCCTAACCGAATCCACTCATCGCCGAAACCGGTCATGATGCCGCCGGCGATCATCGCCTCCAGCACCTTGCCGCTGGCCTCGTAGCTCACCCGGTGCAGGAGTTCTCCGCGCGCCCGCACCTGCTGCAGGGCCGCCAGATTGCCGCCCTCGTGGTGTACGCTCGTCACGCCATAACGCACGAACTGTTTGGAAATGTAAGCCAGCCCGTCGCGGTCGCGCTGCAGCATCTGCTCCTCGGTAAAGGTCGGCCGCTTGCCAACCCTGTTGAGCGCGTTCCTGGCCAGGTCGGTAACCCGGCCGTTGAGGTCGCCGTTGGCGTCGCGGTCAAAAGTCCCGCCGGCCGGATTGGATGTGTTCTTGTTGATGTCGGCCATTTCGAAGGCCTTGCTGTTGTAGTAGGACGTGTGGCCGCCGCGATGACGCACCACGACCGGGTGGTCCTTCGATACCTGGTCGAGGTCATGAACGTTTAGCTGGCGATTGTCCTTCACCTTGGTGTCGTCAAAGAAATACCCTTCCACCCAGGTGCCCGGCGGTGTCTCGCGGGCCTTCGCGCGGAGTTTGTCCACAATGCTGGAGATCGTCACGAACTCCACCACATAGGGGTTGCCGACGATTACGTCGTAGAGCAATATGTTACCGGGGGCGTGATTGTGGCAGTCGATGAATCCGGGCACGATTGTCATCTGCCGGGCATCGAACGTCTGGGTCCCCTTGCCGATGAGCGCCCTTATGTCTGCGTTGCTACCCACGGCGGCAAACCGCCCGGCTTTGACCGCGAAAGCCTCCGCCTTCGGTGCGCCCGAATCGACCCTGTAGACTTTGGCGTTGAAGACCACGAGATCGGCGTCCTGCGCTTCGGCAGCCGCTGCGGCGCCAAGCCATGGTCCGGTGACAACACCGGCGATGCCAGCTCCGGCCAGACTTATGAATCCTCTACGGCTGTGGCGGTACTTTGTCATCGTTCGTCATCCCCCAATCTTCGCCCGTCGCGGCGTGCGCATCCCTGACCTTGTACACCTCGCCCCCGCCAATGGGGCGGGTAGCCGACGCTCTAGCGTTTCCCCGTTGACGGACGTTCACGGTGAGACCATACCACTTCAATTCTTAGAAATCGAATGACTGGTTAGGCTTTTCAGGGTGCCCGACCCTTCAAGGTTTGAAGCTGTGAAAAAACCTTCCAAAATAATCTCAATTATGTCTTGAAAACAAAATGAAGCTGGGTATGCTCGGCGCATGAGCCAAGAAAATGCGACGAGTAAAGAAAGGTTGATCCGCTATGTAAACCGGCAGCAATGTAAACCGGCAGCAGATGAGCTGGCGGGCATTGGATGTCGAGAAGCTGATCGGTGATGACCATCCGGCGCGGGCGATCTGGACGCTGGTGGGGCGTTTGGACTTGAGCCGGTTCTATGAAAGCATCGAGAGCAGTGTGGAAGAAGGCGGGCGTCCAGCATTCGATCCACAACTGCTGATCAGCTTGTGGGTGTACGCCTACACCCAGGGGATTGGTTCGGCGCGGGAAGTGGCGCGGCGCTGCGAGTACGATCCGGCGTTCCAGTGGCTGACGGGACTGGAGGAGGTGAACTATCACACACTGGCAGATTTCCGGGTGGAGAAGCAACGGGAGTTGGACGAACTGTTCACGCAGGTTCTGGCAGCGCTCAGCAAAGAGGGGCTGATTACGCTGGAGCAGGTGATGCAGGATGGCACCAAGATCAGGGCGCTGGCGAGCAGCCGGAGTTATCAACGCGAAGGAACGATTCGAGAGCACCTGGTGCGGGCGCGGCAGCGCGTGGCGGAGATGGGCGATCCGCGAAACGAAGAGGCCAGTCCGAAAGCCAGACAAGCCCGCGCCCGAGCGCGACAGGAGCAGCAGAAGCGGCTGGAGAGTGCGTTGCAGGAGTTGGAGAAACTGCAGTCGCAAAAACAAGGGGCGGCGAAGAGCAAGGTGCGAGTGAGCATCGGCGACCCGCAAGCGCGGGTGATGCACCAACCTGATCGAGGACTAGCGCTCAGCTACAACGCGCAGATTTCGACCGATGCGGCACAGGGATTGATCGTGGGATTGGCCGTGACACAGGCGGCCGAGGACAGCGCACAGTTGCTGCCGGCGGTCGACCGCATCGAAGAGCGGCTGAAGAAAACGCCGCAACAGATGGTAGCCGATGGCGGCTACACCACGCGGGACAACATCGAGAAGATGGCCAAACGGGAAATCGATTTTCTGGGGAGCCTGGGACGGGAAGAGATGCCCAGCGGAGTGACGGCTCCGAACCGACTTCCGCCCAGTGCGTTCGTCTATCAACCGGAGACGAATCAGTATGTTTGCCCGGAGGGCAAACTGCTGCGGCCCCAAGGGCGTCACAACAACCAGAAGCGGGGACTAGTCACCTATCTTTACGAAGCAAAATTCAGCGACTGTCAACCTTGCGCCCACAAGCCGGAGTGCTGTCCGGAAAATCAGAGCCATGGCCGCGGAGTGACGAGACGGGTGGAAAATGCGGCGGTGGTTGCCTTCCGAGAAAAGATGGCCAGTGAGGAAGCGCAGGAGCACTATCGCCGCCGCGGAAGAGTGGTGGAGTTTTGCCACGCGTGGATCAAAAGCAAGCTGGGGCTCCGGCAGTTTCATGTACGCGGTTTGGTGAAAGTTCAAACCGAACTGCTCTGGGCCTGCCTCACTTACAACCTGCAACATTGGATTCGCCTAAGTAGGCTGCGAGCGGCTCCTATTGCCAGTTGAAGAGAGAAAAGCGAACAGACACCATCCGGACTGATCAAAGAAAGTTAAAAACCGAGCGACCATACTCTCGAATCGGCCTGCAATCGCTCGCGCCACCAGGTTTTCTCACAGCTTCGGTTTGGAAGGGTCGGGGTTTGGCGTTTTCTCGGTTCTATGACCACAGAACTGATCCGCGTCGATCTCGCGCACCGAGGACTGGAACTCGATCAAGAACCATCCACCCCTCGAAAACCGCGAGGGGTAGGGCACCCGTGAGTTCAAACTCGTCTTAAAGGCATGGCCACCCGCCCGATCCCTCAAAATCCTTCAAATCAATCGTCGCGGCCTGCCTCGAGAGTGGGGTTCTCTCCTTGGGTTTCTCAGTGCGCTCTGTGCCCTCAGTGGTGAAAGATTTCAACACAGAGGCCACCGAGAGCACAGAGGCCACGGAGGACGAGTGGAGTGCGAGGAGTTATCCCTGGTCGTATGCCTGCTTCAATTTTTGAATGTCAATTTTGCTCATTTGAAGCATTGCCTGCATGACCCTTTTTGATTTCTCAGCATCTTTGTCGTGCAACAGTTTGCCTAAATCAGTGGGAACGATTTGCCACGACAGACCATATTTGTCTTTTAGCCAGCCGCATCTTCCCTTTTCTCCGCCTTCCGAAAGCTGCTCCCCTAGCTCGTCTACTTCTGGCTGCGTCTCGCAGTTGACGAAGAACGATACGGCCTCAGTGAATTTGAATTGCGGGCCGCCGTTGAGTGCAACAAATTGTTGTCCATCGAGCTGGAAGGTCGCGGTCATTACCGTCCCCTTCGGCCCTGGCCCGGCTTCTCCAAATCGAGTGACGCTCACCATCTTTGAATTCTTGAAAATAGAAATATAAAATTTCATCGCCTCTTCGGCTTTGCCGTCGAACCACAAGAAGGGAGTGATTTTTTGCATTTAGTCCCCCGCTCTGCCTATTGGCGCCAACATCTCCGCAAGCTTGCGGTAGCACTCGGCCGCGCCGTGCTCCATGCCGGATTTGAGCACCGCGTCGCGAATCTCCTGCGACGAGGACAGGACCGTGGCCGTCATCTTCGTTGCTCCGCGGTCCTCAACCAGGACCGGCGGCCGTAGGCGACAAACGCCGAGAGGAATCCCACCACCAGCGGGATCAGAGCCAGCGCGGCGCCCATGCCCGTCAGCGTGATCACCGTCGCGCCGATCATGATGATCACGAGGCCCGCGGCGGCCAGCGGCGTAAGGCCCGGCCGAATGCGCAGGACGCCGGGGAGGATCAGGCCAATCGCGCCCAGCGCACTCGGCCACGCCGATGAACCGCACAAACAAGCCCGGCAGCGGCATCTGCTCCGTCAGCACCTTGATTGGCAGGACCAGTTTCATGCCCCCGGTGAACAGGAAGATGAGCGCAAGTAGCCCCTGAACGATCCACAGCGCATAGTTCATGATCGGCTTCCTCCGAAGAAATCCTGTGACGTTGACTGAATTTCCTATGACTTCTGGGGGCGCCCGCTTGCAGGCATCCCTCGGAACGAATGGCTAGCCCGGATTTCTCAAGTGGAATTGGCCCTTAGCCGCCGGCAATGGCCCCGATGATAAAAAGGGGCTCCGCGCCCGAAGCGACTGCGGCAGGCAGCGGCGCGTCCGGTGATTCGTGGGACAGATCCCCTTCGCAGGCGAAGAACCGCAGGAACGGCCGGCGCTCTTGCGTGACGTGGTCGCGGATCGTGCCGCGCAGCATCGGATAGCGGGCCTCCAGTGCGTCGAGCACCGAACGCTGCGTGACCGGACCCTGGACCTCAAGCTTCACGTCTCCGGTGACATGCGCCAGCGTCCGCAGATGTGCCGGAAGTACGACTGTAATCATGGCAGCGTCTGAACCTCGACGGAGAGCACGGCCGGAAGATCCCGTACGATGGGAGCCCAACTGTCTCCGGCATCGGCCGAGGCGTACACCTGGCCTCCGGTGGTGCCGAAATAAATGCCGCACTTGTCGAGCGAATCGACGGCCATCGCGTCGCGCAATACGTTGACGTAGCAGTCGCTCTGCGGCAAACCTTTCGTGAGCGCCTCCCACTCGTTTCCGCCTGTGCGGCTGCGGTACACGCGCAGCTTGCCTTCGGGCGGGAAGTGCTCGGAGTCGTTCTTGATCGGGACGACGTAGATTGTTTCCGGCTCGTGCGCGTGAACGTCGATCACGAACCCGAAGTCCGTCGGCAAGTTGCCACTGACCTCTTGCCAAGAGTCGCCGGCGTTGTCGCTGCGCATCACGTCCCAGTGCTTCTGCATGAACAGCACACCCGGGCGCGATCGGTGCATTGCGATGCGGTGTACGCAGTGCCCGACCTCCGCATCAGGGTCGGGGATGTATTGAGATTTCAGTCCACGATTGATGGGTTTCCAAGTCTTGCCGGCGTCGTCGGTCCGGAAGGCACCTGCAGACGAGATGGCGATGAACATCCGCTTGGGATTGCTCGGATCCAGAAGGATCGTGTGCAGGCACATGCCGCCCGCGCCCGGCTGCCAGTGGGGCCCGGTGCCGTGGCCGCGCAATCCGGCAATCTCCTGCCACGTTTTGCCGCCATTGGTCGAGCGAAACAGGGCAGCGTCTTCCACCCCGGCGTAAACGGTATCTGGATCGGTGAGCGATGGTTCGAGATGCCAGACTCGCTTGAACTCCCAGGGGTGCTGCGTGCCGTCGTACCACTGGTGCGTGGTAAGCGGTTTGCCGGTTTCGGGAGATGCGTCGTAGACGAATTTGTTGCTCGCGCCAGCAGGCGGGCTGCCTGGGGAGGGCATCACCTCACCCCCGGGCGCCTCCCACGTCTTGCCGCCGTCGCTCGAGCGCTGGATCACTTGCCCAAACCAGCCGCTGCACTGGGAGGCGTACAGCCGATTCGGGTCCGCGGGTGATCCCTTGATGTGGTAGAGCTCCCAGCCCCCAAAGTGGGGACCGCTGACTTCCCACTTTTTGCGGTTTCCGTCCGACGTCAGAATGAATGCGCCCTTGCGTGTGCCGACCAATACCCTTACCTTGCTCATCCCTCACTCCTCCTTTGCTGCGTTTAAGTGCTCATGAAAGCGGAAGACATTCTGCACATCTTACTTGTGAAATGCAAGTGAAAATATGCTACTGTGGATGCGTGCCCAAGAAGAAGTCGAGCCCCAAGTGGCGGTCGCCGTGTCCGTTGAATGCTTCCGTGGAGATGCTGGGCGATCGCTGGTCGCTGCTGATTATCCGCGACATGATGGTGCGGGGATCCCGGACCTACAAGGAATTCCTGCAATCCTACGAGGGCATCGCGACGAATATATTGGCAGATCGTCTGCGGAAGCTGGAGGCTCATGGAATCATTACCACCCAACGAGATCCTTCGGACGGGAGAAGGCTGATTTACTTGCTCACAGCTAAAGGAATTGATCTTGCGCCGGTCCTCACAGAAATGGTGCTCTGGGCAGCCGCGCACGAAGATACAGGCAATCAAGCGCTCGTCCGGCTGGTGAAAAAGGACAAGGAGCAATTTCTCGCTGGAGTGCGACAGCGCTGGGCCGAGCGGACAATTCGCCTTGATGGCCGCGGATTCCAGTAGCGCCGGCGCCTGCCCTGAGTTAAGCCGAAGGGTCTCGCCGGCGAATGTTTCGGGCAGACAATCGCCGGCAAGATGCTGATTCGATAACAGCGTCGGCTCCTCCCGACCGGGTACACTTGGGTGTGCTCAAAACCAAGGCTCGGAGGAAAGGAGCCGAGCGATGATTATTGTAGGCTGTGATTTTCATACTCGCTACCAGCAGATTGCGTGGCTCGATACGAACACCGGAGAGATCCAGCAACGGCGACTGGAGCATCGGGGCGACGAAGTTCGTGCGTTCTATGCCGCGTTGCCGGGTCCCGTGCTCGTCGGGGTCGAGGCCACGGGCTACACGCAGTGGTTCGAGCGGTTGCTGCGAGAGCTGGGGCACGAGTTGTGGGTAGGCGATGCCGCCGCGATCCGTGCCTCGGTGGTGCGGAAGCAGAAAACGGACTCGCGGGACGCCGATCACGTGCTCGATTTGTTGGCTACGAAGCGCTTTCCGCGGATCTGGATGCCGACGCCCGCCGAGCGGGATCTGCGGCAGTTGGTGCTGCACCGGGTGAAGCTGGTGCAGATGCGCACGAAGGTGCAGAACCGGTTGCAGGCCCTGGCGATGAGCCAGGGGGTGTGCCGGAAGCGGAAGCTGTGGACAGTCCGAGGCCGCGCCGAGTTGGAGCGCTTGCCGCTGGACCGTTGGGCGCAGCGGCGACGCCAGGAGTTGCTGCAACTTCTGGATCAACTGGATCGCTCGATCGAGGAGCTGCAGGGGGCCGTGGAGCAACAAGCCCGCCAGCATCCGGAAGCGACTCAGTTGATGACGCATCCGGGGGTCGGACCGGTGACCTCGCTGGCGTTCGTGCTGACGATCGGCCCGGTGAGCCGGTTCGCCCGGAGCAAGCAGTGGGCTAGTTATCTGGGACTGAATCCCAAGGAGGCGTCTTCGGGCGGGCGGCAGCGGCTGGGGGCCATCGGCAAACAAGGCAACTCGACGATGCGCTGGTTGCTGGTGGAAGCCGGGCAGACCGCGGCCCGGTACGATCCGGCCCTGGGGCGGATGTATCAACGATTGAAGTTCCGGCGCGGGAGCGCGATCGCCAAAGTGGCGGTGGCCCGCAAGCTGGCCGTGAGGTTGTACTGGATGCTGCGTAACCAGAGCGATTACGCACATCTGGTTCGCTGGCTGGGTAGCCCGAGTAGCGCTGTGGTTCCGATGGCGGAATCGGGATGCTGAGTGGGCGCCTGGCCTCCCTGCACCAGCAGGGAGTTTGAAGCAAGAATCATGGTCCCGCTGAGCGGGATCGCATAGATGGCTGGTGGAACCAGAGTCCACCGGAAGATTCAGCAGGCGAGCCTTGGTCGAGCAGAACATACAGATCCTGGCTAGGACGAAGCCGGTGGCTTCGTCCAGGAACCATTCTGGGGGGCCGTCCGCGGCGTCAAGGGTCTTCGATGAACGGTCCGGCAAAAAACGCCGGCCCGCCCTTGACCCCGCTCCCGGCCCGTCAAATGGACAGGTGTCTCTTGACAACGCCGACGCTGTTATAGACGGCGCTACCGACAGCGCTCGGCGTCACCGCCATCTTATTTGTTCTAGTAGTGGGCTAGGGCTTACCATATAGGAGACCCCGAGAGCCGGAGGGACTCCATTTCGGAGTTCATCATTGCGGAGTGTCAGAGATGCCTCGTGAAGCGGTAACCTTTGCCAGCGTTGAAGAAGCCGTGGAGGAAATTCGTCAGGGCCGGCAGATTGTGCTGGTGGATGACGAAGATCGTGAAAACGAGGGCGACCTCGCGATGGCCGCGGAGAAAATCACGCCGGAAGCCATCAACTTCATGGCCAAGCACGGCCGCGGGCTCATTTGCGTGGCACTCACCGAAGAACGCTGCGACGAGCTGGCATTGCCGCTGATGACGCCGGTCAATACCTCAAATTACGGGACGGCGTTCTGCGAATCCATCGACGCGCGGCGCGGCACAACCACCGGAATCAGCGCCCCCGACCGCGCGACCACAGTCCTCGTTGCCATTGATCCCATGACGCGCCCGACCGACTTGGCGCGGCCCGGCCACGTCTTCCCGCTGCGCGCCCGGCGGGGCGGGGTGCTGGTGCGCGCCGGCCAAACCGAGGCGTCGGTGGACCTCGCGCGCATCGCCGGCCTCACGCCAGCGGGGGTGATCTGCGAAATCATGCACGACGACGGCACCATGGCGCGCCTCCCGCAGCTCGCCGAGTTCTGCCTCGCGCACGGCCTGAAGCTGCTGACGGTAGCGGAGCTCATCCGCTACCGCATGCGCAACGAACGCTACGTGCGGCGCGTGGCCGAAGCCGCCCTGCCCACGCGCTACGGCGAATTCCGCATGATTGCTTACGCGTCCGACGTGGACCGCGAGCAGCACATCGCGCTGGTGCGGGGGGAGCTCTCCGGCGCGCCGCCGCTGGTCCGCGTGCACTCGCACTGCCTCACCGGAGATGTCTTCGCCTCCACGCAGTGCGACTGCCACGAAATGATCGAGCGGTCGCTTGAAGCCATCGTCGCGGAAAACCGTGGCGTCTTTGTCTATCTGCATCACACCGGCCGCGGCTTTGGAATTGAGTCCGCGGCGCCGGCCCTGGGCGCGCTACCGCACATTCTGTACCACTCGCGCGGCCAGATTGACCGGGACATCGCCCGCCAGCGGATGATCCAGCATGAAAGCGGTATTGGCGCGCAAATCCTGATCGATCTCGGACTGAAAAGCCTCCGCGTGCTGACCAACCATCCTCGCAAGGTAGTTGCGCTCGAAGGCTACGGTCTGACCATCGCCGAGCAGGTGCCGGTGTTGTCAGGCTCGAAGAAGGCCACTCACCAACACTTCTAAGTTTCCTTATTGCTTGGAAAAATCCGGGGTCAAAAAATCCTCGGGTCTGAAGACCCGAGCTACAGCACCGCGCTCAACTGCTCTGCTGTAGCCCGCCTCTTCGGAGGCGGAGCCTTTGCTCCCCCGGGAGACCATGAAGAAAATTTCGCGGGAACCTTATGGTTTTTTTGCTGGCGCTGAGGGAGCTGGCGGCGAGACAGTGACGTATGGCTTCAAGGCAGCGAGCTTCTTCTGGCTGATGCCGCGGATGGCGAGCAGGTCTTCGATGCGGCGGAAGCGCCCGCTCTTTTCCCGCATCTCGATGATTCTCTGCGCCGTGACTGGCCCCACGCCGGGAAGCTGTCGAAGTTCCTTCACGTTCGCGGCGTTTAGATCAATCGGCTTCGCAGGCGGCTGCTTCTGCGCGAACACAGCCTCTGCGAGAAAAAGCGACACACACAGAGCCGCGTAGACAATGCGACACAGTTTCCGTTTCGCAGTCACGCTCGTCACCCTCAACAGCGCGGCACAGGCTGAAGAGTCTGTGTGAGAACTCGCAATCGAAGGCGCCAGCGGCTAAACAGCTTGCGGAAAAAGTCGGTAGCACAGCCACTCTTGGCTGGGCGCTGATGGCTAACCAGCAGAAAACAGAGCACAGGCAAGAGTGCCTGTGCTACTGCTGCGCCTCTGAAATGGACTTTTTCCGCAAGCTGTAAAGCCGCATTGATTTTCGAGCCCTTAACGGCACGGCTGAAGCCGTGCCCTACAAAACTAGGCGTTCTCACCCATACTCTGAAGCCTGTGCTACAAGTGGTTCCCCTGCGCGTTGAACACTTCGACTTGGCCGAAAAGCGCTGCCTGGGATTCGAGCTGCGCGCGGTCGCCGACAATTACGATTTGCGCGTTCGCCGAGTCGAAATATTTTTGCGCGGCTTCGAGCACCTCGGCGGCGGTAAGCGCCAGAATGCGATCACGATAAGTTTCGAGGTAATCCTCGGGC
>WNFB01002269.1_pt1 | contig 16711 bp, 9 predicted proteins | sample 5400501 | NCBI WGS metagenome assembly WNFB01 (sample SAMN13153341, study PRJNA577476) | soil metagenome | isolation source: 200 cm saprolite under Douglas fir tree site 2 hole 1 | place: USA:California | collected 2015-04-18
GTCTTCGTTAAGGTGAGTGGGCCCGGTGAAATAGTCGTCTTCCCCGATGCTGGAAAGCGGGTCTAGATATGGCGGCAACGCAGCAAACCGATAATGTCGCACCCAGTTGGGCACAGTCAGGATGTCTTCAGCCTCAAGATACTGGCGAACCGCAAGTTCGTCTTTTTCTTCGTGCGCTATCTGCTCGGCTTGATCTTTAAAGAGCGCGAGTTGTGGCTGGCCAATATTGCGATGCTCTTCGTAGGTCTGGAATGCAACCGAGCGCGCCCATTCGTCGCGACCTGCACGAAGTAATTGCTGGGGTGTGTACGGGAGCAGAGCAACATTCTTCAGGAAGAATACGTATGCATCGCGACCTATCGCAGTTTCGGCGGACATTGAGGGCATGCGCTGCTTCAGCCAGTTGCGGTACGACTCCAGTGCAGTAATGGCGTTGCCGGCAGCCGCATCCAGATCTCGCGCGCCTGCGCTATCTAGCAGCGGCTTGAGTTCGTGTACCGACTTCAGTAGTCGCGGACCTATGTCCTGCAATTGATCGAGGGTCAGGCGGGCGAACGGGCCGACCGGTTGTGTGAGGTTTTCTTTCGCATCTTCGATGGTGCCGGGGATGGAAGCCATCGTCTTAACAATGTGGCGTGTTCTCGCGGCATCGAACGGAGGCGGTTGCAGTAGCAGATTAAAGTACGCGCCCAGACTCTGGTCCAGGTAAAAGTTGGGGTTGCGTTGCCAACTGCGATTCAAATCCAATTCCCACCGAACGCGAGCGATTGCCGAGCCTATCAGGCGATAATCCACTTGGCGCGGAATCGGCGCAGAATACAGATTTATTTTCCCCCAACGCGCTTCAAACCCGTCCAGTTGCCCGCGATAACTAACTACTGTTCGGGGCGACCAGTCAGGCAACCATTCCGGTGGACGTTCCAGACGTGGGATATCATCAGTTGAAATCGGCTGTTCTAAGGCGCGCCACGCCCAGAAGTCGCGGGCGAGATCGTCGAGGTCGTCGGCATGCAGGAAAGCTGTGCTTAAAACGAAAACTAAAAGGACGACGTTGCGTTTCAAGAAGTACCTCAAGCATTCGCCTCAGTGACAATTATCTGCCAGCATGCATAGCCGCGCGCGCGGACCGGACAAATCGAGCCTCGCCCTATGGCGCTGGTTCAGAATTTTTAAGTGCTTCATCCAGAGTCTGGCTACTCTTGGCACCGTTGCTATCAAGCAAGCGCCAGCCGTCATCGTAGTGTCTGAAGCCGACGGTCGATTTGTAATGCGCATCACCGGCATAAAGCGCCGCACCAACTTCGTTGAGAGGGATCCATCGCCAGGTGAAATTCACATCTGCAAAGTTGCCACCCTTGCTGATGCCGGTCACCGCAACCAGTTCCCGGCGCACGGTCGGTATGCTGAAGTATTGCTTACCGCTATCGCTGCTGTGAATCAGGTCGCGAAACGTTTCTACCCCGATCGGAGTCAACGCAACTTCCCAACACGGTGGAGGCGTTACATTAGTCGTGCACCGCACCGTGGTGCCATTGATCCAACCTTTCTGCTGCAACACCAGGTACTCAGGTGACACATAATCCTTGTTAGAAATAAGACCAGTGCGCAGCCAAAAATGGTCTGTTGATTTGAAAGTCTCTGACCCGGCAATGAGATCAGCCGCTAGTCGGCGTGTCAGGAAATCTTGAGGCGAACACCCGGCACACCCCAGCGAAAGGAGGATCACCGCACCGAAGGAATTCAGTCGTTGTAAGTAAGCGAGCACGTAGTCGGGCCAGTCAGGATTACTGCTGACCGAGGATTGTAACCAAACGGGAAGCTCGATGCGGCAAGAAAGGAACAGCAGCTATTTGCCCATCAAACTTGGGCGCCCATCGGCCGGGCAGCACCGTGCCACACCTGGGACAGCATCCTTCGGAGGTCAGATGGTAGTCCTCGATGAGATAGCTGTGGCGCTTGATCAGCGTCTCGCCGCAGCTGTGACAATGTGTGTCTTCCAAATCTCCAACCAATCCGGGGAGATTACCCGCGTAGACGTAGCGAAGTCCCGCTTTCTTTCCAATTTTCGTGGCGCGAACCAGATCTCGGGCTGTGGTGTCTTCCGGACTGGTCATCTTATAGTCCTTGTGGAAGGCGGTCACATGCCAGGGAATATCCGGCGAGATGCCGGCAAGGAATTCCGCTAAGCCGCGCAGTTCGTCATCAGAATCATTGAAGCCGGGAATAAGCAGGGTAACGATTTCGAGCCACAATCCCATATCGTGCAAACGACGGATGGTGTCAAGGATCGGTCCGATACGGCCGCCCAGTTCGTGATAGTGACGGTCATTGAAACTCTTGAGATCAACTTTGTACAAATCAACCCAGGGACGTAAATATTCCAGCACCTGTGGCGTGCCATTGCCGTTTGAAACAAAGCCGGTGATTAGCCCCGCTGCTCTAGCTTCTTTGAATACCGCGATCGCCCACTCGCTCGTAATCAGAGGTTCGTTGTATGTGCTGACCAGCACCTTGGCGCCCTGGGCGAGTGCATCGCGCACCAGCGCCTCAGGAGTGACCTCGAGTGGAGGCGACACGGCATTCGGATCGCGCAACGCCTGTGAGGTAACCCAGTTCTGGCAATATCCGCAGTGCAGATCGCATCCCAGCATTCCAAAACTATAGGCAAGCGATCCCGGATAGGCGTGGAAGAAGGGCTTCTTCTCGATGGGATCACACTGGACGCCGCCTATATAGCCCCAGGGTACATACAGCGTTCCCCCCTTGTTGTAACGGACTTTGCAGACCCCAGGCTGACCATCAGGGATGGGGCAGCAATGTCCGCAGGCATAGCAGCGCACGCGGTTGCGATCGAGTTTCTCATAGAGGTCTCCCTCGCGAACCTTCTCATCGACGACCTCGCGCAGGGTTGGCATAAGCTCTATTTTACTGGATGGAAGTGCGACACGGCACGTACCCGCCGACGGTTTTGCAGCGCTTAAGATCAGGTTTACTGGGACGGATTTGACTGGTTGGCGAGCTGGTGCTGGTGGATCCATTCGTCAGCCTGCTGCTGGGCGGCGAGTACCTGGGCACGGCTCATGCGAGAAGTGAGCACCGCTGCGCGATACTTGCTGGCTTCGTCGCCACCCGCGCGAGCCAGAATGGACCAGAAATAGGCCTTGCTCAAATCCTGGGGAACACCGCGTCCCGCCCAGTAATACGCCCCTAAGGTTGCTTGAGCGACTACATGTCCTTGCTCTGCCGCTTTGGAAAACCAACGAACCGCTTCGGAATAACTCTGTGGGACCTCATCTCCCGTCGCGTAGCGGGCGCCCAATGTGAATTGTGCTGTAGTGTCGCCCTGCTGAGCCAAGCTTCGCAAATCATCCAAAGTGCTCGCTTCGGCCCGAGATTTCAACCCAACAGTCTTAGTGACCTTAGCGGACGTTATTTGTTGCGGTGCAGCCGGGTGATCCCACCTGCTCTCGATCGTTGGCGCCAGCAGGAATCCCAAGACCAAGGCTACCGTGGCGGCAACCGCGATCAACAGAATTAGATGAGAACGAGAGATAGGAATGCCATGCAACCGATCAGGTTCTGCCCTCTCAAGGGGTGCAATTGAAGACTCAGGGTTTACAGAATTCGCGATCTTGTTGGTTACGGGCGAGACCACGTTCCGATCTGCCAAACGCTGCGTTCGCGATTGCTGCGGCTGACTCACTGTCGCAGCAATAATGTTCGCGAGCCGCTCCAGAGTCCTGTCCTCTGTTTCTCCGAACGCACACGGAACGGGAGAGAAAACCTCCAATAGTCCTATAACCCTCTCACCATCACGAACAGGCACCGCAACCATGGAGCGGATTCCGAGGCGACGGCAGGTTTCGCGATCCACCAGCGAGTCGGTTTCGGAATCATCGCAACGCAATAGTTTCCCGCTGCGGACACATTCGCCCGAGAAGCCCGACCCGACTTGCAGCCGCGCGCCAACCGGGGGAGCATCGGGTCCCGCGCTGGCGCGGCAAACCATTACTGCTCTGTGTTCTCCTTGTGACTCTTCAGTCGCCAGGGCGATTGCGGCGCCGGATGCGCGGCTGAATGCCCGGGCTCTCTCCGCTAATAAATCCAAAGCGGCGTCAACCCTGGATCCAAGAGCATTTACCTCGACTTGCACCGCGGAGAGCGCAGACAGCATTGCGCTGTAATCGGATGCCACGCCGTCAGTCGCTTCCGCTATCCCCATCGCATCTGGAGCCACTGTGTGGGTGTCCGCGCTGGTGACTTCCGACTCTGCTGCAGCGGGACGGTCAGCCAGCTGCTTCCCCTTAGCCGCGTGGTTCGCGCACGCGATCAGTGAATTGAAAAGCAACCACTCCTGTAGTTCGCGAAGAGACGCATCGGGTATCTCAGGAAAACGGATGCCTACCCGTCCCGTTCCATCGGCCCACACTACGAAACCAGTCGTGTGGATATAGCTTTTTGTTTCAGAAAGGTCGAGGCACAAGTTAAAGGTGCCGTTCACTTCCAATGGGGAAGACGTCTGAATGGCGGCTCCGCTTTCGCTGACGTCGATGATCTCGCTCAGATCCAGGACCATGCCGCTCGATGGCCCACTGAAGCTGGCGTAAGCCGGACTGTGGACCCTCTGGCGTGGGCGGCGGCGGCGTTCGAACGGGAAATGTGCCGCATCACTTCTGGCAACCGCCGGGTTGGCTTCCAGGGGCTCCATGGGGGAAATCTCCCTACATATTACCCCGAGTTCCGCTCGATGTAAGTATCGTTTAGGGGTGGGCGATCCGAATTAGTCTATCGCCACACGCCTAATCCCGAATTGGTCGGATCATGGAAAGTCGTGAAATGGCAGCCACCGTCATGCTTGCGAGGAACTGCATCGTAGTTGCGTCAGTGTGATCAAAGGCGTGGGGAGCGGATGAAAGAACTTCAAAAATCCCAAGAGTTCTGCGGAAATGCCGCAACGGCGCCACCAGGATAGAGCGGACACCAAGACGGCGGCAGCTCGCCAAATCCACAAACGGATCGCTCTCTGTGTCGTCACAGAGCAGGACTTCGCCAGTGCGCACCGATTCGGCAGATAGGCCGGAATTAGCCTGCAAGCGGACCCCGAGATCGGGAGCAGTGCGGCCGGTGCGCGCACGGCAAACAATCTCGTCTCCTTTGCGCAGCGCGATTGCGGCCCCGGTCGCACCGGTCAAAGCCTGGGCACGCTCAGCAATGATGCTGATCCCCGGTTCCAAATCCAACTCTATTCCGATCGCGATATCATCTAAACTCTGGCGGTTAGCTTGTGCTGCTAAGCCTTGTTCTGGTAAGCCCGTTTCTCTGGTACGCAGGTGATGTCGGCCGGGCAGCGAAGTAATAGGCAAGCAGTCTGTCATTTCTCGCGACGTCCGTCGGTCTGCAAACACAGATTCCGACAACACAGATTGCGCCAACATAGATTGCGGCGCGGGCGACGAACGAACAGTACGCAGCAGCTCCCTGACCAGCCGATCAAGCTCCACGTCGGCGATCAAATGAGCAGTTTGCTGATCATGGAGGGATCCCCCAAGAACACGGCACAGGCTGAGCAGACTTTGGCTGCCACAAGCCAGACAAAACCTGGTGTTGTTCTCACCGATGAGTTCGCATTGCACGCAAAAAACTGCTGCTTGCAATGAGACAAAACTGACATCGCTGGCACCAAGACGGCCTGACATCTGCGAGAATTCCTCCGCTGCGAAAATGAGTTAGAAAGGTAAATGCATGCAGTCCCACGCAGAAAGTGCCGGGAATGGTTCCGGTCTGTGGATAATCACGGCAACGTTCCGCGATGTGCGATTTGATGTTTCCTATCCGATGATTGTGAGTGGATGTCTTTTGCCTGACACGGTATACTGAGAACCTTTAGAGGAGAACTGCATGGAATGGACGACTCCGCAATTCGAAGAAATCGCGCTGAACTGCGAAATTAACTCTTACGTGAACGCCCAACTGTAGGCGAATCCCCACGTCATAGGGCTCGCAAGATCACCTTTGCAATCCGTCCTGACGCCTGGCCGTCCCACAGCGGTATGGCAGTAGCAGCCTTCTTTTTTCCACTGAGAATCCGGCTGGTTTCCGTTTGAAGAAGCGCGATATCGCGTCCTACTAACACATTGGTCCCACTGGAAACCGTGATAGGACGTTCGGTATTCTCGCGCACCGTGAGGCAAGGTACTCCCAAAAATGTAGTTTCCTCCTGAATGCCTCCGGAATCCGTAATCACCACAGTTGCTTTGCGCTGCAGCGCAAGAAATTCCAGATAAGGCTTGGGTTCGAGCAGACGTAACCGGCCATTCGAGAGCGCCTCAAGTCCGAGATCTGCGATGCGCTGCCGCGTGCGCGGGTGAACCGGGAACAGCACTGCCAGATCGTTAGACAACTCCGAGAGTGCGAACAGCATTCGCTTCAGCCAGGGGAGATCGTCTACGTTAGCCGGCCGATGCAAAGTTACCAGAGCAAAGCGCTGCGGAAGTTCTCGGCTGGACTGTGCTTCGGCGAGTGGCAAGAGTCTGACCAGCGTATCCACCATGACATTCCCGACAAAGTGAATTTTCGCGGCTTCGACCCCTTCCCGAAGCAGGTTCTCGTCAGCATCAGCTGAAGGAGTAAAGAGCAGACTGGAAAGCTGGTCAGTAATCAGCCGGTTGATCTCTTCCGGCATACTGCGATCTCTGGATCTCAGTCCAGCCTCAACGTGCCCGATGGGCACAAGAAGCTTGGAGCAAACCAGGGCGGCAGCCATGGTGGAGTTTACATCGCCGTAAACCAGGACCAGGTCCGGTTTGCGCTCCAGAATGATAGGCTCCAGCCGCGCGATGATTTCGGCCGTTTGCTGAGCGTGGCTGCCGGAACCGACGCCAAGATTCACATCGGGTTCAGGCATTTCGAGCTGCTGGAAGAAGACGCCAGACATGTTTGAATCGTAATGCTGGCCGGTATGGATCAGCGTCTGGCGAACTCCGGCTGACGTAGTCAATGCGCGCAGAACCGGCGCGGCTTTCATGAAATTAGGACGAGCGCCAACTACGTGGAGAACATTCATACTAGTGTGCTTCGGCCGATTCCAGGTTCGCAGGTCACAAATCTTAACTGCCGGACTTGGGAATAACTGAGATTGTAATTGGTCCTTAACTGCGGTCAAGGAAAGGAATGGTCATCAGCCGGCTTGCACGGCCACTAGAGTCCGAGTCTGTTCCGTCCGGGATATTACCTCGCGGGGTTGACTGAAGACCCGATCCAGCGCATCGGCGAGAGCCACCGGGAAAACGGCAGTAAGCAGATTCACGTCCAACTGTAGATCACGTTGCGTGTACAGGCGCTGGATAGTCATAGATCCACGCCGCCGATTTGACGAGGTCATCAGATCAAGAGTGAGATTCCATGACGGCAGGCTATCCCGCAAGCCGGATTGCCCATTTTTCTTCCAATAGAAGGATGCGGCTTCCCGGCGCGGATGCAAGATTTCTACCGGCACCTGGCCGGGATCGTCGTTGGGCAGCAGCTTGAGGTTCAAATGGAATGCGTCAAAATCATTGCTGCTGAAAGCAGCTTCAAGAATACGGCACAATTGATCGTAATCGCGCGTGACTTTCAGCTCCTCGGTTGCGCGTCGAATCGCAAGATTATTGATAAAGATCTGGCGTTGCTCCATGGTTCTCTGAGCCACGCGGCGCAGTTCCCCGAATTCGAGATATCCAAGATGCTGCACGCCTATCCAGATGCCGGTCCCTAGAACGGCAAGAACGAGCCCGAGAGTGCTTCCGGTTGGCCACAATAGAAACAGGCTGAGCAGCGCAAACAATGCTGACACCGCGTATAGGACGATTACCACCTGCCGGTGTGAAAGTCCGCGCTGCAGCAGTTTGTGATGAATGTGTTCGCGGTCGGCTGTGAAAAGCGGCCGTCCACTGATCAGGCGGCGGATCAGCGAAAGCGTCGTCTCCAGGATGGGAAGCCCGAACGAGACAACCGGTATGGCGATGGCAATGATGGTAGGAGCTTTCTGCGCACCTTCCAATGCAAGGGCGCTCAGCAGAAATCCTATGAACAGGCTTCCGCAATCTCCCAGGAAGATTGTCGCCGGGTTGAAGTTGTAACGGAGAAAGCCAAGGATCGCTCCGGCTAAAGCGATCGTCATCAGAGCAACCAGGGAAGACTGGCTCAATAAAGCAACTACAAAGACGATTAAAGTCGAAAACAGAGAGGATCCAGCCGCGAGGCCATCCAAGCCATCAATCAGGTTAAACGCATTGGTGACGGCCAGCACCCATAGAATCGTAAGCGGCAAGCCTACATACCAGGGAAAGCTGTGTGCGCCAAAGAGCACCGGCAAACCATCGATCCGCAACCCGCCCACAAATAGCATGCTGGCGGCCACAGCCTGCACTGCAAACTTCAGGTAAGGTCCAATATTGCGTATGTCGTCGTAGATCCCCAGCAGAAAAATCAGAATTCCTGGGATTAGGATCGTCCCTAATTTTTGAAAAGGAAATCCGGGTTGGAGCTTGTGAAAATACCAGCTTATAAAAATAGCGGCTGCAACACTGAATAGGAAGGCGAAGAAAATCGCTACTCCACCGAGCCGTGGAAGCGCAGTATTGTGCAGATGCCGATCGAAAGTTGGGACAGATAACCATCCGCGCTCTGCCGCGAGATTCCTCACGTACCTGGTGAGGACAAACGACAATATGAGTGAAAGCGCGAAGGTCCCGAGATAAACCGCTGTCAACGAGTTTCCCTCTCTTTAAGAAGGGGCGTTCTTCGGTGAAGCACGCTGCAAGCGATGTCCCGAAATCGCAAAACAAACACAGCCAACCAGATCTTCACCTAACCGATATTTCAGAGTGGGCTTGATTAATTGCGACTATAGCAATCGGGGAAAGCCAGGCACAATTCTCTTTCTTGGTACATCTGTGTATAAAAATACGTAGCGGATAGAACGCAGTTCCCTTCCTAAATGGCATCAAGAGCTCTCGCGCTACCGCGATCTGCTTGCTCTTCACGGTTGATTTAGCGCCCTGGTAAGGGTATATATGACGCCACGAAAATACTCGCGACGCTACCGGGGATGCTGTCGCGGGACTCGGCATTTCTATTCTTGTTTTTATACCTCGTTTCGAAGTTGTTAAGAACTAGACTGCCACTCCACACCCTGAGCGCAACTCACCCAGTCCTGCGGTGTGGGCAGGAGGTAGCGGATGGATCCGGCACCCAAAGACATAACCACCCTCCTAAAAGACTTAAGCGGGGGTAAGCAACAGACAATGGCCGCATTGGTTCCGTTGCTCTACGCCGAACTGCGGCGCCTGGCCTCGCACTACCTCAAACAGGAACATGTCGACCATACTCTGCAAGCGACCGCTCTCGTCCACGAAGCTTATCTCCGTCTGATCAATCAGCATGAAGCTCAGTGGGAGAACAGAAACCAGTTCTTCGGGGTTGCGGCGCAACTGATGCGTCGAATCCTGGTTGATTATGGCCGCGCCCGCCATGCCGCCAAACGCGGAGGCAACGCCGGCAAGGTGTATCTGGAAGAGTCAGTGATTGTTTCCAAGCAGCGCACCGCGGACGTAGTCGCTCTGGATGAGGCTCTCATCAAACTTGCCGAGGTGGATCCCCAGCAGGCTCGCATCGTAGAGTTACGCTTCTTCGGAGGCTTGACCGTCGAGCAGGCAGCCGACATTCTTTCTATCTCCCCAGCGACCGTCAAGCGCAATTGGAACGTTGCCAAGGCGTGGCTGGCGCGTGAACTGGAACACAACCAGAGTGATGTCTGAGAAGCGGCAACAGATCAATGATCTCTTCAGCTCCGCCCTGGAACAAAGACCGGGCGACCGCGAGGCTTTCCTTCGGCAGGCCTGTGGGGATGACGAGTCTCTTTATGCGGAAGTTGAGTCCTTGCTCTTGCATTACGACGATTCTTTCCTGGAAGAGTCTCCCGCCAGTGAGATTCCTTCCTTTCCCGGTCACGCCATGGTGGGAAAGCAGATCGGTGCTTACCGGATTATCCGGGAATGTGGGCACGGCGGTATGGCGGTGGTCTATCTGGCGGAACGAGCTGATCGCGAGTACCGCAAGCGCGTGGCCATCAAGATGGTCAAACCCGGTGCTGGCAAGGATGACATCCTGCGCCGCTTCCGCAACGAACGCCAAACACTGGCAGCACTGGACCATCCCAACATCGTCAAACTGCTCGATGGAGGCAGCACCGAAGAAGGTCTGCCTTATCTGGTCATGGAGTATGTCGAGGGAGTGCCCGTCGACCAATACTGCGACTCCCACAAGTTGTCCGTCCCCAAGCGTCTGCAATTGTTCCGCACCATCTGCGAAGCCCTCCACTACGCACATGAGAAGCTGGTCATCCATCGCGATCTCAAGCCCAGCAACATTCTGATAACCAACGACGGGACTCCGCGCCTGATGGATTTTGGGATTGCCAAGCTGCTCAATCCCGAATGCGTCCAAACCGAACTGGTCACATTAAGCGATCGACGGCCGATGACTCCCCAATACGCCAGTCCCGAGCAGGTACGAGGTGAGCCTGTTACCGCGGCGACTGACATTTATTCTCTGGGAGTACTGCTGTATTACTTGCTTACTGGCCGCCGGCCTTATGGGGCGGCGGGCTTGTCACGCTTCGAGCTTGAGCGGCTGGTTTGTGAAGTCGATCCCGAAAAGCCCAGCACGAAAGTTCAAAAAGTAGACGAAGTCGATTCCGCCGCCAGCAAGGGGAAACCATCGACATCGCCCGAGGTCCTCAGCCAGGCCCGCGATACGAGCCCTGAAGGACTGCGGCGCATATTGCGTGGCGATCTCGACATGATCGTCATGATGGCGCTCCGCAAGGAACCCAAACAGCGCTACGCAAGCGCGAAAGCGTTTGCCGACGATATTGAACGCCATCTCTCCGGCCTTCCCGTAAAAGCCCGCAGGCCCACTACGTTGTATCGAGGTAGCAAATTCCTACGGAGGCACCGCGAATCAGTTGCCGCCGCCCTGATCGCCCTGATGCTGATGGCCGGTGTGGGCACATGGGAAGCTCGCAGGATTTCCCGTCAGGCTAACGCTGCACCTTTCCGGGCGCGTCCGTCGGTTGCAATCCTGGGATTCAAGGATCTTTCCACTCGTCCGGAAACAGCCTGGCTCTCCACCGCTCTTTCTGAAATGCTTACCACCGAACTCGCCGCTGGCGAACAGCTGCGGACAGTGCCGGGGGAGACCGTCGCGCGTACCAAGATTGACTTACATCTCCCCGACACCGATAGCTTGGCTTCCGACACACTGGCTCGAGTCCGCCAGAATCTGGGCAGCGATTTCGTGGTGCTCGGCTCCTATCTTGATTTGGGGAAAGAAGGGGGAGGGCAACTCCGCCTCGACCTTCGTCTGCAGGATACCGAGCGCGGAGATACGGTAGCTTCTATTTCGGAGGTCGGAAACGAGACGGACTTATTGCAGCTCGTCTCGCGAACCGGCAGCCGCCTGCGCGGGCAACTGGGCGTCGGCGCAGCGTCAGCCGTGGAATCCGCGGCAGTCCAGGCCTCAGTACCCTCGAATCCTGAGGCTACAAGGCTGTATTCCCAAGGGTTGGCCAAACTTCGCGCTTTCGATGCACTCGCTGCCCGCGACATTCTCACTAAAGCTGTCGCTGCCGATCCTTCTTATCCGCTGGCCCATTCCGCTTTGGCTAAAGCATGGATTGCTCTCGGCTACGAAACCAAGGCACGGGATGAGGCTAAACAAGCTCTCAACAGTGCTGCCGAACTCTCCCGTGAGGATCATCTCCTCGTAGAAGCCAGGTACTACGAAGCCGACAAGCAGTGGGGCAAGGTGATGGAAGCTTATGGCACGCTGTTCAGTTTCTTCCCTGACAATTTGGAATATGGCTTATATCTCGCCAGCGCACAGACCGCCGGCGGTCGAGGCAAGGACGCTTTGGCGACCGTTCAGAAACTTCGAAGTTTGCCAGGGGACGGGAAAGACGATCCCCGAATTGATTCAGCAGAGCAAGAGGCCGCCTACTCGTTATCGGACAATCAGGCTACGCTGGCGGCCGCAGAAAAAGCTATAAGGAAGGCAAGTGCCTCCGGCGCGAACCTGGTGTTGGCGCGGGCACGTTCTTTCCAGTGCCGTTCATTGGCTGATGTGGGCCGGCCCGAAGCTTCCAAACTTGCCTGCGACGAAGCCGCGCGAATTTACAAACAGGCAGGAGATTTGAGCGGTGTGGCTCGCACCCTTCATTCCATTGCCGAGGTCCCGTTGAATCAAGGCGATTTGGACCACGCCAAGGAATTGTACGAACAGGCTTTGTCGATCTCGAGGCAAATTGGCGACCGGCGTGGTGTAGGGCGCGAAATGGGTAACATCGGTCTGATCTATGCGCAGCAGGGATATCTGGCACGCGCAGAACAAATTTACCGGGAAAGCATTGCCATTACGCGTGAAATCGGCGACAAGGCTGGGCTGGCGGTGGACTTGGGCAATCTAGGTGACCTCCTGCATTCGCAAGCGAGATTCGCAGATGCCCTCGCAAGTTACACGTCCGCTCTGGAATTGGCGCGAGAGGTGGGCCACAAACTCTCGGTATCAATCGACCTTCAAGAGATGGGCGACGTATTAGCAGACCAAGGCGATCTGGACGCCGCCATGAAAAACTATGACAAGGCCCTCGTCATACAGAGGGACATCGGGTCGCGCAGCTACTACGCCGGGACGTTGCTCCCGATGGGGAATGTACTCCGGCAGAAAGGGGATGCGGCAGGAGCGAAGAAAGCCTATGAAGAGGCCCTTTCCATACGGCAGCAGTTAGGAGAAAAGGGAACCTCCGCAGATACTCAATTGGCTCTGGCCCGGTTGTCCTGCGACCTAGGCCACGGTGCCGACGCCGAACCACTTATTCGTGCTGCCATGCTCGAATTGCACGCCGCGAAAGAGACAGACCACGAGATTCTTGCCGCCGCTCTTCTCTCCCAATCCCTCCTCCAAGAGGCGAAGTTGCCAGACGCTCAGAAAACCATCGCAGACGCACTGAAGTTAACAGCGAAAAGTCAGGATGTGACGGTGCGCCTCGCGCTCACCATCAGCAACGCCTATTTGCGAACTGCCCTTCATGACGTCGCCGGCGCGCAACGTATTGCGCTCGATGCGCTTGCCGAAACCACCAGGCTGGGCTATGTTCCCATGGAATTCGAGGCGTCTCTTGCTCTGGGAACTATCGAAATGCAAGCCAACAATCCCGCTGCGGGCCGTGATCGCTTGGCCAGACTGGAAAAAGCCGCAAGCTCCAAAGGTTTCGAGTTGATCGCCAGAAAGTCTGCTGTGCAAAGAAGCCAGTAAGCTAAATCGTCTGCTAACGCGGATGGATCCCAAGCTTACCCACCCTTCTGCTTCCCCTCCGGTCGGTCTCCCCAAAAAAGTCTGCCTCGAAGTGATGAATCGTGATCCCTTTTTTCGCCCTTTTGCGCGTTATGGACGAAGCAAGAAGTGCAACTCACCAGAAAGGAACAAGACAATGTCGCAGACTAGTCAATCAGGCTTAACAATCGTTTTCAGAAACCCGCAGCCTAAGCGTGAACTTCAGCAGACTACTACCTGGTTGCTGTACGCGCGCGACTTCGATCTCAGGATCGTAGTTTGGCATGATCGAGGAAGTCGCCCTCGCATTCTCAGCAAAGAAGCAGCTTAGCCGGACTATTCACATCGCCCATGTTCACACCGCCTCTGAGAGTACGAATTTATGGCCAATGAAATCACCAATTCGGCGACGGCGCCCAACCTGCCGTTTGAAGCTCACTGCACCAGCTTTCGGCCAAAGCCCATCAGATATGGCCTGCCTTGCGCCAAGTGTCACACTTATTACTCCGCAGATTTGAGCGTTTGTCCCATCTGCAATTGTCGCGAGCGGGTCTCGGCCTGCGTTGCACCTTCTAACCCTCGCGCGGCCTTCTGACCGCGGCAAGTCCCTCCCCGCTTGCCAATTCTTCCTTATTCGCATCCTCCGCACAATGTACCCGCGAATTCCCCCCAAAGTTCGATAAGTCTCGGCTCAAAAGTTTTTTTGAGCTGGTGAGCTACTTTCCGATCCATTTGCGCGTTATGGCCGAACGTCAAATCAAACGCACTCCCAATGAGTGCTAAAACAATTGGAGGATCTATGAAAAACTATTTGCGTAACCTGACTACCGACTCACGAACCGCCAGGATCGCTGTTGTCTTCGCTTTAGCCCTGGCATTGGCCGCTCCAACCTTCGCTACGTCCAGTTCTGAGGTTCTCCGCACTCTGAACAGCCGTGCAATCTCCGGCGACTTTCCTCAGCGCACCGGGGAGATCGTTACCGTAAATTTCGCAAATACGCCGAGCCCCATCGTTGTGACTTGGCAGGGTGATGTCGCAAGTGCTGGCCGTTTTCTAATGTCGGTTAGCGTCAACGGCCAGCCCTGCGGCGCGTACGGTGGAAGTCAGATTCCTTACTTTCTGGGCACTCCCACCTCGAACCCGATCGGCTATGCACCGAACGGTTTCAACGACATTTCGATGCAATGGGTAGTGTTGCCCAGTGACGGCTTGGTGCTCGGAAACAACACGATCGAGTTATGTGCCGGTGCCCATCCGACCTTCAACCATGGCGCAAGCTTCCTCTTGGGATTTCGTACCCTGACTGTTCGAAAGGGAAACTGATCGAACTGGAATCTTGCTTCCGGGCTCATTTCGGCACGTCAGAATCAGGAGATCATCTCATTCTCCTGATTTGACGTGCTGAATCGTTTTCCCGCGGCCATGCCCGCGCGCTCCCCAGCTCATCGAAAATTTTCCACCAGCATGATGTTGGATTCTGCGAATTCATCCTGCACGTAGACAATGGATTTGCCGTCGCGAGACATGGCCAATCCCCAGCCCGGCTCTTTCTCCAGCGTCCAGATGGGAATGATTTTGTGCGTCGCAAAATCTAAGAACTGAATTGTCGCGTGATGTGACTTATCGAATCTCAGGAAGTAAATGCCATTGGAAGTGAGCGCCCAATTCGGCCAACTGCCGCCTCGGACCTCCTCCAACACTTGAGTCTCTTCCCCGCCCGCCAGGGGCATTCTCCATACCCCTCCTGCTTCGTACTTGGAGTAATAAAGGAAGCGCCCATCGAAAGATTCGACCCCGGAAATTCCACCGTTCTTAGTTAGCTTGGTCGGAGTTCCCCCTTGGACAGGCATCTTCCATAGCTGAAAAGGTTCACTGCCGCGCTTGGAAGCGAAGTAAATCCATTTGCCATCGCGTGACCAGGTCGGAGAAAGATTATCGGCGCCCGGAATGGTGGGCAGCAGCCAAGGAACGCCGCCGCCTACTTCCACAACATAAATCTCGCTCAGTTCCTTGGGATGGAATTCGAAGGCCACATACCGTCCATTGGGGGACCATCGTGCCCGTCCAGCCGTTCCATGCAAGGAAGTAAGCTGGTCGCACGTGGAGCCATCGGTTGCGCATGTCCAGATATCCCAGAAGCCAAGCCGATTCGACTCGAACGCAATCTTCTTTCCGTCAGGAGATAAATCGGGCCGCATCTTGTCGCCCTTCTCCGAAATCAACACCGAAGGCGGTCTTTGATGGTGCTTTTGATCTTTCAAGTCAAGCCGCCAAATGTTGAACTTGGCAACCACTTGGTGGTAAACCAACTGGTCACCCTTGGGAGGGATGGACGGCCAACCTCCCTCGCCCATCGGACCCGCCACCGGTCGAGGTACACCTCCGGAAGCCCATATTCTCCACAAGCTCTCCGGACCCCCACGCGTGGAAGAGAAGACGATTTCCCGGCCGTCCACAGTCCAAGCTGGAGGCCCAACGATGGGGCGATGATCGAAGGTCAGGCGCCTGGCTTCGCCACCCGCCGCGGCAACGACGTAGACATCGTTGCAGACACCCGCGACGGTCGAGCGGACGAATGCGACCTGCGAGCCGTCAGGCGAAAACTTGGGTGCATGGTCAAGTGATCCTCCCGGGGGTAAGGTCAGTCGGCGCGTGCTGTAGTCAGCAAACGAAAGCAATGAGATCCAGGAGCGAGGCGAATCGACCGCACTGGCCTCGGGGAAGGCCAGAAACTTCCCGTCGGGCGACCAGGCCAGCCCTGTTCCCATGGGAGCGGGTCCCCTGTATAGGCGGTGTTCGGTCCCGCCCAGTGCGGGAACCACGATGATAGAAAAGGTTTTGTCAGCGTAACGAATGAACGCCACCTGGCGGCCGTCGGGCGACCAGGTGGGGCAGCAGTCGCCGGAATCGGTGGTCAGGCGAAGAGATTTCTCGCCTCCCACCATCGCCGTATAGATTCCGGTGTTGTGCGCGCCATCGCCGTTGCGAAATGCGACTTGCTTGCCGTCGGGAGAAAAAGCGGGCGTGACTTGAAACCCCCGCAGGCTCACCAGCGGGACGACCTCGATGGAAGGTAGCGGCCTTTCCGCCGTCTTCCGATAGAAGGCCCACAGGCCAATCGCGCACACCAGAACCATCAGCGGGATCCCGGCCATCCACGCTTTTCCTCGGGCATATTTTCCTGCCGGCGTCTTGTCAACCACGGCCGCGACATCCGGGGCCGTAGAGACTGCAAGCCAAGGATCACCGAGCGGGCCAATAAATCGATACCCTCTCTTGGCCACGGTTTCAATGAAACGGGGTTTGTCGGCAGAATCGCAGAGCGCCTCGCGTAGTCTG
>WNFB01004759.1_pt1 | contig 16709 bp, 14 predicted proteins | sample 5400501 | NCBI WGS metagenome assembly WNFB01 (sample SAMN13153341, study PRJNA577476) | soil metagenome | isolation source: 200 cm saprolite under Douglas fir tree site 2 hole 1 | place: USA:California | collected 2015-04-18
CCGCCGGGGACGATGCCTTCCTCGACCGCGGCCTTGGTGGCGTGCATCGCGTCCTCCACCCGGGCCTTCTTCTCCTTCATCTCGGTCTCGGTGGCGGCCCCGACCTTGATCACGGCCACCCCGCCCACGAGCTTGGCCAGCCGCTCCTGGAGCTTCTCCCGGTCGTAGTCGGAGGTGGTCTCGTCGATCTGGGTGCGGATCTGCTTGACGCGGCCCTCGATGTCCTTGGGCTTGCCCGCGCCCTCGATGATCGTGGTGTTGTCCTTGTCGATCGTCACCTTCTTGGCCCGGCCCAGGTCTTCGACCTTGATGTTCTCGAGCTTGATGCCGAGGTCCTCGGTGATGGCCTTGCCGCCGGTGAGGATCGCGAGGTCCTCGAGCATGGCCTTGCGGCGGTCGCCGTAGCCCGGCGCCTTGACCGCGGCCACCTTGAGGGTCCCGCGCAGCTTGTTGACGACGAGGGTGGCGAGGGCCTCGCCCTCGACCTCCTCGGCGACGATGACGAGCGGCGCGCCCTGCTGGGCGATCTTCTCGAGGATCGGGAGCAGGTCCTTCATGCTCGAGATCTTCTTCTCGTGGATCAGGATGAAGGGGTTCTCGAGAACGACTTCCATCCGCTCGGGGTCGGTCACGAAGTAGGGGGAGAGGTAACCGCGGTCGAACCGCATCCCCTCGACCACCTCGAGGACGGTGTCCATGGTCTTCGCCTCTTCCACGGTGATGACGCCGTCCTTGCCGACCTTCTCCATTGCTTCCGCGATGATGGAGCCGATCTCCTCGTCGTTGTTGGCGGAGATGGCGCCGACCTGGGCGATCATCTTGCCCCGGACCGGCTTCGAGAGCTTCTTCAACTCCTCCACCAGCACCACCACCGCCCGGTCGATGCCCTTCTTCAACTCCATCGGGTTGACGCCGGCGGTGACGTTCTTGATCCCTTCGCGGTACAGGGCCTGGGCCAGCACCGTGGCGGTGGTGGTCCCGTCGCCGGCGACGTCGGAGGTCTTCGAGGCCACCTCGCGCACCATCCGGGCCCCCAGGTTCTCCATCGGGTCCTTGAGGTCGATCTCCTTGGCCACGGTGACGCCGTCCTTGGTGATGGTGGGGGAGCCGAACTTCTTGTCGAGGATCACGTTGCGTCCTTTGGGGCCGAGGGTCACCTTCACCGCGTCGGCCAGGGCGTTGACGCCTCGCAAGATCGCGCTCCGCGCGTCTTCGCGATAGACGATCTCTTTCGGCATGTGTTCAGATTCCTCCGTGGCTCAATTGATTACACCCAGAATCTCGTCTTCTTTGAGGATGAGGTACTCGGTGCCGTCGATCTTGACGTCGGTGCCCGACCACTTCCCGAGAAGGACCTTGTCTCCCGCCTTGACCGACAGGGGCACCCGGGTTCCGTTCTCCAGGATGCGGCCCGAGCCCACCGCCACCACCTCGGCCTGCTGGGGCTTCTCCTTGGCAGTGTCGGGGATGATGATGCCGCCGACCTTCTCCTCCGACTCTTCCAGGCGGCGGACGAGCACGCGGTCTCGCAGAGGTTTCACGTTGAGCATCTTGGCTCCTCTGGAAGGAGTAGTGGGGGCCGACCGGGCCGTGGTGGGTCGGCCGGCCCCTGCCTTTGCCCTTGTCGCCTTGGCCGTCGGTTTCGGCATCACTTGGCGACGCTGATCTGGATCTGCTTCGGCTTCGCCTCCTCGCGCTTGGGGAGGGTCACCCGCAGCACGCCGTCCTTGAACTCGGCCTTGATGCCGCCCTGGTCCACGACGGTCGGCAGGGTGAAGGAGCGCGTGAACGCGCCGTAGGCCCGCTCGACGCGGTGGTAGTTCTCCTTCTTCACCTCGTTGTCGAACTTGCGCTCGCCGCTGAGGGTGAGGGTGTTGTTCTCCAGCCGGATGTCGACGTCCTTGGGGTCCACGCCGGGCAGCTCGGCCTTGAGCACGATGTTGTTGTCCTGCTCGTAGATGTCCACCGCAGGCGCCCACGTGCCGCCGAGGGCCCAATCGTCCTCCGCGCCCTGGGCCCGGTAGGACTCGTGGAAGAGCCGGTTCATCCGATCCTGCAGGTCACGGAATGGTTCGAAGCGAACGATTGCCATGTGTTACCTCCTTGGTTTCAATGCTTGACTGTGTATTCGGCGTCGACGACGTCGGAGCCCCCGTCGCCCGGACGCGGCCCGGAGCCGGCGCCTGCGCCGGCCTCGGGGCCACCGCCCGGGGGTGGCGCCGACTTGTAGAGCGATTCCGCCAGCTTGTGGCTGAGGCCGGTGAGCTTGTCCATGGCGGAGCGCAGGGCGGAGGCGTCCTCGCCCTCCATCGCCTTGCGGGCCTCCGCCACCGCATCTTCGATGGACTTGGCCTCGGCCTCGCCCACCTTGTCGCGGTTGTCCTTCAGCAGCTTCTCCAGGCTGTAGGCGAGCGTGTCGGTCTGGTTGCGCAGATCGACCACCTCCCGCCGGCGCTTGTCCTCTTCGGAGTGCGACTGCGCCTCGGTGACCATCCGCTCGACCTCGTCCTTGCTGAGGCCGGACGAAGCGGTGATGGTGATGTTCTGGGTCTTGCCGGTGGCCTTGTCCTGCGCCGACACGTTGAGGATGCCGTTGGCGTCGATGTCGAACGTGACCTCGATCTGCGGGACTCCCCGCGGCGCGGGCGGGATGCCCACCAGGTGGAACCGGCCGAGGGTGCGGTTGTCCCGCGCCATCTCGCGCTCGCCCTGGAGGACGTGGACCTCGACCGACGTCTGGTTGTCGGCGGCGGTCGAGAAGACCTCGGTCTTCTTCGTCGGGATGGTGGTGTTGCGCTCGATGAGCTTCGTCATCACGCCGCCGAGGGTCTCGACGCCCAGCGACAGGGGCGTGACGTCGAGCAGGAGGACGTCCTTGACGTCGCCGGCGAGGATGCCGGCCTGGACGGCCGCGCCCACCGCGACCACCTCGTCGGGGTTGACGCCCTTGTGCGGCTCCTTGCCGAAGTAATCCTTGACCATCTGCTGGATCTTCGGCATGCGGGTCTGGCCGCCGACGAGCACGACCTCGTCGATGTTCTTCGGCTCCACGCCGGCGTCCTTGAGGCACTGCTTGACCGGCCCCATCGACCGCTCGAGCAGATCCCCGACGAGCTGCTCCAGCTTCGCGCGGGAGAGCTTCATGGCCAGGTGCTTGGGCCCGGAGGCGTCGGCGGTGATGAAGGGGAGGTTGATCTCCGTCTCCATCGTCGTCGACAGCTCCATCTTGGCCTTCTCGGCCCCTTCCTTCAGCCGCTGGAGGGCCATCTTGTCCCTGCTGAGGTCGATGCCCTGGTCCTTCTTGAACTCGCTGATGATCCAGTCGATGACCCGCTGGTCGATGTTGTCCCCGCCGAGGTGCGTGTCGCCGTTGGTGGCCTTGACCTCGACGACACCCTCGCCCACCTCGAGGACCGAGATGTCGAAGGTCCCGCCCCCGAAGTCGTAGACGGAGATCGTCTCGTCCTTCTTCTTGTCGAGGCCGTAGGCCAGGGCGGCGGCGGTCGGCTCGTTCACGATGCGAGACACCTCGAGGCCGGCGATCTTGCCCGCGTCCTTGGTCGCCTGCCGCTGCGCGTCGTTGAAGTAGGCGGGGACGGTGATGACCGCCTTGGTGACCTTCTGGCCCAGGTAGTCCTCGGCCGACTGCTTCAGCTTCTGGAGGATCATGGCGGAGATCTCGGGGGGCGAGTAGAGCTTGCCCATGACCTCGATGCGGACGTCCCCGTTGGACGCCTTGACCACCTTGTAGGGGACCATCTTCGCCTCGTCGGTGACCTCGTCGTAGCGCCGGCCCATGAAGCGCTTGATGGAGAAGATGGTGTTCTCAGGGTTGGTCACCGCCTGACGCTTGGCCACCTGGCCGACCAGTCGCTCTCCATCCTTGGTGAAGGCCACGACCGACGGCGTCGTGCGGCCCCCCTCGGAGTTGGGAATGACGACAGGCTCCCCACCTTCGAGGACGGCCACCACCGAGTTGGTGGTTCCCAGATCGATACCGATGACCTTGCTCATTCAATGCCTCCTGCTTGCGATGAAGTGGCCTCCCTGACGGCTTGGCCGGAGACTCTTCCGCCGCTTCACGGAAGATAATAGGCCTTGCCTTAGCAGATGTCAAGCATTAAATCTTAGTCCTTTGGACTCAAGTCAGTCGACAGGCTCAGATACCATCCAATCATAGGCTTGCGGCTACCGGCCAACGTGCGGGTACAATGGGCACGTTGAGGATTTGCCCCTGATGCCCCCGGGTGACCTGTCTCGCCCCTCCGGAGGTGGAAGCCCACCCGGGGCCGGTATCCTGGATCGCTCCCGCTGCCAGGTCGGCGGGATCAACCAGAACTACACGTCGCTGGCGGGCACCCCCTACCACATCCAGATCGAGGACCGGGGACCCATCGTCGACCGGGTCTCCGAGCAGGAGGTCCGGCGGCTCAGCCTGATCGTCTATGCCAACTACGGCGAACCCAACGCGAGGATCGTTCACGGAGCCGACCACGACTTCCCCGACCTTCGCACCCACGAGCACAACCGGTTCATCGAGCGGACGATCCAGGAGCTGGCGGCGCAGTCCCGGCAGGTCATCGAGGAGAAGGAGGACCGGCACGTCGCCCGCATCAAGGCCCTCGTCCGCGAGTACTACGCCACCAAGAACGACGCGACCAAGAAGGAGTTCGAGCAGGCCAACGCGACGTTCCCGTTCGTGTTCTCGCGGGCGTGGATGGAGATGAAGGCGGACAAGAGCTCGGCGGCCGCGGCGCCGCCGCCGGCGCCGGCGGCGCGTGACGGGGAGATCGAGGCCCCCGAGGAAATCGTCTATCCGCTCGACGACGAACTGCGCGAGCGCGTGATCGAAATCGAGCGCCTGATCATCGCGCTCGGCCAGGACCTCTCTCGGCTGAAGAAGCAGGGGGGGGCCGACGACATCCTCCTCCAGACCTGCCGCAAGCTGGTGGGCCGGGCGAAGGAGAGCCTCTCGGGCCGAGAGCCCGCGGAGTTCAGCGCCCGCCGCCTGGACATGACCCGGGGCAGCCTCATGACCACCTGGCGGCAGGTGAAATCGCGCCTGAAATAGCTACTCGCTCGCCTTGGGCGCGGCGGCGAGCGTCTCCGCCAGGTTGTAGCGCATCTCCAGCGCCAGTTTCGTGACGCGCATGCCCGCCTGCCCCTTCACGCGGCAGGCGAGGGCGGACTGCTCGGTGCCGCGGGTCTCCGTCCGGTAACTCACCTCGCAGTACCGGCACTCACCGTTCCAGCAGTAGCGGCCCGACGAGATGTCGGGCGCCACGTAGCTGAGCTGGCGAAGCAGGAGGTTGTTCTCCGGGACCTGAAGCTCCTTGCCCGCCACCACGATGCGGATCAGACGCTCATAAGGCTCGAAGAGATCGTCCATTCAAACGCGGCCCGCCGCGTGGCAACCAACGCCGCGGCGGGCCTGGAATCCGCGTCCTCGGGCGGCAAGGAAGCCCGCCCTGCGGGCGCTCCAACGGCATCTGCGCATGGCCCGACGATTACAGCACGGTACCCCCGGGGCCGCAAACGAGTTGCTAGAATGCGGGCGGACGCCGCATCAATGGCCCAGACCGTGGAGCGCCCCGCGCCGGCCGCCACTGCCTTCAAGGCCTTCGTCCCCGACGAAGAGCGCCTCCCGGAGCTCACCGTCCGCGCGGTCGTCCTCGGCGCGATCCTTGGCGTGATCTTCGGCGCCTCTTCCGTGTACCTGGCGCTCCGGGTGGGGTTGACCGTCTCCGCGTCGGTCCCGATCGCGGTGCTCTCGATCACGATCTTCCGCGCGCTTTCCCGGCGGCTGGGCGGACGCGCGTCGATCCTGGAGAACACCGTCGTCCAGACGACGGGCTCGGCGGGGGAGTCGATCGCGGCGGGGGTCGCCTTCACCCTGCCCGCGCTGGTCCTCCTCGGCTTCGAGATGGACTGGACGCGCACCCTCCTCCTCTCGCTCTGCGGCGGCGTCCTCGGCGTCTTGATGATGATCCCCCTGCGCCGGTACCTGATCGTCAGGGAGCACGGGGTCCTCACCTACCCGGAGGGGACGGCCGCCGCCGAAGTGCTGATGGCCGGGGAGGAGCGCGGCGCCCAGGCCAAGCTCGTCTTCGAGGGCCTCGCGGCCGGGCTCTTCTACAAGGCGCTCGGGTTCGTGGCTAGGCTGTGGCCGACGACCGCCGAGCTGCCGATCCCGCGCTACAAGGCGGCCCAGGTGTCGATCGACATGTCGCCCGAGCTGATGGGCGTGGGCTACATCATCGGCTACCGCTCCTCCGCGATCATGGTCGGCGGCGGGCTCCTCTCCTGGCTCGTGCTCATCCCCGCGATCGCGCTCTTCGGCGAGGGGCGCACGATCCCGCTCTACCCGGCCACCGCGCTCATCGACCAGATGTCGCCCGGCGACATCTGGAACCGCTACATCCGCTACATCGGCGCGGGCGCGGTGGCGGCGGGCGGGATCATCAACCTGATCAAGGCGCTGCCCACGATCATCGACAGCTTCCGGGCCTCGTTCCGCGACCTCCGCCTCAGCCGGGCGGGCGCCGCGGGGGAGCGGCGGCGGACGGAGCGCGACATCCCGATCTCGGTCGTACTCTTCGGATCGGTGGCGCTGGCGGTCTTCATGGCGTTCCTGCCCCCGCTGCGAGCCGTGCCGGGGATCGCGGTGGCGATCCTCTCCGCGACCGCCATCATGCTCTTCGGCTTCTTCTTCTCCGTCGTCTCCTCGCGCATCACGGGCGAGCTGGGCTCGTCGTCCAACCCGGTCAGCGGCATGGCCATCGCCACGTTGATGGGCGTGTGTCTGATCTTCGTGGTCCTCGGTTGGACCGGCCACATCTACACCGCCGCCGCCCTCTCGATCGGCACGGTGGTATGCATCGCGGCGAGCAACGCCGGCACCACCAGCCAGGACCTCAAGACCAGCTTCCTCGTGGGCGGCACCCCCTGGAAGCAGCAGCTGGCATTGATCATCGGGGTGATCACCAGCGTCGTGGTGATCGGCGGTACGCTCCAGCTCATCAACAAAGGCAACAGCCGGGTCCAGGAGGCCAATTACACCGTCACGATCGCGCCTCCGCCCGGCGCGGAGACGACGAAGGGCCCCGACGGCCAGGACTACCGCGTGGTGCGCGTGGGCGGGATCGAGGGGATCCCCGACGGCCGGTACCTGGTGACCGACTCGGGCCAGGTGCGCTACCGCATCCAGGAGGGAATCGGGTCGGAGAGCGCGCCCGCGCCGCAGGCGACGCTGATGAGCCTGGTCATCAAGGGGATCCTCACCCAGCAGCTTCCGTGGGGCCTGGTACTGATCGGGGTGTTCACCTCCATCCTGATGGAGATCATCGGCGTCCCCGCGCTGGCCTTCGCGGTCGGGGTCTACCTGCCGCTCGAGACCACGACGCCGGTGTTCCTCGGCGGCCTCGCCCGCAGGCTCGTGGACTGGCGGCGTGGCCGCGAGGCGGAATCGGACGCCGGCCCGGGCGTCCTGTACAGCTCGGGGCTTGTGGCCGGCGGCTCGATCATGGGCCTCCTCAGCTCGTTCCTCGGCTGGCCCGACTCGCGGGTGGAGAGGGTGGCCGCGTTGCTGGGGGCGCCGGGAGAGAAGTTCCAGGCCCTGCTCGGAAGCGGTGTCACGGAGGTGATCGGCTTTGCGCTCCTCCTCGGCCTGGCCTACCTCATCTATCGGACGGCGCTCAAGGCTGCTCCTTGAAAATTGCCTTCATCGGCACTCACGGCGTCGGCAAGACCACGCTGTGCTACGAGCTGGCGGGCGCGCTGAAGCGTCAAGGGGTCCACGTGGACATCGTGAAGGAGGTGGCGCGGCTCTCCCCGCTGCCGATCAACCGCCAGACCTCCCTCGACGCGCAGACCTGGATCCTCATGACGCAGGTCGCGGAGGAGATCCGCTCCGCCGCCCATCACCAGGTCGTCGTGTGCGACCGCAGCGCGCTCGACAACTACGCCTACATGGCGCTCGCCTGCGGCCGGCAGCAGGCCATCGAGCGCTTCGTGGCCCACTGGATGAAGACCTACGACCTGCTGTTCAAGGTCCCGATGTCCGGCGCCGCTGCGGCCGACGGCGTGCGGGACACCGACGAGTTCTTCATGCGCTCGATCGACGCGCTCGTGGACTCGCTGCTCGCGGAGATGAATGTCCCCTACGAGGCGCTGGCGCCCGGCGGCCGCTCGGACTGGGCGGACGTGGTGCGCGAGGTGGTCCTCAAGCGCGTCTTCAGTGAGCAGGGGGGTGCTAGCGGCGCACCCCCCTGACCCCCCGCTCGCTCCGCGGGAGTGAATCCCGCTCCGCTCGCAGCCGTTCTTGAGCAGGGGGGTGCTAGCGGCGCAGCCCCCTGACCCCCCGCTCGCTCCGCGGGAGTGAATCCCGCTCCGCTCGCAGCCGTTCTTGAGCAGGGCGGGTACTAGCGGCGCACCCCCCTGACCCCCCGCTCGCTCCGCGGGAGTGAATCCCGCTCCGCTGGCAGCCGTTGTGCGTGTCTTGTTGTTTCCGTTCTCTGCGTCCTCTCCGTTCTCCTCCGCGTCCTCCGCATTGAAAGGCAACGCCGCCTGGGCCTAGGTCTCTTCCCGCATGTCGATTCCCAGCTGCTTGCATTTCTTGTAGAGGTGGCTGCGTTCCAGGCCCAGGCTACGGGCGGCGTTGGTCACGTGCCCCCCGGACAAGCGCAGCCGCTCGCGGATGACCTCGCGCTCGAAGGCGTCGGTCAGGTCGCGCAGGGAGCCGGTGGGAGGAGGCGTGGCCGACCGGGACGCGGCGCCGGCCGCGGGCAGGGCCGCCCGCACGTCGGCGGCGCCGATGGGATCGGCGTCCGAGAGGATCAGCAGCCGCTCGACGACGTTGCGCAGCTCCCGCACGTTGCCCTTCCACGGCTGCTGGCGGAGAAGGTCGAGCGCCTCGGGCGACAGCCGCCGCGGCTTCCAGTGGTTGCGGCGGCACGCGCCCTCCACGAAGTGCGCGGCGAGCGCCGGCACGTCGGCCGAGTGCTCGCGCAGGGGCGGCGTCTTCACCGTGAGCGTGCTGATGCGGTAATAGAGGTCCTCTCGGAACCGGCTCTCCGCGAGCAGGGTGTCGATGTCCTTGTTGGTGGCGGAGATGACTCGCACGTCGACCCGGATCTCGCCGGCGCCCCCCACCCGCGAGATCTCGCCGTCCTGCAGCACGCGGAGGAGCTTGGCTTGCATGGGCGCGGGCATGTCCCCGATCTCGTCGAGGAAGAGCGTCCCTCCGTCGGCCTGCTCGAACCGCCCGCGGCGCTGCGCGACCGCCCCCGAGAAGGCGCCCTTCTCATGGCCGAACAGCTCGCTCTCCACCAGCTCGGCGGGGACTGCCGCGCAGTTCATCTTGACGAAGGACTGGCCGCCCCGCGGGGAGAGGTCGTGGACGGCGCGGGCGACCAGCTCCTTGCCGGTCCCGTTCTCGCCCTGGATGAGGATGGGGACGTCGGAGGGAGCCGCGCGCTCGACGAGGGAGCGCAGGGCGGCCATCGACGGGCTGTCGCCGATGAGGGCCAGCTCGTCCTGCCAATACTTCTGCAGCTCCCGGTTCTCCCGCTGCAGGCGGTCGAGGCGCAGCGCGTTGCGCAGCGTGAGGAGCAGGCGGTCGAGGCCGACCGGCTTCTCCACGAAGTCGAGGGCGCCCATGCGGGTGGCCTTCACCGCCGTCTCGACGGTCGCCTGGCCGCTCATGAGGATGACCGGCACGTCCGGCGCCCGCTCCTTCACGCGAGACAAGAACTCGAGCCCGTCCATCTCGGGCATCACCACGTCCGAGAGCACGGCGTCCATCGGCTCCTCGGCCAGCTTTTCGAGGCCGCGCGCGGCGGAGGACGCGGTGACGGCGGTGTAGCCCTCGAGGGCGAAGGCGCGCGAGAGCGAGGCGAGCGTGCCCTGGTCGTCGTCGACGATGAGGATCTTCGGCTTCATGCCGGCCGCTCCCGCACGGGAGGAGAGCTTACAACCGACGCCGGGTCGCGCGGGAGGTAGAGGCTGAAGGTCGTGCCCTCGCCGGGCGCGCTCCGCGCCTCGATGCGGCCGGCGTGGTCGGAGACGATGCCTTGCACGATGGCGAGGCCGAGGCCGGTCCCGCCCTTCTTGGTGGTGTAGTAGGGCGTGAACAGCCTCGTGCGCTGGTCGTCGTCGAGGCCGGGGCCGGTGTCGGCCACCTCCACGACGACGCCATCTTCCGCCGGCGCGGCCCGGACGCGGAGCGTGCCGCCCTCCGGCATCGCTTCGAGCGCGTTGGCGACGAGGTTGCCGAGCGCGCGAGCGAGCAGCGCGCGGTCCGCGCTCACGGTCCCCAGCCCCGGGGCCAGGTCCTTCTCGATGCGCACGCCCGCCGCCCGCGCCTGGTAGAGCGCGAGCACTTGCTCGACGACCGCGCCCACGTCCACCGGCCTCAGGTCGGGCCGGGGCATGCGCGCGAACTCGCTGAACTCCTCGATGATCCGGCGCAACGATTGCAGCTCCTCGAGCACGGTGTCGCTCGACTCGCGGAAGAGCGCGGCGAATCGCTCGCGGCCGCCCGGCTCGTCCCACGCCCGCCGGAGGGTCTCGATCGAGAGCTGGATGGGGAAGAGCGGGTTCTTGAGCTCGTGGGCGAGGCGGCGCGCCATCTCGCGCCACGCCGCCACCCGCTCGGTCTGCAGCAGGCGCTCGCGCGACGTGCGCAGCTCGGCCGTCATCGTGTTGAACGCCCGCGCCAGCTCGCCGACCTCGTCGCCGGCCGGGGCGTCGACGGCGGCGCCCGGGTCGCCGGCGGCCACGCGGCGGGATTGCTCGGCCAGCTCCCGCACCGGTCGGGCGATGCGTCCGGACAGCAGCACCGCGGCCAGCACCGCGCCCACGAGGGCGGCCGCGGCGAAGGCGAAGGCCAACCCGCGCACGAGGCCGGTGAGCCGGTCGAGCTCGCCGCGCGGCAACGCGGCCACGAGCCACAGGTCCGGGTTGCGCGCCACCGCCGCGAACCGGTACGCGGTGCCGCCGAGGGCCACCTCGCCCTGCGCCTGCGTGCCGGCCAGCGCCGGGCTGCTCCAGGCCAGCAGCGGCGAGCTGGGGGGAGCGATCCAGCGCTGGCGCCGGCGGTCGCGCAGTCCCAGGCGCACGCCGGTGAGGCCGGACATCTCCGAGAGGAACTCGGCATCGACGAAAGTGCCACCCCGGACGACGACCGGAGCGCCGTTCAGCGTCGATGGGTGCGACGCCATCAGCGCCAGGCGCTCGGCCTCGCCGTAGCCCTCGCCCACCCTCTCGACGCGCAGCGTGTCGTCGCCGGGGAAGAGCCCGTCCTGCTCGGGAAACCCGAACCCCGCGAGCCAGTGGCGCGAGGAGACGACGCGTCCGCGGGCGTCGACGATCTCCAGCGCGGGCAGGGCATGGCTCTCGCCTATGGTCTGGGCCAGGACCGGCAGCTTCTGCGCCTCCGGCCGCTTGTCCGGCAGCTCGGCCGCGACGCCCGCGACCTCCACCTCGGACCGCTTGAGCTGCCGGTCCACCTGCCCGAGCGCGGCCGCGAGCGCGTCGCGGAGCCTCGCATCGCCGGACTGCGCGAAGCTGCGGGCGAGCAGCGTGGTGACCGCGGCGGTGAGAAGCAGCAAGGGCGGCACCGCGGCGAGCACGAACGCGGCCAGCAGGCGGCCGCGCAAGCCGCCCGTCACGGCTCCACCCAGGCGTCTTCGAGCACGAGGCGCCCGGCGAGATCCACCACGGCGCCATGCACGCCGGGCCGGGTGCGGAACGAGACGGGGACGGAGGCCAGCGGCACCAGGACCCACTCCGATCGCAGCGCGGCCTCCGCGCGGTGCAGCCGCGCGCGGCGGCGGCTGGGCTCGGTCTCGTCGAGCGCCGCCGCCAGCTCTCGCCGCGCCGCCGGACCTGGGTGCGCCAGAGCCGCGAGCTCGGCCAGTGCGAGGCCGGCTTCGGCAACCTCCGGCGACCACATCACCAGGCGAGCGTGGGTGGGCGCGGCCAGGACCGTCGCCGGGCTCGAGGGCACGACCGCCACCCGCAGGCCGAGCGTCGTCAGGTGGGCCACGACACGCTGGCTCGCGACGGGAGGGACGTCGAGACCGACCGCCAGAGGGCGCGACGGGTCGAGGACCAGCAGCAGGGTCGCCGCCAGCCTGGTGATTCCCGGCTCGCCCGGAGCGGCATCGATCCGCCCGGAGGCCATCTCGGACGGCACCGCCGACGCGTCGGGCAGCGCCACCAGCTCCACGCGGTCGAGATACGGCCGTCCCCGCACGTGACCGGCGAATGCGGTGAGGGCCAGCCGGCGTCCCGGCACGGGCGCGGCCGGAACGAACGGGCCGGCCCCGGCCCCGTTGGCCCCCGTGACCGCCGCCGCGGGCGACGCCAGCGGCGCGAGGGGCAGCGCCTGCGCTTGCGCGAAGCGAAGGACGACCCGCCGGGCGTCGGGCGCGGAGACGCCGGCCAGATCGTCGCCGCGTCCCGCCCGGAACGAGCCGCCGTCCTCCAGGCCCTCCGCCATCCGCGCCGCGGCGAAAGACGCGGAGCGCAGGAAGCGGCGGATGCTGCGCGCGGCGTCGGTTGCCCCCACCGGGCGGCCGTCATGGAACGCCGCTCCCTCCCGCAGGCGAAGCGTCCACTCCCGGCCACCGGCCGCCGTGCTCCATCCCTGGGCAAGGGCCGGGGAGGGGAAGCCGGCCTCGTCCACACCCACGAGCGTCTCGTGGGCGAAGATGGAGACGAGACCCGCGCCGATGCCGCGCTCGGCCCCGGGCCCGGTCGTGGCCGGCAGCTCCATCACGCCGACCCTCAGCTCGCCGCCGTAACGCGGTCCGAGCGCGGCGTAAAGGAGGAGCGGCCCGAGCACGGCGAGCGCCGCCAGCGCGACGCCGAGGGCCGTGCGCCTCACGGCGTGAGCGGCGCGAGGTCGATCAGCACCAGGTGGGTTCCGCGCTCCTCCTCGACGGCGGCCACCAGCCGCATCTTCACCGACGTGCCCCGGGCGCCGAGCGCGCGCACGGCGCCGTCGACCGGCAGCGATTGCAACGGTGGCCGGCCGGGATCGCGCGCGTCGAGAAGGACCACGGTGTCGCGAGGGCCGGGCGGCTCTCCGCCCGCGACGGCGAGCATCTCCGGTGCCGGCCGGGCGAGGCCACCGCCCACCTTGGCGTCGATCGCGCGCGGGCCCTCGGGCGAGGCCATCCAGAGCCGCCCGTCGGGGGCCACGGCCGCGCCCCGCGGGTCGAGGCGCAAGAACGGGCCCTCGCCGAGGTCCGCCACGGCGCCTTCAAGGAGGTTGGTGCCGGGCCGATAGCGCAGGCCGCGGGGCGTGCGGGGCCAGAAGAGCGCCTCGGCCTGCTGCCGCTCCTCCAGACGCCCGTTGTCGAAGCTGAAGAGGACGGCTCGCGGCGACCGGCTCGTGAGGACCCAGGCTGCTCCCTCCGCCGGGGGCACGTAGATCGTTCCCCCCGGAAAGCGCACCGGCAGCGACGCGGGCAGCTCGTGACGCGACAGCAGCGCGAGACCGGCCTCATCCAGCCGATAGAGAGCGAGCGCATCTTCGTAGAGGACCAGCACCCGGTCCTCACCCACCGGGGCGACGTCGAGGACGCGACCCTCGACGAGAGGCGTGCGCCGGAAGGCGACGACCGCCAGCGGCCCCGCGCCTCCCGCGGGACCCGCGGGCACGAGCGACAGCAGCATCGGGTCGGACTCGGCCGAGGCCGCCAGCACGTCCACCAGCCGGCCGCCCGGCTCCTCGGTCAAGCGGGCCGAGACCCAGAGCCGGCCCGGCCCTTCCGCGAGGACGGAGTCGACGCGAACCCGCGGGCCGGAGCTCACCAGGCGCACGCGGCCCTCGAGGCGGGCGCGCAGCAGCGACGCGAGGTCGAGGGCGAGGGAGCCGCCGCTGCCGGTCCGGTCCTCGGGAGGCGCTATCTCGACCGCGCTCCCGTGGACCGCGGCGGCGATCTCGCCGGCGAGGGCGTCGGCGAGCCGCGCGAGGGGCGCCGCCGCGTGAGCGGGGGGGGCGAGCGCCGCGAGGGCGAGGAGCGCGGCGGCGATGCGAGAGGCCGTGGCGAGAACGCGCAAGTGCGGAAGGATAGCGCGAAAACGCGATATCCTTGGTCGATGCCCGAGCGCGTTTCTCTCGTCGACCGGATCCAGCAGGACCTCACCGCGGCCATGAAGGCGAAGGACGCCGACCGCACGAGCGCGCTGCGCATGGCCAAGGCCGCGCTCGTGAACCGCGAGATCGAGAAGAAAGCGCCTCTCGACGACGCCGAGGCCGCGCGCGTGCTCCAGGGCCTCGTCCGCCAGCGCGAGGACTCCGTCTTCCAGTTCCGCAAGGCCAACCGGCCGGAGCTGGTCCAGAAGGAGGAGAAGGAGATCACGCTGCTGAAGAGCTACCTGCCCGCGGAGGCTTCGGAGGCCGACATCCAGGCCGCGGTGGAGAAGGCGGTCGCGGAGACGGGCGCCGCCTCGCTCAAGGACATGGGCAAGGCGATGAAGGCGGCGATGGCCGCCCTCGAGGCCCAGGGCAAGCCGGCGGATGGCCGCAAGGTCAGCGACGCGATGCGCAAGCGGCTCGGGGGCTGAGGAGGGCGCCATGCGGGAGAGCGTGCGCCAGGCGGGGCAGCGCCTGATGGTGGGGTTCCACGGCCACGAGGCCTCCGCCGACGTGAAGAACATGATCCACGATTACGGGGCGGGCAGCGTGATCCTGTTCGCGCGCAACATCGCTTCGCCCGAGCAGGTGGCCGAGCTGGTGCGGGAGCTGCAGTCGGAAGCTCGCGCGGCCGGGCACGACCTGCCGCTTCTCGTCTCTGTGGACCAGGAGGGCGGCCGCGTGGCCCGCATGCGCGCCCCGTGGACGGAATGGCCCCCCTTGCGCGCGCTCGGGCGGCAGGGCTCCGAGGAGACGGCGCGGAAGATGGGGCAGGCGCTGGCGGCGGAGCTGCACGCCTGCGGCATCCGGCTCGACTTCGCTCCCGTCGTGGACGTGGACACCAACCCGAAGAACCCCGTCATCGGCGACCGCTCGTTCGGCGCCGACCCGGACCTCGTGGGCCGGCTGGGCGCCGCGATGATCGGCGGCCTGCAGGGGGGCGGGGTGGCCGCCTGCGCGAAGCACTTCCCTGGCCACGGCGACACCGACCTCGATTCGCACCTCGAGATGCCTACCGTCGAGCACTCGCGCTCACGGCTCGAGGACGTGGAGCTGCGCCCCTTCCGCAAGGCGATCGAGGCCGGCGTGGCGTCGATCATGACCGCGCACGTCCTCGTGCGCGCGCTCGACGAGGAGGTGCCGGCGACGCTCTCCCCGCGCGTGATCGACGGCCTGCTGCGCCGGGAGCTGAAGTACGACGGCGTCGTCGTGTCGGACGACCTCGAGATGAAGGCCGTGGCCAAGCGCTGGGCCCCCGGACCGCTGGCCGTCCGGGCGGCCAAGGCCGGCTGCGACCTTCTTCCCATGTGCGCGACGCACGACATGCAGGTCGAGTCGCTCGAAGGCCTGGTGAAGGCGGTGGAGTCGGGCGAGATCCCCTGGAAGGCGATGGACGAGGCCTGCGGGCGGATGCGGCGGCTGAAGGAGCGCTTCCTGCTGCCGTGGCGCGACCCCGATCCGAAGGCGGCCCGCGCCGCCGCGGGCGCGGGGGAGCGCGTGGCCCTCGCCCGCGAGATCGCCGACCAGGCCGGCATGGCCATCTAGCCGTGGACCTTGGGATCAAAGGGAAAGCGGCGGCCGTAGCGGCATCATCGCGTGGGCTGGGGCGGGCCACCGCTCGCGCCCTCGCCCGCGAGGGCGCTTCGGTGGCGATGTGCGGGCGCGACGAGAGCCGCATCCGCGAGGCGGCGGACGAGATCGCGCGGGAGACGGGCGCGTCGACGCTGCCCGTGATGGCGGACGTGGCGGTGGCCGACGATTGCCGGCGCTTCATCGAGGCGGCGGCCGACGCCTTCGGGCGTCTCGACATCCTCGTGACCAACACCGGCGGCCCCAAGCCCGGCGCCTTCGATGCCGTGGACGACGCGCGCTGGGAAGATGCCTTCCGCACGACGCTCGCCAACGTCTTCCATCTCACGCGCGCCGCGGTGCCGCACATGAAGAGGAACCGTTGGGGCCGCATCGTCAACATCGCATCGCTCTCGGCCAAGCAGCCCATCGACGGCCTCCTGCTCTCCAACGTCTTCCGGCCCGCCATCGTCGGCCTCGCCAAGACACTGGCGAACGAGCTCGGTGCCGATGGCATCCTCGTCAACACGGTCTGCCCCGGCTACACCCGCACCGACCGGCTGCAAGAGGTGACGGAGGCCCGGGCGAAGGCCGCGGGAACGACGCCGGAGAAGGTCCTGGCCGACCTCGCGAAGTCGGTGCCGCTGGGCCGGGTGGCGGAGCCGGAGGAGTTCGCGGCCGTCGTCGCGTTCCTCTGCTCGGAACCCGCCTCGTTCCTCACCGGCCTCACCCTTGCCGTCGACGGCGGGGCGTGCAAGGGACTTCTCTGAGCGGCTGGGCCCGGCCGCGGGCGCTGCGCACGGGCGACCTGGTGGGCGTGTGCGCGCCGGCGGGCCCCGTGGATGCGGCCGCGCTCGACAAGGGCGTCGCCGAGCTGGAGTCGCTCGGTTTCCGCGTGCGGCGGGCGGAGGGAGCCCTGGAGCGGCGCGGGTTCACCGCCGGACCCCTGGCCATCCGGCTCGCGGGCCTGCGCGGTCTCTTCGCGGACGACGAG
>WNFB01003430.1_pt1 | contig 16702 bp, 19 predicted proteins | sample 5400501 | NCBI WGS metagenome assembly WNFB01 (sample SAMN13153341, study PRJNA577476) | soil metagenome | isolation source: 200 cm saprolite under Douglas fir tree site 2 hole 1 | place: USA:California | collected 2015-04-18
CATCGCGGCTGCGGGGAGAAGTGGCGTAGAGGAGGTGTATGGCGTGCCGTACTTGGACGTAGGGTGCGACGTATGTTTCCATGTTGCTTGGTTCACCACTTCTCCCCACTGATCACCGCGATTCGCCGCAAACCTTAACTACGCCGCTTAGCCCTGTCAATACCTTTACCACAAGATGTAGGGCAGCTCTCAGTCCCTAGAACGCCCGAAGCACAACATCTTGTGCTTGAGAAATTCGACACTACGACAGGCGGTTGTCGAATGTGATAGCGACGAACATTAGTTTGGGTGAGATAAGGGATGGGGAATTTTTGTCAACCACTTCGTTTCAGCAGGCCCAGGCGCTTGGCGCGGTTCTCGGCCCAGGCGAAAACGAGGATGCTGGCCGGGATGAGGGCCGCTCCCATGCCCAGCAGGATGGCGATCGTGCCCAGCTCCGCGCCCACGCCGGCGCCATCCAGGAGGCTGTGGCGCATGCCGGCCAACGCGTAGGTAAGGGGAGATGCGGCGCCGGCGATCTGCATGGGCACCGGGAGCACCGACAGCGGGTAGTAGACGCCCGAAACAAGGAGCAGGAAGCCCTGGAGCGCAATCGACATCTGCTCACCTTTCTGCGGCGAAAGCAAAGGCAGCACCGCGGTCAGGATGCTCAGGCCGATGAGCGGCGCCGTCGACGCCGCCAGCACCGCCAGTGCTCCAGCGATATCCGCATGCGAGAAGTCGAGCCGGAACATTGCCGTCGCGATGAGCAGGACGGCGAAGGTTCGCGCGAGCCCGTAGCCGATCGCGAAGAAGCAGATGCCGAACAGGTGCGTGATCCGGCGCACGGGCGCCATGAACGTGTATTCGATGGTTCCCTCCCATCGCTCCCAGCTGATCGCGTAGGCGGCCTCCATGAAAACGAGCGATAGGTAGCCCCACAGCAGCGCGCCCACGAGCAGGTAGAGCTGTGCCCGGTGCAGGTCGAACGAGGCACCGCCCACGCCCAGCGTGCCTAGACCAGAGGCGAGGTAGCCGATCGAAAGCACGCTGACCAGGCTGTAGAAGAGCCACACCACCTCCCACACCCAGTAGCGCTTGATGACGTGCATCTGCCGCTCGGCGAAGCCGAACAGCGCATTGAGCTCGGCGTGCCTTACCTCGATCACAGCCCCTCCTCCCCATCGAGCTCCAGGCTCTTTCCGGACAGGCGCATGAAGACGTCCTCGAGGGTGGCCGTGCTGCCATCGACGGAGTAGCGGCGGCACAGCTCTTCAGGGGTGCCGTCGGCGAGCACGCGACCGGCGTCCATCATCAGCACGCGATCGCAAAGCTGCGCAGCCTCATCCATGTCGTGCGTGCAGAGCAGGACAGTCACCTCGCGCTCGGCTCTCAGCATCTGGAGAAGCGCCTGCACCTCTTTCTTCGAGCGCGGGTCGAGACCGGTGGTGGGCTCGTCCATGAGCAGCAGCGATGGCGCGGTCAAGAAGCTGCGCGCGATCGCGACCTTCTGCTGCTGGCCGCGCGAAAGCTGTTTCATCGGTTGGTCGAGGGTGTCGAGGGGCAGGCCGAGGCGATCCAGTATCTCGACGACCTTCTCGCGCGTGCCACCGGCGCCGCGTCCGTAGAGGCGGGCGGCGTACAGCATGTTCTCCCATGGGCTCAGTTCTTTGAAGAAGGCCGCTTCGACCGACACGCGGTTGACGTGTTTGCGGACCGCGAGCGGCTCGGCGACGACGTCCCAGCCGAACACGGAGGCGCGGCCGGCATCCGGCGTCAGCAGCGTGCCGAGGATTCGGATCAGCGTCGACTTGCCGCTGCCGTTGGGCCCGAGTATCCCCGTCACGCCGCCGGTCTCGATGATCAAGTCCATTTCGTGGAGGGCGACCTTGTCCTTCCACTCGCGCCGCCACCACGGCGCGCCGGTTTCGCGCTCGCGGCGCCGGAAGGCTTTCCTGACTCCCTGGATCTCGATCGCTGTCATTTGCTTCTCTCCTGCGAAATTTCCGTGCTCCCTCTGCCCCCACCCGGCCGCGGCCGCTTTGCGACCGGGGCCGACCTCCCCACAAGTGGGGAGGCCAGGAAAAGAAAAAGGACCGACGCGGTGCCCAACAACCGCACGGTCCTTTCGGTGACTACAGAAGAGTCGCTAGAAGAGGATCAATGTGCGGTCATCAGAAGGCAGACTCCGCCCTCGATGGCGAAGGTCCCCTCCGTAATGCCGCCCAATGCTCAAACTCCTCTATGCATGGACACACCCGGATGGGTGTGCGTTCCGGGCTAGATTAGCCTCGCCCAGTCCCGAAGTCAAGAAGCCTGGAGCTGGTCGACCACGAAAGCCGAGACGAACGCCTCTTCTCGCCACGACTGGTACCGGCCAGATGGTCCCGAGTGCCCGGAGCCGAGGTCGGTCTTGAGAATGATCGGGCGCGCGGAGAGTGTCATCGAGCGAAGCTTCGCGACCCACTTGGCCGGCTCCCAGAACGGCACCCGGGGGTCGTTGAGGCCCGCGGTCACAAGCATCGCCGGGTACGCGGCCCGATGAACGTTGTCGTATGGCGAGTAGCTCTTCATGTACTCGTAGAACTCGGGATCGTTGGGGTCGCCCCACTCCTCGTACTCATTGACGGTGAGCGGTATCGATTCGTCGAGCATGGTGGTGAGGACGTCGACAAAAGGAACCTGCGCCACCGCGCAGGCGAAAAGGTCCGGGCGTGCATTAACGACCGCGCCGATGAGCAGGCCTCCCGCGCTGCGGCCGCGGATTGCCAGCTGCCGCGGATTCGTATAGCCACGCTCGATGAGCTCGACCGCACAAGCGATGAAGTCATCGAACGTGTTCGTCTTGCATAGGAACTTGCCGTCCTCGTACCACTGCCGGCCCATCTCTCCCCCGCCTCTCACGTGGGCGATCGCGAAAACGAAACCGCGGTCGAGCAAGCTGAGCCGCGCAGCGTCGAACATGGGATCGCTGGGCAGCTCGTACGCGCCGTAGCCGTACAGCAAAGCCGGATTCGATCCGTGCGCTTTGAGGTCGCGCCGGTACACGATCGACATCGGCACGCGCGTGCCGTCCGCCGATGTCGCCCAGAGCCGATCGGTGACATAGTCCGCGCGGTCGTAACCGCCAGGAACCGGCTGTTCCTTGACGATCGTTCGCTCGCGCGTGTTCATGTCGAAGTCGACGGTTGACCACGGCGCGTTCAGCGACGTGTAGAAGAAGCGCATCACCGAGCTCTCGTAAACAGCGTTCGAACCGGCGAAGGCTGTGTAAGCCGAATCGGGCTGATCGACTACGTACAGCTCTGCGCTCGCGCGGTTGAGAACCTCCAGGCGCTGCAGTCCGTCCGACCGCTGGCCGAGGACGACGTGGCCGATGTGAACGTCCATTGCGTTCATCCGCACGCCGTCGCGTTCAGCAACGACATCCTCCCACGCCTCGCGCCCAGGCCGCTGGACCGGCGCGGCGACGAGCCTGAAGTTGCGGGCGCCGTCATTGGTGAGGATCAGGAAGTGGTCCTCCTGGTGGTCGACTGAATACTCGATTCCGTGGCGCCTCGCTTCGATCAGCAGCGGAGTGCTTTCGGGTTCGTCGCTGCGCATGTAGCGGCTCTCGCTCGTGACCTGGCTCGAGCTAGTGAAGATGATGTAGCGCTCGCTCTTTGTCAGCTCGACGCTGAGCTCGAAGCGCTCGTCGTCTTCCTGGAGGACCACGACGTCCTTGTCGACGGGCGTGCCCAGGGCGTGACGCCACACCTGGTACGGACGCATCGCTTTGTCGGGCCGCACATAGAAGAAGGTGCGGCTGTCCGCGGACCAGGCGGATCCGTAATACACGTCGCTCAGGACGTCCTCGAGGTCGTGTCCGCTAGACAGGTCTCGGAAACGAACTTCGTGCAGCTCGTCGCCCGTTAGGTCGACGGCATAGGCGAGGATGTTTTCATCCGGGCTGCGCTCGACGAACCCGACCTCGAAGTAGTCGTGCCCGGCGGCTAGCTCGTTGCCGTCGAGCTCGACCTCCTCACGGGCTTCCATCGAGCCTTTGCGCCGGCAGTAGATCTCGTAATCGAGCCCCTCCACGGTGCGCACGTAGTGCCAGTAGCCTTTGAAAAACGCAGGGGCTGATGTGTCTGTCTGCTGCACCCGGCTGACGATTTCCTGATATAGCCGCTCCTGGAGGGCGGCCACGGGCGCCATGACGGCGTCGGCGTAGGCATTCTCCGCCTGCAGGTAGGCAATGACTTCTGGGTTGGCTTTCTGGCGCAGCCAGAAGTAGGAGTCGCTCCGGCTGTCGCCATGCTTGGTGAGCAGCGTCGGGCGCTGGGCTGCGAGGGGCGGCCGCGGGTCCTGGACAGGCTCTTCCATGGGGCATTCATCCTGCCAGGTTGGGGCGGTTTCCAAACCGGGTTCGGGGCTCGGTTGGGCCCCTTATCGCCAGAAAAGGAGTGACCCCAGCGAACCCTTCTGGCTTGCGCCTTTCGAATTCACCGGGGCCACAAGCGATCATGGCACCAGGCTCGGCGCTGTCAATGGCTAGATTGTCGCCAGGCCACGATTTGTAGCCGGCTTACTTGATGATTCCGCCCAGCTTGAAAGCCTGCCGAATCAGCCGTTTGACCGCCGGACTCTCGGCCTCGGCCGGCTCCCGCAAAGTGATGAATCGGGAGTCCTTGCCGCTGCCTTTCAGCAGGCCGCTCGCATCATCGAGCTCGCGGCCGCGGTAGAAGAAGATGGTCGAATGCGTCGGGAATGTGCCGATGCCCAGCACGTTGGCGCCGTCGAACGTATAACGGACGAGCTTCCACATGTAGCTGCGGGATCGCGGCGGTCCGCCTCGATAACCGATCTCTTCCGCTTTCGGGGCAATGGCTGTCACGGTTCGGCGCGCCGCCTGCACCGTGGGGCGCACCGCCGGAGGGACCTTGCTGAACATGTCCATCCCTGAAGAATATTCCCAGTGGTTCCGCGGTAGATTTCAAACGATGAAAGCAACTGCCTGGAACCAGAAGACGATTGACGAGTTTCATGCCAAGAAGGGGCGCGGAGTCGGGATGTGGGGCGACCACGTCGTGCTCATGACCGCGAAAGGCGCCAAGAGCGGCGACCTCATCACCACTCCACTGGTTTGTGGCCGCGATGGCAAGGACTGCATCGTCGTGGCGTCGAAGGGGGGCGCGCCGGCGCACCCCACATGGTTTGGAAACATCAAGACCAACCCTGAGGTCGAGCTCGAGCTGCCGACGGACAGTGGAACCGAGAAGTTCAAAGCTCGCGCCAGTGTGGTCGACGACCGTGCCGAGCGGGACCGTCTTTACGAGGAGATGACGAAGATCTGGCCGTCGTTCGCCGACTACCAGAGGAGGACGGATCGCCTGATTCCCGTGGTGCGGCTCGAACGCCAGCGCTCCTAGCGGGAGATCTCCTTTGCATCGGTGGCTCGCTTGATCTGATCCAGCAATCGACGTCGCTGGTCGAGGCCGAATAGAAAGTTACCTATGATCCCAACGACCACGACGAAGACGACGGCGATCCAGGGCATTTGAAATCCCAACAAGCCCATCACCGCCCGCCAGCTCGACCCGAAATCCGGCCGCCGAGGATACTCGATGGCATGATCCGTCCGATGGCGAAGCTGTTCCACTACCGCGCCAGGTCCTGACTCGGTGAACTGGTTCAAGAGCGGTGACCGGCTCGACCGAGCCTTCGCGGTCGCAATCATCCTCAAGGGCCTCGACGGCATCCTCGAAGTCGTTGGTGGCGTCCTGTTGCTCGTCGTCAGCCCGACGACCATCGACCAGGTGAGCAGAGCCCTCACGCAGCACGAGCTCTCGGAGGATCCTCACGACTTCCTCGCCACGCATGTTCTTCATGCCGCCGGCAGCCTTACCGGATCGTCCTTACAGTTCGGGGCCGCCTACCTGCTCCTGCATGGCGTCGTCAAGATCGTGCTCGTGGCCGCGCTGCTCAGGGACAAGATCTGGGCCTACCCTTGGATGATCGCGTTCCTGATCGTCTTCATCGTCTACCAGGTCTACCGGATGACTTTCGCTTTTTCGATCGGTCTTCTAGGGTTGACGATCTTCGACCTCGTCGTGGTTTGGCTCACGTACCGCGAATACGGCAGACAGCGGGCACTCGTCAGGACGCCGGCCCCATAGCCGTGTAAACGAGGATCCGTCCATCGAAGCGGGCCGCCAGCTGCTCGATGGCTGGTTGTCCATTGATCTGGTAGATGGGCGTTCCGGCATCCAGGAACGCGGCATCCCCATCTTTCAGCCTGTAGTTGGGGTCACAGACATTGCCGCTCACCTTGAATTTGACATGGGCGTAGACAGCGCCCAAATCGCTCTGCTGTAGAGGTGTGGGAGGTTGCTGTTTAGCGACGTACTGCGTCGAGCCGACCTGGACGAAGTTGACCCAGTCGATCTGTGTATTGCAGGTCGTAGGTGCGCCGGGCGCCTGGCAGGCAGCTGCGAGCAGGAGGGCAAGCGCAACCATGAGCTTCGGGGCCATTCCTCCGATCGAACGCTCGGAAACACGATCGAGTAACAGGAGAGGGCTACCTGCCGGGCGAACCCTTTGAGCGGCCGGCGTACTTGCCGTGGTCCTTATCGAACGTCTCCTTGCAGCCTGCCGAGCAGAAGTAATACGTCTCGCCGTTCTGAAACGAGCGATATTCCGCTTGGTCGGGGTCGACGCTCATTCCGCAGACCGGATCGATCGCCGATTCATGCCGTTCCATTTCTCCTCCTGGCGTTGTAGCCACAACGCGTGAATGCACCTGGTGGCCAGCAGGTTCGAGCAGCGCCACATGCGCCGTGTACCGGGCCGGATCCTTCTCGAACTTTGACCAGCAGCCGGTCGAGCAGAAATAGTGCGTCGTACCCATGTACTCGACCCTCTCAGCGGCGGTCTGCGGATCGATGCTCATCCCGCATACCGGGTCTCGGACCAGCTGCGCACCTGCCTCCGGTCGGCGCGCATGGGCTCGCAGCATGTCGATGCCGCCGGTAGTGATGAAGCGCCAAGCCAGAACCACCATCACGATAAGGAAGGCGATATCGAGGAACGTCGTGTAGTTCCAGGTCGGCTGGGTTTCGAAGACGGTGACGTGGTGATTGGTCGGAGCCAGGCCCAAGAGCTGGAACGCGCCGCCCACCAAGAACCCCGCCAGCGCCATCGCAGCGTACGAGACACCGAGTAGATAGAGCGCGGTGCGGCCACCGTAATACTTTCGATAGATATTCAAGATCGGCAGGATGATCAAGTCGGCAAACAGAAAGCTGATCACGCCACCGAAGCTGATGCCGCCGTTCCAGAGCACGACCGCCAGGGGTACGTTCCCAACCGAGCAGACGAAGCTGAGCATCGAGATCACCGGACCGATCAGGGGTCCCCAGAACTGATTCAGCGTCGGGTGGTTGGTCAGGAAGAACGCTTGCCACCAGCTGTTTGGCACCCAAGCCGCGAGCGCGCCGGCGATCAAGAAGCCCAGCCCGAGGTCCCGATAGAGAGCGTTCAGGTCCATGTAGAACGCGTGCGAGATAGCGGTGAGTGCCCGCGGCGAGAAGAGCCTGGAAAGAAAGGGCCCATCGGTGATGGACACATCCATCTCGCCGTGCGCCTCATGCGTCGAACCGAAGACTCCGCGTTCCGCCTGGCGTTTGGCATCGTCGACCATTCGCCGGCGCAAGGTGACCTTGAACAGGATCCACAGGATCACCGCCATGAGCAGGCCGCCCGCGAACTCGGCGGCGACGAACTGCCAGCCCAGAAGAATGAGGAGAACCAGGCCGAGCTCGAAGACCAGGTTCGTGGACGCGAACTCGAAGATGATCGCGTTGACGAAGCTCGCGCCTCGGCGGAAGAGGGACCTGGCGACCGCAACGGCCGCGTACGAACAGGACGAGCTCGCAGCGCCTAAGCCGCACGCCAGCACGAAGCCCTTCAGGTCCGGCCGGCCGAGAGCGCCGGCCACCGCCCGCTTCGACACGACCGTCTGGATCATCGCCGACAGCAAGAAGCCGAACGCGAGCGGCCACAGGACCTCCCAGAGCATGAAAAGCGAGATTTGCAGGGCGTGGAGAATCGCGCTGACCACGAACAATCTGGGCGCTAGCTCCTGACCAACCGCTCGACCGCGTCGTTGAGCTCTCGGACTTTCTCGGTTCCGCCGCCGGACTGGATCGCTTCCATCACGCAGTGCTCGGTGTGGTCGGCGAGCAGCCGCAGCGCGACACTCTCGAGCGCCGCCCGGGTCGCATTGACCTGGGTCAAGACGTCGATGCAGTAGCGGTCCTCCGCCACCATGTTCTGGATTCCTCGCACCTGACCCTCGATCCGCTTTAGTCTCGTCTCGATTTTCCGCTTGTCTTTCGTGTAACCAGGCATGTCGCACATTATACCCCCTGAGGGTATAGTGACCGGGTGGATCAGCACCACGGGACCGCCATGGCGTCTCCGAACCAAGTGATGGGGCACGGCGGGCACGCCGGAATGTCGATGGGCGCCATGGTCCAGGACATGCGCAACCGCTTCCTGGTGGCAGCCGTGCTGTCCGTGCCGATCCTGCTGTGGTCGTCGATCGGCCGCCAGGTCTTGCATTTCGGGTTGCCGGCTCCGTTTGGTCTGCGCGACGACATCTTCCAGCTGATCGTGAGCCTGCCCGTAATCGGCTACTCGGCCCGAGTCTTCTTCGACGGAGCGATCACTGCACTCAGGGCGCGTACGTTGGACATGAACGTTCTGGTCACGGTCGCGATCGCGGCCGGCTGGTCCTACTCGGTCGTCATCACCTTCAGCGGCGGCGGAGATGTGTTCTACGAAGCGTCCACCGTCCTGGCTACCTTTGTGCTCCTCGGCCACTGGCTCGAAATGCGAGCTCGGGGCGGCGCCAATGAGGCGGTCCGCGCCCTGTTGAACCTGGCGCCGCCCATGGCGACCGTCATCAAGATTGACGAGCAAGTCGAGGTACCGACCTCGGAGGTTCAGGTCGGCGATGTCCTTCTGATCAAGCCCGGCGCGAGGGTCCCCGTAGACGCCGTGGTCGAGGAGGGGACCAGCGAAGTGGACGAGTCCGTCGTGACAGGCGAAAGCCTTCCGGTTTCAAAGGCACCGGGAGCTGCCTTGATCGGCGGTTCGATCAACAAGAACGGAACCCTGCGCGCACGGGCGACCAGAGTCGGCTCGGACACAGCTCTGGCCCAGATCGTGAAGCTGGTACAGGAAGCCCAGAGCTCAAAAGCGCCGGGGCAGCAGCTTGCGGATCGGGCCGCCTTCTGGCTTGTGCTGGTCGCGCTCGTCGGCGGAACACTGACATTGATCGTCTGGTTGCTCGCAGGCCGCACTTTCAGCCAGGCCATGCTTTTCGCGATCACGGTGGTCGTGATCACCTGCCCCGACGCGCTTGGGCTCGCAACGCCAACGGCGATCATGGTCGGCACCGGGCTCGGCGCCAAGCGCGGAATCCTGTTCAAGAACGCCGCCGCCATCGAGGCCGCTGCTCGCGTCCAGGTTGTGGTCATGGACAAGACCGGCACGCTTACAAAGGGCGAGCCAGAAGTCACCGAGATGTTCGCTTCTGGATTGTCGGACCAGCAAGTCCTGGCGTTTGCGGCAGCGGTTGAGCGAGAGTCGGAGCACCCGCTCGCCGAGGCCATCGTTCGACGCGCCGAGCAGGCGGGTGCTGCCCGGCTCGGCGTGACCGACTTCGAAAGCGTGCCCGGGCATGGGGCGGTGGCCACCGTGGACGGACATCGGGTCGCGGTGGGGAACGCCAGGCTCATGAAGCGCGAGAACGTCAGCCTCGACGGGCTGGCCGGCGAACAAGACGACATGGCGACTGAGGGGCGAACGGTCGTTGTGGTAGCGGTCGATGGCCGTGCCGCGGCAGTGGTTGGAATCAGTGACGCTGCCCGCCAGACGGCGAAGGCCGCCGTCGAGGCGCTTCGCCGGCTGCAGATAGACGTGGTAATGCTGACGGGAGACAACCGGGCCACCGCGGACCGGATCGCCCGGGAGCTTGGCATCACACAGGTGATGGCCGAAGTCCTTCCTGCCGACAAGGCAAGCAAGATCGCAGAGCTCCAGCGCGCCGGGAAGAAGGTGGCGATGGTCGGCGACGGCGTCAACGACGCCCCGGCGCTGGCCCAGGCCGACCTCGGAATCGCCATCGGTGCCGGCACGGACGTGGCCATCGAGACCGCCGACGTGGTCCTGATGCGATCAGATCCTTTCGATGTCGCCACCGCCATCACGATCGGGCGCGCAACGCTCCGCAAGATGCGGCAGAACCTCGGCTGGGCCGTGGGCTATAACGCGATCGCGATTCCCATCGCAGCCGGCGTCTTCGAACCCGCCTTTGGACTCGTGCTGCGCCCGGAAATCGCGGCGCTGTCAATGTCCGGCTCGAGCTTGTTGGTGGCTGTCAACGCGCTGCTCCTTCGGGGCCTAAAGCTTCCCGCCTCACCGTAGCGCTGCCGCGATGCCCGGCTTGACCATCACGCGAAACATGCGGTCGACATCTTCAGCCGAGTATCGGCTTCCCTCGTCCAACCACCACGTGAGCAGTCCGAGCAGCGAGCTGACGACATTGAGGGTGATCACCGCGGGCGGGACCGCCGTCGACGTGCCTCGCGGCGCGAGAGATGCGATCTCGCGGCCCACGATCTTCTCGAGGATCCGTTGAATCCTCCTCACAATGGCGACGCCGGTCTGCTTGCCAACCACCGCGCCCCATAGCCGTCGGTACTCCTGGGCGTGTTGGAACATCGCCAAGCTGAAGCCGAATACCCGCTCGACCGGGTCGGCTGATTTCGCGCGAACCAACCTTTGCTGCTCCGCGAGGTGCGCTTCGAGGTCGGCGAAATGACTGAACAGCAACTGCTGCTTGTCCGTGTAGTGGGCATAGAAGGTCGAGCGACCGACATTGGCTCTATCGATGATGTCCTGGACCGTCACGGCTTCATATCCCTTTTCGACGATCAGGTCATGAAGGGCATCTTCCAGCAGCTTGCGTGTGCGGCCGACTCGACGGTCCTCTTTGGCTTGCATTCGACCTCCTTTTCCGGCCAATTTGCTGGGGATTGTTCCGAACCGAACATCGGACGGATGGTTGGTTGTTGACATCGGGAATTACCTGACACTACAACAGATAACGAACATTGTGTCCGGTATTAACAGATGTCCTGGAATGGACGAATGGAGGAAACCGTGGAACTCGAGCTACAGCCCAAGCCCATCGCCAGCAGCGCAGCCAGAGACTCAGGCCGCTGGCCCTGGACGGTGTTGATCTTGGTCAGCGTCGCCCAATTCATGGTCATCATCGACGCTACTGTCGTCAATGTCGCCCTTCCGTCGATCGGCAACGCCTTCCGTTTTGCATCCGCGGCGGATCTCCAATGGGTGGCCACCGCTTACGTGCTTGTGACGGGCGGACTCACCCTGCTGGGAGGGCGCACGACCGACTTGTTCGACCGCAAGCGGCTTTTCCTGATCGGCCTGCTTCTGTTCACTTTTGCGTCCCTGGCCACGGGTCTTGCACCCTCAGCTGGACTGCTCATCGGTTCCCGCGCCGTCCAGGGCCTGGGCGCGGCGCTGCTCACGCCGGCGGCACTGTCGATCATCACGACCACCTACAGCGGGTCGAACCGCGCGACGGCCCTAGCGGTTTGGGGCGGGCTTGGTGCAGCCGGTGCTGCGGCAGGCGTCGTGCTGGGCGGGGTTTTGACCAGCTGGTTCGGGTGGCAGTGGGTCTTCTTCATCAACGTCCCCATTGGTGCAGTCGCCGCCGGTGCTGCGCTGTTCTTCCTTCCTTCATCAACTGCAGATCGAAGATCGCTGACCGACATCGATGTCGCCGGCGCACTCGTGTTGATCGCCGGACTGGCGATGCTGGTCCTCGGCCTAACCTCTGGAGGAGACCACGGCTGGGGGTCGGCTCAGACGATCGCGTCTTTGGTCGTCGCCTCTGCGCTTCTGGCCACCTTCGGTCTCATCGAGCGACGCGCCAAGCAGCCGATCGCCCCGCCCTCGATCTGGCGAGTTCGCTCGCTTGTCTCAGGCAACGCGGTGTTCCTCGCCACTTCGGCCGTGATGGGTGGCGTCTTCTTCCTCAGCTCCCTTTACCTGCAGCGAGTTCTCGGCCTTGCTGCGTGGGAAGCCGGCCTGGCATTCCTTCCCCTGGCGCTCGCGGTAGCAGCCGGTGGTGGACTGGCTTCGCGTCTCGTCGCGCATGCAGGCGCTCGCCTGGTGATCGTGGTCGGGCTGATAATCGAGTGTGGCGGGGCACTGTTCCTGTCCCAGGTCCCGTCAGATGCCGGCTACTTCGCCAACGTGCTTCCAGGCTTTGTCGCTATCGGAATTGGTCTTGGATTCTCGTTCGTTGCGTCGCCCCTCGTTGTGATGGCCGATGTTGGCAGCCAGGATGCAGGGCTGGCCTCCGGTCTAATGCAGACAGCTCACGAGGTCGGCATCTCCCTTGGCATCGCGTCGCTATCCGCGGTCGCCACCGCTGTAGCCATACAGACTGGGCTCGCAGCCGGTTACCGGCAGAGCATGCTTGTCGCCGCGGTTGCAGCCGCACTACTCGCCATCGTGAGCCTGGTCGTGGTGCCTGCGATTCGCACATCGGCAGGAGGAGGAATACGCATGCACGGAGGATCAGTAGGTTAAGGCAGTGGACAAAGCGATCGATTTCGAGCTACCCGACCACGAGGGCAAGGCTTGGCGCCTCGCCGATCACCTGGCGCGCGGGCCGATCGTGCTCGTCTTCTACCGCGGCGACTGGTGACCCTACTGCAACGGGCAGTTGGCCTCGTACGCAAGGAGCTGGGACCGATTCGTTCAGGAGGGCGTGAGCCTGGCCGGCGTGTCCGTCGATCCAACTGAGAACAACCGAGCCATGGTCGACAAGCTGTTGCTGCCGTTTCCTCTGCTCAGTGACCCGGAAGGCCGCGTGATCAAGAAATGGGGCGTCTGGACGGACGGCGAAGGCGGGATCGCCAAGCCGTCGATCTTCGCGATCAAGAGCGACGGCTCGATCGCCTGGGAATATGTCGGGGGCGATTACGCCGACCGGCCGACTGACGACGAGCTCTTCAACTCACTTCGTGGAGGTGCCTGACATGGCGCGTGGCGATCGCCCTCTACCGTTCGAGCAGCTGGAGCCATATATGAGAGGCGCCAAGTTCGCCGCCCAAGCCCTCGGGCGCCGGCACGGGAAGCATGACCCCGACCTCGCCGAAGATGCGGCCCGATATTTCGACATGGCCGAGCGCTATCGCCAGGCGGCGATCGCGACCTTCCGCATCAAGAGGGAACGATCCCAGCCATAGTCAGCGATCCGAGCCTTGAATCAGGTCACGGAGTCGTCGCGGATCCCGCAATAGGATGCGGCGCCCGCGCAGCTCGACAATCCCGTCCTTCGACCATGCGGACAGCGTGCGCGAGACGCTTTCGCGAGTCGTGATGCAGATCTTCGCCATGTCCTCTCGTGTCATCGCAGACAGGAGGAGACCGTCGGGCTGCTTTTGGGATGAGCTCTGAAGGTCTGTAAGTAGGCAGGCCAGCCGGCTGTCTACTGGCTCGCGGGCCAGGCTCTCGATGGTCCGCTCCAACCGGAACATCTGCCTGGCCATTGCCATCATGACCTTCGCCATCATCAATGGGTGGCGGGCCAGGATGGCGAGAAACTCCGGCCCCCCAGCCTCGCATACGTATGAGTCCTGGAGCGCTTCGGCGTTGAGATCCTCGCTGCTGCTGCCGAACAGTACGCTCAGTCCGATGCCGGTCTTCGACGGACCCGAGGTGCCGGCGGCCAAGATCCGTGTTTGCGTTTGGAAGCAGCGACCTCAAGGCGAGGTTTCGCCCGGCGACGTAGGTGCCTGGGGCAGGCGACTCGCCACCTGCCCCAACCAAATTCGATCCCGAGCTAACTCTTGTACGAGGCGACCGCGGTCGCCGGGACTTTCAGCCTGTTCAGGGAGGCGTCCGGCACGCTCGACCTGCAGCAGGCGATGTTCGAGGCGGCGACGGATTCGAGCGTTCGGGTGTCCGGTGCGAGGTTTCATCCGGCGAGCGCCTACGACGTCAAGCTCGAAGGCGCCGAGCTAGCCGGGTATGCGACCGTCATGATCGGCGGGATTCGGGATCCGTTCATCATCGGACGGCTCGACTGGTGGCTTGGAAAGATGGAGGAGTACTTCGAGCACTCGGTCCGCGCGATCCTCGGCCTCAACCCCGCCGATTACCAGTTCTCGCTGCACACCTACGGCCGCGATGGAGTCATGGGAGAGCTGGAGCCGGAGCGCAATTCAGCCGTGCACGAAATCGGAGTCGTGTTCGAGGTGCTGGCAGCGGACCAGCGCACGGCGACCGAGATCGCAAAGCTCGCCCGACAACCGCTGCTGCATCTGCCGGTCCCCGAGTGGAAGGGGGCTGTCACGACGATCGCGTACCTGCACAACCCTCCGCAGATCGAGCGCGGTCCCGTCTACCGATTCAACATGCACCACGTGGTCACGCCGCGTACGGAAGAGGAGATGTTTCGAATCGAATCCGTGGAGATCGGTTCGCGTGTTGCGGCGCCGGCCGTCGCGAGGACAGCGTGAGGCTCGACCGGCTGGCTTCCCTGGTGCGAAGCAAGAACGCCGGGCCATTCCAGCTCACGTTCGACATCATGTTCATCGAAGCTGACGTGTACGAACGCGTCAAGTCGTCGAAGGTGCTGAACGCCTCACTCATCGCACGCCTTTACGACTGCGCGCTGGACTCCGTGCAGTTCTTCGAGTGCGACAACGCGCTTGCGTTCAAAGCAACGATTCCGCGGCGTCGAGTCCAGGGCGAGTTTGGAGATCCAGACCTGCACGGAGGACAGCAACACGCGCCGCTGATGGCGGTGGAGATCCCCGACTAGGCCGATAGAGTTGGCGCCGAGGGATCCATTGCCCGGTGACGGCATAACAGAATGCCCGCCCCGCGCATTGATTCATATGGAGTGACGGCGCTGGATGGGCTGACGGAGGCCAATCAGGACCGGCCGTTTGCGGACTTGGTTACGCCCTTGGTCCCCGCTGCTCAGCGCCTTGCCTTTGGCATGTTGCAAAACGCACACGACAGCGAAGACGCGGTGCAGGAGGCCACGTTCAAGGCCTGGCGGGCCTTTCCGCGCTTACGCGAGCAATCCAATATTCGCGCCTGGTTCCTGACCATCGTCGCCAACGAATGCCGTCAGCGGCGCCGGAACCGGTGGTGGTCGATCCTGAAGCTTGGCGCGACGGTGGTGGAAGAGCCGACCCCTTCCGGATCGGACGAGGCGGCGATGGATCTGCGGCGCGCGTTGGGCCGATTGCCGACAGACATGAAGCTCGCCATCGTGCTCCGCTACTACCTCGACCTGCCTTTCGACGAGGTTGGTCGGGTGTTTGGAGTCAACAGCAACGCTGCCAGAGCTCGCGTCCACCGTGCGCTTGTCCGCCTTCGGGTCGAAGTCCCGGAGATGCTCAGCGATGAATGAGAACGAGTTCCGCGACCGCCTCCGAGGCGCGCTGGGCGAGCCACCGCCGCTTTCCAGTCCGGTGCTCATGCCGTCACGTGCGGGGCTGGCACGCGCCTATCCCCGCGGAATGGCGGTTCTCGCGTTCGTGCTTGCGCTTTTGCTGGTGATCGTGCTGGTCGCAACGCGTGTCGCGATGCATCCACAGGGCACGAATCTGCCGGCGGCCAAGCCGAGCCCAGTCGCCCAGGCGGCGCCAGATTCGTTTCCATGCGCGCTGCCCGTGGTCGCGGTCAGCGAAGCCGAGAACCCAGGCCAGAATCCGGCCATGGCCGTGAGCATGGGATTTGTGAACATTCCGGCGGGAGGTTTCCAGGTCGATCCTTCCGCGGCGGTTGGCGACCTGCCGACGGGAGGCGCTGGATACGCGGGTTTCTACTCCGCCGAGCTCAAACGTTGGTTGCCGGCATCCGTTCGGACGACGTCGCCCGATGGCCGCGCCTATGCCTACGTTGGGCTGTTGCCTCCAGGCGCGAACTATTCGAACTTCACCTCGAGCGAGTTGCATATCGTTGACGTGGCGAAGAGAGCCGACCGTACCGTTTGGACGTACAAGGCCGGAATCGAAGCGCTCGGCTGGGACTCGTCGGGGATTCTCGCCTCGACGGTGCCGGCCCAGGGCGGAACCAGGCTTTTGTGGCGCATCGATCCAGCGAGTGGTGGTGTCACGCAGGCACCCGGGAATGCCGATCCGAACTCCCTCGCGTTGACGGTCCTGCCGCGCAGCGGCAATTACAGCTATCTGGGGACGGACGCCCAGGGCCGCTCCGTGTTCCGGCTGGGCTCGCGCGACCCGGGCACGAAATACAGCGTCGTCATGGTCCAGTCGGGCCAGGTCACGACGCTGTACTCCGGCGCGGCCGGCGACTCCACCGACTTCGACCCTGAGGGGTTCTATTCCGACGCACACGGCCTGTGGTTTGGAAACGCCGACGGCGCACTCGCGTGGCTGTGGTCACAGTCATCCGGCCACCTTCAAAGTTTCAAGGTCTCAGGACTTCCGCCGGCGCCGTCGGGCTATACGTACAGCAGTGTTTCATTCGGCCCAGCCGGCGAATGTGTGCCGGGCACGTTCACCGGTGTAGCCGCAACTGGATTGCCCCCAGCCACGAGTCCGACGCCGTCGCCCTCACCGCCACAGGTCGACTGGTCGGCGCTAACCGCAAAGCC
>WNFB01004954.1_pt1 | contig 16698 bp, 18 predicted proteins | sample 5400501 | NCBI WGS metagenome assembly WNFB01 (sample SAMN13153341, study PRJNA577476) | soil metagenome | isolation source: 200 cm saprolite under Douglas fir tree site 2 hole 1 | place: USA:California | collected 2015-04-18
TTCGTTGACTTGCACGACGTCAAGCAGGTGCTCGAGCTGCATAAGCTGGACGCGGACGAGCCTTACTATCTCGCGTTCATGCTGGTCGGCGCGTATCAGGAAGTGATGGGCAACAATCACAACCTGTTCGGCGCGCCGCACGAAGCGCAAATTCACATCGACGAAGAAGGCTATCTCATCAAGAAAGTGATTCGCGGCACGACCGTTGGCGAAGCCGCCGCGCGGGCGCGCTATGAGCGCGGGTTCCTGCACGAAGGATTTCGCCGGCAGGTGACACAGCGAATAAAAGACGGCGAGTTGACCGAAACCGCGGGCGCGGAGCTGGTTAACTTTTACGAGTCGCGCTTTGATGCCTACACCTATGTGGCAGTTAATGGTAACCGCACGCAGGGTCGGCGTCGTCATGATTATTAAGAGCTGATTTGCATCGATCGAAGAGAGGTTAGAACGAGCTTATGGTGACACAGCGAAAACCAAAACCCAGTAAATACTTGACGATTCCTACGCGGCCGGTGCAGGTCGACCGCGATCGTTCGGTGGCTGGGCTGCTGGAAAAAATGGAAGGCACGGGCTTTGGCGGCCGCCAACTGGCCGAAGCTCATCGCATCTGGCTGGACATGCTGGGGGACAACACCACGATTACCGTGGCGGCTTCCGGCGCGCTGATCCCGGCGGGCATGCGCCGCTTGCTCGCCTATGTGATCAAGAACCGGTTCGTTGACGTGCTGGTGCTGTCCGGCTCTCTAATCTTTCACGACCTGCACGAAACGCTCGGGCGTCATCATTTTCAGGCGCATCCCAACATGACTGACGCGGAGCTCGAGTCGGCGAAGATCAATCGCATGTGGGACCTGCTGTCGAGTGAAGAGGAATATCACGAAGCCGAAGAATGGGTCGGCGGTTTTGCCAGCCAGTTGGATCAGTCGCGTCCTTACTCAACGCGCGAATTTCTGCACCTGCTGGGCCGCGAACTTGCGGAGATCGCCGCCGAGGACGGCGTGCTGACCGCGGCTTACAAATCACGAGTGCCGGTTTTCTGTCCGGGGATCACCGACAGCGGCATCGCCGTGGGCATCGCCGGCGCGCGGTTTGAAAAGAAGAACAACTTTCAGTTCGATGTCGTGCAGGACGTTTTGGATCTGGCGCAAATTGCCATCCGCGCGCGCACCTCGGGCATTATCAATCTGGGCGGCGGCATCCCCAAGAGCTTCATTCGTCAGACAGAGATGTCGGCGCACATTTTCAAGCAGCAGATCCACGGTCACAAGTACGCGATTCAAATCGCCGCCGATGCGCCGCATCCAGGTGGCCGGTCGAGCGCCGTCGCATTTGATGAATCGCTGGTTTACGGCAAGCTCGGACGCGGCGCGCTCACCGCTTACGTCAACTGCGACGCGACGATCGCTCTGCCAATCATCATCACCGCGCTCTCGCAAACCGCCGCGAAGTTCATGAAAGGGCGCCGCCGGCCGAATTTCATCTTTGCGGGCAAAGACCTGACCATCGAAGTGCCGTAGGCGTTACAGAACCGCTTGCGGTAGCAAGCGGGTAAAGCTTCTGAACGATCCCATTTCATTGCCATTTGTCAGCACCAGCCGCGTTCACGCGGCTTGCCCGCACGGTTGTTAGACCAGCCGTTTACGGCTGGGTACAAAACGAATTTGTAGAGCCCGCTTCAGCGGGCTTATTTGTTGGCGGCTTTAGCCGCAATGCTAAAGCGCTCGATGGTAAGCACGCTGAAGCGCGCTACTGTGATTGATTCCCGCACTGACCCAGCGCTAAAAAGCGCTGGTCTAACAACCCTGCGGGCAAGCCCGATGAATCGGGCGCAGGCGACGATTCTCTACCGTGCTAAAATCCGAATTGTAATAGCTGGGTTTGGGGCGTTGCACATGGCGAGAGGAAAAGATGACATGAAGGAAATCAAGATCGAGCGCGGCCTCGAATCAAGTTGTCTGCGAAAGAATCGCTGAAACGGACCTCAGAGTTCGACACGCGAAAGGAGCAGTTCATTGCCACTGTCCGAAAGGGCAAGAGTTTCAAGATCTCTTAGTAATGAAAACATATCATGAATGACTATCGCTCCGAACTTGTGTTAGTGATGGGTGTCACACATTGACGCCTTCCGCGAACTATAAACATTCCGCGCCTGACGGCGCTTCAACCCCAGGACCCCTAACTCAGCTTCTTCTTAAACGCTTCCTTCAATCCCGCCTGTGCTTGCTCATGCGCGTCGTAAACGTTTGGTCGCGCGAGCACGGCTCGGTATTGCCTCAACGCGTCGGCACGCCTGCCCGCGAGATCGAGCGCGCGCGCCGCGTAAAGATGCGCCATCGTCGCCAGTCCGGCCTGCGCGTTCGGCGTATCGGCGGCAGTCAGGAACTCTTTCGCCGCCTTTTCGTGGTGGCCGGCGGTTGACAGAGCTTCACCGTATTTGAAATGGATTAGATCGAGGGTGCGCACCGCCGTGTCGCGCACCGCTTTGTCACGCAGGAGCGCTTCGAAGGTCGCGAAAGCTTCATTCTCGGCGGCGGTCGTCGCAGTTGTATGGTTCGCTTCGCGCTCGAGCGCAGCTTGCGAAACCAGGGCGTCCGCGGCTTCCAACCGGTAGAGATAATTCCGCGGATACCTGGCGCCCAGTTCGCGAGCGAGCGCGGCGCTTTCGGCAAAACGCTTTTCGCGCGTGTACAAAACAATCAGCAGCGTCTTCGCGTCATCGCGCGCCCACCGGCCTTCCTTAGTAACGCGCTCAATCGCCGCCAGCCCGCGCTTCTTCGAGCCGTGGAAGCCGGCGACGCCGGCGAGGATCTTGTATGCCAGCGGCAAAGATCCGACCGTGTAGTCGTACAGACCGATCGTGATCTCCGCGTCGTGGTAAGCAGGATCGAGCTTGATCACTTCGCGATGACGATCGACCGCGTCGGACCCGTCTTTCAGCGCGGCGAAATGACGGCGTTCGACCGCTTCTTCGAACGTCGCCTTCAAACCTTCGGTGGCGCCGAGAAAATATAGCGCTTCCGGATCGCGCGGACTTTGCTTGAGACGCGCTTCGGCGAGCTGGCGCGCCTGGCGCGTCCAGGTGCGAAACTGATCGACCGTGCGCGGATCGGCCTTGTCTTCATTCTGTGAGTAAAACGAATCGCTGTCGTAAAGCGAAGACTGCAGCCGCCGCGATTGATAGAGCGTTTCAATCCACAGACTCGCGGCCAGAAACTGCGGGCCCGCCGGGTGATTTGGCAAAGACTCCGCAATCTCTCTGAAGTTTTTGCGCGCTGCTTCGTAATCAAGATTGAACAGCGCTTCGAAACCAGCCGCGCGGAGCGATTCCAATTTGGCGCGATCGTTGTCGATAAGCCAGGCGGAATTCGTTTGTTGAGCCACCACGGGGACTGCGGCCAGCACAATCAACGAGAGGACTCGAATTGCGGTAATAAATTTCATAAGCCGCCCTGCAACCTTAACGTTCAGTTCTCTGGACAAAAAATAGGATCACGAAGATTGCGGCCAGCGCGCCGTCTACCGCTGCGACTTTCTCAGATGTCTTCATCGCGTCATTTACCCTTAGCCAGGATTGCCCCGACGATGATCACAGGCAGCAAAGTAATTCCGAGCCACACGGCCGGGTCCGAAAACGACTTCTCCGCGACAGTCTTGACCTGTTTCACCTGAGCGAACCGGAGTCTCGTAACATCTCCCGTCTTGTTGTCCGCCACCACCACGTAATCCGCGCCTATTTCGTTGATGTGACCTTTTAGTTTCGCTCCATCTAATGTTTTGACCCAAACCTTCTCTCCGATACCAATTCTGTTTATGTCGCGCCCCACTTTCTGGATGCGCTCGGCGTCCTTGTTCGATTGCGCGGGCGCCGACGTCGTGCAAGCAAAATTGAACGCCAACGCCACCAGCGCGAACGCCAGGATTCGTCTCACGATGTTAGTTCGAAAAGCTCTCGACATACTTCACACCGCTTCCAGTATTGAAGAGCACGACGCGCTCGTCAGGTTTCACAGAATCGTCTGCCAGCAACTTCTTCAAAGCCGGCAAGCACGCCGCGCCTTCCGGCGCGCAGAAGATTCCTTCGGCCGCGCCAATTACTTTCGTCGCGTCAATCAGCTCTTTATCAGTCACAGCGATGGCGGTTCCGCCCGAGGCCCGCAGCGCGTCAAGAATCAGAAAGTCTCCAATCGCGCGGGGCACGCGCAGGCCTGAGGCCGTCGTTTGGGCCTTGGGAAATTCATCGGCGAAGCGCTTCCCTTCCTCGAACGCGCGCACGATTGGCGCGCAACCTGACGCCTGCACCGTGATCATGCGTGGTCGTTTCGATCCAATCCAGCCCATCTCTTGCATCTCGTCAAACGCTTTCCACATTCCGATTAGTCCCGTGCCTCCTCCGGTCGGATAAATGATCACGTCGGGCAGTTCCCAGTCGAATTGCTCTGCTAATTCGTAGCCCATCGTCTTCTTGCCTTCGATCCGGTAAGGTTCCTTCAAGGTCGAAACGTCGAACCAACCTTCGGCTTCTTTCCGGCGCGCGACTTCGGCGCCGCAATCGGTGATCAATCCCTCCATCAACGTCACCTGCGCGCCGGTTTGCTCGCATTCAATCACGTTCGCTCGCGGCGTGTCGTTCGGCATAAAAATGAAAGCTTCCAACCCCGCGCGGGCCGCGTAAGCCGCCAGCGCACCCGCCGCGTTACCTGCCGATGGCACCGCGAGTTTCGTCGCGCCCAATTCTTTGGCCATCGAAACGGCCGCGGCCATACCCCGCGCTTTGAAACTCTGAGTCGGATTCTGGCCCTCGTCTTTGATGTAAAGCTGACTCAGTCCAAGCTGCGCGCCCAGCCGTGACGCATGCACGAGCGGCGTGAATCCTTCGCCGAGGTTGACGATGTTCTCGTCGTGCTCAACCGGCAAGACCTCGCGATAGCGCCACAGATCGGGCTCGCGATCGGCTAAACTTTCCTTTGTCAAAGACGCCGCGGCGCGTTTTAGATCGTAACGAACCAGCAGCGGTTTTCCGCACATTCAAGATGAGTGACATTCATCGTTTTTCCTGCGTGATTCCTTTCAAACGTATTTGAGCAACGCCCCCTGCGGGCCGGGCTGCTAATGATAGCTGTTTGGGAATGAATCCGTCAGGTGGAGCGGGAATCTTGCGTCAGCGAAAGCATCAACCGCAGAGGGCGCGGAGGATCTCGCAGAGGGAACGCAAAGGAATATTCTGCGTCCTCCGCGTGACCTTTGCGCCCTCTGCGGTTAAGCTATTTCCTTTGCAAGCAAAACCGCTAAGGGAGACACTCCGATGGCAAACCGAACTGCAGTCATTCAAACCAACCAGGGCACGATCCGTTTTGAGCTGCTGGAAGAAGACGCGCCAAAGACGACCGAGAATTTTCGCCTGCTCGCCGAAAAAGGTTTCTATGACGGCGTGATCTTTCATCGATGTATCAAAGGCTTCATGATCCAGGGCGGCGATCCGACCGGCACTGGCCGCGGCGGACAGTCGGCGTGGGGCGGGCGATTCGACGACGAGATTAATCCGTCGTCTGAAGTTTACAAGCTCGGTTATAAGGCCGGAACCGTCGCCATGGCCAACGCCGGCCCGAACACCAACGGCTCGCAGTTTTTCATTATGCACTCGGATTACGGTCTGCCGCCCAGCTACACGATCTTTGGACGAGTTACCGAAGGACAGAATGTGGTCAACGCGATCGCCACGAGCAAAACCGACGGCAGCGATCGACCGCTATCCGAAGTGAAGATGGAAAAAGTTACGATCGAGTGATCAAAAGGAGCCGGCGCGAGGATCTATTCCTCCGGTCCGATCATCTCGAGTTCCAGCCTCACCGGCTCGGGTCCGAACCTGGGCGCGTAGCGGATCGCATCAGCGACAAATCGTTTAGCAGCACTGACTGCGGTTTGCAGGTCCATGCCAAGACTCAGGCACGCCGCAATCGCTGCCGACAGCATGCAGCCCGTGCCGCGCACCGGCGGCGAGTCAATCCATTCGCCACGAAAAACCGTAACCCGGCCTCCGTCATCGAGCACGTCGATGGCTTGAAGCGCCGTGCTCGCCTTTTCTGCCTTCTGCTTTCTGCGTTCTGCCTTCTGACTTCTGACCTCTGACATCTGCTTGAGGTGCCCACCTTTTATCAGAACGGCCCGCGCGCCCAGCTCACGCAACTTGCTCGCGGCTTCGCGCATTCCGTCTTCGCTCTCGATGTCCCGTCCCGTGAGCGCTTCCGCTTCGGGAATGTTTGGCGTGATCACTCGCGCCAGCGGCATCAACTCAGCCAGCAGCAATTCGATCGCTTCCGATTCCATCAACTCGTAGCCAGAAGTCGATCGTAACACTGGATCAACGACCGGCGCGGGCAACTCCATTTCTCGAAACATCCGCGCAACCTCGCGGACTATCTCCGGCGTCGGCAGCATGCCCGTCTTCACGGCCGCGATTGGCGATGCGGTCATGATCGCGATTACCTGCGCGCGCACAGTCGCAGCGGTCTGATGCCTGGCGCCTTGAATCCCCAGCGGGTTTTGAAACGTGAGCGAAGTAATCGCCGCCGTCGGGGTGCAACCAAAGGCAGTGAGAGTTCTGAGATCGGCGATGATTCCAGCGCCACCCGAGGGATCGAAGCCTGCGATGGTTAGAATAATGGGCGCGGTCACTCTCTCTTTACCATTCTTCGCGGCTCATCTATTTCAGGACGGCCAGGCGTCGTTCGAAGTCTTTGAGCACGGTCTTCTTTCCTCGCCGTGCGGTCGCCCAACCTTCACCGCGAAGATAACGCGACTGCAGTTCAACTCCGCCGGGGAACCTGGGGTTGAGACTGCCATCATCCTTGATGACCCGCCAGTAGGGCGCGACCCGCTTCCGGCCACTGGCGCGATCCTCTTCCGCAGCTTCCGCAACGATGCGAATGAAGATGCCCGTGGTCAGCGGGCAAGCTACATCGGCCGAGAAATCGGCGGCCAGCTTCCGGCGAATTTCGCCCACGGTGACGAGCCGGCCGCGAGGGACCTGCCGGACAACCGCGTCCACCAGCTTCGGCGTGGGAATCAGCATCATGCCTTTCCCGAACCGTGCCATCCTAGGCGGAACTTGAACCAGCTTCGGCTCCTGAGGTCTTTCCATTTTTTCGCGCCATGGCACGCGGCTTCGAAATTCGTTTTTCACTTTGCGACTCCTGAATGAATTTGCGAGAGCTTTCCAATCTCTGCGCACGTCCTATTCAAATTCCCCGGCGCCTGGAAGAGACTAATACCGGCAATGCCGCTCGCGCCGGCGCGCAGACACTCCCGCGCATTCTCGATCGAAATCCCGCCGAGGGCCAGCACTGGAAAGGGCGCTAGCTCGGAGGCCACGTCGGCCAGGCAGTGCACACCCAGCGGCGGTCCGTACTCGTCTTTCGACGGCGTCGGGAATATCGGTCCCAGGACAACGAAATCGGCGCCGCCGTCGCGGGCGCTCGTTGCTTCGGCGAGCGAATGAGTCGAAGCGCCAATCAGAAAATCATCACCGAAAGTCCGGCGCACGATCTTAGGCTCAAGCGAGCGCGTCGTCAGATGCACGCCGTCGGCACCGGCGCTCGCAGCGATGTCTGCACGATCGTTTACCAGCAGACGCGTAGAAGTGCGACGCGTAATCTCCGCCATGCGCACGGTAAGCTCAAACAAGACGCGCGCCGTCAGTTTCTTTTCTCTTAGTTGGATCAGTGGAACACCCGCTGCGACTGCGGCTGAAACCTGGTCCAGGAGGTCTCGGAACTCTGTGCTTGCTGACGTAGTTGCTTCAGCGGTTGCGCCGCGGGTAATCAGATAGAGGATCGGTTTTGGCAGAAGCAGCGGCATTGGTTGCGGCAGTTTCGGACGTCTTTCGAGGCGAGCTTTCCACAGAAGGCAGCCCCGCGTCCAGCGCTCGTACGGTCTGGCGAAAATGAAACAACTCCCAAAAACCCATTGCCAGATTCAAAACGCCCAGGCCGGAAACCGCGCCGCGCACCCAGCCCGACGCCACCAGACCCTGCAACCCGTAAAGGCCGGTCTTGCGCGCCGCCATTACCAGAAAATAGTTATTACCCCAATCGCTCAGGCTCAGACCCAACCATCCATACGGGATCCACGGCAAGACGACCAGCGCCGCGCCGAGTTCAAGACAGAGAATGATATAGAAAATTACCGAGAGCCGCGAAGACATTCGATCTACTCCTCGCCCGATACCAGGTTGAATTGTTCAGGGTTCAAGCCTTTTGCTTTAGAGGCGCAATTGCCACTCAAAAGGTTGAACTCTAAGCTCGACTCAGTATTTTACGCGATGAGAGCGAGGATGCCTAGACACCGGCTAGTCTACTTCGAACGACGCTTCCCGCTTTTGGATACCTTGTGTCCCGGCGCGTGCTTGCCGTTCTTCGATTCTCTAACGCGCTGTTGCAAGGCCCGCAGACGCTCGCTGACTCCCCGGTATGAAACATTCTTTCCGTACACTTCAGTAAAGAGAGCGATGGCGCGATTCAACTCCCCAACGTGTTCATAGGCAGCAGCCAGTTCATAGCGCAGAGCCTGGCGCTCGTCCTCTGACGCGCCCTTCGCATTCAGTCCGTCGCTGAACCACTTCAGCGCCAACTGCGGGACTCCATTCCGCATGAAACAATGACCCAGAAGATTGCAGCACTGCAGGAAACGCGGCGTTCCATCGCCCGGCGCAACCATCGACACCGCCACCTGAAATTCTTCCAGCGCCTCTTCGAACAGGTCCATTTCCTGGTAAGCCAGGCCGAGGTTGTAATGAGTTTCGTAGTCGCCGTTACTTGCGGTTGCGGCTCCAGCTTCGGCCGAGACGCGATACTCCTCAAAAACTTCGGCGAGGCCCGGATCAATTTGATAGGCGGGAGCCGGCGCGATGTTGATTTTACTGAGCGGAGCGGCGGCTTCTGGCGACGGTTGCGGTGAACCATTCGATCCATTCGACGGCATCCGATCCACTTCATAATCGACCTTCGGTATCTGAACTGGCTGCTCAATCGGCGCGTCGGACGCGTGCTGAAGACGATGGCGGCGAATATCAATGTCCGGCTGCGACCCAAACTGACGTTCGAGCAAGTCAAGTGTGTCGGCCGCGATGTCCAGGTAGCCTTGCGCGATGTAGAAATCTACGCTTTCCAGTTCGCGTGCACGCAGGGCGGCGTTCCGCAACTCGGGATTGTCCTCGACGACTGGTTGCTGGGACATTGAGGGCAGCTCTTCGGCAACGATGCTCTCGAAAGTAAACCCCTCGGCACTTGAAGCTTCGGACGATGGCTCGGTCCATGCTTCATTCATGTAGGCGACAGAATTGAATTCGAATTCTACCTCACCTGGTGATGCGGAAACCGTCTCAGATCCAAATACGAATTGATCGGTTGTCGAAGCAGGCACCTCTGAAGGCGAGTCACTGCCGTCAAATTCCGGCAACACCTCGTCTGCGGCCGCTTCCTCCGCGCCGCCGAGTTGCTCGAGCCGTTCGGCGTGGTGTACCTGCTCGGGAACCAGCCGGGTCAGTTGCGTAAGGGCATAGCGCTCGTCCGACTCGAGGCCCGCTGCCTGAGCAGCCTCTGCCAATCTTTCCAGCGAGGCCCTTAGTTTGTCCATGTCGCGCTGCCACCAGTGCGCGCGCACAAGCAAGCGCAAAGCCTGAACATTATCTGCGTCGCAGGCGAGCAACTCGTCGACGAGCGCGAGTAACTGTTCTGCTTCGCGCTCCGCCAGAATCTGTTCTGTGATCCCAGCAGCGATGCGCACGGCATCCTCGACCTTGTCCGCTCGAAGATAAAGCCGGGCAACATCGAGGTACCGAAGATACGCGGATGATTCTCTGGTAACCAGAGACTCGACCGCGCGCTCGGCCAGCGGAGCGTCCTCCGCGGTGATATAAGCGCTCGCCAGCATCGACAGCAGCTCGAGGTTGTCGGGATCATTGGCCAGCACGCGCTCGATCGCTTCTGCTGCTTCGTCGGCGGTTCCGCGCGCACCGTGCGCTGCCAGAATGCCCTTCAGCGATGCCAGGTCAGACGGAAGGATCTCCAACGACTTACCAAACATTTCGAGAGCGACATCGAACGCGTTACGCGTTAGCATTCGCTGTCCGGCTTCCGTAAAGCAGGTCGCCGCCTCGGGCCGCAACCCTTCCTTCAGGTACCCTTCGGCGAGCTTGACTCGGATGTCTGTGTTTTGTGGATCAAGATCGGCGATCTTGCGCAGTATTCCCAACGCCTCTTGCCTGGCACCAGAGCGGTTATGTGCATCGGCAACGGCGAGATAATGAGCCCGCGCTTCAACGACGAGATCCTGCTTGGCGTAAAGGTCCGCGAGTCTGGTGGCTATTTCTGTATCGCCAGGCTGGAGACGATCGATCTTCTTGAAAACAGCGATTGCTTTCAGTCCAAAATCCTGTTCGCGGTAATGCTCCGCGAGGCGACGAAAGCAGGAGATCGCCCCGGGCCGATTACCAACCCGCGCATGAAGATCGCCCAGCGTGTTAACCGTGGCGAAATCGTCCGGCTCGTTGGCGACGATCAGGGTATATTCTTTTATCGCTGCCGGAATCTTTCCAAGTTCAAGATACTTCTCAGCCGCGCGCAGAGTCTTTACCTTGTCGAATATCATGTTATGAACTCTAAATGACTGGAACGGTTCGGGGCCGGAACTGTGGGTCGTGCGAGTGCTGCCGCGGAAGGAGACCCGAGCTTCAAAATTTTCCGCTTAAGAGCCAAGCGGCCCTTCTACGCTACCACGCACACAACCGAGTGTCAACGAAGTTTTTCAAGGTGAAACCGCGGCAAAAACTGCTCAAATTTGGCCTAACTAGATGACATCGGCGAAGTTCTTGCGGGATTTGGCGAACCACCAATAGCCAATCAGAAAGGCCACAGCGGCAAAGGTTGAGAAGTAGGCCAGGCCGCGCCAATCCGGAAGTGCCCCTTCCAGAATGATCCGGCGATAACTGCGGACCAGCGGCGTGAAAGGATTCAGGTTAACCAGGGACTGGTAGCGGGGAGGAACCATCGATTCGGGATAGATGATCGGCGTCAGGTACAACCAGGCCATCAACACCAGGGATATTCCCTGCACGATGTCACGGACAAATACCCCGAGCGCCGCCAGGAGCCACGCCGCCCCCAACGTCGCGATGAACTGCGGAATTAACAGTACCGGCAACAGCAATATCGTTGGGTGCAATTCGCGTCGCAGGATCAACACTGCCGCCAGCAGCGCCAACGTGCCGAACATCTGATTCGCGATCGCTGCCAGGGACTGAGAGACGGGGAGAGTTTCAAGCGGAAACACAACGCGCTTTACCAGGTTCGCGTGACCCACGATTGTCGTAGCTGAAAGCTGCACGGATTCCTGGAACGCGTTCCAGGGCAGCAGCCCGCAAAACAGATACAGCGCATAGTCCCAACTCGAATTGCTGACCCCGAACTTCGCTTTGAAGATCCCCGCGAAGATGATCGTGAAGATTGCAATCATCACGATCGGCGTCAACAGGGCCCAAAGAATGCCCAGCACGGATCCTTTGTAACGCGCCGCGAGTTCGCGCTTCGCGAGCGAGACGACGAGGTCGGCTCTTCCAGGCAACTGCCACAGGGGCCGCCACACTGCGCGGCGCGCAATTTGAGATGAGATCATGCTCGATTGTTCCGGAGAGTATGGAGTCTAGACTGTCACTGCAACCTGCCGAAACGCCGTAAGAAATGCTTCCATTTCCGGCTTTTTTCCAATAGTCACTCGCATGTGATTTGGCAGAGCGGGAAATACCCGGCCAACCTGGACGCTGCGCTGCCGCAAACCATCAAGCCAGGGCCGGACCGGTCGTCTCAGATCGATCATTATGAAGTTTGCCTCCGACGGAATACTCTTGAACCCCATAGCCTCCAATTCACCCAGCGCAAACCTCTTCGTTTCGCTGTTCAATCGCCGGCCGCTGGTGACCTGGTCCGGGTCATTGAGGCTTGCGATCGCGGCCACCATCGCCATGATATTCACGCTGTCCCATGTTTGATGCGGCCGGAGGCGCTGAATCGTTTCCGGCTGCGCCACGCAGTAACCCAACCGCAGTCCCGCCATGCCGAAAATCTTCGAGAAGGTGCGCGCAACGATCAGGTTGGAATGATCCTTGATCAGCGGGATCACGCTTTCATAGTCAGAGCTGTCGGCGTAATGATGGTAAGCCTCGTCAACCAGAACGATCGTTTCGCGTGGCGCTTTCCCGAGCAACTCGCGCATCTCGTTCTTTGGAGTGATGCTCGCCGTGGGGTTGTTGGGATTGCAGATATAGATCAATCCTTCGCTCGCTGCAGCCAGCATCTTCGGCACGTCGTGACTGAAGCGCGCGTTGAGCGGCACCTTGACGACCTCTGCCATGTTGACGCGCGCGTGATTGAGAATAGCTTCGAAGGTTGGATCGGCAACGATCATTTTGCCACGCCCAGGCACGAACGCCGGCATCGCGCCACCGCGCGAACGTGGGGCCAGCTCAACCGCACGATTCGTGGCTGTGGACATCGGGCCAGTGAACGCCGCCGCGCACAGCTTCAAAATCTCGCCTGAGCCATCGGCGATCAAAATCTGATCGCGGCTGACGCCGTTGATTCTAGCCAGCGAGTCAATCAAAACGTCAGCGTGGTCGTCCGGATAGCGGCAGGAAAGACTGAACGCTTCCGTCATCGCTTTAATCGCCATCGGCGATGGCCCGTACGGATTCTCGTTCGCGCTCAAACGCACGACGCTGGCCGCACTTCGGAGAACCGGGGCAGAACTCGTTACCGCGCCGGAAAACAAGGAGCCGGCGCGCGCAACTCCCGGGCTGGCCACGGCGCAAGCTGCACCTGCGCCCAGCAATTTCGCAAACTTGCGACGCGAAATCGAAGCAGTCGTATTTGGCATCTTCCGAAACCTCCACCAAGTGAGATCAGAGCGTTTCGCATTATGAATCATCCGACACTCCAGCGCCAAACTTTTGGCCGCACGATCGACGGCGGAATTCCACGGCTCGCGACAATCCGGAATCCAGATGCTCAGGATTTCAAGGTGTGATAGGCTGCTTTGCAAAGCGATGCCCAGCAGAAGTGCGACAAATCTGTTTCCTGAGATGGCCGCCTCAATGGCGGGCAACGTGTCATCACCGCTTGCCGATCGCATGCGGCCACTAACGCTCGCCGAGTTTGTCGGACAGGAGCAATTGGTCGGCGAGGGGCGCGTGCTTCGCCGTTTGATTGAAAGTGGTGCAACGCTTCCGTCATTGATTCTTTGGGGACCTCCAGGTACCGGCAAGACGACTCTGGCGCGATTGCTGGCCGAGAGGACTGACGCGGAATTCATCGCCCTCTCGGCCGTTTTCTCTGGCGTGAAAGATTTGCGGGGAGCGATCGGTGAAGCCCGTTTGGTCCGCCAACGAGGCCGCCGCACCATCCTTTTCATCGACGAGATTCATCGCTTCAACAAAGCTCAGCAGGACGCGCTGTTGCCTGCGGTCGAAGACGGAACTGTCACGCTGATCGGCGCGACGACGGAGAATCCTTCGTTTGAAGTTATTAGCGCGCTGCTCTCACGGTCGCGCGTGCTGGTGCTAAACCCACTCAGTGATGATGAAGTGGAAACGATCTTGCGGCGCGCTCTGGCTGATGGAGAACGCGGACTCGCGAGTCTGCATCCCGAAGTCTCCGATAAGCTGATCACGCAGCTCGCGCATTCGTCCGGCGGGGATGCGCGCGTCGCGTTGGCCGCGCTCGAAGCCGCGGTCGAATCGACGCAACCGAATAAAGATGGCGGACGTTTGGTGACGAGCGAGACGCTGATCGAAGCGTTGGGCCGCGCGCAGTTTGCTTACGACAAAGGCGGCGAAGAGCATTATAACCTGGCGTCTGCACTGATCAAATCTCTGCGCAACTCCGACGTGAACGCGGCGCTTTACTGGCTGGCGCGAATGATCGAAGGCGGCGCCGATCCGCTGTTCATCGCCCGGAGGCTTTGCATTCTGGCTTCCGAAGATATCGGCCTCGCCGATCCGCAAGCGATGCTCCAGGCCTCGGCCGCCGCCCAGATCACGCACTTGATCGGATTCCCCGAAGCGTTGTTCCCGCTGACGCAGGCGACGATCTATCTCGCGCGCGCGCCGAAATCGAACGCGGTGCTGCGCGCCTACTCTGCCGCCAACAGCGACGCCGTCGAGACGGCGCGCGAACCAGTGCCGCTGCATCTTCGTAACGCGGTGACGCCGCTGATGAAGCACATCGGCTATGGCAAAGACTATCGCTATGTTCACAGCGACCAATCCGCGAAAGATGAAATGGAGTGTTTGCCAGAGAAGTTGTGGGGAAAAGTCTATTACGAAGATGATCGAACCACAGAGAACACAGAGAAAGACCCCGGAAAATAATAGTCTTACTGCCTTCAACTCTTCCTCTCGTTCCTCTGTGGTGAAATTCAATGAAATCACAGAAAGAACTCGCCTTCCTCGAAGACCTCTACATCGCCACTGATTGGGGCGAGCGGTTTGCGGAACTCGCCGACGAGCACGTCGAGTTACCCAAAGAGGGGCGCGCGCTCTATCTCGCGGCAGGCACTGGCGCGCACGCGCTGGCTTTGCAGGCGCGCGCCGGCGACAAGTTGACGCTGCTGTGCGCGGATGAAAATGAAGAGTGTCTTGAACTGGCGCGAGCTAAGGCCGTGGCAGTAAATCAAGAAGCGGAATTCAGCCGTGAGGACCTGGGTGCCCTTTCGTTTCATGATGACGAGTTCGATCTCGTGCTCGGCAACGGCTCGATGGTCGCGCCGCCGCACCTGCCGGAGATGATAGCCGAGATGGTTCGCGTAGCCCGGCCCGGCGCCACGGTCGCGTGGTGGCTGCCAACGGCCTCGAGCTTCGGCGAGTTCTTTTCAATCTATTGGGAGGCGCTGCTAAGCGCCGGTCTGGACGAACATGGAGCCGAGGTCGAAAAACTCATCGTCGAACGCCCGACTGTCCGCGACGCGGAGGAATGGGCGGAACACGCCGGCCTTGAGGGAGTAACTTCATGGACGAACATCGAGGAATTCGATTTCGAATCAGGCGAGCAGTTTTTCAACTCACCGCTGATTACGGACTTTCTCCTGCCGACCTGGATTCAGTCCGTGCCGAGAGCATCGCGAAATAAAGTTATGAAGGAACTCGAGCGGATCATCGATGAAGAGCGACACAGCGGTGACTTTTCATTGACGCTGAAGGCGACGCTGGTGTTGGGCACGAAGAGCAGGACACAGTGAGAGCGTCCGCGTGAATACACAGAGTCTAAGTGCCGTAGGCATGAAATATTTATAGCCGCGGCATCCTCACACTAGATCGACACCGGCGCGAAAGCTCAAGCTTTCGCGCCGGTGACTTGTATAGATTGATCTTTATAAATATGCAGCGCCTACAGCGCTTGGAAAAGTGTCGCCCTCGTCAGTGTTCGATCTTCTTAGTTTCATCCGCGCGCATTTGTTGCGCGCGGCGCCGCGCTTCCTCAAACAGCGCCTCATCATCGACGGATGCGAGTGAGCCGCGCGCATCAGACTTCGCCTTATCTTCGTGGTCCGCGTCGTCTATGCCTTCTTTGAAAGCCTTCTTGCTCTGACCCAGCGCTCTCGCCAGTTGCGGCAGCTTGCTGCCGCCGAACAACAAAAAGATTGCGGCCACGACCAGGATTATGATCGTCGGGCTGGCGATCTCGAACAGCAAAACATTCATGACGATTCTCCTTACGCCGTCAGGCCGGCGTCATCATCCGCGAGCGCACAGCTCTGTGCTGCCGTCCGATTCATAGAAGAGATACTTGCGCCAGGTCTCGTCGGCGCGGCCGAGATAGCGCATGATCTGGCGATTCACGTGCAGCGAAAACGCGCGCGGCCGGCGCAGCAGATGCATTCCCGACTCTTCCGGTGTACGGTTGCCCTTGCGATGATTGCAACGCTTGCAGCAAGCCACCAGATTGTCCCAGGCCGACTCTCCACCGCGCGAACGAGGCGTGATGTGATCCAGGGTCAACTCAGATGGCGCGAACTGCTTCCCGCAATATTGGCACGACGAATGATCGCGCAGCAAAATGTTCTTGCGTGAAAGCGACCGCCGCTCGTACGGAATGTGCCGGTACTCGGTCAGTCTGATCACCGCGGGCGCGTGCAACGCGAGCTTCTCGGAATGCAGCATGTGCCCGTTGTGCTCTTCCATGCGCGCTACGCCTTTAAAGATCATCACCACCGCGCGCCGCTCAGTGCACACGTTGATGGGCTCGAAAGAAGCATTCAGAACTAGCACCCGCGCGTTCATGATAGAGGCTGATATTACGCGAGGCCGGCGGAAAGTGTCAAAATTGTACCGGCGGAGCGGACCAGGGGTTATGTGCGAGGGCTCCTTTCACTGGGAGCGCGGGCGCCCTCGCCTGCACTGAGCGCGAAGCGCGAAAATCGGTTTGGACAAGGATTCCGCAGGTTCAGAAAAAGTGCGCGCCTTGCGGCGCGGTGCGGGCGAGGGCGCCCGCGCTCCCAGTGCAAAGGTGACTATGCTCGAAAACGATCCGTCGCCTCAACCAGCGCGCTCAGATTCCCCGGCTCCATGATCGAGTGTCCGGCATCGGGCGTGATGTGCAGGTCAGCCTCCGGCCAGGCGCGATGCAGGTACCACGCGCTATTGATCGGACAGAC
>WNFB01007161.1_pt1 | contig 16697 bp, 17 predicted proteins | sample 5400501 | NCBI WGS metagenome assembly WNFB01 (sample SAMN13153341, study PRJNA577476) | soil metagenome | isolation source: 200 cm saprolite under Douglas fir tree site 2 hole 1 | place: USA:California | collected 2015-04-18
TCGACATCAACTCCAGCGTAACCGATTCGGAAAATTCGTCAATGCACTCGTGCTGCAGAGGGCCGTTGCCTCATTTTGACCAGCCCGAACCACGGACACCACCCCCTCGACACTGGCCGTCCCAGGATCATGGTGTTTGGTGGACAAGCAGTTTGTTTTATCGCGGCCAATCAAATTCCTACTGTGGCCCGCCCGTTAAACTGATCGTCCACAACTCAACTTCCGGATAGCCGAAGATCCGCCCAGAATCCCGCCGGGCGACATCGAAGGAGACTAGCTTATCGAGGGCCACCCCTCCCGCATTCTGTAGAGGCGATCCTAGACTCTGCGAATGAACCCTTAATGATTGAGCTCAGAGTTACCCCGCTAGCCGACTTTAGGGTGTCTTGGCCTTGGCGGCTTGAAGGGCTGCAATCCTTTGACGGCTCCGCTGCTCACCTCGGGGATCAGGTGCCATGGTTACACTCGGAACGGCCGAGGCAGCCGCTACTATCCCACCGCGCCGCAGAACTGCAGCCTGCACGTCGGCCGTCAAATCTCTTTTGGGCAGTTTCTGCTTCAAGACTAAACGTTGGCGAGAGCTCAGCTTGCCGGCATCTGCCGCAACGCTAGCCTCAGCTTCTACTTCTTCTCTGCCCCTCGGAACAGCTGGCGCTTTTGTGGCTTCCGCTCTTTCTCTAGCCTTGGCCCCAGCATCCACTTTTGTGGCTTCCGCTCTTTCTCTAGCCTTGGCCCCAGCGTCCGCCTTTGTGGCTTGCGCTTTTTTTCTAGCCTCGGCCCCAGGGTCCACTTTTGTGGCTTCTGCGGATAGGAAGGACCTTTGTGGACTACCCTGCCACCGTAAATGCAATTCGCCGTTGATGCGGTCTCTCTGATCTGGGGCAGCGAGATTCAGAGAAACCAAGAGAGACTGCTCGTCTGGTCGAGGGTCCACCACCCCAGGGGCCACATCCTTACTCCGCTCCAAAAAGTTTTGGTCAATAATGTCCACCTGCGTTGCGCCTGGGCGCCAGGGAAGCCGGAAGGTAAAGCTCTGCGTGTTCAAGATGTCCAACTTACTCCCGCAATAGCCCTCATTCCCCCAATTACGGGCGAAAAAAACCCAGCGATCGTCATTCGGATCATCCTGAACGTGGATTGCCATAGCCCATACTGGGTGAACTTCAGCTCCACAAGAGTGGGCACAATCTAACCCCATCAAGCCACTCACAATTGCATACCTGCCAAAGACCATTGCCAGTGCTTTGCTGATTCCCGAAACCATCTCTCTCCTCGGCTCACCGAAGGGATTGTCGATCGAGCGGCTGTCGTCGTCGTCCACCGCAGCGTGGAAAGAACGCCACCAGGGCGTGTGAAAGTGATCGATCGTTTCATCCGAACTGAATTCGAGATGGAGGCCCGTCAACGCGTTATCCGTTGAAGTGATCCAGGGAATGGTGGTTTGCGCCGGAATCCACGGCAACAGGTTGAAGTTGTAATCGTCATCCTGAGACTCGAGTGAGTGACTTTCCCACGTCAGTCGGCCAGCGTAGGTCACCGGCATCCAGTTGGCATGCCCACCAAGTGCCCCGACCGGGCAGAGGCCTGTGTTGTTGTTGATCGTTGGGTTCTGTGTCGTGCAAGGAGGTTGCCAAGGGTTACCGTTTCCGCACTGGGACGGGTCCGGCGTGGTGAACAGCGGCGGCGTCAAGGTTGATTGCCATACCGGACTCAACGCGACTCCAGTGTCATCGAGTTGATCGAAGACAAGGTCATAGGGGTGCGTCGGCCCAGGCGGTGGATTTAGAGTGGCGCAATCGGAACTTGCGAGTTTCGCCCGAAGCTGCGCAACTTCAGCGTCATGGTCGGCGTGCCACTGTTGGATGGCCTGCTCATTTAATTCCGGATTCGGCATTTTCACTCCTGATCCTTGCGGTGTGGCAGGCCGTAGGGGTGGGTGCGTGCCCCCTTGCGGCAAGGGAGGCAGACCCTCGAGCTCTCGCAAGCTGTTTAGCAGTCCCTGAAGTCGAGACCTCTCCGTTACGCAGCGGACCTGTGCGGTCGCGTTGTTCGCGGTGCAAAGGACCGCGATGAACAGACTCAAAACAAGGGAAAAGCGAAACATAAATGTCCTCCAGTCCCGCACCCCAGCCAGCCCTCTGCAGACGCGCGACGAGTTCTTAGCCGTGGGCAGCTCTGGGGTCCCATCATACTCGTGCAGGAGGTGAATCCGCGATCAGCAACCGAGAAGTCCGCACGGAGGAACTAATCCGAACGTCGAGAGCAAAAGATCCACGATTGCTTCTGAGTTACGGGCTATTCGGAACCTATCCGCCGATATGTCTTCCCCCCTAATCAACTGGGGGTCCAAGTCGAGTGCTGTTCCCCAATGTCACAGGATCATGGCGTTTTGTTTGACAAGCTCATCGTTTTTCTAATGCCGCATGGCCCTAACGACTCATTTAAGGCTCGCGGCCTGACTCCCCGCGGCGGCAGGGAAAAACACGGGCAGCTGCCGCGTAGCCCAAATCCAGCGCAAAGTAAAGATCATCTTTACCAAAGCACAATAGATACGCTAGCACGTACGGTGCTAGTCTCGCGTTAAACAACGTCTCGATGCAGCTAGGTAGTCCGCTGAAATGAACGGTCTCAAGCATCAAATTGATGCTCTCTGCGGCAAAGTGATTGCCGCACCCGACGGTTCCGCAGAATTGAAGAATGCGATGTCCGAACTTCAAAACGCTCTAGCCGACTACGCCAAAGAAGTGCGATGGCAGGTTGCTGACCTGCGGCAGAAGGATGTTCCGCTTTTCGATGATGAGGGGGAAAGCTGAACGCTCTCCCCCAGTGCCCACAGCTCCGTCACGTCCGGGTTGTGACCAGCAACAACTCAGCCGATCGTGTGCTCGACTCGCGACCGCACGCGTATAGTGGCATGCCCGCCCATCGACGATTCAGCGAAGTATAAAGGACCTTGAGGAAATCCTCTCCAAGATCAAGTAACTAACGACCCTACGCTTCGCCAATCATTGCTTCGTGACATGAAGCTCTTCCGGGGATTGGATGGAGTTACATAGCATGTACGACAACAGTTGCTCCATCAACGAGTCTCGCACGGGTAGCGGACCCTCTTCTTCCCGTTTCAGGAATCGGGCATTTAATCCATTTCAGGGGTGTGCGCACCCTATGTCGATGTAAACTACAAACTCTCATATGTCATATCTCCGCTTCCAGCAATTCGTGAAATTCCGTGGCGTTTCCCGGCCGATGAGCGCCAAATTGCAGTTGAGCTACTCATGATGAACCCTCAAGACGCTGAGGCGTATGACTGGTACATCATGGAGGCTCTGACCGCCGAATCATCTCCTGTTGCGGATCGGGCAGTGCGGCTAGGGCCGTTCGCTACCGAGAGCGAATGCAACTCAATGCTGGAAAGCATCCAGCATATACCCAGGTTTAGCCGGAACCCCCTCGCAGTCCACAAGAGACGCAGACGAAGGGATCAACGAATCAAGATAAAGCTGTCGGTGTACCTCCGCCGGCCGGCTACCGACGAGGAACCCCGCCGTGCGCATACAGTCGATGTCTCAAAGTCAGGGGCTCGTCTCGCTGGCATTAGGGAGCCCATGAGACTCGGGGATTTTCTCGACATCCGCTGTGGGGACCTGGAAGCCCCGTTCCAGGTAGTGTGGGCGGGTTCGCCGGCTGCCGACGGGCAGATCGGTGTCGAGTCCCTGACTCCGGAAGTAAATATCTGGGGATTGGACCCATCGCAGCAAACGGAAGACGAGTTGCGGCCAAACGAAATTGCGGTTGCGAGCGTGGTGCAGACTAGGCTCCTGCCCCAGGAACTCGTTCAACTGAGGACTCTCGATTACAGCGGCCATTGCATCCAGGCTCGTACGGTAGGTGGAGATTATTACGACTTTCTCGACATGGGCTCGGGGGCGGTTGGATTAGTGCTTGCCGACATTGCAGGCAAAGGAGTCGCGGCTGCCCTGCTGATGGCCAACTTGCAGGGGAGCCTCCACAGCGAGGCTAGCATCGGCGCGCAGGACTTGCCACAAGTGCTTGCTTCGGTGAATCGCCATTTCTACAAACGCACCGACAGCCACCGCTACGCAACTCTATTCTTTGCATGCTACGACGATGCCACGCAAAAACTGCGCTATGTCAATTGCGGGCACAATCCACCCTTGCTGTTGCGCAAGGAAGGAGGTGTGGAACGATTGACCGCGACGGCCACAGTACTCGGATTGTTCCAGGACTGGGAGTGCTCCGTGGCGGAAGTTCAGATGGAAGCCGGGGACATCGTTTGTATCTATACCGATGGGATTACGGAAACCGTCGATAAGAATGGAAAAGAGTTTGGGGAAGCAGGTCTGCTGGAGGTGCTGCGCGCCAGCCGGAATCTTGAGTCCGCCTCCATCTTGCAGAAGGTGGCGCAGGCAGTGGAACAATTCAGATCAGGTGAACAGGAAGATGATGTGACGATGGTGATCGCTCGCGCCCAGTAGCTTACAACACCAGTGCCCGCCCTTTTTCGTCCAGCCAGCCGGTATTCCCAGCACTCCCTCCGAGTAGGTGAAGCAAAAGGAGCGAGAGGTATTCTCGTTCTCTTTTTATTTTTCTTAAGTTTCCGCAAGCTGAAGTCTGTGTTTAGTCTAGCGAAACCCCGAGCTTCTCGCGGATCACCGCTTTGACTCGTTTCAGATCCTCTTTCATGAAGGTGAACTCTTCCTCAATGTCTCAAGGTGCAATTCCACCTCCACGCCAGCGCCAGCGTCGCATCAAAGCCCAACTCGGTCTAGTCGGTCAACTTTCGCCCTCATCCTCAAAAAGCGGAACATCTGTCTGCCGCAGATCAGCAGCCTTTCGTCGCAAGTCCTGGGCGTAGTCGGCTAGAGCGTTCCGCAGTTCGGCCAGCGCACTCTGCAACTCTTCGGAACCCTCGGGAGCGGCAATCACCTTGCCGCAGAGAGCATCAAATCGTTGCTTAACGGTCATTTATTTTGGGGAAGCCGACAGGCAGATTCGCCCCCGCCCCCTCGGAACCTTTACTCCCCGTTCTCCTCGGGAATCAAAGATCTGACGTACTGCTTTAGCTCTTCAATCTGTTCCGATGTCGCCCGATCACTCGACGAGGATCTCGACTCAAGCCATTCAAGAGCGGCTTTCGGGCCTAGTTTATTGAGTTCAAGAGGGCGATATGGAGGCTTGGCGGTTGGCTTCAGAGTCATGTTTCCCCAATCTACTTAGAACGACAATCCCCAGTGGACCCCTTCCAGCACTTGGCCTGCCGTCCACCAGCAAAGGGAAATCTTGGAGTTGCGTGGGATCATTAGCGTGCGTGTGCCGGTATTTCGGCAGCACTGCCGGAAATCATTACAGGAAACACTGTGAGTTCTGCTGGTGGAAGCGGATGAAAGTTGAGCGACGCTGGCGCTCTGTAGAGGACGCGAATAGGTGAGAATCGCCGCTGACAACACCTGGCGATGTGATTCTGTAGCACAATCACCGGGTGTCTATCGCTTCTTCGTGCACTAGAAACGAATCAGCCGAGTCCGACAATCACAATGCAATCAAGAACAGCGGTTTGCTCGTGCCGGCGGCTCAGTACGTCCGCGCATCGACTGAGCGTCAACAATATTCAATCGACTATCAATCGAGGATTATCTCCCAATACGCGTCGGAGCATGGATTCGAGGTGGTCCGAACGTTTTCAGATGAAGCCCGCAGTGGACTCGACTTGAAGTATCGGCCAGCACTTCGCCAGGTATTGGCAGAGGTCATGAGAGGGCAGGCCTCGTTTCGCTTCATTCTCGTGTTCGACGTGAGTCGATGGGGAAGGTTTCAAGATACTGACGAAGCCGCGCATTACGAATATGTCTGCAAGTCCGCAGGAATTCCAATCCACTATTGTGCAGAACAGTTCTCGAATGAGGGAAGCATTGCGGACTCCCTCCTCAAAACGCTTAAACGCTTTATGGCTGGCGAATTCAGCCGGGACCTGTCTGCACGCGCAGCGGGCGGTCTTAACAATATCGTTGCACGCGGTTTCAAGTATGGCGCCGTACCAGGATATGGTCTGCGGAGAATGTTGGTGGGGTCTTATGGACGCCCGAAACAACTACTCGCTCCAGGGGAGTTAAAGAACATCAGCTCTGATCGTGTTGTGTTCGTTCCGGGTCCATTCCCGTACTTGTGCCGCCGAGTCCGCTTGGAACACAAAGATGCCCCGCAGCACCGTGTCGTCCATGAACGGCCCGGCGATCACAAGTTTGTGTTCGGCAGTCATCTTGCGGATGTTGGTCATGTGCTCTTCCTGAAGCTTTTCGCCCGCCTCTTTGCTCAGTTGCGGAGCGTTGGCGGGACGATTCAACAGTACGAAGAAGTATTGGACGGGGGCGTTCGGCTGGGCCTGGGCCTGCGCGAGAGTCGAGCCCGCAACCACGAGGAGGCTGAGCAGAAGCACATTGCTGGAGATAGTTCTTCTCATACGCGAAGAACAGAATACACCCAGATCACAGGCAACCCGAAAGTAACTGTTGCTATCAGGCGTAGCTGTTGAAAAACTCGCTCGCAGAACTTCTGCCGAAAATGCGTCGCGTCAGGATGCCCTATAAAACGATTTTCTCCGATCTCCGATACATTTCTGGTCACTCCTTTTGGGTCGGTTTTCAGACAAATCGAGTTTTTCAACAGCCACAGGCGTTTACACCAACTACGGGCTGCCGGCTTGCCCTTGGCTGGGGTTCTGGGTGTAATGGCGATTATCATCAATTGAGCGGATCAGTTCGGGGTTTTGGAACAATCCAGTCTTATATATACGCCAGAGATTACGTGATGGTTTTTCCATAGAGCCGCTTAACGATTGTAGATTGTGGTCAGGGATCGAAGTTTTGCGGCCAAGGCATCAGCGCCTCGCTGCCCAGACCCAGGACATCTTGCAACGGGACAACAGCTACGTCGGCAACGGAAGAGAGCACAGCTCGGATCATGACCCAGTGAATCTCGGAGTCGTCCCTCAAATCGAGATAGGCGCGTGCGAACTCGCGTTCTTTTCGGACATCTTCCGGAGTACGGGTGCTGTCGGCAGCGCCGGAACTCGACCACCAGCCTACGGTGGTGTCGTTGTCGTGTCCACCGGTGTAGGCAACGAGATCGCGGCTGTAGTTATGCGGACGAAATGACGGGCCCTGGGGATCATTGCCAAATGCAAACTGCAACAGGCTCATGCCGGGTAGTCCGAATTGCTGGCGAAGTCTTTCCACCGGCGGAGTAATCACGCCCAAATTTTCCGCCACAATCGGGAGTTCTCCAAAGGCATTCTGTAGAGCAGAGAGCAACTCCGCTCCCGGTCCTTTGATCCAGCGGCCGTTGGTGGCAGTTGTCTCACCGGCGGGTATTTCCCAGTAGGCCTCGAATCCGCGGAAGTGATCGAGGCGGACCATGTCGAACCAGTTCAGAGACGCCCGGAGACGCTCGATCCACCACGCATATCCGTTAGCGGCGAGTGCGTCCCATCGATAGATGGGATTCCCCCACAGCTGGCCCGTGGCACTGAAGTAGTCGGGTGGCACTCCCGAGACTGCAGTCGGAAGACCGTGGTCGTTGAGCTGAAACAGGTCAGGATGAGCCCAGACGTCGGAGCTATCGTGCGCGACATAGATCGGGATGTCCCCCATGACGCGGATGTCGCGCTCCTGGCAGTAGGCCTTGAGTTGTTCCCACTGACGAAAGAACTCAAACTGCCAGTACTTGTGGGCCTGGATCCGGGGCGCGAGTTTCGCCGACCACTCCTGGATTGCCAGAGGCTCACGGCGGCGAATCGCCGAGTCCCACGTAGCCCACGTGTTGTCCGGGTGAACATCTTTGGAGGCCATGAAGAGCGCGTAATCGTCGAGCCATGAGGCAGAGTTTTCACAGAAGCGTTCGAAGGCGACCCGATCGGCGCGCGCGGCATCGGCAAAAAAAACTTGCGCTGCGCGTCGCAGAACTCCAAGCTTGAAATCGATGACAGAGCCGTAGTCAACGGAGTCTTCTGGAAACAGCATGCTCGTCAAATCCCAAGCCTCGAGGATGCCCGTCTCGCGCAGGCGTTCAAAGCTGAGCAGCAGATGGTTTCCGGCGAAGGCTGAAAAGCACTGATAAGGAGAGTCTGCATAGCCGGTCGGATTCAGCGGAAGAACTTGCCACAACTTCTGCCCCGCGGACGCAAGAAAGTCGGCGAATTCATATGCACATGGGCCCAGGTCGCCCACGCCAAAACGGCCCGGCAAAGAGGTAATGTGAAGCAGAATTCCGCTGGATCGCCGGAGTTTCATTCAGGTTACGATACGCAGCCAACGGGGTTCAGGCAAGGAATGGATCCCCTTATCGCGCCGCATAGACGTTCTGACTTGCGCTTGAAGCCTGCTCCGAAAAGTGGTGCTTGCTCGTACGAGGCGGATCGCCGCAGGCATTGCTATTCTATTGACGCCGGCACCAGGCGAGCCGGCCATTGTTCGGAGGGAGCACGGTTCCATTGAAGCGCGAAGCCGGTTGGTATAAAGACGCGATCATCTATCAGATCCACGTGCGCACTTTCAGTGACAGTAATGGCGATGGCATCGGTGATTTTCAGGGCCTCGCTCAAAAGCTGGATTACGTGCAAGAACTGGGCGTGAATGCAATCTGGCTGATGCCATTTTTTTCCTCCCCTTTGCGGGACGATGGTTACGACATTTCCGATTACAGATCGATTCATCCGAACTACGGAACTTTGGACGATTTCAAGACGTTCCTTTCGAGCGCTCATGACCGTGGCATCCGGGTGATTGTCGAGCTGGTGGCGAACCACACTTCCGATCAACACCCCTGGTTTTTGGAATCCCGGAGTTCTAAGGACAATCCAAAACGTGATTGGTATGTGTGGTCCGATACCGATACGGGCTATCGTGGAACCCGGATTATCTTCATCGACACCGAGATGTCGAACTGGGCGTGGGATCCAATTTCCAAGTCCTATTACTGGCATCGCTTCTTCAGTCATCAGCCGGACCTGAATTACGACAATCCCGCAGTACGCGAAGAGGTGTGGAATGTCATGAAGTTCTGGCTGGAGCTCGGAGTCGATGGGTTTCGGCTGGATGCTGTCCCTTACCTGATTGAGCGGGAAGGGACGTCTTGCGAGAACCTGCCGGAGACACACCAGGTGGTCCGGGAACTGCGCAAGAAAGTCGATGATCAATTCCCGGGCGCGATGCTGCTGGCGGAAGCCAACCAGTGGCCGGCCGATCTTCGTCCCTACTTTGGCAACGGGGATGAATTCCACATGGCCTTTCACTTTCCTTTGATGCCGCGAATGTTCATGGGTCTACGGCTGGAAGACCGCAAGCCGATTACAGAAATCATGCAACAGACGCCAGAGATCCCCGCCTCCTGTCAGTGGTGCCTCTTCCTGCGCAACCATGACGAATTGACGCTGGAAATGGTTACCGATATCGAACGCGATTACATGTATGACATCTATGCTCGTGACAAGACGATGCGGTTGAATCTCGGCATCCGGCGACGCCTCGCTCCGCTGCTTGACAATGACCGGCGGCGAATCGAACTGATGAATGGCATGCTGATGTCGCTGCCCGGCACTCCTATCATTTATTACGGGGATGAGATCGGCATGGGGGACAACATCTACCTCGGAGATCGCAATGGAGTACGAACTCCGATGCAGTGGAGCGGAGGCTGGAATGGAGGCTTTTCTATAGCTGATCCAGAAAGGCTTTATTCACCGCCGATTCTCAACCCCGTTTATGGCTACCAGGCGGTGAATGTATTATCCCAAAAGCGGACCGAGCATTCGCTGCTCTCCTGGATGAAGCACATTATTCAAATTCGCCGTTCAAGTCCAGTGTTCGGCTCGGGCTCAATCGAGTTTCTGCACCCGGCGAATCACCGAGTACTGGCCTATGTCCGGCAATTGGGCAGGGAGACGTTTTTGATCGTGAACAATCTCTCCAGCGCAGCGCAAGCGGTCGAGCTGGATCTGCGACGCTACAAAGGAAATATTCTGATCGAGATGTTTGGCAAGAATATCTTTCCTCGCGTCGGTGATCTGCCTTACCTTTTAACCATGGGCCCTTACCAGTTTTACTGGTTCCGGCTGCGACGGATCTGACGGGATCCTAGCGGTCTCGTTTGGCGTGCACGACCCATAGCTCTAAAGCATCGCTCGGAGGTTGAATTGGCGGAAGAGACCCTTTTGACAGATGATTTTCTTCGCCAGCTCATCAACGTAGGCGAGGTAGACATCCTGGTGGGCCTGCCGACCCATAACAATGCCAAGACCATTGATCCCGTCATCCGGGCCGTTCAGGCCGGCATTCTCGAGTGCTTTCCCCGCGAACGAGTCGTAATCATTAATGCCGATGGTGGATCGCAAGACGGCACTCCGGAACGGGTAACCGGCGCCTCGATCGATGACGTGTGGAACGTGTCCAAAGTCTATGCGTTGCGCACTTTGCACTCCATCAGCACTCAGTATGCGCGCAGTCCAGAGCCTGGAACTGCGCTGCGGACGATCCTGGCCGCCGCCGATTTGCTGCGCGCCAAGGCTTGTGTGCTGGTTTCACCCGACTCGACAACCATAGAACCCGACTGGCTCCAGCGTCTTGTGCGTCCTGTCTACAATGACAACTTCGATATGGTTTCACCCATCTATCGCAGGCAGAAGTTCGAAGGCGCCCTCATGCGAAATCTGCTTTACCCCATGACGCGCGCAATCTACGGTCACAGAATTCGTGAGCCCTACGCGTCGGAATTCGCTATCTCCGGCCGTCTCGCGACAGACTTCCTGGACAAAGAGATCTGGAATCACGACTGGGGCAGAATCGGCGCAGAAATCTGCCTCACCGTTACCGCCATGACCGGAAAATACCGGGTGTGTCAGGCTTTCCTGGGAACGAAAGCGCAGCCGGATCGAAGTGCTCGCGATTTACTTGCAGCGATGCGCCAGACAGTCGGCGCGCTGTTCTCGTCTCTGGATAGCAATTTTCCCCTTTGGAGTGCGATCACGGGCTCTCAATCTGTGCCCACTATCGGCGCTCTATCGGAAGTGATGCTGGAGCCTGTCCGGGTAAACCGCAAGCAGCTCTGGGAGATGTTTGCCACCGGCGTCGCCGAACTGGAACCTATTTTCCGGTCGATCCTTTCTGCCTCGACACTTTCCGAACTGCAAAGAATCGCGACCCTGGACGTCAGCGATTTCCATTACCCAGGGGACGTGTGGGCCAAAACCGTGTTTGAGTTCGCGGCTTCATATCACCGATCCGTCATCAGTCGTGACCATATTGTTCAGGCCCTGGTTCCTCTGTACCGTGGACGAGCGTTGACCTTTTTGGTTGAGAATCGAGAGGGTTCCGGGGAGGACATCGAGAGAAGTGTGGAATCTCTTTGCGGCGAGTTCGAACGTCTGAAGCCTTACCTTCTCGAAGTCTGGGCTGATAGAAAGTGAGACGCCAATGCGGGAAATCATCATCACCGAACTGACGCAGGCCTCGCAGGAACTGGCGAGAGGCTTTGCGCACTACCTGCCCCGTCTAATCGTGATGTTAATCATTGCTTTCGTAGGATGGGTGATTGCCTATCTCTTGAAGCTGCTGGTGCGCAGTATCCTGCGCCTGACAAGACTTTCCAAGCTCTCTGAAAACTCAGGCGCAACCCAGCTGCTGAAACAGGCGGCATTACCGTCCTCTACGGAACTCTTGAGCCGGTTTGTCTTCTGGGTGGCCTGGATTGGCTTCATTCTCCTGGGCGTGAGCGTACTCGGGATCGTGGGTTTGCAGGAGTACATCTCGCGATTCTTTCTCTTCCTGCCTCGGCTGTTTGTGTCCCTAGTCATTCTCTTTTTCGGATTGTTGGCGGCGAGCTTCTTCTCCCGTGCAGTACTGCTGGCAGCGGTCAATGCCAACTTTCGGTCTTCGCGACTGTTGAGTATTTCGATCCGGATCATCATCAGCATCTTTGCGTTGTCGATGGTGTTCGAGGTCTTGGGAGTTGCAGAAGAGACGATGCTGATTGCTTTTGGGACCGCGTTTGGAGCGGTGATGCTCGGCTTGGCGATTGCGTTCGGCCTAGGTGGCAAGGACCTGGCGCGGGAGTTCCTCGAGAGGAGACTTGCTACGGGGAAAAGGGAGGAGAAGGAGGATGAACTATCGCCTCTGTAGAAGCGCACTCCTGTCGGAGCATCCTGTTGTTCAAACGGGGCAACCTGAATCCCTCGACATGAACCGAAGGGACGCTTTCATCCGCCTAAAACTTGTCTAACCGGTCCAGGACGACGATATCTGTGTGATGCGGATGGTGAGCCATGATGATTTCCTTGGCCACCAGGCTCCAATGCGTAACCGATCCCTCCGCGTCGCTATCATAGTGCAGGCAATAGCGAGCATCGCATTCTTCACAGTTCATGGCACGGTGGGCATCACTCATCAGCCCGAACTTGGAAGGACGAGCACCGAGTTTAACTGCTTCCGCATGCATCCCGCTGATTATGCCACCAGCGGCGCAAAAAACACACTCTATCGAGAGAGCACACAGTTTGGATCGACGATCGGCATTGTTCATCCCCCACTCCAACTTCAGCGATGAGGTAAACCGCCACATTGTGCAGTCTGAAGTCGAGGGAGGCGTGTTCCTAGAAGACCTGTCACCATCCACTGTGCTGCAGATCGAGACCAAACACCATTCCTACACCGCAGTAGTCCTGGGTGGCAGCCAAGCGCTGATCTGCGGCCACCCCGAATACTGCCCGCGACCGGTCCGAGTAGACATTGCAGGTTCGACCTGGGGCGGCTCCATGCTGAAGTTGCGCTTCGTCGGCCGTGGCATGCATCTCGAATTTTATCACCCGAAGTATCGAACTCCGATTGTTACCTCGCCGATCCAGGAAATTCGAGAATGCCTGCAGGTGAGTAATTCGCGGGTCGCCGCGCTGGCGTAGGTCAGCGTGGGCACTCGTTCGTCGGCTTCACTTCCAGAGCCGTGACCACATGCCAGTATCTGCCTCGGGAGGTGTTCTGGAACTCGCGGATGGAATACCCGGACGGCAAGCGCTCGACGCGCCTCTGTTTGGGCACAATGTGCTGGTTGCGAGCCACGATGAAGACTTTGGAGTTAGCCATCATTGCCGAAGGTGCATCCATGCTGCCGATACCCTGACAGGGAACGTTAAGGAAAAGTGTTGCAGAGTCGGAGCATCCTTGCCAAACGCAAAAATCTGATAGGAAGAAATAGAAAAACGCTAGGTCACTCGCCTCGGAGCCGACAATCAGAACCCGCCAATCACCAGGCCGATCCGGAACAAATGCTTCAGAACCGCAACAATCTCCGCCCGCACTCCCGCTCACAGCCCGTATGGTGCATCTCCACCGTCACCGCCGTCATCCGAGCTCGTCATCCAACAGTTGCAACGTTAGATTGGGTCGAAAAGCCAACCAACTCCGCACTGAAGGCCAAGCGCCTAAGAGCCTGAAAACACTGATTGTTCGGCCTGTCTTGCCCCGCAAGCTAATGCCGTACAAGTTCCAGGACGCTTCGAGTTAGGAACAAAAGCTGCCCCGCCCTGCATCTACATCATTAAGCAGCTGTAAGTGCCTGCGGTGTTGCCTGCTCCCGGTCAAGCCAACGTATCGACCTGGCCAGGGGAGGAGGTGCGGGCAATGGAAAGCGCAAAATCCCCGGAGTCTCGTCCCTATTGGATCCGATATCTTGTCACGTTCTGGGCGGGAGAAGAACTCAAATGGGCAAGGGACAACGTCCTTGTAGCCTTGGTGTGTTCCCTCGCGCCTGGCCTGATTGTCGGCGGGATTAGTGCAGCTCTGAGCTACCAAAAATGGCGTGCAGTGGCGCATGCGACTCTCCTCACCTACGGTGGATTGTTTGCATTGTTCCTGATTTGGAGGCTGGTTGCCACACCTTTGGAACTGGATCGCGAGAGGCAGAGATTCATCAACGGATTAAGCAGGGAGTTTGCCTTTGCCACCTCCAAGTTGGCCGCGCTACAAGTCTCGCCGCCGGCCGTCGAATTGGAAATATTGGAGATTCACGTTCAACGAGCATCCGCCACGCTCGCTCGCCACGCTCTCGACGTTCCCACCGATTGCGACATTTTTCTGCGGGTGAAACTGACGCTCCGCGAAACACGGCCGATTGAAGTCCTGGCATACGAACTAAACTGTGTTTTGCATGGCAATTCCCTACGCGCGGATTATGCGGACGATATTCAGGACTGGGGACTGGTCACCGAGAAAAGGCCAGTTGGAATAGGAACGACATTTCACTACACCGTAACCAGGCTAACGAAGCTTGCGCACCGAGTAGAACAAAGAGGAGTACCGGTGGAAGGGTGGCTTCATTTTTGTGTCAACGGTGTGCATGAAAAGGAAATCGGAGCAACGGTGTACCGACTTACTGTTGTGACTCCGCACGGTGGAATCAGCACAGACATCGCGGGTGCCAAAAACCTAGCTGGGCTGGACGGCAGGCAGTTTCAGAAGATTCCGTATGCCTCCGGCGCCTCCCCTCATTGAAGTCCATGGCCCTGTCCTCACATGGTTCTAGGTTCGGTTGGAAAGACCAGCCCGCGAGCGACCTGAGTTACAGGGGTATTGCGCACGCTCGGATAAGAACCATGGAGCTCCCTGGCGAATGCTTCGAGGCGCGGCTCCCGTCACCCGCCATGTCGACGCAAGATACCGAGCTTCTTATCCGTTGCCTATATTGCGCATCGGGATCGGATTTCAGACCGCTCATTGCAGATCCGGGACGCCGCGCAGCTGAAGAAACTGACTGGTCCGTACCACAAGAAGTACAAACCTTGGAAGCTCGATCCTGATCTCGGTCCCGTCTATGCGGTCGCCCCTCGTGTGGTCATTGGCTTTCGCAAGGAGGATGCGGTCGAGAGTGCAACACGTTGGAGGTTTGGGGATGAGCAACTGAACTTGATTCCTTCAACTCAGAATGGCTTCACCTTTTCTTGCGCCCGAAAGGGAAAGATTTCGGCGCAATTTCCGAGGTTCGAATCTGAGGGCTCTTGAATCCGGGCCGTGTCCGGGTCTAAGCTTTTCCCTAGTCTCGGGGTGGGGGCGGCACAGGTTTTTACCGTTTCCTCTGTCTTGGGTTCGGCCGAAGACGAACGGTGGCAGGCCGGGCCACGTTTCTCACCCCGCCACGACCTTCTTCCCGGTTGACTTCGGAAATCGCGTCAGAACTCCCAGTCGTCTCGAAAGGAACTCTTTCGTGACTAGGGTTGCCGCAGAGAATATGGTCGTCGACTACGCAGCGTAAAGCGACCACCGGGAGAGTATCGAGCCGGCGAGGAGCGACCATGAAGACATTTCTGGTCTTGGTTGTTGTGCTTGCGATGAGCGCCTGCACTAATTCAGGGCAAGCGCCGTCGCCGGTGGAGTTGAAACACTTTCCTCTGGACAGCCTCGAAGGTGTACGCGCGACCAGCGGAGTCAGCTTCGACCCGAAGGTATCGACTGATGGAAAAGGTTCGTTGCGAGTGGACGCGAACCAGGCGATGACTGTGCCACTATTTGAGGTGACAGAGGTCAGCATCGAAAACGCGACCTTGCTGTACCAGGCCAGTTTGCAAACACAAAGCCTCGACGGAAAGGCCTTTTTGGAGATGTGGGTTCGGATTCCCGGCAAAGGAGAGTTCTTCTCACGTGGGTTGGATCGTCCAGTTACGGGCACCATGAGCTGGATGACGGCCGTGACTCCTTTTTTCCTCGAGGCGGGACAAAAGCCGGATCTGATTCGGCTGAACCTGGTGGTGCAGGGAAGGGGACGAGTGTGGATTGATGATGTGCACCTGAAGGTGCTGCCGTTTCCGGGCCACTGGTCTAAGGCAAACCCGCGACTCGATTCTCGCCGATGCGTCACAAAGCTCGTGCCCAAAGCAATGGTCTCGGCGTAGTTTTCGAGTAGCCGACAAATCGAACACACGACCTAGGTACCGATCCCGTCGGGATTGAGGAAATCGTACCCCGAAGTTTCACCGGATCTCGAATCCAAATCAAGGTAGCTCTGTTGCTCATCCGTCTGGTGCAGAGCGGGCATCGTTAGGAAGCAACGTGTACTGAAAACCATTCAGCATTTGGTGATTTGACCCACCAAAAGACACTCCGCAACCCACGGTAGTCGGTCCGAAACTTCAAATAAGGCAGTCGAAAAAGATGCCCGTTCGCGTTTTGGCTGACTCTAGATAAGCGGACGGGCAAATTGCAACCCACATAGATTCCAGCCCTCCACATGCGTGATGCGAATCACGCGCGCCCGCAGCATTCGCACCGCTCGTCGCAACTTCTCACTCTTTAGAATCTGTGAAGAAGGTATTTCTAGCGATACCCGTGACCAGAGCCGCAAAGGTTTGCGCATTGCGAGCAGCACTCCGCCGGCACTCTCGTTGAGCAAGGTGCTGAATTCCAGGAATTCTCTGCCTTGTCCATTAATGCCACGTACGAAGACCGGTATGGCCAGAGAGAGTCGCGCCCAGTGGCGTCGCTCGTTCGTTGGCACAGATCTCTTTACTGGTGTTTTCATCGGTTCCTGTAATTATAGTCGGGGTCGTCTGGCAGCCTCTTGTCGTTAAAGAAGTAGGTTGCGTCATGCTGCACAAATGCAGAGGCCGTTTGATTTGCGAAACGCGGTGTCGCAACGATTCCTGA
>WNFB01004405.1_pt1 | contig 16687 bp, 20 predicted proteins | sample 5400501 | NCBI WGS metagenome assembly WNFB01 (sample SAMN13153341, study PRJNA577476) | soil metagenome | isolation source: 200 cm saprolite under Douglas fir tree site 2 hole 1 | place: USA:California | collected 2015-04-18
CCATCGGCTTGGTGGGGTGGTTGGTGAACAGCGAGAAGGACTTGACGTCGAACGTGAATCCAGCCGGCGTGCGCGCCACCCACAGATCCGAGTTCTCCTTCTTCGGCATGCCGTAGTAGGTGGAGTCGACCTCGACCAGGGAAAACTGGCTGGCATAGAAATTCAGGCGTTCTTCCGAAGACTTCGCATTCATCGGATAGAACAGCCCGGAGTCGATCAAAGACTTGTCGATCCAACCCGCGATACCGACTTTTACGGTCACTGTCGGATCGTGCCACAACCTCGCAGATGGAGCGCTATGATCCGACCCGCTCGTGGGCCGCTACATCCGCTACTGGTACACCTACCGCACCGTCGTAGCGGTGCTCATCGCACTGGTCTTGAGCGGGTCCATGTACTGGCTCTACACGCAGCAGCTGACTTGCGACGCGCACCTCGGCGGCTGCCTGGTCAGAGTCTCGGTCCACCCCGAGGATCGCTTCTACGGCAACGGCAAGCCGGACAAGCAGGTCGTGATCGTAGGCATCGATAACCAGAGCGTGAGGACATTGGGTCAGTACCCGCTGCCACGCAGCGTATATGCCGACGCCCTCAGAACCCTCGAACAAGACGGAGCGAAGGTGGTCGCATTCGACGTGAGCTTCCCCGACAAGCGCGACGGGCCAACCATCCCGGGCACGGGTGATTATCAGTTCGCAAAAGCCCTACGCGAAAGCACGATCCCAGTGGTCCTCTCGTACCCCGGCAGCCGCCTTGACACCGGGGCCGGGAAGTTGGTCCAGCAGTCGGGCCTGGGAATCGACGAGATCCCACTGAAGGCTTTCCGTTGCATGGACCAGAACCAGGACCCAGGCGTAGCCTGCCAGCAGCCGGACAAGAACGTCATCCTCGCATCGCCCGACCTCCAGCTCGACGCTGACGGCGTGGCGCGGCGGGTACCGCTCTTCGTGCAGCCGGCCTGCTTCGAGGACGGCACCTGCAACACGCCGCTGATCAACAGTTTCGGCTTCGCCGCATATAACGCGCTCAACTCCGGCACAGATCAGTCAGGCGGCCCACCGCTGACCGAGTCCGGTGACCGGGCGAATTACGGTTCCATCTGGTCGGCCCAGGTCGATGGAACGGGTTCGACGCTCATCAACTTCTCCGGGCCCCCCGGAAACTACGAAAGCAACGGCCAGTACGCGCACTTCAGCGACGTCGTGAGCGGGAGAGTCTCACCCGACCTGATCAAAGGCAACATCGTGCTGGTCGGGGCATACAACCTGTCGGGAGTGCACGATGAGCAGCTCGTCACCACCAGCGCGGGCAGCAATGACACCCTGCCGATGGCCGGCGTAGAGCTGCACGCAAACGTGCTCCAGATGTTCGGCATATCCGCCACTCAGACCCTGCTGACCCGCGAGCCCGCCCTGGTCATCTTTCTTTCCATCACTGCGCTGGCCGTGCTGCTCGGGCTGTTGGTGGCCCGGCTTTCGGTGGTTCGTGGCCTGATCGCGACGGTGGTGGCGTTAGTCGCGTTTACGGTCGCGATGGCGTTCCTGGCCGGCAACAACGGGTTTGTGCCGGACCTGTTCCATCCCCTTCTGGCGATGGCCCTGACTTACACGGGTGTCACCGCTTACCGGGTCCTTTATGAAGATCGTGAGCGGCGGAAGGTGACCTCGCTCTTCGGCCAGTACCTCAAGCCAGAGATCGTGACGCAGCTGGCCAAGACGCGAGGCGGCGTCGCCGACATCATGCGCGGCGGCGAGCGCCGCGATTTGACCTTGCTCTTCGTCGACATCCGTGGATTCACGTCGATGTCGGAGTCGATGTCGGCGCACGACGTGACCGAGGTGGTGCAGATGTACCTCGATCATCTGAGCGGAACCATCTTCACGTGGGACGGGACGGTCGACAAATATGTCGGCGACGAGATCGTGGCGTTCTGGAACGCTCCCCGGCTCCAGGAAAACCACGCCCTGCTAGCCGTGCGCTGTGCCTACGACTTGATCAATCGCGCTCCCGAGCTGCAGCAGCGGCTCCTCGCCAAAGGGTTGCCTCCGGTCCGTTGGGGGATCGGCGTCAATACCGGGCCGGCGGTGGTCGGCATGATGGGCTCACGCAGCCGGCTGCAGTACACCGCCCTGGGCGACACGGTCAATACGGCGGCCCGGTTCTGTGCCAATGCGCCGGCCTTCCACCTGCTCATCGGCCAGCCGACCTACGACATGTGCAAGGACTACATCGCGGTCGACCTTGTCCCCGGCGTGCAGCTGAAGGGCAAGTCGGCGGAGACGTTTCGGATCTACCAGGTGGTGGCGATCCGGGAAACGCCCACCTCTCCGTGGGTGCAGTTTCCGACCGAGTTGGCGACCCAGGCCCACCAGGAGTTTGCCCAGCAGTACACGCAGAAGTCGATCCTCGCGGCCGCGAACGCGGAGGCGAAAGAGATCCTGGTGGGCACCGAGGCGGAGGAGGCGCTCGCGGGCCAGGCGGCGGCGCAAGTCCCACCCCAAGAAGAGTGATGGGGGCGCTTGTCGCGCCCCCCATCACCTAATCGGCGAAGAAGATCCCGTTTCGCTCGCGACCGATGACGGAGCTTACGTTGGTCGTCGTGCCGGCCGGGTCTGAGACGAACTCAAAGTGCGGAGCCTTGGCAGACCACTCGATCTGCACGGCGCTGATCTGGTATCTGCCAGTGAATCCGTGAACAGAGTCTGTGACGTTCATCGGCTCAGCGATGGCTTTCCATCGCATCTCGAATGACACGGACGCAGAGTCACTCGGCCCGTCGAGCAACGCGTTCAGCAGGTTGTGGTAGTCCTCCTCGTCGAGGTCGTCCAGCGCGAGCGTCGCGGTCCCGCCCGCGAGATCGACCTCCAAAGCATCTTCCGACACCGGCTGTGTCCAGAAAAGACCGCTCTCGCGGATACCAGGGTTGAAGTCGTGAACCTGGCCGGTGCCTACGGCACCGGTGAACAGGTCCATTCAGACGAATGCGAAGGTCCCATGGTGGCTGAGGCCGTCCTCGCCCACATACAGGCCGCTCATGAAACCGTTGTCAACCTGATAGCTGTACCGAGTCTTGGCGCCTGTCGAAGTGTCGGTGCCGGTGCCGGCACCCGTCACGCGGCACACCCCCACCAGGCCATTGAAGTCGGTGATCTCAGAGGGTTCGTTGATCGGTCCCGGAGCAAAGACTGGCACCGGTGGAAAGTGATGGATCATGATCCCGAACGGCTTGACTCCGCCCGGGATGGGCCGTGGAAGAACGGTGGCCACCTTGTCGAAATCCGCCTTTGCGATCTCGGGCAGCCAGGCGCCGGCGGTCACGGCAGCCCCGCTCGCCAGGGCAGCCGAGCCTAGGAAGCTCCGTCGCGTCATGGTCCGCGCCCAGAAATGGGTGTGGCCAAAGTGGCTGCGGTTCACATCCGCACCTCCTGCCGATAGTCGGCCTAGGCGGTCGCGAACCAGCCTCTGGTTCGTGCGATCGATCGTGGGTATAGCACCGGACTAGGTGGCCGTCAAGGGGCTCTTTAACGCCGTCTGGTACGCCGCGCTAGCGAAGGTAGAGTGCGACCAAACCACCGAGCAAAGGCAGAAGACCGAGGGCGCCTCCGATGACGCCCAGACAGCCGGAGGTCTTCTTGGCGACGGGCCGGACGGGCGGCGTCGGGTTGTATACGGACTGCACGGGCTGCGCGGGCATTGACGACGCGGCGGGCATGACCGGCATGCCGGGGATGGCGGGAAATGCAGTCGGTGAGGCTGTGCCGCCCGGCACCATCTTCGCGAGATCCGCGCCCGGGAGCAGGCTTCGCTGCCAGCCGGGACAGAGGCGATCCGCGATCCGGGACATTGCGTCGTCGAATTCCTGTCCCGATTGATAACGCTCTTCAGGGCGCTTGGAGAGTGACTTGAGGATCACCTCTTCGAGGCCCATGTCCAGCCCCGGTCGGTGCACCGACGGGGGTTTGGGTGGCGCCTGCACGTGCTTGGCCATGAGGGTGAAGGGACCATCCGCCTCGGACGCTGTGAAAGGAGGCTGCCCGACCACGAGCTCGTAGAACATGATCCCTGCCGAGTAGAGGTCGCTTCGTCCGTCCACCTTGCTCGAGGCCACCTGCTCCGGAGACATGTACTGTGGCGTGCCGACCGTGGTGCCGGTCTTGGTGGCTGTCGAGCCGGCTCCGGAATCGTCGGTGAGGCGGGCGATACCGAAGTCGGCGACCTTGACATCGCCTTCCTCGGACATCAAGACGTTCTCCGGCTTCATGTCGCGATGGACGATGGCGTGCTTGTGCGCATAGTCGAGCGCCTGCAGCACTCCATGCATGACGGCGAAGGTCTGCGGCAAGGGAAGGGATGTAGTTCGCATCCCCCATCTGTTCGAGGTCGTGGACCTGGACCAGGTTGGGGTGGCTCGTTCGGGCCATGACCTGCGCTTCCTGCATGAATCGCTTCAGGGCCGTTGGATCCGCGACCGCGGACAGGATGAGCTCCTTGATCGCGACCTCACGCCCGAGCCCTGGCTGTTCGGCCAGGTAGACGGCGCCCATCCCGCCGCGACCTAGCTCCCTCTTGATGATGTATTTGCCGATCCGCCTCTCGGTTGCGACTGGTGGCGCTGGTTCCGCCGGCGGCGGCATCGGCGTAGTCGGAGATGGTGGCGCCGAGGTAGCCGGCGGCGGGACGTGCTGGATCGGGATCAGGCGCATGGTGGCTTCGACCGCATATGGATCGGGGGTTGGCGCAGCCGGCGGCGCCGCCGATCCCGGAGCTTGCGTGGGCGCCCAGTCGGGCACCGCGGGCGGCTGCGGGTCGGGCGGAATTTTCGGGGCTTGACCGGAATCGGTCATCTCGCCGCGAGACTACCAGAGAAGGGTTCGGCGGCAGTCACGCTAGCGATGATCGGCTGGAGGTATGGCGTTTTGAGCGCCACCGACCCATAATCGGCGCGCACCGATCACTTTTGCAGGAGGGTTTCCATGTCGCAGATCCCGCCCCCGCCTCCAGGACAGCCGGTTCCAACTGGTGGGCCGAGCGCTGTGGGGAGCAACAAGAACCTCTACACGACTCTGGCCTGGGCCTTGTTACCACCCATCGGGAGCCTGATCTTTCTTTTCGTTGGCAAGGACGACCCCGACGTCAAGTACAACGCCGCGGAGGCGACGATCATCCATGGCGCCGCCCTCGTCGTCTACATCGTTCTCTACGTCATCGCCGTCGCGGTCGCATCGCTTGGAGTCCTGGTCCTGCTTTGGGGCGTGGTCTGGTTTGTGATCTGGCTGGTCGGGCTGATCATGGCCCTTCAGGCCAACGGCGCACGCGTCAACTACCCGGTCGTAGGCCCACTGGCTGCGACATACGTGCCGATGGTGGAGAGCTGGGCCAAGTAATCACATCTTTGTGAGCTCGATGGAGGCCCCGCTTGGACGGGGCCTCTTCCATTTCAGGCCTCTACAGAGAGGTCCGCGATCTGCTCCAGCGCCTTCTCGATTCCCGCACGGAGCTCGTCCCGCTCCTCGCGTAGAACATTCGCGTCCGCCCGAGCGGTGGCCAGCTGATGCCGCAAGCGCTCGACCTCGACCTCCAGGTCCTTCAACCTCGGATCTGGTCCCGAGGAACCCTCGCGGGTCTCGGCCAGCTCCATGCGCACGCGCTCGAGCTGGACTTTCAGCTCGCGCTTTTCCGCGAGCAGGCCCTGGACCAGCGACTCAGCCGGCTTTTTCTGTTCGGTCGACATAGCGGCACAGTCCAGGCTGGAACTCACGTAGGCGGAGGTGCTCCATCTCGCCGCGCAGATAACGCGCCTTGATCGCGAGGCTCTTGATGCCCTTGAGTCCCTCGTCAGGGAGCCGATAGAGCTTGCCCGAGTCGACGAGCATGCACAGCGAGAGCTGTTCGCCGTCCTTTTCGATGACGTGCTTGTAGCAGGGCACGGTCCGCCGGGCGATCTCGGCCTTCGTGAAACCGCCGATTCTTCCCGACAGCACGTCGATGGGACTCCGCATGTGCGAAATCCTAGTGCAGCTAGTTCAGAAGGGACAGTTGTTCGGGTGGCGGCGGAGGCTCGAGGACGATCCGACGCCGGTCCACGACAGCGTGCACTGCTCGGAGCCGGGCCACGGCGTTCATCGTCGGCTTGCCGAAGGCCGGCGGTAGGTAGGCGCGATCTCGATAGGCCTGTTCGTAGCGGGGCACCAGCTCCGGCCAGTGCTTCCCGAGCACGGCCATGAAGTGCTCACGGGTTCCGTCCTTGAGGTGCAGCATGCCGGCCCACAGCCCAGTGGCGCCGGCGGCTCGGGCTGCCTTGACGACGGCCTCGAGGCGATCAGGGCGATCGGAGAGGCCGGGGAGGATGGGGGCCATGCCCACGCCCACGTCGATCCCAGCGCCCACCAGCTTCTCGATGGCGCGCAGCCGCTGCTTTGGATGCGCCGTGCCCGGTTCGGTGCGCCTCCAGATGTCGTCGTCGACGGTGGGGATGCTGAACGTGATGTGGAGCTGGGCGCGCCGCGCAAGCTCGGTCAGGACGTCGAGGTCGCGGACGATCATGGGACCTCGGGTGATCATCGCGGCTGGGTTGGAGAAATCGCGCAGCACCTCGAGGCATTGGCGGGTCAGCTTGAAGCGACCCTCCGCCGGCTGGTAAGGATCGGTGGCAGCCCCGATGACGACCGTTTCCTTCCGCCAGGACTTGCGCGACACCTCGCTTCGCAGCACGGCGGCGACGTTGACCTTGACGCGGACTGTGCGCCCGTAGCGGTCGTCGGAAGGCCGGTCAGCCCGGCGCTCGAAGGCGCGGACGTAACAGAAAGCGCATCGGTGCTCGCAGCCGGTGTACGGGTTGAGCGACCATCCGAAACCCATGCCCTTGACCGGGTTCAGGGCGGATTTGCACTGCACCTCGAGGTACTCGACATCGGCCAGGCGCGGCTCCGGGACGGCCATCACACCGGATGATAGAACAAATGTTCGTGGCCGTCTTAACGACCTGGGTTGGCGAAGGTTTGCAATTCGATTTGAATACGCCGCAGGTCGGCCGGTTGGGGGAGGGAACCGGAAATCAGGGGAGGGCCCCCAAGAGGTATGTCAGGTTTTCGAAGCGCGCGCCCGGTGCTTCGGACGCGTGGTCGACGACGGGCAGAAGTCGTTGAGGATGCACTCCTCGCACCGCGGGCGGCGCGCGATGCACACCCGCCGACCGTGCAGGATCAACCGCAGCGACAACCCGGTCCACTCCTCGGGCGGCACCATCGAAATGACCTGCCGCTCGATCTTGACCGGGTCTCGCGTCGACACGAGCTTGAGAAGGTTGGTGAGACGGATCACGTGCGTGTCGACCGCAAATCCCGGCACACTGAACCCGGCGCCCAGGATCACGTTGGCCGTCTTGCGACCGATACCCGGAACCTGGAGCAAGCCCTCCATGCTGGCCGGCACCTCCCCGCCGAACAGCTCCACCAACTTCCGGCTCGCCGCGATGATTCGCCGCGCCTTGACCCGATAGAAGCCGGTGGGCTTGACGATCGTCTCGACCTCCGCCGGGTCTGCGGCGCCGAGGTCGAAGGCGGTCGGGTACCGGGCGAAGAGCTTCGGCGTCACGAGGTTCACCATCTTGTCGGTCGTCTGCGCCGACAGGATCGTCGCGGTCAGCAGCTGGAACGGATTCTCGTGCGCCAGCTCGGTCACGGCCGGATACAGCTCGCGGAGACGCTCCACCGTCAACAGGGCACGAGTCCGCGCCCCGCGAGGCAGGCGGGGCAGCGGCGGCGCTTTCTTTTTCTTCGCCTTAGGAGGCAAGGAGCTTGCGCGCCGCGGTTGCGACCTGGGCCCCTTCGGCGCGTCCAGCAAGTCGCGCGGTCGCGGCTTTCATGACAGCGCCGAATGCATTCGGACCTTCCGGCTTCAGCTCGTCGATCACAGCCCGGACCTCCGCTTCAACCTGCTCAGCCGTCATCCCCACCGGCAGATACGTGCGCAGGAGGGCCATCTCGGCCTCCTCACGCCGGGCGGCCTCTTCGCGCCCGCCCTTGCGATATGCGTCGATCGCGTCCTGGCGGCGCTTGACCTCCTTGCGGACGAGGCGCTCGACGAGACCATCGTCGATGGACCCGCTCGCGCCTGCCTCCTTGGTCGCCCGCACGACCTCGCTTTTGAGAAGCGCGAGTGTGTTCAACGCAAGTTCGTCGCGGCGCCTCCGTGCCTCGACGAGCTCGGTTTGAAGCCGGTCATAAAGAGCCACGGCGGCGATTGTCACACATGCACCGATCGTCGACCGATCACGGATAATCGGCCCCTATGCTGGGTCTGGTCGAGATAGCGGCAGGACCGCTCGTCGCTTTGATCGGGATCGTCGCGGTGGTCTTCGTGATGCGCCACAGGTCGGTGCAGACGAAGTCGATGTACTCGGCGCGACGCGGGCAGATCGAGCGCAAGGTGCGCGCGGCCCGCCAGCGCACGCTTGCGCCCACCGGCAAACACGCCGGAAAAGAAGCCGAGGCTCAAGTCGAGCAGACGTATGCCGCTCCAGGAATGGAGGCCAAAACCGCCGCGCCGACAGCCACGTGGGGGCCTTCTGCGGCCGGACCCGGACTTGCAGCGCCGCCGCAGGGCCCAGCCGAAATGACATGGGACGTCGGACCAGCCGTGGCGCCGCCGCCCTCACCGGCACCGCCCCCGTTTGCGCCCTCAGAACCGGCATACACACCGCCGCCTCCCGCGCCAGAGGAAGAGTGGGCTCCCGCCGCGGTCCAGCCTGTTGAGAGACCCGCGCCAATCGAGCCGCCGGTGTCGACTCCCGCAGGGGCGGGCGCAGCTTGGTCGATTGTCGGAGACAGCAAGGCAGGCTCGGCCGAGACCGAGTCAGGCAAGAAGAAATCCAAGAAAGACAAGGAAAGGGAGAAGCAGGCCGAAGGAGCTCCCTGGCAGCTGTCCACCGGTCTCATGCCGGGAGACGAAGCGGGCGAAGAGATCAAGAGGCCCAGCGCGGCGATCGCGATCGCTCAGTACGCGGTGCTGGTCGTTGGGCTCGTCATGGTGCTGATCGGGGTCGTGGTCATGGTGGCCAACTCCCACGTCACCTGAGGAGCGCTAAAAAGCCGCCGAGATCGCCTTCGCGAGCGCCGCGCCGCCATCAGCCATGACCGTGTCGCACAAGATCGCCCGATAACCCATCGCCTCGATTTCGCGGGCCACGCCCTTGTCGCGATTGTCGAGGACAAACATCCCCGCCACGTGTGCGTAGCGGCGAGCAACCTCGAGAGGCGACGCATCGAATCCGAGCGCCCGAAGCATCTCCACCGTCGGGCCTTTGAGCGCGGCGCCGCCAACGATCGGGGTTACCGCCACTGTGCGCTCGCGATGCAGCTGCCCTCCGATCACCTTGAGAATCGGTTCGATGGAGATGAGCGGGTTCGACGGACCGATGACCACGAGGTCAGCGTCAACGAGCGCGGCGGTCGCCTCCGGAGTCGATTCCGCCGCGTCGGCGCCGGCGATGTCGATCGAGTGCAGGGCGGGCGCGAGGCGTTCACGCACGAAGTACTCCTGGAAAGAAAGCGTCCCGCGGTCTGTAACGAAGCGCGTGCGCACCTTGTCGTCGGTCATCGGAAGAACGTGCGACGCCAATCCGAACCGCCGGCACAGTTCGAGCGAGGTCTCGGTCAGACGGCAGCCGCTGTTGAGCATCTGCGAGCGAAGCACATGCGTGGCCAGGTCCCGATCGCCGATTCGAAACCACGTTGGCTCGCCCAGGCGTCCGAGCGCTTCGAGCGTCAGAAAGGTGTCCCCCTTCTGGCCGTACCCGACCGACTCGTCAAACACTCCCGCAAGGCGGTAGATCGTCGCATCGACATCGGGGCTGACCAGAAGTCCCCAGAACTCGTCGTCGTCGGCGGTGTTGGCGATCACCGCGAGATCGCCCGGCGGCAGCATTGACTGGAAGCCCGCAGCCAGCTTGGCGCCTCCGGTGCCGCCGGCCAGCACGACAGTCCTCACCGGAACACGTCTTCGGCCGCCGGCCGAATGAGGTCCCGACCATGGCCGTCACCCTCGAGCACCAGGCCGCGAATTACGACGACCGGCGCCCGCGCGGTCTTGCGCATGACCAGGCCCGCCGCCGAAGCCAGGTCGTCCGCGATCGCGAGCACGGTGGCATGCATGTCCCTGCCAGCGTCGTCCGGTGTGCCGCGCAGGTCGATCAGCGCCGGAAGGCCTGCGACCCCGAGGGCCACATTGACGATGCCCAGCCGCCACGGCCGGCCGAACGTGTCTGACACGATGACGCCGACGTCGACGCCGGCCCGCTCCTTGATGCGTTCCCGGATGCGCCGCGCGCTCGCGTCCGGATCATCCGGCAGCAGAGTCACGACGTCGGGCTCACCCACATTCGACTGGTCGACCCCCGAGTTGGCGCAAACAAATCCATGGCGCGTCTCGGTGATCAGCACCCGTTGAGATCGAAGCACGCGCACGCTCTCGTCCAGGACGACCTGGACCAGGCGCGGGTCTGGCAAGTTGATGAGCTGCGCAGCGATGCGCTTGGCCTCGGCGCCGGCTTCGACCGTGACGAGGCTGCGCAGCTTGCCCTCCGACTTCGACACGACCTTCTGGGCGACCACGAGCACGTCTGCCGCTTTGAGCTTGGCCTTCGAGCTGATCAGGTCGCCGAGGTCGTCGCCGGGACGGACCTCGGGGAGGCCTTCCACGGCCAAGAGCTCGAGGGTGTTCACACCGCGCGATGCAGCCGCACGAGGTCGGCCGGCTCATCCAGGTCGAGCGCCATTGCGGGCGAGCGATGAATCACGAACTGCACACCCCTGCTGTGCGCCTCGCGCTCGAACGCGGACAGCGAATCGGCCCCGAAATGCAGCCCGATGGCGCGTGGCGGGTGCAGGTACAGCGCGTTCGTGCCTCCGCGGCCGGCGGCGGGCACGGCTACGACCGCAGGCGGGGCGAGACGGCCCGCGACGTCCAGCAGCTCGCGCACCGACCTCTTGGTCACGAGCGGTAGATCGCTCGACAGCAAGAGCACGCTGGCGGCGCCGCCGTCGAGCGCGTGCCCGATGCCACGCTGCGCCGCGACATTCTGGCCTTCCTGCCGCGGCTCGACCAGGACCTCGGCGCCCAGATCGACAGCCAGTGCGGCAGCCTCGTCGCTGCCCGCCACCACCAGGCGCCGCTCACCTGCCGCCGCGGCGCGAATCGCGCGGGTGGCATTACGACGCGCCAGGGCTCTGCGCTTGGCTGGGTCTAACGCAGGCCCCAATCGCTGTTTGGCGGAGTCGAAGTCCTTGACGAGGACCACGACCCACGTGTTCATCGGTTTCCCCACCGCTCACGGATCCTGGGGAGGACCTGCGAGGCGTAAAGCTTCAGGAATCGAGCCTGATCGTTACCGGGCGCGTGGAAGACCAGGTGGTTGAATCCAAGCTCGACGTAGGGCCTCAGCTGTTCCAGGTGCTCATCAGGGTCGTTCGACACCAGCCAGCGCCGGTGGGCAACGCCCTCGACCTCGCGTGCGAGCCTCTCCATCTCACGCGGATCGTCGACCCCGGCCTTGGCCTCCGCGGGCAACGCCAGCGCAGCCCAGATCTTGGTGTCTTCCAGCGCGCGCTCGCGATCGGTGTCGTAGGAGACTTTGACCTCGATCATCTTGTCGAGCGCTGAACTGTCGCGCCCGTCCGCCGCGGCGCCTTCGGCGAACGCCGGCAGCAGCTGCTCGGAGTAGAGCTCCATGCCCTTGCCTGACGTGCAGATGAGCCCATCGCCCGCGCGTCCCGCGTATTTCGCGACCAGCGGGCCCCCCGCTCCGACGTAGATCGGAATCGGCTCCGCCGGCCGGTCGTAAATCGTCGCATTGTGCGTGTGGTAGTACTCGCCGTCGAACGTCACGCTCTGCTCGGTCCACAGCATCTTGATGAGCTTGACGGCTTCGCGCAGGCGCGCGAACCGCTCCTTGTTGTCGGGCCACGCAATGCCGAGGGCGCCCTCGTTGAGGTGCTCGCCGGTGCCGACACCAAGGATCACGCGGCCTGGGTTGAAGGAGCCCAACGTCCCAAATGCCTGCGCGACGATGGCCGGGTGATAGCGGAAGGTGGGCGTAACCACCGACGTGCCGAGCAGCACGCGCTTTGTGCGCTCACCGGTCGCCGCGAGCCACGCGAATGCGAACGGCGCGTGGCCGTCGGAATCGCGCCACGGTTGGAAGTGGTCGCTCACGAAAACGCTGTCGAAGCCGATTCGTTCGGCTTCAACCGCGAAATCGAGGAGCGTGCGTGGGGCGAACTGCTCGGCCGAGGCCTTGTATCCAAGCCGGAGCATGTCTATCTGAACTCAGCGCCGGTAATAACGCTTCCAGCTGAAGCCGATGCCCCCCGCCGCCGCTGCGACGAGGACCACGCACAACGCCACGAGGCTGCGACCGTCAAAGGTGGCGACCGCGCTGAACAACATCAGGGCGAGCACCAACACCGTCAGCAGCATCACGATCAGAAGAGTGGCGGCGCGGATCCTCATGACGCTAGCTTAAGGGCCCATTGGAGCAGCCCATGATCGTCCGACTCGGCACGGTGACCTCGACCCAGGACGTGGCTCGGGAGATGCCGATCGGCTCGGTGGTGGTGGCGGACCATCAGACCGCGGGCCGCGGCAGGTCATCGCACAGTTGGGAGGCCCCGAGTGGCGCTGCTTTGCTGGTCTCGTTCGTGCTGCCGCCGAATCCCCTGCTCAGCCTCGCAGCCGGAGTGGCCGCCGCCGAGGCCTGCGGTCGAGGCGTGCGCTTGAAGTGGCCCAACGATCTGCTCCTGGATGGTCGCAAGATCGGCGGGATCCTCGTCGAAGCCTCGCCTGCGAGGGCCATCTGCGGAATCGGGATCAACCTGACATGGGCGCCCGAAGGCGCGGCGCAGCTCGATGAGTCTCGCGATCAGCTGCTGGAGCGGCTGCGTCCCGCGATGGAGCGCTGGAGCACAACGCCGGCCGAACAGGTTCTGGCCCGCTGGCGCAACCTGTCCGACACCATCGGCAAGAGGGTTCGCGTCGAGCTGCCTGATCGAATCGTGGAGGGAATCGCCCAGGACATCGATGCGAGCGGAAGCCTCGTCGTCGACGGCGCGCCCTTCAGCGCCGGCAGCGTGACCGTCTTAGACGGCTGACAACAGCGCCGCGATTGTGAGGGGTCCCCGCGAACTCGCGGCGCAGCCTCAGAGTTCGTGGGGCAAAAGCTCGGGCAGGATTTCGCCCGAGCGTCCGTGGATCACGACCTGGGCGAAGCGGTCGATCGGCGTCGGCTCCGCGTTGACCACTACGAGAGCAGCGCCCGCCTCCACAGCGGCCAGGGGTACCTGTGCGGCCGGGTAGACGACGAGTGAGGAGCCCACCACCAGCATCACGTCGGCCGCCCTCGCCAGTGCGAATGCCTCTTCGACGGCAGGGATCGGCATCGCCTCTCCGAACAGCACGACCGTGGGTTTGAGAAAGGTGCCGCCGCACATCCTGCATCTCGGGGGCATCTCTGCAGCCAACCGGGCCTGGACGTCCGCGCGCGGCTCACGTGCTCCGCAATCGAGGCACTGCACCGTGCGGCCCGAGCCGTGGAGCTCGATCACGCGGCGGCTCCCCGCATCCTGGTGCAGCCCATCCGTGTTCTGGGTCACGACCGCCACCAGGTGACCGGCTCGCTCCAGGGCCGCCAGGGCAAGATGGCCGCGATTGGGCCGGGCCGCGAGCACGGCCGGACCGCGCTGTTTCGACACCTCCCAGTAAGCGCCTGGATTGCGCATGAAGCTGTCGATCGAGGCCACTTTGACGGGGTCGTATTGCGACCAGAGGCCGCCCTCGCCGCGAAATGTGGGGATGCCGCTCTCGGCGGAAACACCGGCTCCGGTCAGCGCGACCGCGCTTCGCGAGCGTGACAGGAGCTCCACCGCCCGTTCGATCGTCATGGCTCTGGCGGGCCGGCGGCCGCGAATACCGACTGCCATGCGTAGAGCCTCTTCTGGGCGGCGTACGCGGCCAGGGCACCGTCGGTCGGAAACTTGACCCAAGGCGACTGCGTGTGCTCGCGAATCGCGCCGAGCTTGAAGATCCGGAAGGTTTCTGCTGACTTGCCCTTGAGCTGGATCCCGGGCACCTGGTCGACGGCGATGTACTCCGCGCAGGCGTCGAACGTCGGCTGGCCGAGGATGACGGTGAAAGGGTCCGCCACGCTGCAGAAGCGCGCCGCGGTGTTCACTGTGTCCCCAAGGGCGGTGTACTGCAATCGATCCTTGCTGCCCATGTTGCCGACCACGGCCGGTCCTGTGTTGATGCCGATGCCCCAACCGATCGGAGGCAGACCTTTGGCGGCAAGCTTGGCCAGCAGCGACGGCGCTTCGTGGACCAGGTCATATGCGCATCGCACCGCCAGCAGCGCGTGATTCGGCTGCGCAACGGGAGTGTTCCAGATGGCGACCACCTCGTCGCCGACGAACTTGTCGATGGTGCCGTCCCACTTGAAGATGAGCGCGCTCATCTCGTCCAGGTAGTCCTGGATCACCGCCAGCACGTCCTCCGCGCGCATCGCCTCTGACATTGCGGTAAAGCCACGGATGTCGACGAACAACATCGTCAGGTCGCGTCTCTCGCCGCGGGAGATGATGTCGTCGGCGGACTTGGTCGACGCCAGCTGGCGTGCGATCCTCGGGTCTATGTAGTGACCGAAGATGAGCTCCACCTTGCGCCGTTCGCGCTCCTCGAGCACATAGCGCGCGCCCAGCGAGAACGACGCGGCCAGCGCGATGGCGATCGGAGCGTACAGGGGGTCGGTGAGGTAGCCGTTCTGCCCGAGGACCCAGGTCAGGCCCAGGTAGCCGAGCATGAGCCCCGCCGTGATGATCACGCCATTGCGGAACGAAGGCAGGTACACGACCAGGCCGACGATGGCCGAGAGCAGCATGACTGCCAGATACACGGAGATGGCCGGCTGGACGCGCACGTAGCGATCCGACAGGACCGTGCTCATCGCGTCGCCCATGATCCGGTAGCCGTAGTTCTGGTTGTCGAGCATGCATTTCGTCCGGCTGGCGGGGCAGAACGTGCCGTCGTGCGGAAAGCTGACCGCCTGCGAGTACACGTCGCCCGCGTCGATCAGCTTCGTTCCGACCACGACGATGTGGTCGGTGATGGTTTCAGGGTGTGCGCAGCTGCCGTTGAGCGCGTCGACATAGGCGCATGTGGGGCTGCCTCCCTTGGTGAAGTTGATGAGCATCTGGCCCCCGACGAGCGGGATGTGATGCGGCCCGAACGTAGCCTCCGTGCCTGCACCATTGACCGTCAGCGAAGAGCTCATCCCTTGCGAGATCCTCAACGCCTGGAGGAAGGCGGGCTCCTTCGCCTCGTTCTCCGGACAGGTGTTCTTCGGACGCAGCTCAACGCCGCGTACAGAGTCGGCCGCGTCGGGAGTCGCAAAGCCGCGCTCGCCCACGGCCGCCGCGACCGTCGAGAATTCGGGCCTCGGCGCATCGTCGGCCGTGCAGACCAGGACGACGTTGCGGGCCGAGGCGATGGCAGAAGCGAGCTCGGCGTCCGGGTTGGCGGATGGATTCTCTGGATCGACCGGCGTGTCGTGATCCAGGACCACGTCGAACAGGATCACCCTGGGGTGGAGGCCCGCCAGATAGTTGATCACCTTGGCGTGATATGAGTTGAGCCAAGGGTACGCACCGAGATCGTCCTTCGATCTCTGGTCGATGGCCACCAGCGTTATCCGTGGATCGGCGGACGGACCGGGAAACAGCTGATCCTGCGCGGCGTCAAACGACCTGCCGATCACGCCCAGGTAGCCAAAAGCGGTCACGAGCATGCCGGCGATGAGGCCCGCCAGCGCGAACCGCCAGGCCAAGCGCCAGTCGCCGACCCGCTCGCGGACCATGCGCCGCTATCTTAGGAGCGGTGCGGCTGGGCGTCCTCGAATCGCGCCGAACGCTCGCCATCTACATCGCGGCGGGCGCTTCGTTTGCGGCCCTGGCGGCGCGCGGCCTCACGGTCCCTCTCTACGCGCACGACCTGGGCGCTGATCGATTCCAGGTCGGGGCGCTGTTCTCAGTGGCCACACTGGCGGCGGCGGCTCTCTCACTGCCGTCGGGCTTGCTGATCGACCGCTTCGGCGCACGCGCGCTCCTCGCCTTCTCGCTGGTGGTCTCGGCCGGTTCGCAGATCGCCACCGCAGCGACGACGACCGTATTTCCGCTGTTCGTCTGGCAGATCGTGGGTGGGCTTGGCGCGGGCGCCCAGCAGGCGGCGCTGTTTTCGGCAGTGACGGAATCGGTAAAGTCCGGCCGGCTGGGTCGAGCGATGGGCTGGCTGACGGCTTCCATGCAGGTCGGTTTCTTCGTCGGCCCCTCTATCGCGGGACTCCTTCTGACCTGGCTGGATATCCGCACCGACGTCGCCGTCACGACAGCGATGCTGGTCTTTGCAGTGCCCGGGGCCCTGCTTGCGAGCGGCACACGGCAGTCAGCGCAACGTGGGCTGTCGCTGCGCGAGCCGCTCCGCGCGCTCGTCGCCCAAGCGGCCTTCGTGCCGATGACGGTCGGCCTCATCGCGGCCACCCTGGTCTGGGGCACGGTCGGCGCCTTTCTGCCCATCTTCGGCAAGGAGGCCCTGCACCTGCCCGGCTCGCAGGTTGGATTGCTGCTGGCGCTGCAAGCAGTCGCCA
>WNFB01002273.1_pt1 | contig 16682 bp, 13 predicted proteins | sample 5400501 | NCBI WGS metagenome assembly WNFB01 (sample SAMN13153341, study PRJNA577476) | soil metagenome | isolation source: 200 cm saprolite under Douglas fir tree site 2 hole 1 | place: USA:California | collected 2015-04-18
GCGGCGGTCACGCTTTCGCCGATGCCGAAAACAAAATCGCGTTCGCCTATGTGATGAATCAAATGGAACAAAGCGTTTTGCCGAATGAAAAATCGTTGCGCTTGGTGGACGCGATTTATTTCCAACGTGGGTAAAATTATTCGCGAAGGGGCTGATTTCCAGACATCGAAGACGGATTGCGTCTTGTTCCCGGAGATGTCGATGCCCCGCTCCCGAAGCGCTTCGACCGCCAAAGGGTTGAGGACACCAGGCTCCAAGCCAGCGCTGTGCGCATCGAAGTGATCGCCGCACATCTCGTTAAGCAATGCGGCTGTAATTTGGCTACGTGCGCTATTTTGAACGCAAATGAAAAGGACTTTCTTTTTCATCGTCTCTTTACTCGCCTTTTCTTGTTGCGAAAACTGCTGCCGGCTCACAACAGTTTTTGCGTAGTTGAGCAAGTTTTACTAAATCGCGTGCAAAGATGGGGTCTGATTGGACGCAGTCTTGCAGACACTTGAGATTTTTCTCCAACTCGCGCGAGCGTTTCTTCGGCAGCGTGTAGATCATCCAGTTTTGATCGCGTGTCGCAATAACCATCCTTCTGCTACGCAAGTAACCGAGATGCTTCGAGATTTTTACCTGCGGTTCCCTTAGGATGTCTTGAAAATGACAGACGCACAGAGGCGATTTTGTGAGCAAGTGCAAAATGCGAAGCCGCGTGCGGTCGCAAAAGCATTGGTAAATTTGTATCAGATTCATCGTATTATTCGCAACAAGCCGCTGCACTTGCGCAGCATCTATCGGCTGTTTTGGCTTCTCGCCGTTCGCGAGCGCGGCATTGAGTCCGACTACGCTGCAATATCAAATCGAGATATTCGCCGTCTGGTTTCGCCTCCGCGATCGGATATTGCGCTACAACGCAGCAATCGTATTCGACGTCAACGTCCAGCTCCGCACTCGGAAGCACGCGGGCTCCAAGCTGTAGAATTTTCGAGAAACGGTCTGCTCTAAGACGGTGATCCTTATCGTCACCGACGTGTGTCTGTATCAATGCCTTTTCCTCTTTGCCAGCCACGCCGCCACAATCGATGAAGGTTTTCACCACATGCCCAACTTCTGTGACGTGTGCATGCGCAGGGATGTAATTACCATCCGGCAAAACAAACCGCGGAAGGGTCGCAGGAAATTTTTGTAGAGCTGCTATCAGTTCGTGCAATTTCACGTCGAATCTATATTCCCAAACAGGAATATAGTCAAGCAGCCGCGGAGCCTAGCTCCCCACTGGACGCAGCATTTGTTGAACAATGGGGGCCAAAGAGCCGTGTTTTGAGACTGATTATCGTTAGGCCGAGCTATTTCGATCAAAAACATCGTGCAACATCGTGTTTGCGCATGTAGTATCCCGTCTTGCATCAAATTAATGGATTGGCGTGTTTTCTCCTTGCCTAACGACAGCCGAGTTGCTCATCCTCTGACATAGTTTCTGTTGCCGATTTACAGCGGGAAGCGGAAACCTGGACCAGATGTCGAAAGAGCCCATCGCCATCACTGGAATTGGCTGCCGGTTTCCTGGAGGAGCAAACGACCCGGTCTCCTTTTGGAAACTACTCTGTGATGGTGTCGACGCTATCGTCGAAGTTCCGAAGGAAAGATGGGATCTGCGCGCTTTTTACGATCGAGCTCCGGCGACGCCAGGCAAGACGAACATCCGCCACGGTGGATTTATCGACGGTATCGATCAATTTGATCCGGAGTTTTTTGGCATCTCTCCTCGAGAGGCGCCGTGCATAGATCCGCAGCAACGGTTGTTATTAGAGGTTGCCTGGGAGGCCATCGAAGATGGGGGCGAGGTGCTCGATCTGGTCCATGGTTCAGGCACCGGCGTGTTCGTGGGGGTTTCAACGTGTGACTATCAAGCCCTCCAAGGCACGCTCGAAGAAGGTGCATTCGTCAATCTTTACACGAATATGGGTTGCGCGCACAGCATCGCGGCCAATCGGATTTCGTATTGTCTAAATCTCCTGGGTCCGAGCATCGCTCTAGATACGGCGTGTTCCTCTTCATTAAGTGCCGTCCACCTAGCATGTCAGAGTCTTTGGGATGGTCAGTGCTCGCTGGCATTGGCCGGCGGAGTTAATGCGATGCTTTCGCCGGTGGTCTCGATCTCTCTCGGCAACGCGTCGATGCTTTCTCCGGATGGACGTTGCAAAGCGTTCGATGCCAGTGCGAACGGATATGTCCGCGGCGAAGGGGTAGGCATAGTCTTGCTAAAACCTTTGGCGCGGGCGCTGGCGGACGGCAGTCCAATCTATGCGTTAATTCGCGGGACGGCGACTAATCAAGACGGCCGGAGCATCGGCATAACGGTACCAAATGGCAAAGCGCAGGAAACGTTGGTAGGACAGGCCTGTCGAGCAGCGGATATTCTGCCGAGCGAAATTCATTATGTTGAAGCTCATGGGACAGGCACGCCTGTAGGTGATCCCATTGAAGCGCACGCGTTGAGCGCGGTTTTATGCTGTGAACGCGCCAATGGCAACCAGTGCATAATTGGCTCGGTCAAAACGAACATTGGACATCTCGAGGCCGGAGCCGGCATCGCGGGCTTGATCAAGGTGGCGCTGATGCTGCGGCACAGGATGATCCCGCCGCATCTGCACCTTGTCACACCGAATCCGACCATCGAGTTCGAGAAACTGAAGCTGCGGGTGCCTCGAGATCTGGAGCCACTTCCGACCGGCCGCGTCTTGGCCGGTGTTAATTCCTTCGGGTTCGGCGGGGCCAATGCCCACGCCGTTCTTGAGAGCCCGCCGGCCGAGTCGAGCATTTCGAATCTTGAGGTTCGAAACAAGCAACCGGAGACTAACGGACCATGGCTCCTTTCGATCTCAGCCCGGGCTGCTGAGGTTTTACCTGAATCTGCCCGCCGCTACGCCGGCTTCATAGCCGAGAATGCGAGGCAACCGGCGAGTTGGCTGCGCGATATTTGTTATACCGCGAGCTTGCATCGCGCGCACCATGAGCACCGTTTGACGGTGGTAGCCGGAACCGCCGCCGATTTTGCGGAAAAGCTGGAGGCGTTCGCCAACGGTGAATCGCGACCTGGTTTATCGTCCGGTCACGTCCGGCCAGATCGCAAGCTGGCCTTCGTCTTCAGCGGCCAGGGACCGCAATGGTGGGCGATGGGCCGCGAGCTTGCCGCGCAAGAACCGGTTTTTCGGGCCAAGATCGAGGAATGCGATCGCTTGCTGCGACAATGGAGCCCGTGGTCTCTACAGGAAGAAATGTCAGCGCGCGAGGTCTATTCTCGCCTGCAGGAAACCGCGCTCGCGCAGCCCGCGATTTTTGCCATTCAGGTGGCGCTGGCAGCGTTGTGGTCCTCCTGGGGGATCAAGCCAGACATGGTTGTCGGCCACAGTGTCGGAGAAATCGCCGCCGCTCATGTCGCGGGCGTGCTGTCGCTGGAAGAGGCGGCGCGAACCATTTTCCATCGCGGCCGCTGCATGCGTTTAGCTCCGGAGACGGGGAGAATGCTGGCGGCAGCGTTGCCGGAAGCTGAAGCGCGCAGTTTCCTGCAAGAGAGAGGAGATAGCGTTTCCATCGCGGCGGTCAACAGTCCGTCGTCGGTGACATTTTCCGGCGAGGCCGAGCGTCTTCTGGCACTTGAACCGGCATTAAAGGAGCGCGGCGTCTTTTGTCAGTTTCTGCGCGTTCAATACGCGTTCCACAGCGCAGAGATGGATCCAGTGCAACACGATCTCCTCGAATCGTTGCGCAATCTCGCGGTTCAGTCGCCCCAACTGCCGCTCTTTTCATCCGTCACGGGTGCCGCCGTGGATGGGGCCCGCCTCGATGCGGCATACTGGTGGCGCAACGTTCGCGAGACGGTGCGTTTTGCCGACGCCGTCGACGGGATGCTGAAAGACGGTTGCACCAGCTTCGTGGAGATCAGTCCGCACCCGGTTCTCGCCGGTTCTCTGGCCGAGTGCGCGCGACACCGGGTTAACGAACCTCTGGTTTTACCCTCGTTAAAGCGCGGTGAAAGCGAGCGGGTCACAATGCTTTCATCGTTAGGCGCGCTCCACGGCGCGGGTTACCCGGCGAATTTGGCCGCCCTGTTCCCGGCTGGCGGGAGTTGTCTGCGCCTTCCGGCATATCCCTGGAAACATCAGCGCTACTGGCAGGAAAGAGATGAGGCGCGCCGAAACCGGCTCCCCGATTCTCTGCATCCCCTGCTCGGCCGCAGGTTCATGGCGGCGAATCCCTATTGGACGACCAGGATCGAGGGCGCAGCCCGTCGACTTCTGGCGGATCATCGCGTGCAGGGGAAAATCGTTTTTCCGGCAGCCGCCTATGTCGAGATGGCATTGGGCGCCGGCCGCCAGCTTTATGGCACTGATAGTTGCGTTGTAGAGGACGTCGAATTTCGCAAGCCCCTGTTCCTGCCCGAATCCGGCGAAGCCCCCCGCCTTCAATTCAGCTACAATTCAACTGAAACAGCGTTCCAGGTTCTTAGTCGGCCCAAAGACTCGCAGGAATTTTGGGTTGTTCATTGTTCCGGCAGATTGCTGCAAGCGCCCGCGGCCGATCGTCCAACCGAAGGTCTGGCCGGGCTGCAGGAGCGGTGTCAGCACGAGACGTCCCGGACCGAAGTCTATCGGCGACTCGCCGATCTCGGACTTCAATACGGACCTCGGTTTCAGGGTATCAGCAGCACCTGGCGCGGGCAGGACGAGGCGCTCAGCTGGATTGAACTGCCGGTTGCGGGAGACGACGAGGCCTATCAAGTGCCGCCACAGCTCCTGGACAGCTGTTTTCATTCACTCATGACCGCGTCGGAGGACCTTTTTGGAGAGAGGCTCTTTCTTCCCATTCGTATCAAGCGACTCCGCTTGCATGGAAAATTCCCAACGAAGTTTTGGGTCCACGCGCGGATGACAAAAAAGCTGGGCGGAATCGTAGAGGCACGCTTTCGGATGATGGAACCCGGGGGAGAAGTCTTATTGGAGATCGACGGCTTCGAGGCCCAGGCCGTCGAAGGCTCGCGCCACGTTGGAGGATCCGATCTCGACAACGCCCTTCATGACTTTCAGTGGCAACTCCAGAGCCGTGCTGAGAATGAAGCCCGGACGCGATCGGATTTCCTTCCCGATCTGTCATCCCTGACCCGGGGCTTACGGAAAGCCGCCCGGCAAAGCAGCTCTGAGATCATCGGCGGCGTTCTGAAAAGGGACGTCGATCGCTTGTGTGCGTACTATATTATAAGGGCTCTTCGGCAGCTCGGCGTTGAACTGCGAGCGGGCGAGCGTATCGCCGCGGCGTCGCTCTACGCTCAAGTCGTCTCGCCACACCACATGGTGCTCGGACGCTTCCTCCAAATTCTGGAAGAAGACCAACTCCTTAAAAAGACGGATTCGGACTGGATCGTTAGAAAGACACCGGCGAAGACCGATGTGGAAAAGGTCTGGCGCTCAATCTTCAGCCGCGTCCCCGCCTTCCTTCCGGAACTATCCGTTCTGCGATTGTGCGGGCTGCGATTGGCGGAGGTGCTCCGAGGACAAACCGATCCGCTGGAGCTTCTGTTCGGCCAGAATTCGTTTATCGAACAGATTTACGGCGACAGTGTCAGCGTCCGCCCATACTTCCGCATCGTCCGGGAAACGATTGAGGCCGTGGTGGCAAATTTGCCCGAGGGACGCAAGCTCCGCTTTCTCGAGGTGGGCGCAGGTACCGGGGGCCTGACATCCGCCGTTCTAACGGAACTGGCGACATCGCTGCCGGAGCAGGTCGAATACGTCTTCACGGATTTATCGAGCCATTTCCTTACGAACGCGGAACAAAAATTCCACGACCGCCCTTTCATGCGTTTTCAAACGCTCGATTTGGACAAACCTGCGCCTGAACAGGGTTTGGCCGAGCATTCATTCGATGTCATCCTCGCGTCGCACGTTCTGCACGCCACTCCGGATTTACGACGATCGCTCGGCCATATCAGACAGCTTTTGGCGCCCGGCGGCTTCCTTGTCCTGGTCGAGTTTGATCGGGCGGAGCGCTGGATCGACCTCGTTTTTGGACTAACGAAGGGCTGGTGGGGCTTTGCCGATTCCAATCTCCGTTCAGGCTCGCCCCTGCTAAGCCGCGCCCAATGGCTGACGCTGTTAAATGAGGAAGGGTTTCGCGACGCAGCCGCTGTCCCTGACTCAGACAAGAAGCGCGAGGCTTACCAGGTGGTCCTGCTGGCACGCGGTCCTGCGCGGATTCGTCATCGAGCGCCGATTCCGAGAGCGACGACGGACACAATTCGAAGCTGGCTTTTGCTTGCCGGTGAGGACGAGACAGCGCAAAACGTTGCGACGCACATGGCCGCGCGTGGAGACAGGTGTTTCCTGGTCACGGCGGGTCCGGCCTATCGAGAAATCGCGGACGGCAATTTCCAGATTCGGCCGGCGAAGAAAGAAGACATGCAGCGCGTGGTCGAGGCCGCTCTCGCTCGGAACGCCGGGCTGACCGGTGTCATTTTTCTTTGGAGCGCCGACCGGGCCGGAAAGCCTGAGCCGTCCCTTTCAGAAATTCAACAAAGCCAGCGGAGGGGCTGCGACAGTGTGCTCACACTCGTCCAGGCACTGGCGGCGCTAGATCATCCGCCCCAACTCTGGCTGATCACGCGCGGAGCGCAGCCGGCCGGACGAGTCAAGCACATGTCCGTAAGGCAAAGCTCACTGTGGGGCATGGGGAGGGTCATCATGAACGAGCATCCGCGGCTTCGCTGCCGGATGATCGATCTCGACCTCGACCGCAGCCAAAGCGAAATCCAATCGTTAATTGAAGAACTGGATAACGAATCCGCCGACGAAGAGATTGCTCTGCGCGGCTCGGCGCGATACGCCTTGCGTGTGACGCGCAGTTCGGCGGCCGCGCGCGGAGTTTGTCAGCTGCCTCGGGGCACCCCGTTCCGCCTGGAGATCACCAAGCCCGGGGTATTGGACGACTTGATGCTGAGACCGATCCAGCGGCGTCGTCCCGGCCCGGGAGAAGTCGAAGTGGAGATCGAGGCCACCGCGTTGAACTTCCGAGATGTCATGAAAGCGCTCGGCATGTATCCGCGAGAATTGGACGATTACTTGATGCTCGGTTCGGAGTCCGCCGGGCGTATCGTGGCAATCGGCGAGGGCGTGGCCGACTTTCGCATCGGAGACCGAGTCCTCGCTCTGGTTACTCCCGCCCTGTGTTCGCATGTTTGCTGCCCCGCGGGCTTGTTTTCTCGTTACCCGCGCAACCTGAGCAGCATCGATGCCGTGACAATTCCAGTTGCATTCGTTACCGCCGCCTACGCGCTCCGGCATATCGCCAAAATGACGGCAGGCGAGCGTGTGCTGATTCATTCGGCCGCGGGTGGCGTCGGATTGGCCGCCGTGCAGATGGCTCTGAGCGATGGCTGTGAAGTTTTCGCCACGGCTGGCAACGCCGAAAAACGGGAATTACTGCGCGCTCTCGGCGCCCACCACGTCCTTGATTCCCACACCCTCAACTTCGCCGACGAAGTGATGGAGATTACCGGCGGAGAAGGCGTCGACATCGTGCTCAATTCACTGGCAGGTGAGGCCCTCACCCGCAGTCTTGAGCTGCTGCGGCACGGTGGCCGGTTTATCGAAATCGGCAAACGCGATATCTACGGAAACAGCAAAATCGGCCTGCGACCATTTCGGACCGATATCACTGTGCGGGCGCCGGATTTTCACAAGCTAGTCTTTCGGGACCCGCGGCTGGTGAAACGAATGTGGAAGAAGATCATGTCCGACATTGAACAAGGCAGGCTGCACCCGTTGCCGCGACGGCTGTTTCCGATGACGGAGGCAGTCTCCGCTTTTCGGTGCATGATGCGGGGCACGCACGTCGGGAAAATTGTCCTGACCGTGAGCGGGAAAGAAGCGGTCATGGAACCGCTGCCCGAGGCGAGAAAATTGCGCTTTGATGACGATGCCAGCTATTTGATCACGGGTGGGTTAAGCGGGTTTGGCCTGGCCACGGCCAAGTGGATGGCCGAACGAGGAGCGCACCATCTTGTTTTGGTCGGCCGAAGCGGGGCGTCGACCGAGGAAGCGCGCCGAGCCGTGGAGGAATTGCGACGGAAATCTGTCGACGTCACCATCGGCCGGGCTGATGTGTCGAACGAAGCACAACTCGCCGCCGTGCTTGACGATGTTCGTCGTCGCCTGCCACCACTTCGAGGTGTGATCCACGCTGCGATGGTCCTGGACGACAGCACTATTCTCCAACTCGATCCGGAGCGCTTCCGCGCGGTAACGGCGCCGAAGATCGACGGCGCATGGAATCTTCATCGCCAGACTTGTGGCGATCCGCTGGACTTTTTTGTTCTCTTTTCTTCGGTTTCCTCGGCGGTCGGCATTACCGGGCAGGCAAACTATGCCGCCGCCAACACATTTCTAGACAGCCTGGCTCATTACAGGCGCAGCCAGGATCTGCCCGGTCTCAGCGTGAACTGGGGAGGAATCCGGGGAGTCGGTTATGTCGAGCGGCACGCGGCGGTGAAAGAATCCCTCGCTCACATGGGACTCGCGGCGATGGACGTGGACGCGGCTTTGGTCGTGCTGGGTCGCCTGTTGCAAACACCCTGTGCGCAAATGGGGGTTTTTGAGGTTGACTGGAACGTGTGGGTCAAGGGCCTCTTCGGACGGTTCCCGTCGAGGTTCTCGTCGTTAATCTCCCGCACTGATGACGCCAACGAAGAGGTCGCGCAAGGCAAGGCGCTGCGGGAAGCTCTTCTTTCAGCGACGGACGCGGCGCGCCGCGAATTGATGGGATCCTTTCTCCGTCGGCAGGCCGCGCAGGTCATGCGGAGCTCCCCGGCCAGCCTCAACGTCTCAAAACCACTGCACGAGCTCGGCCTGGACTCACTGATGGCGGTCGAATTGACTAACCGGATCGAAGGCGAACTCGGTCTGGCTCTGCCCAGCGGAACACTCATGGGCAGTCAGAATTTGTCCGCCATGGCGGCGACCCTGATAGAGATCATCAAAAGCTCATCCCCCGAAATCGATCATCGCTCCGATGGAGCGAAGCCAACGGCACTTAACGGAACAAACGAGGTCCTTCCGGCCAATTCGTTAGGCCGCGAACTGGAAGATCACCGCGCCCGAACCCCGCCAAGGTCGCGGTGAATTGAGCCGATTTCATGCCGCTCCGTTACCAAACGCGGTTGAGAACGACTTCAACTTTGCTGCTGGCACTGATGCTAAGTGCAAGCGGTTGCGGAAGACACGATGCGTCACGCGATCGACCGCACAGGGCGGGAGATCGGCTTACCGTAACTGCTCTTGGGCGTGTTACTCCCGGACGGTCTGTGCTTGCAATCGCAGCGCAGCCCGGCAGCCGAATCGCAAAACTGGAAGTGGTCGAAGGCCAAAAGGTCAAAGCTGGCGACGTGCTGGCCTATCTCGACGCGCACTCGCTGAGATTGGCCGAACGGGATGCGGCCAAGACCGCGCTGGACCAGGCGTGGGAACGCGAGGAAACCGAAACGGCCTACGCGCACGCGCTTGTCGATCAAAGCTCACACGCCGTGCAAATGCTCGAGCTGGCCGCCGAGCATGAACGTCAGGAATTGAATCGCTTCGAGAAGCTGGCCTCGGAAAAAACCGTCGAGGAACAGCGCCTCGACACTCAAAGATTTGTCGCGAAAAGCCGCGAACTCGAGCTGGGCAAAGTGAAATCCGAATTGCAATCCGCGCAGGCGGCTTTGGCTCGTGTCCGCAGCACGGTGGGGCTTCCGTCCGCGCAGGCAAACCTGAATGTCGCGGAGGCCCAGCTCGAGCTCACCACCATTCGAGCGCCGATCGACGGTGAGATTCTGAAAATCCTCACCTATCCCGGGGAACGGATTGGAAACGACCCGATCCTGAAAATGGGCGACACCACTAATATGTATGTGGTCGCGGAAGTGGAAGAAAACGACGTCGCCGCTGTTCATGTGGGGCAGCGCGCTACGATCACAAGCGAGGCGGTGAATGAACCGCTGCAGGGCACGGTCGAGGAAATCGGACGTCTCATTTATAAGAACGACATCTTCAACCTGGACCCGCGGGCCAACCGAGACACGCGTATCGTCGAAGCGCGGATCAAATTGGACACGCCGCAGCCCGTCGCAGGCCTCACGTATTTGGAAGTTTCCGTTCGCATTGACACAAAGGCTCAACCAGCGGCAGCGAACCACGCCGGGCGATGAAGACGCCATTGAGCTGGCGTAATGCGTGGCACAACAAGGTGCGTTCGCTGGTGGTACTCTGCGGAATCATGTTTGCCATTTTGCTTATCTTCATGGAGCTCGGCTTCTACGGCGCAGCGCGAACGAACGCGATCGCCGTCTATGACATGCTGGACTTCGATGTCGCGGTGGTGTCGCCGGAATGCATGTATCTCGGACAACTGGGCGATTTCCCCAGGCATCGTTTTGAAGAAATTCGCTCAATCGACGGCGTGGAATCGCTCTCTCCTTTGTGGCTTCAGGTGGGGCGATGGCGCAACTCCGACACGCGCGAAGATTGGGATATGCTGGCCATTGCGGTCGAACCAAGTGAGCGGCCTTTTCGGGATAGCGCACTGAACGGTCGGCTTCCCGAGGTAGCCATGCACGATCGCGCATTAAGCGATGCCGTCTCGCGCTCGGAGTACGGCATCTTGACCGCGGGAGTCGGATCCGAACTGGTACACCATCGCATTCGAATCGTGGGCCAGTTCACGATGGGGGCAGGCTTTGTCGCGGGTTCCGCGATCATAACCAGTCGACAGACATTTCTTGACGTGTTTCAGGAGGCCTCTCACGAGCGGCCGAACATCGGACTGGTCAAGATCGCTCCCGGCGCGTCTCCCCGGAAGATCGCGTCGGAAATCACCGCGCAAATGTCGCCGGTCGCAACTGCTCTGACTCGATCCGATTTCTTGAAAAACGAACAGGCGTTTTGGCTCAGGGTGAAGCCGATTGGAATCATGTTCCAGACCGGCGTGCTCGTCGCCGTCGTGGCAGGAACGGTTGTTCTTTATCAGGTGCTCGTGGCCGAAGTGCAAACCCGGCTTCGAGAATATTCAACCCTGAAGGCTCTTGGATACCATGATCGCTTTGTTTACAGCGTGGTTGTTAGGCAGGGACTGATCTACTCCTGGCTGGCGTTTATTCCCGCCTTCTTCCTTTCTCTCCTTCTCTACCTTTTGGTGCGGATGAAGGCCCTTGTCCCGATTCGGATGGACATCGGCCGTGTCGGAGCCGTGATCCTTCTCACTTCGATCATGTGTCTTTGCGCGACCCTTCTGAGCCTGCGGAAATTGAAGACGTCTGATCCGGCGGATCTATTCTGATGACCGTCATCAACAAGATTCCGCCAGCAGCAAAGTGGCTCGAGTGGACCCTGCTGCCATGGAGAAACCTCTTTCACGATAAGCGACGAACGAGCATCTCGATTGCGGCGGTCGCGTTCGCCATTGCAATCATGTTCATGGAACTCGGCTTTTTGAACGGCCTGTACGACAGCCAGACCGGTGCCGCCGCGTTTTTGCGCGCCGATTTAATCATGGTTAGTCGCGCATGGCATGCCTTGACCAGTCGCGAGACGTTTCCGCGTTCGCGTCTCGAACAGCTGAGAGGCGTTCAGGCGGTCAAAGCGGTCTATCCGATCTACATCGAAGATAAATTTTCCCTTTTTCGGAATTCGATCACGGGCACCAGAAACAATATCCGTGTTATCGCGTTCGCGCCCGGCAATGACATTTTTCAGGACGACAAAATGAATGTGTTGTCCCGCGCTCTTCGGCAACCGCTGACCGTCCTTTTCGATTGGAGATCACGGCGTCTCTTCGGGCCCATAGGGGCCGAAACGAGGACAGAACTTGCCGACCGCGCTGTCACCGTCGTCGGAACCTTTGATCTCGGAGCGGACTATCGTTACGACGGCAATGTTTTGGTTAGCGCAGACACGCTCTTTCAGTTGTTTCCCAACCAGAACCGTGATGCTGTTTTTCTCGGTCTGATCCAATTACATCCCGGTTATTCAATGACCGAGACGATGCATCAGGTCAACAATAGGGTCGGTTCAGACGTTCAAGTAGTGACGAAGGATGAACTGATCGCGCGTGAAAAGGCAATCTGGCAAAAGACGACCGCCGCAGGCTACATCTTTGAGATGGGGGTAGCCGTGGGGTTCATCATCGGTGTGTTCATTATCTACCAGATCCTCTATATAGAGATCTCGGACCATCTTCCCCAATTGGCCACCCTGAAAGCGATTGGGAATGGAAATGGGTACTTGATGTGGTTGGTCTTGGCGCAGGCCGCGTTGCTGACACTTCTCGCTTTCATTCCGGCTGTCGCGATTACATCTGTTCTCTACGCGATATTAACAGCAACGACCGGGGTCGTTACCCGGTTAACGGTCTTCCGGGTTGGCGTCGTTTTAATCCTAACGAGCTCTATGTGCATCGCCGCCGGACTCCTCGCCGTCCGCAGGGTGATCATGCTTGATCCAGCGGAGCTCTTCTGATGAGCGCAGAAGCAGCCACCGGGTTGACCGTAAGTATGAAGAGGGTTTGTCACAGTTACGGCAGCAAGGAGAATCCTAAACAAGTACTGCACGACATCGATTTCGACCTCATGCCGGGTGAGGTGGCAATCCTGACTGGTCCATCCGGCTCCGGGAAGACCACCCTGCTCACCCTGATCGGGGCGCTGCGTTCAGTGCAAGAAGGAGAAGCGGTGGTGCTGGGACGCCGATTGCGAGAACTGACCGGGACACAGCTTGTCCGACTGCGTCGCGAAATCGGCTTCATTTTCCAAGCGCATAACCTCTTTGAATCACTGACGGCGCGAGAAAACGTCAATATGGCTATCGAACTCACGAATTGCGATGTGCGCGAGCGCGATCGACGCTGCGAAGCCATTCTGACAAGACTTGGCTTATCCGATCAGGTCGAGTACAAACCGAATGGTCTCTCCGGTGGTGAAAGACAGCGAGTCGCTATTGCTCGTGCCCTTGCTAACCGGCCAAAACTCGTACTTGCTGACGAGCCAACGGCGGCCTTGGATAAATTATCGGGCCGTGAAGTTGTTGATATTCTGAAAACTCTCGCGCTTGAGGAGCAGTCAAGCGTTCTGATCGTCACACATGACACTCGCATTCTCGATTTAGCAGATCGAATCATCAAACTCGTAGATGGCCGAATTGTCTCAGACACCTCGGTAAAAAGAGCACTACTGATCGCCACATCATTGCAGAGATGCTCAATCTTTGCGCAGCAACCGATTGCCATGCTCACGGAGTTTGCCGCATTTATGAGGCGTGAGAGTTTTGATCCAGGCGAAGATATCATTCGCGAGGGCGAAGCCGGGGACAAATTCTACGTCATTGAATCTGGCTCGGTGGAGGTATTGCGTGAAAAGACGTCGGGGGACTCTGAGGTTGCTCGTACTACCCTCGGTCCCGGCGATTTTTTCGGCGAAGTTGCGCTTTTAACGGGCGCGCCTCGCAACGCAACAGTGATAGCTCGTGATCGCGTAGAAGCTTTTACCTTGGCAAAAGAACATTTCCATGAGGCTTTGCAGCGAAGCAAGACTTTAGAAGAGCGTTTACGCACTGCTCTTTACTACCGTAGTTGATGGGAGTGTCTCCCAAAGGGTCCGTAACCCGTCTGCCCAGAGGTCCGAGATCAGAAGTTAGTGTCAAAAGGGTTCGGACCCCTCCGCTTCAAGGGCTCGACCCAGGCGGAATCGAGCCTCGAGATTTTCCGTTTCGCTTATGGAACACGTGGAAATGATCATTGAACTCAGAACGTATGAGACGCTCTACCTCGTCTCCAGTTGGGGGAAAGCTGCGGAACGCGAGCCTTTGTCCACCAGTATTGTACACCTGAAATCTAAAGGCTGGCGGAACAATGTTGCGACTCTCGAATCCCGTTGATTGCGACCCGCTTCAGCCGTTAAAATAAAAATGTGCCGAAGTATTGGCTAATCAGCGATCGTAACAACGGCGGCACTGGGCAGGGCCTCAACAGAGTCTGTAGGGTCTAGCGGTTCGCTCAAACGCAAATCAACTGATTGGATTTGAGAGCGTTCCCGCTGATCGCCGCGCCCGTGCGGGTTCAAACGGGGGTGACAGCGAGCATAAATGGCGGTTCGTCCATCGTGAGCGACGACCCAAGCGATGCTTCGGCTCGATGTGCGCACTCTGGCATCCTCAATTCCCTACAGCTTTGAGCGAGTCCACTATAGCTTGGTTGTGGGCGTGCCTCGTGCCCGCCCTCTGCGAGATTATGAAGACACACAGCGAATTCTTTGAGGTTGCAACACGGGGCAAAGGAACTTACGAGATCACCGACAGGATCGCTGATGCGGTCGCGAACAGCGCGGTGGCCACAGGAACAGCGACTGTTTTCATTCAGCACACCAGTGCCAGCCTAATCGTCTTCGAAAATGCAGACCGATCAGCAAGGGTCGATTTGCACGCTTTCTTCGAGCGGCTGGTCCCTGAAGACAGTGAATACTTCAGCCATACTTCGGAAGGGCCGGACGATTCGACCTCACACATCAAAATGGCCTTGACCCGCTCCAGCGAGGTTATCCCCATTGTCGAAGGGCGGCTGCAACTCGGGACCTGGCAGGGTATTTACCTGTTTGAGCATCGCCGGTCCCCCCATCGCCGGCGCATTGTGGTGTCGATCATAGGAGAATGATTGCCTGGCTCGAGATGCGTTTCTGTTGATGATAGTCGTTTCGCAGCATCCGAATGTGCGAGGGCATGTCGTCAGGGCCCTCATCGTCGTGTTCGTAGTCCGCGTCTTCGGGAACGAGCTTCTCGAAAAACCGTTCGACATCGCGCCGTGCCTCGGGGGCCGCGTTCTCCATCGCGGTCAGGCTGCAACTCGTGTGCTGCACGAAAATCGTCACGATCCCATTCCGCACATCCGATTTGTCGATCTTGTCCTGAACAGCATTGGTAATTTCGTAAGTCCCCTTGCCATTTGTGGCGACCTCGAATTTTTCGTGCTGCACCAGCATAGCCAAAAATTAGCATTTGGGCACGGGTGAGTCGCGCGTTGATCTTTGCCCAAAGCAATGACCTAGTAATGTTCAGTGCAAGGCGACCTCGAGCGTGTGCTCTTTGATGAGCCAACGATTCTGCGGCGGCTCGACGAAATCGCCGCCCAAATCTCGACTGATTACCGCGGCCGCGAACTGACGGTGATCGCGGTATTGAATGGCAGCTTGATGTTCATGGCCGATTTGCTTCGGAGAATACCGCTCGCGCTAAAGCTCGATTGCTTGAGCGTGGCGAGTTACCATGGCCAAGCGCAAACCAGCGGCGAAGTGATTTTCAAACAAGTCGCGCCGCCGGACGTTAAAGATCGACACGTTCTCATTCTGGACGACATTCTCGACAGCGGACACACGCTCGCCGCTATTCGGGAGAAACTCGAAACGGCGCGACCGCGCAGCATTCGCATCTGCGTGCTCTTGAGCAAGAAGAAGCGGCGCGCGCGCGAGGTCGACGCTGATTATCTCGGCTTTGAGATCGAAGACGAATTCGTGGTCGGCTACGGTCTCGACTACGACGAGCGGTATCGTAATTTGCCCTGCATTGGAGTTCTGCGGAAAGAATTAATTACCTCGTCGAAATAATGAAGTTTCATGTCCGATTTTATTCTCAACTGCGCGATTTGGCCGGCACTCAGGAAACCGATGTCGATCTTAAAGACGGCGCGGCGGTTTTGGATTTATTGGAAAATATCTATGTCAAGTTTCCCGCGCTGCGATCACACGATAGAAATATTCTGATTGGCGCCGGCGTCGATTTTGTCGATCGCAAATACAAACTGAAACCGGGGGATGAGATTTCGATCATGCCGCCGGTGCAGGGCGGCTAGTCCCGAAAGTTTTTGAAATTTGTCGCGACGCCAAAGTCGCGGCTGCGGACAAAATGAATCACGGTCTGGAGCTCGTCCTTCTTTTTGCCGGTCACGCGGATTTGTCGATCTTGCAACTGGCTTTGCACCTTGAAATTGTGGGATTTGATCGCCTGAATGATTTCCTTGGCTTTTTCGCCTTCGAGGCCCTGTTGAATTTTCAGTTCCTGCCGGGCATGACCAACTGAAGAAAGCGCCGGTTCGTCCTGTTTCACGTTGCGGAGATCGACACCCCGCTTGGAAAGTTTGCCAATCACAATCTCGCGGAGTGCCCTCAAATGGGCGGCGTCATCGGCCAAGAGCACAATCTTGTCCTTTTCTTGAACAATCTCAGTCTTGGCATCTTTGAGATCGAAACGGGTGACGAGTTCTTTCCGCGCCTGATTGAGCGCGTTATCGATTTCCTGTTCATCGACTTCAGAAAGAATATCGAACGAAGGCATCGTAGACGATTTGGTTATGGATCATGTCCGGTAATCTTGACGTTGCCATCTTGTGCTTCGAACTCAAAGGTCGTTTTGCCGCCGCCGGCGACTAACATGTCGACCGTGTTGATCGGCTCGGCATGTCGCTGCTCCTTCTCCGCAAAATCATTGGCGATTTTTCCAGTAGCCGTGTGCGCGACGAGATGAAATGCGGCGTCGCTTGGAATGTAAGCGAAAGCGTTGCCATTTTGGATGGCGGCGTGGATTGAGAACTCACGTTCCTCCCACCAATCGTAAACGATCACGAGATTG
>WNFB01010671.1_pt1 | contig 16682 bp, 18 predicted proteins | sample 5400501 | NCBI WGS metagenome assembly WNFB01 (sample SAMN13153341, study PRJNA577476) | soil metagenome | isolation source: 200 cm saprolite under Douglas fir tree site 2 hole 1 | place: USA:California | collected 2015-04-18
CGGCCAGCAGGACGCGTATGTGCGGCCGGTGGCGTGGCGCGGCTCGGAGATGATGGCGGTCTCGGCCCAGCAGACGACCATTCACGTCGCGATCGGCACTTGGGAATGGCCGAGCTATTTCGATCCGGCGCAGCGGCTCAAGGGCATCCGCCTCGACCTCGCCGATTACCGGCGCCCCGACCCGGCGACCATCCCGGCCAAAGCGAAGGCGGCGGGCCTCTACATGATCTGCACCATCTCCAAGCACAAGGCGGAGCGCCAGGGCTATGCGGACGCCATGATGCTGGATTGGCGCGGCCAAGTCGCCGAATGCACCGGGGCCAACATCTTCTTCATCAAGGACGGCCGGATCCACACGCCGACGCCGGACTGCTTCCTCGACGGCATCACCCGCAAGACTGTGATCGATCTGGCCCAGCGGCGCGGCATCGACGTCGTCGAGCGGCGCATCATGCCGGACGAACTCGACGGCTTCTCCGAATGCTTCATCACCGGCACGGCCGCCGAGGTGACGGCGGTTTCGGAGATCGCGCACTGGCGCTTCGCCCCCGGCACCATCATCGAGCGGCTGATGGAGGACTACACCGCCGAGGTGCAGCCGAAGGGCACGGGCAAGGCGGCGGCTTAGATCAATCCCTGACGACCACCAGCCGGTCGGTCCCGCTTTCGCCGCCCCAGGCTTCGCCGGGCCGGCCGGCCATCTGCCGGACGTTCGCGCCCTTGCGGTCGCTCGGGAAGCTCTCGAACGTTTCGGTCTTCGGATCGAAGCGGACGATGGCGTTGGCGAGCCAGTCGGTCAGCCAGACCCGGTCCTTGTCGTCGACGTAGACCGAGTAGCAGCCCGCCTTGCTCTTGGGCAGCTGCCACGTCTTCCAGGCCTTGGCCGCGGGGTCGTAGCGGCCGACCTCGCCGGAATGCCAGAGGCTCACCCACAGCAATCCCTTCGAGTCCGACCAGATGCGGCGCGGGCCGACGCCCGGCCGTGGCGGCTCGACCACGCTCGCGGCTCCGGTAACCGCATCGACCCGAGCGACGTAGTCGCCGGCGAGCGAGACGAACCACACATCGCCCGACGGCGTGGCCGCGATGCCATAGGGCCCGGGACCTTTCGGGGCGTGCCACGCGTCAACCTTCCCGGAGGCGGGATCGACGCGCCCATAGGCGCCGCTCTGGCCGGTGAACCAGAGCGTGCCCGTGCGGTCGAACACCGGCGTGTTGAGGTTGGCGTTGGCAAAATCCTTCGGCAGCGGGAAGGCCTTGAGGGCCTTGTTGGCGAGATCGACGCGCACGATGGCGTTCTGGCCGCCGTCGGTGAGCCATGCGGCGCCGTCGGGGCCGACGACGACCCCGTGCGGAGCCGAGCCCGATCCCAACGGGACATGCTCGGCTTTGCCGGTGCCGGGATCGAACCGGCCGAGCACGCCCTTGTGCTGTCCGCTGTAGAGGACCGTCCCATCGGGGGCGGGAGCGACATCGTGCGGAAAGGCGCCGGACGGCAGTTGATAACGCGTGGCTTCGGCCGCCGCGGCGACGCCGATCGTTGCGGCGAAGATCGCGGCGGTGGCGGCGAGCACACACATCATGGGTTGGCCTCCGGGACGCGACGCGAACAGCGCGCGAGCCGCTCCGCTCACTGCGCCGCCCAACGCCCGGCGGCGGCATCGTCCGTCTGCTTGGCCTCGACCCAGCGGGCGCCGCCCGCGCGCTCCTCGCTCTTCCAGAACGGCGCGCGGGTCTTGAGATAGTCCATCAGGAATTCGGCGGCCGCGAACGCATCCTGTCGGTGCGAGGAGGCGGTGACCACCAGCACGATGTTCTCGCCCGGCTCGATCCGGCCGTAGCGGTGGATCACGGTGACCCCGAGGAGCCGCCAGCGCGAGTGCGCCGCCTCGACGTGACGGGCGATCTCGGCTTCCGCCATGTCGGGATAATGCTCGAGGGTGAGCGCGGCGATCGGCTCGCCCGCCTCGGTGCCGCGGCAAATTCCGGTGAAGGTGACGACGGCGCCCACGTCGGTGCGGCCGCGCGTGAGCGCCGCCGCTTCCGCGTTCGCATCGAAATCCTCGCGCTGCAGGCGGACGGTCATGGGCGCTCGCCTTACGGCTCAGCCGCCGGTCATCGGCGGGAAGAACGCGATCTCGCGCGCGCCGGCGATGGGCGCGTCGGGCCGCACGTGGGTGCGGTCGATGGCGGCGCGCACCACGCGCGGATTGTCGAACGCATGGGCATATTCCTCGCCGCGCGCGGCCAGCCAGGTCATCAGCTCGCCCACGGTCGCAACGGCGGCCGGCGCCTCGATCTCCTCCTCCGGTTTGCCGATGCGCTCGCGCACCCAGGCGAAATACAGGATTTTCACGTTCACTCCTTGATCAGGTGCCGCACCCCGGCGCGGAAATAGTCCCACCCGGTATACAAGGTGACCAGCGCGGACAGCCACAGCAGGGTCAGGCCGATCGGGGTGACGACCGGTATGATCAGGTCGCCGGCCTCGCCCAGCAGCAGGAACCCGATGGCGACGAGCTGCGCGGTCGTTTTCCACTTGGCGAGCCGCGTCACCGGTACGCTCACGCGCAGCTCCGCCAGGTATTCGCGCAGGCCGGAGACGAGTATCTCGCGGCACAGGATCACGATCGCGGCCCACAGCGACCAGCCGCGGATCGTGTCGTTGGCGGCGAGCATCAGCAGGCACGAGGCCACCAGGAGCTTGTCGGCGATCGGGTCGAGCATGCGGCCGAAGCTCGAGTGCTGGGCCCAGGCGCGGGCGAAATAGCCGTCGAAGAAATCGGTGACGCCGGCGGCGATGAAGATCGCCAGGGCGATCCAGCGCAGCCACAGCCCGCCCTGCAGGATGTCCGACCAGTACATGCAGGCGACCACCGCCGGCACCGCGGCGATGCGCGCATAGGTCAGCATGTTGGGCACCGAGAAGGTGCGCGCGGTCGGATTCGAGACGGTGGTCATAATGGCAAGGAACACCCCGCGTGGCAGTGCGTCAACCCGGCACCGGACATTGTCCGCTCACGGTCGTGCGATCATCGGCGGATACGCGAATGTCTTGAACACGGTGCGTCAACCCGGCGCAGCGTGGAAGAAATCGTAGACCTTGCGCGCGGTCTCGGCGCTGATGCCGGGCACGTGCTCCAGGTCGGCGATCGAAGCGCGCTCGATCGCGCGCAGCGTGCCGAAGTGGCGCAGCAGGGCCCGCTTGCGCGTCGGCCCGATGCCGGCGATCTCCTGCAGCCCGGCCTCGCGCAGGTCGCGCCTGCGCTTCTGCCGGTGCGAGCCGACCGCGAAGCGGTGCGCCTCGTCGCGCAGCCGCTCGACGAAGTAGAGCACCGGATCGCGCGGCTTGAGCTTGAGCGGCTCGCGCCCGGGCATGAAGAACGTTTCGCGCCCGGCGTCGCGTTCCGGTCCCTTGGCGATCGCAATGAGCGGCACCTCCCCGACCGCGAGCGCCGCGAACGTCTCGCGCGCGGCGCCGAGCTGGCCGAGCCCGCCGTCGATCAGCACCAGGTCGGGCCAGGGCGAACCGTCCGGCCGGTCGCCTTGCGGTTCAGGATCGGATGACGGGGCCCCGGCGCCGAAGCCCGCGGCCGGGCTTTCTTCCGCAAGCCCCGCGGGAGCGCGGGGCGACTCGGCCATCAGCCGCTTGAACCGGCGGGTGAGCACCTCGCGCATCATGCCGTAATCGTCGCCGGGCTGCAGGTCCGCCGAGCGGATGTTGAACTTGCGATACTGGTTCTTTTGGAAGCCCTCGGCACCGGCGACGATCATGGCGCCGACGGCGTTGCTGCCCTGGATGTGGCTGTTGTCGTAGACCTCGATGCGGCGGGGCGGACGCGCAAGCCCGAACGTCTCGGCCAGGGCGGCGAGCAGCCGCTGCTGCGACGAGGTCTCGGCAAGCTTGCGGCCGAGCGCCTCGCGCGCATTGGCGAGGGCGTGCTCGACGAGGTCCTTCTTCTCTCCGCGCTGCGGCACCAAGACCTCGACCCGGTGGCCGCTTTTGACGCCCAGCGCCTCGGCGATCAGGGCGCGGTCGGTCACGTCATGGGAAACCAGGATGGCGCGCGGGCACGGCTTGTCGTCGTAGAACTGGGCGATGAACGCGCCGAGCACGTCCTCCGGACCGAACGAGCGGTCGGCGCGCGGGAAATAGGCGCGGTTGCCCCAGTTCTGCCCGGTGCGGAAGAAGAAGACCTCGACGCAGCTGAACCCGCCCTGCTGATAGAGGGCGAACACGTCCGCCTCCTCGACGCTGCGCGGGTTGATGCCCTGGTGCGCCTGGATCGCCGAGAGTGCGGCGAGGCGGTCGCGGTAGATGGCGGCGCGCTCGAAGTCGAGGGCGGCGGACGCCTTCTCCATCTCGGCGGCAAGCTCCTCCTTAACCGCGCGGCTGCGGCCCGACAGGAACGCCTTGGCCTCGCGCACCAGCTCGGCGTAGTCGACGTGCGAGATCTCGCCGGTGCAGGGCGCCGAGCAGCGCTTGATCTGGTGCAGCAGGCACGGACGCGTGCGGCTTTCGTAGACCGGGTTCGAGCAGGAGCGGATCAGGAACGCGCGCTCGAGCGCCGTGATGGTGCGGTTGACCGCCCACACCGAGGCGAACGGCCCGAAATAGTCGCCCGGCCGGTTGCGCGCGCCGCGATGCTTGAGGATCTGCGGCGCCGCATGGTCGCCGCTGATCAGGATGTAGGGGAACGACTTGTCGTCGCGCAGCAGCACGTTGAAGCGCGGGCGCAGCCGCTTGATCAGGTTGGCCTCGAGCAGCAGCGCCTCGGTCTCGGTCGCGGTCGACACGAACTCGATGCTGGCGGTCGCGCCGATCATGCGCTCGATGCGCGCCGGATGCCCGACCGGCCGCCGGTAGGCGATGATGCGCTTCCGGATGTTCTTCGCCTTGCCGACGTAGAGCACCTCGCCGCGCGCGTCGATCATGCGGTAGACGCCGGGAGAAGCCGGCGCGTGCCGGGCATGGCGGGCAATGACGTCCTGGCCGGCGCCGAGCGGCAGGCCGGCGGCCGCCTCGTCCTCGATCGCCGGCAGGCTTGCCTCCTCGTCCTCCTCCTCGAGGTCGATCTCCGGGTCGATGTTCTTCTTTTCGTCGATCATGCGCGAAAGGTATGGCGTCGGCGGGCCGGGAGCCAGCGGGCCGTCCTGGTAAAGCGGCGCCTCGGCGCCCGAGTGATGCGCCGCGACGGGAAGGTCGTGGATTTACCGCTCCTTAAACATCAAGGGCTTGGCCGCACGCGGATTTACTCCTGCTTAACCTGAAGAAATCGATACAGGCGAGGCGAAAACTCGCGCATTCGACCTTTTGGCGCCGCTCCGAACGAGCGGGGTGCCCGGTCCCGATCACATGGGGGATAGGATGATCAGAGCCTTTCTGCGCACGGCAACCCTCGTGGTTGCGCTCGCGACTGTGCCGGCGATGGCGGCCGACGTTGGCCGCGATCCTTACGTGGCGGCGCCTTATGGCGGCTTTACCTGGACCGGATTCTATGTGGGCGCCAATCTTGGCTACCTGTGGGGCACGGTCACCAATGCGGGCTTCAATCACTCCGGCGTCGCCGGGGGCGGCCAGGCCGGCTACAACTGGCAGGTGCGAAGTTTCGTGTTCGGCGCCGAGACCGACCTGCAGCTGACCGGCGCCCAGGACACGGTCGGCGGGTTCAAGTTCTCCAATCCGTGGTTCGGCACCCTGCGCGCCCGCGCCGGCTACGCCATGAACAATATTCTGCTCTATGCGACCGCCGGTATCGCCTACGGGGGCGGCCAGATCGACTTCGGCGCCGTCTCGGAAAGCCACAGCGATTTCGGCTGGACCGTGGGCGGCGGCATGGAGGTCGCCTTGACGCCGCACTGGTCGGCCAAGGCCGAGTATCTCTACGTCGATCTCACCGGGCAGAATTACGCGCTGACCGGCCTGACCCACGCGATTCATTCGAATGTGCTGCGGCTCGGCGGCAACTACCGGGCGGGGCGGAGGATCAGAGCCGGACGGGAAAATCAACCGATCAACAGACGGGGATGCGCCGTTGCGGCGCTCGAATTGCCTCGATCTTCGTAATGACGGCGCGACGCGGCTTCAGCCGGTGATTACGAGGTTCACGGCCTTCGGGCCCTTGCCCTTCTTGTCGGGCTCGACGTCGAAGCTGATGCGCTGGCCCTCGTTGAGCGACTTCAGCCCGGCGCGCTCGACCGCCGTGATGTGCACGAACACGTCGCGCCCGCCGTCGTCCGGCTTGATGAAGCCGTAGCCGCGTTCGCCGTTGAAAAACTTGACCGTACCGGTCATCGCCATAGGGAAGCTCCTTCCCCAATGTTTGCCCGCCGCCGGCCCCCACGGCGCGGCGGCTCGGCCGGACATTCGCAAACGGGGAAAGGCATCGGCCCCTGCGGGCCTCAGTCACCTCCGCCGGCCCCCATCGGAGGCGGAACGTCAGAGCCAGCCCGCTAAGAAGTAAACTAATGCCGTCGCGCTGGAAAGAGGCGAAGGCGGGCGGGTCTCATTTTTCCTCGCCGAGCCGGTCGAACCGATAGGAGCCGCGGCCGTCGCGCGCGAGCACCGGGGCGAGCGCCGCCAGCAGAACGGCAAGCTCCTGCTCCAGCCGCCACGGCGGGTTGACGATCACGAGGCCGGTTCCGTTCAGCCGCTCGCCCGCGCGCGCCGGCGCGACCATCAGCTCGGCGCGCAGAATCCCGGCGATGCGGGTGCGGGCGAGCTTGCGCGCGAAGGCGTCGGTCTCCCGCCGGTCCTTGATCGGGTACCAGGCGAGGTAGATCCCGGTCGCCCATTTGCGATGGGCGGCGGCGAGCCGGTCGACCAGGCGATCGAGCTCGCCCGGCTGCTCGTAGGGCGGGTCGATCAGCACCACGCCGCGGCGCTCCCTGGGCGGCACATAGGCCGTGAGCGCGGTCCAGCCGTCGATCGCGATTGCCCTGATGCGCCGGTCTCCGCGCATCTCGCGGGTGAGCGCCGCCGCGGCGCCGGGCTCGAGCTCGCAGGCGATGAGCCGGTCCTGCGGGCGCAGCCACGACCGCACCAGCACGGGCGAGCCGGGATAGCGGGCGAGCCGCCCGGGCGGGTTGCAGGCCGCGACCGCCGCGAGGTAGGGGGCGAGCAGGTCACGCGCGGCCGGATCGAGCGGGGCGGCATGCACGCGGCCGATGCCGTCGCGCCACTCCCCGGTCCGACCTGCCTCGGGTCCGGAAAGGTCGGTCAGGCCGGCTCCGGCATGAGTGTCGATGACACGGAATGCCGCCGGCTTCCGGCGCAGATGGGCGAGAACGCGAGCGAGCGTCGCGTGCTTGACGACCTCGGCGAAATTGCCGGCGTGGAAGGCGTGGCGATAGTTCATCGCGGTTCGTGCAACACGGCGTCGGCCGGCTGCGCGCCGGGCGAAGCCGGATCATTAAAATTGTCGTCGAATGATTAGGACCGAATTGAAGGCTGCGCGCTAGCTTGGCGCCGATACCAGGGGCCGCCGGCGGCGATTCCCTTGTCGAGGATCAGACCGCATGTGGCGCACCGTGCTGACCGCGATCCTGGCCTATGGCTACGGTCATCCCTCCTTCGACGGGTACCGGCCCGCCGGGTTCGACCGTCCGCTGCAGACATTCTATGGCGAGGTCAACGGCGCGGCGCGTGCCGGCCGGCAAAAGCTGGCGTCGCTCGACGGGGATCGCGTCACGCGCTACTTCAGAGGCTACGCCGACCGGGTCGAAGAGCAGATCAGAGCAGCCGATCTGCAACCGACACCGCGCCCGGGCGATGACGCCCAGACGCGGTGAATACGCCGGTTACTCACACACACAATTTTGATACCGGTCGCGCCGATGCCGGCGCGTCAGGATCGCGAGCCGCGCACCGGCGGCATCACCAGCTTGTCGCGACGGCACGTCCTGCGCTCGACCTCCGCGCAGTCGCGGAAGGCGAGCTCGCGGGTCATGCAGATGCGGACCTCGCGCAGCCGCTTGTTGTCGCAGCCGACCGCGATGGCGCCGCGGCCGAGCCCGGGATTGGCCTTGGTGAACGCCTCCTGGACTTCATCGGGCGTCACCGTGATCTCCGACTTCACTTCGAGGAACTCGGTGGGGATCTTCACGACGGCGCGGGCCTTGCGCACGGTCTCGAAATAGCCGCGCGCCGGAAGGCCCGAGCAGGTGCCGTGCCGGTCCCATTCGTGGAAGATCAGCCGCGGTGCCGGCATCAGATCGAGCATGGACGAGATGATGCCGCGGTCGAGCCGCGGTGCCGGAACCTGGCAATATTCCGGGAACCCCTTCTCGTATTGCGGCCACAGGCCGTGCACGACGAACGAATAGGGCCGCTCGCCGCATTCGGGTTGCTTCGTCGCCCGCTCGCCGGCGGCATCGCAGAACGACGGCGACCACGAGAGCGAGAGGACGTAGAAGTCGAACTTGCCGGCCTCGTTCTGGCGCGTTTCCTGCGCCATCACGGCTGCGGCCGAGACCAGGAGCATGAGCGCGGCGGCGACCGCCGGGCCGATCAGACGGGAACTGCTTGCAGACCGGAACATGGGTACCCCCTGTACGAGAACCTCAAGGAATTACCCATTACCGCATCGCGCCCTACGGCCGGGCCATCCGGCAGCCGGGATTGTACGCCCAGTTCCGGTCGGTGCCGACGACGCACCATTCGACGCCCCAGGTGGCGCCGATCATGCCCAAATCCTCGCCGATCGAGTAGTGCACCGGCCGGCGCACGCCGTCCGAGGTGAGCGCGATGGCGCTGCAATAACGGCGCGGGATCGTCTGCGCCGCCCACGGCCGGAACGCGGTTTCGCGCACTCTCTCGAAGCCGACGATACGCAGCTCGGAATTCCAGAACCGGCCTTCCTTGGTGGCGAAGCGCGATTGAATGCGATTGAGCGCGAAAGGCACATCGCAGGGCGGCAACACGCCGTCGTAGCGCGGGCCGGAGAGCCAGAAGTTCATCTCGAATGGACTGGCGGCTTGGGTGGGCCGGGCGGCGAGGAAGACGAACAGGCCGCACAGCAGCGCGGCGACGACGCGAGTTCCCATGTCCCACCTCCTGCGCGATGCGACCGTGCCGCGCGGTCCGGCGAGCGTCAAGAGGGAGCGCAGGCGCGGGCTCAGCGGCCGTCGTGGAAGATGATGCCGAGCGTCATGCGGTGGCCGGAGCGCACCTGGCTCACCCCGTGGCGCATGCCGGCGCGGTAATAGCCGCGGGTCCCCTTGGCCGGATGGTGGTTGACCGCGAACAGGCATGCATCGCCCCGGCGCAGCGGCACGACGTCGACGCGCGACTGCATGCGCGGCTTGATCTCGGTGAGCACGAACTCGCCGCCGGTGAAGTCGCGTCCCGGCGCGTTCAGCAGCACCACCAGCTGGATCGGAAAGTAGATGTCGCCGTAGAGATCCTGATGCAGGCGGTTGTAGTCGCCCGGCCCGTATTTGAGCAGCAGCGGCGTCGGGCGCGTCTGGCCGCGCGCGTGGCACTGGGCCGTGAAGGCGGTGAGCGTGGTGGGGTATTCGCCGTCCTCGCCCAGATTGCGTTTCCAGCGATTGGCGAGCCGGGCGAGCGGCGGATAGGCGTCCTCGCGCAGCCGCGCCACGATGTTCGGCAGCGGATAGGCGAAATACTGATACTCGCCCTGGCCGAAGCCGTGGCGCTGCATGACGATGCGGCTGCGGAAAGCCGCGGGCTGGTCGTAGAGACGGATGACCTCCGCGCACCGATCCGCGTCGAGCACGCCGGGGATCACCGCATGGCCGGCGCTGTCGAGATCGCCGAGCGCGCGCTCCCAGTCGATATCGCCGAGGCGGGATCGATGTTTCAGGCGGGCGACCGCTGTCATCATGGCCTCCGTGCAAAGAGCGAATCTAGCGATCCGCCATTCACGGCGCAGCCCGATTTCTGTGAAACCGGAGGGTGACGCAGCCGCGGCGTCGCCGCGGGCGCGGCACTGAATGTGTCGGATGGGAGGGGACGACTGCCGGCCGATGCAGGCAGCCCAATGCGGCTCAGGTCGAGGCGGAGACCGATTATTTACGCGCGGTCGTGGGCAGCGAAATCACTGCTCAGCGCAGGGCGAGGGCCACCGGCATGTCGTTGCGGTGAAATGCGCAGATGCGGGCGGCCGCCGCCGACTGGGTGCGCTCGAAGCGCTCGAAGCTCGCCCGTATGCCCGGATCCTGGATATGGATCGCCAAGCCGCAGGTTCCCGTATCGGCCGTGGAGCCGGCCGGTGCGGGCGCTGCCGCCGCCAGGGCGAATAGGATCACCGCAAAGGCGAGGAATCGGGGCATTTGCATGATGACGTCCTCCGGCAGCCGCGTCTGGTTATGGTTAATGGTTAGTCGCGGTGAGGCTGCCGCCGGTTCAACGGGGGACGTCGATTTTCCAAGGACCGGCCATTGGCCGCCGGAAGGGGCCATCCAGCCGGCAAGGTCGTGGCGTGGGTTGTCCATGGCGGGTATCGCAGGATCGGGAAAAGCGGTGGTATTTCGGCAGCTTGCGGCCCTCGGCGGATCACGCGACCCGCTGGAAAGGGGGGTGCCTATGCGCTGCCGCTACCTCGACGCGGATGACAGCCACTGCGGCCCTCAGCCCAGGACTGTCGCAGGTCGGTCGTTGGCCCGCCGCGCCGGCCGGACAGCCGGCCGCTTGAAGAATTTTCATTGTAGCCCCCCTATTTGCGGGGCCGACCTTAAGGCCGCGGCAGTTAAGGGCGGTTGTTCGGATGCCCCCTTCGCGGCGGGTTTTGCCCTCGTTGGTTAGGGCTCCTTGGTCACTTTATGTCGAATTTTCGCTGTCGCACCCTCCACGCGAGGTCACCACGCGAGGCGAGGCGGCGGACCGGACCCGGGAGGGCTCGAAACCAAAACGCGGCTGGGTCGTTGCCTGACTGGGAGGACTATCCGATGAAATCCGGGCTTGCGGCGCGATCGTGCTCATGCTGCTGGGCGGCATCGTCCTTGCCGGTGCGCAAACCGGCGGCACGGGCGGGCCCGATATGGCGTGGCGGCTCACCCCGCAGCAGCGCTCGGCGATCTACCAGACCGTGATCAAGGACAAGCTGCGCACCCCGCCGCCGCCGAACATGACCGCCACGGTCGGGACGCAGATACCGCCGGTGACCGAACTCTATGCCTTGCCGGATTCGATCGTGGCGGATTCGCCCTCGGCGAAGTTCTACAAATACACGGTCGCGGAGAGCCAAGTCGTCATCGTCGATCCGACCAACATGAAGGTGATCGACGTCATCCGCCCCTGACGCCCGCAGGATCCCGGCAAATCAGTGCGCGGCGGTGTCCTTGTCCGGCGCGGCCGTGCCATTGACCAGCTTGTCGACCGAGAGCGGCAGGCCGTCGAGATAGGGGCCCATGAAGAAGGCTTCGCCGGAGCCCGCGCCGAAGAGACGATCGTGCGCGTCGATCATGGAGCGCATGGCGTCGGCGCACACGGACATCGATTCGACGATCAGCTCGTTCATATCGGCGCTGGCTAGCGATGGACGGTAGCGCGGATCGGCGGAAACCGCGTGCACGACGCAATCGGTGGCGGAGCGAATGAGCGGCCGCAAGGTCGTGAGCTTCTGTTGCGGCGACAGGCGGGCAGCGGCTTTCGCCTCGGCATTGGGCGAAAGGTCGGTCGATTCGAACGCGACGTTGACGACAAGCGAAAGCCCCAGCACGGCGGCTGCAATCATTCCCCTCTCCCGATCCCCCGGCGATTCGACCTTTGTCTGTTGTTGTATCCGCCAGACGGAACGCTTGCACCCCTAAATATAAACAATCGGTTGATCGTGGCGATGGTGTGGACTTACGGTCACAGCGGTATCGCGTTCTTGCGGGCCGTCCATGTTCCAGTCGGCGTCGTCAAATGGCCGCGCAGGGCGTCGAGAAAGCTGGCGCCGTAGCGCCCCAGCTTGGCGGTACCGACGCCATGGATGCGCGCGAGATCGGGCAACGTCGCCGGTTTCGCCCGCGCCATCTCGATCAGCGTGCGGTCGGGGAATATCACGTAGGCCGGCACGTTTTCCGCCCGGGCGAAGCGCAGCCGAAGGGCCTTGAGCGCCTCGAACAGGCGCGCATCCCCGTCCGCGAGCGCAGTCTGCGGCGGCTGCCCGAATACCGCGGCGGCTTTTTTGCGCGCGTCGCGCTTGCTGGCCGGGCGCAAGTCACCGGCGCGCAACTCGATCCGTTCCGTGCCCTTGAGCACGCGCCGGCCGATGTCCGTCACGGTCCAGCGGCCGTATCCGGCGATGTCGAGCGAGATCACGCCGAGGGCGTAGAGCTGGCGAACGACCGACCGCCACTCCTGCTTGGTCCGATCGCCGCCGACCCCGAAGGTCGGCAGCGCATCGTGACGGAACTTGCGCACCGCCTCGGTACCGTCGCCCACCAGGATGTTGACCAGGTGCTCGGCGCCGAAGCGCTCGCCGGTGCGCACGATCGCGGAGAGCACCTTCTGGGCGTCGATGGTGCCGTCGCGCAGCTCGACGCCGCCGATGCACAGGTCGCAGTTGCCGCACGGCTCGGCCGCCTCGGCGAAATAGGCGAGCAGCGTCTGGCGCCGGCAGCGCGGCGCCTCGCACAGGGCGATCAGGGCGTTGAGCCGCTGCCGCTCGATGCGCTTCTGCTCGTCGGAGGCTTCGCTCTCCTCGATCTGCATCCGCCGCACGCGGATGTCCTCGAAGCCGTGCAGGGTGAGCGTGTCGGCCGGCAGGCCGTCGCGACCGGCGCGGCCGATCTCCTGGTAATAGCTCTCGATGTTCTTCGGCAGGTCGGCGTGGCAGACGAAGCGCACGTCCGGCTTGTCGATCCCCATCCCGAACGCGATGGTGGCGACGACGATGACGCCGTCCTCCTTCTGAAAGGCGTCCTGCACCGCGTGCCGGTCGGCGCCCTGCATGCCGGCGTGATATGCGAGCGCCTTGAAGCCGTCCGCGCGCAACGCCTGCGCCCACTCCTCGGTCTTGCGCCGGGAGCCGCAATAGATGATGCCGCTCTCGCCGCGGTGCAGGTCGAGCAGCTGCATGATCTGCCGGCGCGACGAGAACTTCGGCTGCATCACCAGCCTGATGTTCGGCCGGTCGAACCCGCGGACGAAGATTTTCGCCGCGCGGCGAAACAGCTTGCGCTCGATGTCGGAGCGGGTCGCCGCGTCGGCGGTCGCGGTGAGGGCGATGGTCTGCACGCCGCCGAGCGCCTGCTGCACGTCGCCCAGCCTGAGGTATTCCGGGCGAAAGTCATGGCCCCACTGCGAGATGCAATGCGCCTCGTCGACGGCGAGCAGGCGCACTGCGGCGCCGCGCAGAAGATCGACCGTGTCGGGCTTCGCCAGCCGCTCGGGGGCGAGATAGAGCAGCCGCAGCCGCCCGTCGCGCAGCAGGTCACGCACGCGCCGGTTCTCGGCCGCATCGTTGGCGGAATTGAAGCTCCCGGCCGCGACGCCGTAGCCCGAGAGCTGCGCCACCTGATCGCGCATCAGCGCGATCAGCGGCGACGCGACGACCGTGAGGCCGCCGTTCATCGCAGCGGGCAGCTGGTAGCACAGCGACTTGCCGCTTCCGGTCGGCATCACCGCGAGCACGTCGTCGCCCGCCAGCACGGCACCGATGATGTCCGCCTGGCCGGGCCGGAAATCCGCGAAACCGAAGGTCTGCCGCAGAGCTGCGCGGGCCGATTCCATGACGCGTCAATGTGGACCGGAGCGCAGCGGGAAGGGAAGGGCGCTCATCCTTGCGCTTGCGCGGAAGGCAGGGGCGGGGCCTTACGCTGCGCCTCGGCCCGCAGGTTCCACACGATGCCGGCGAGAATGAGCCCGGCCCCGGCGAACACCAGCGCGTCGAGCGGCTCGGCATACAGCAGCCAGCCGACCAGCGCGATGAACGGCACGCGGAGGAAATCGAGCGGGATCACGACGGACGCGTCGCCGTGGCGGAAGGCATTGGTGAGGCAGAAGTGCGTCGACAGCCCGGCCACGCCGATGCCGAGCAGGGGCGGAACCATCCATCCTTCGAGCTTGAGGATGAACAGCGGATCGCTGCCGGCCAGGTTCATCGGCAGTTGCATGAGGCTCATCCAGAACAGGATGGCGAAGGTTGATTCGGTCGTGATCAGCTTCTTGGTGGCGATGGCGACGAGCGCGAAGGCGAGAGCCGTGGCGAGCGCGATGAGCGCCGCGGGCTGGAAGCTTCCCAGGCCCGGTCGAACGATGACCAGCACGCCGACGAAGCAAAGCGCCACGGCGCCGACCCGGCTGGTCGTCATCCGCTCGCCGAGCAGCAGCACGGCAAACACCGCCACCCAGGCCGGCATGGTGAACTCGAGCGCGAACAGGGTCGCGAGCGGCAGCAGCGTGACCGCCACCGTCCAGCCGATCTGGGAGGCGAAGTGCAGGACGCCGCGCACGAAATGCAGCCTGATCCGGCGCAGCGACAGATCCCGCCGCAGCTCGGGACGGGCGCAAAGCAGGGCCAGCAGGCACGCCAAGCCGAAGGCGCTGCGTACGGTCATCATCTCGAACGCGCTCAGCACGGGCGCGACCGCGCGGACGGAGATGGCCATCAATGCGAACGAGAGCAGGGTTCCGGCCATCCACAGCGACAGCCAGGCAACGTCCGAACCTCGGAAGGCGGCTTTGGCGGCCGGCGCAATACTCGCTGCGCTGCCCGCGTCGCTGACGGTCGTCGTCAGTGCCATCGCGTTGCAGCCTGCGTCAGCCGCGCGAACATGGCGATCGCCCGCCGCGGCCGGTTGAATCCGCTCCCCGTCATGACCTGGGGCGTCTCTGTTTGCGGCGGCGCCGCGCCACAACTGCATATTGGCCACGCTGCCGGTGCGGATCGACATTAGGTACCACAACCGTAGTGCGAAAGTCACGCCATTCTCGTTCGCCGAACCGATCGAGGCTGGGGACAACCTCGAATCCGTCCAGGGCGTCGCCGTAGACGCTGCGGTGGACCGGCTGGACCTGCAGGAACGGAAACTCCGCATCGAACTCGACCGGCGCGTGGGTGCGCGTCAGCCGCACGTTGGTGAACAGCGGGCCGAACCAGCGATCGGTTTCCACGATGCCCTCGTAATGCTCGTAGCCCTGGCTGTGCGCCAGGTTGGCGGGGGCGCGCACCAGCAGGCTCCAGCCCGGCGCCGTGCGGGCAATCAGCCCGGTCCAGATTTGCACCACGCCGGGCTCCTTGAAGGCGGCCAGGAACGGCGGGGAAAAGCCCTTCAGCTCGGGCGGGGCGACGCCGTCGAAGTAGTCGGCAAAATTGGGGAACTGCGCAACCTTGAGCGGGAACCAGGCATCGGCGCCCTGGTAGGTCCAGATGATGTCGGACCCGCCATCCCAGATCAGGCTGAAGCCGATCGGGGGGAACACGTACCAGCCGAACGCTGACGCCGAGGTCAGCGCCTCGCAGTAGCGAAACGCGCGGGTCGGCATGGTGCCGGCCGCCGACCGGTCGGCACGCTGCGGAGGCCTGCATGAGGGGACGAGGCGAAAGAAGGTAGTGCGCGGCCCATCATCTTCCATCGGTTCGTCCCCGCTGATCTCCTCGCAGTCAAGTGTGATCCCCCGATTCACTTCCATTCAGCACCCCCAATTCCCGAGCGCATGCTGCGAATTGCCATCCGTGGCCCAGGAAGGTTGCCCCTAACCCGGGCCACGGGTTTCGCCTTGATTTCAAAGGGCTGGAGCCGTGCCCCCCGTTCGAACCTTTCCGCTGTCAACTATGGCCGTAGAAGCGGGCTTCACCCGGGGTAGGCTGGGGCTTGTTCCGCCGACCCTGATCTTGCCGGTGTCCTCGGTCCGATCATCCGCCGGGCGAACTGAACGAGTCGAATTCGCTGCGTTTTTTCGTTCACTCTGCATCGTTGCCTCCAAGTTTTCCATCGCCCCTCAAGTGGCGCGATGCCTCACATCCTGGGCACAGACGAGCGACACGAACGTCAAAGCGGCGTCCGTTCGATGGACATTTTTGTCGGGCGGCCGAGATTTAAGTTTGAGTTGTAAAATTAGTATCAGCTACAAAGCGAGCTGGTTGTCCTTTGCAGTCAGGGGCTGATTGGGTTACAACCACAATCTAGGTGCTGGAATGTGACCGTTCATCTCTGGTTGGCGCAGACGCCGCCGAGGAATGAGCAACCCGGTCGCGCTACACGGCGAGGTTAGCCGGATGTCGGATCGAATGAGCAGTGCTCGCTATGAAGCGCTGCATCCTCGGGCTGAGCAAGACAAGGTCGTTTCATTGGATCGCGGCAGATCGCCGGAGATTGGCACCATTGCCCCCCGGTCGCTTGTCCGAATCCATCTGCTCGGATCGATGCGGGCCACGACCTATTTGGGTGACGATATCCTTCCACGGGGACGGAAGGCTCGGGACATCCTGGCCTGTCTCTGCCTCGCTTCGGGTCGGCGCATCCTGCGCACGCGCTTGGCAGCGCTTCTTTGGGACCGGGTCCCAGACGACCAAGGTCGCAAGAGCCTCCGCCAGTCGCTAAGCGAACTGATGCGTGCCATCGGGCCGCTGGCGGCCGAACTCATATCCGTCAATCGAGATACTGTTCGGCTTGAGAGCGCTCTGTGTTGGATTGATGTACTTGCTCTGTTGACGCCGCAGCCAAACTTGCCGAATTCCTTGCGCAGCGACCTAGCCGGGCTTTGCACGGGCGAGCTGCTCGAGGAGCTG
>WNFB01005594.1_pt1 | contig 16679 bp, 14 predicted proteins | sample 5400501 | NCBI WGS metagenome assembly WNFB01 (sample SAMN13153341, study PRJNA577476) | soil metagenome | isolation source: 200 cm saprolite under Douglas fir tree site 2 hole 1 | place: USA:California | collected 2015-04-18
CTTTTGGTGGTGAGTATGCGGTTGAGCAACCACAGCTGCAGATCGGCCACGCCCCGCCGCCGATTGGCTGTCTCGGCGCTGATGTCGAACGAGGGGTAGTCGTCCGCGCTTTGGTCGTAATTCAGGAGCTGGTCGACGCTGCCGTCATAGCCAAGCTGCACGTACTGGTCGAGCTCGGTCGGGGTGGCGCCGAAGCCGGCGCGGCGAAGGAGATGGCTGATGAGCTGTCGCTGTTGGTCCATAACGCCTCTGAAATCTAGTACTGGGTATTACAACGCGTGGCGTAACGACTTGCGAAGCTCAGCCCCGAAATGGCTAGCATGCGCCGTCGGTTCATGTTCGTAAGGTATCGGCCGGCGCTGAGGCGTCACTGAAGGAAGGCTGAGGAAGCGCTGAGAAAAATGTGTGCATTGCAGGTGATACAGTGCCACGGGCGCGTCCTGGATGTGGTGCCAGGACCCGACGCCGAAAGCCTAGACTTCTACACCCCAGCGCATGGCCACGCCGGCCCAGGTGAGGCCGACACCGAAGGCCACCATCACGATGTTCTGGTCCTTGTGGATGAGCCCGGCATCGATGGCCTCTACCATGGCCAGCGGGACGGAGGCGCTGGAGGTGTTGCCGTAGCGATCGACATTGACGAAGATCTTGTCCATCGGCATCTCCAGCCGCTTCTGAGCGGCTTCGATGATGCGCAGATTGGCCTGATGCGGGATGAACACGTCGATCTCGTCCAGCTGCCAGCCGGCCTTGGCGGCCACCCGCGCGGCACAGGATCCGAGCGTCAGCGTGGCGAACTTGAATACCTGGTTGCCCACCATGTGTACGAAATGGTCGCCGGCGCGCACCGTCTCTTCGCTGGCCGGTTTGGCGCTGCCACCGGCGGGCAGGATAATGAGCTCGCACCCGGCGCCATCGGCACCCAGCTCGAAGGCTTGGATACCGTAGGGCTTCGGGCAGGCCTGCAGCACCACCGCCCCGGCGCCATCCCCAAACAGCACGCACGTGGTCCGGTCGGTGTAGTCCATGAAGCGCGACAGCGTCTCCGCTCCGACGAGCAGGATGTTCTCGTAGCCGCCGGCGGCAATCATCTGACTGCCGACTACGAGGCCGTAGACGAAGCTGCTGCAGCCCGCCTCCAGGTCGAACGCGCCGCACTTCGCGCCGATCGCATCCTGGATGAGGCAGCCGGTGGCGGGAAACAGATAGTCCGGCGTGGCCGAGGCGCTGATCACCAGGTCAATGTCGCTGCCCGTGAGGCCCGCTTTGCAGAGGGCCTTCTCGGCGGCACGGATGCCCATCGTGGAGGTCGTTTCGCCGGGGCCGGCGATGCGGCGTTCCTTGATGCCCGACCGAACCGTTATCCAGTCATCCGAGGTTTCGACCATCTTTTCCAGGTCGGCGTTGGTAAGTACGCGTTCGGGTACGTAGGTGCCCCAGCCGGTAATCTGGGCAGAGCGGTCTGTCACGACGGGGTCCCCGCCGAGTTTATCGAGGCGGGGTATCTCACCCGGGCTGTTCCCCGCTGGCTTGAAAATCAAGGGCGATCAGGCGCTGCTCCGCTTCGACAAAAGCGCCATCCTCGACGAGGATGGCGTGCACCCGACCACTGACTTCGGCCTGAATCTCATTGAAGATCTTCATGGCCTCAATCAATCCTATCACCTGGCCTTTCTCTACTTGGTCGCCTTCACGCACGAACGGCTCGGTTCCGGGCGAGGGCGACCGATAGAAGGTGCCGAGCAGCGGAGCAGTGACATAACCTAGCCCATCGTCTTTCAGACGAGGCGCCGCCCCTGCTGTTGCAGCGCCGCCGCGCTTGAGGGCGATGTGGAGGTCGCCGTCCTGAAGGTCGAACTCGACGATGGGAGTGCCATTCAGCAGCTCGATCAGCTCGCGCAGATCGTCGAGCCAGGCATGTTCCACCGCAGGCTAAGCTACCATGAACTTCCCCATGCGCGGCCTGGCCTACGCCAAGATCAACCTGACCTTGGAGGTCACCGGCAAGCGGCCCGACGGTTATCACGAGCTGATCTCGATCATGCAGACCATCTCCCTGGCGGACGAGCTGTCGCTCGAGCCGGCGGAGGGCCTTAGTCTGGACTGCGATCAACCGGAGCTAAGTGGTGGCGATAACCTGGTGCTTCGAGCGGGGCGTTTGCTCGGCCGTGGGGGGCATTTCGTGCTGCGCAAGCGCATCCCAACGGCGGGCGGTCTCGGCGGTGGCAGCAGCGACGCGGCCCTGGCCCTGCGGCTGATCGACGCGGCCCACCACCTGCACCTGGCTCCCGAGCAGATGCTGGACGCCGCGGCCAAACTGGGGTCGGACGTGCCGTTCTTCATGTACGGCGGCACGGCGCTGGTGGGCGGCCGCGGCGAGCGCGTGATGCCGCTGCCCGATCTTCCGCCGCGCTGGGTAGTACTGCTCAACCCGGACGTGCCGCTCTCGACGGCGGCGGTCTTCGGCGAGCTGCGTCCAGACGAGTACGTGAACAACCCGAAGGCCAGCTACTGGACCGGCCGGGACGTCCCCCCGCTGGTGAACACGCTGGAAGGTCCAGCGGGTCGGCTCGAGCCGGCCATCGCCGGCTGTCGCGAGCGGCTGCTGGCGGCAGGCGCGAGCCAGCCGCTGCTCTCGGGCTCCGGCCCAACGCTGTTCGCCCTGGCGGCTGCCTAGCCTCTCCCAGTCCTACGCGGACGGCGAATGTGGGAGAGGAACTCATGCCAGCTGGTAGTCCTTGAACCGCTCGCGCAGATCGCGCTTCTGGAATTTGCCGACGCTGGTCTTGGGGATCTCATCCACGAAGACCACGTCGTCGGGGATCCACCATTTGGCGAACTGATCGCGTAGCGGCGCAATGATCTGCTCTTTGGTGAGCGTGACGTTTGGCTTGCAGACCACGCACGCTAGCGGCCGTTCCTGCCAGCGTGGGTGCGTGACGCCGATGACTGCCGCCTCGGCCACACCGTCGATGGCCATGATCGCGTTCTCCAGGTCCACCGTCGAGATCCATTCGCCGCCGGATTTGATCACGTCCTTGGCGCGATCGACGATGTTGATGTAGCCGTCCTCGTCCCAGGTGACGATGTCGCCACTGTGCAGCCAGCCGTCCTTGAAGGTCTCGGCGCTGCCCTCGTCGTGGTAATACTCGCTGGCCACCCAGGGCCCGCGCATCAGCAGCTGGCCAAAGGTCTTACCGTCGCGCGGCACGTCACGGCCCTCGTCATCCACCACACGCAATTCCACGCCCGGTGAGGGCCGGCCCTGCTTCGTTCGGGTGGCGAACTTGCGCTCCTCCGGCCAGTCCTCCATCCAGCTCGACAGCCGCGATACCGACGCCAGCGGACTCGTTTCGGTCATACCGTAGGCGTGCAGGAACGGCAGACCCAGCTGGTCATATTTCTTCATGAGCGCCGGCGGAATGGCCGATCCGCCGCAGACGATGGCGCGCATGCTGTCAAGCTTGTACTGGCCGGTCTCCAGGAGGGGCAGGGCAGCGATCCAGATCGTCGGCACGCCGGCCGCCACGGTAACTCGCTCGGACTGCATCAGGTCCAGCACGGCCTTGGCGTCTGGCCGCTGGCCAGGGAACACGATCTTGCTGCCGAACCAAAAGCCAGCGTAGGGCAGGCCCCAGGCGTTGACGTGGAACATCGGGACGAACGGCAGAATCACGTCGCGCTCACTAAGAGCCAGGACGTCCGCCAAGCCGGCGGCCATGGCGTGCAGGTAGGTCGATCGATGGGTGTAGACCACGCCTTTGGGATTGCCGGTGGTAGCCGACGTGTAGCAGGTGGCGGCAGGCAGGTTCTCGTTCAGTTCCGGCCAGGAGAACTCCGGCTTCGCGTCCGCGAGAAGCTGCTCGTAGGCCAGCAGGTTAGGGAGCTTGCTTTCGGGCACCTGGTGTGAGAGGACCACGAAGTGCTTGACACTCGTCAGCCTGGAAGCGACCGCCTCGATCAGCGGCAGTAGGTCGGCGTCAATCAGCAGGACGCGGTCTTCAGCGTGGTTGATGATGTAAGCCAACTGGTCTGGGAAGAGTCTGATGTTGACGGTGTGGATGACCGCGCCCATGTTGGGCACGGCAAAGTAGGCCTCCAGGTGGCGGTGGTGATTCCACGCGAAGGTGGCGACCCGATCGCCCTGGCGGACGCCGAGCTTGCGGAGGGCGATGGCTAGGCGATGGACCCGCTCGCCGGCCTGCCCGAAGCTGTGCCGGATGACGTCGCCCGTGGGCGTGCGGGAAAGGATCTCCTTCTTGCCGAACAGGTCCAGCCCGTGCTGGAACATGCTCTGCGTGGTGAGTGGCACGTCCATCATGGCGGAGCTCCTAGGAATGAGTAGACAGTAGTCTACTCATTCGCGGGCTACTGGTTGCTGACGACTACCGGTACCTGGACCTGCTCAATATGCAGCAGAGGCAGCGGCTCCACGGCTGAGGGCAGCTTCTGGGTGACCTTGTACTCGAGGTAACGGCCGAGCAGCAGGCGGGTGTGGGCCACCAGGCCCGGCAGCGCAGACAGGGCGATGCCCACCGCCGGCATCAAGCACCACTCCAGCAGGTGCAGAACTTTGGCCAGCGGCTGATTTTCGGGAGCAGCCGGCTTGAGACGGTGATCGATGATGACCATGACTCCCATGGACGCCAGGCTGGCGGTGAGGACATAGCTGCTGAGGTCTGTCAGAACGTGGCCCATCACGCTGTTGGCGAACTCGTGGTTCAAATGGCTTGGCGCCGACGTGCCAAACGTGATCAGGAATGGTGCCACGGGCCAGCTGAGGTGCTCCTCGATGTAGCGCAGCGCCCGATAAAAGCGGCGGAAGCCGAGCGCCTTGGAGGTGCGCCACAGTCCCAATATGACGTAGGGGATATCAGCCACGCCCCAGGCCCAGCGCTTCTCCTGCTCGAACTGGCTGCGCAGCGTGCCGACGTAGCCTGGCCGCTCGGCCGCGTCCGACACGACAGGCAGGTAGATCGGCTCGACGCGCACTTCATCGCCAAAATGGAACAGCAGCTTGAAGAACATGTGGCTGTCCTCGGGAATGATGTCCACGTCCCAGTAGCCGGCCTCCACGCAGGCGGCGAATGACAGCGAATACGTGGACTGGGTGACCATCTTGTCGCGGCGCGTGAGCTTGGCCAGCTGCCACAGGGAATGCACCGAGTTGAGCACCCGGCTGGGCGCCGGAATCCGCCAGATGTTGGAATAGAACAGGATCACGGGCTGGAACATGCGCAGCCGCGGCTTGGTCAGAAACTCGTAGGTCAGCGCGCTGAAGTACTTGGGTGGGAAGCGGCTGTCGGCGTCGCACGTGGTGACAGTGGTGAACGCCAGCTCGACGCCGGCCTCGTCGATGAGCCGCTCCTTGGCCCAGCGAGCGGCCCAAGCCTCATTTGACGACTTGCCGGCTACCTCGCCCGGCAGCTGGGGATGGAAGGTGGCCCACAAGTAGCCGAACTGCGCGTCGAACTCCTCCAAAAGCGCGCGAGCATGGTGCGCCGCCTGCGGGTCGCGAGTCTCGAACGCCAGGACCACGGCGAGCCGATCGCGCGGGAAGTCCTGCTCGGTGATACGGCGCAGAGTCGCCCGCAGGATGTCCGGAGATGGTGGACGCGCCCGAAATCGGGCAGACATCGGGCCGCGCCGAGCCAGTCGAACGCCTCGGAGCGTCGCATCCGCCGGTAGGCGACCACCACCCGGATACCGAGTGAGGTGGAGCGATACAGCCAATACGAGTCGTAGAGGACAGCCACCATGGCCAGCGCCATGGGAAACAGCAGGCTGGCCCATAACAATGAGCTCAGCAGGAGCCAGGTGCAGATGCCTGGCAGGAACTCCAGCAGACGGTGTGACTTCGTGTGCTGGCGCACGGGTGTAGCCGCTAGTGCCAAAATGGTCGGTCGCTCCTCAAGGCCGTGCTGGGGCTGCACTGAGATCCGCTCCGTCCCCGCAGCGAATCAGCGGTTGTTTGTTCAGTCTAGCACTTGTCGCCGCTCGCCAGCTTCGGGCACCGGGGGCTGATCCGCAAGACCCAGGCCCGGCTGATTGCTTGCCCCAAGGCCGCGGCGATGGAGTTAGTTCTGGAGGGTGAGGCTCCAGAAATTGGGGTCTTCCTGACCCAACCGCCACCCAGCCCAACCGGCCAGGCCATGCTGGTTCACCAGGTTCACTTTGGTTCGTAAGCTTGAGCTGTTTTCGAACCACACGATACGGCCGGCGTAAATGAAGAAGGGCGACTGGGAGGATGGATCCATCTGAATCTGCGTCCCAGTCGCAAAAACGGTTGCCACGATGTCGTTGTAGGCCATGGAGCGGGCGCCGTTGCGGCCGATAGCCCAGTTGTAGCCATAGAACGGCAGCCCCAGCAGGATCTTGCTCGGCGGGATCGAGCTCTTGGCGTAGCTGATGACGTCGTTCACCCAGGCCACGTCGGCAATCGGGCCGGCCGGTCCGCCAGAGTAGTGCTGGTCATACGCCATGATGACGGCCAAGTCCACATTGGGAGCGATGGCGGCATAGTCGAAGCCGCCGGAGAAGCCGCCGAAGGTCTCCGACGTTTTAGACGGGATGGCGATGGTCACCAGCTTGCCCAACGGATGCAGCCGGGCATAGACGTTGCTCATCAGCGCGCTGAATAGCGCGCGATCGGGTGGCGCCAGGTTCTCGAAGTCGATGTTGACGCCGTCGTACCCGAAGTTGTTGACGAGCCGTTGCAGGCCATCGAGCAGCTGTGTCTGGCGGTTGCCGTCCGTCACCAAGGTGTGGGACACGCCCTGCTGGAACTCGCCGTTGGCCACGATGGGCACCACTTTGATGCCGTGCGCCCGTGCGAACTGGGTCACCGCGGGCGAATCGTTGCCGTAAATCATGCCGTTGGCGTTGGCGTGAAACCAGGCCGGCGCAATCACGTCGATCTGATCGGCGTGGTCGCGTAGGCTCTGCGGGATGCTGGAGCCCACCACGTAGACCCAGCGCAGCGGCTTGGTGGCGGCTTGCCCTGCTGCAGGGTCGCCCCGCGGCGCCAGCAGCGCGTGGTAGCTCTGAGGCGGTGCCGGAGCGCGGCTCTCACGCGCCGACACGGGCGCGGCCGCGGCCATCGCCAATGCGCCGGCCACGAACAGGCCGGCAAAGCCCCAGCGGCCCAGCTGCGCGCGAAAACTTCCCAGCATTGTCACGGTGTGTACCAGATAACGAGGGACGAGCGGGCTGTGTTAGGCCGTATTGGCTAGGTTGGACGGTATGATCGCGGCGCCATGGCCCACATGCATGATTTCGAGGCCCACGTGCGGGCAGTGGAAGAAGACCTGGAGTACTACCGCACCAAGCGCTTCGAGCCGCGCATCTTCTTCCTTATCCGGCGCGGCGTGATCAGCTTTCACGACCTCCTCGGCGCCTTCCATCCCTCTCCAGAACGCCTGCCAGCTGAGGGAGACTTCGAGCCGCGCATTCGCAGCCTCGAAGACCAGCTGGACGAGTACGTAAGGGGCATCGGCCTGGCCTCCAGCGGCGAGCAAGTGATCGAGGACATGCGCAAGGAGCGCGGCGACTACGACTCATGGTTCCGGATGGCCAAGCGCCATCACGATGGATCACTGGAAGAGCGCGTCGCCGCGTTAGAGGCGGAGCTGCAGGAGCAGATGGCCGTGCTGCGGGCCTTCACAACAGCCCTCATCCAGACGGGCCACCTGACAGAGACCGAGCTAGAGTACCGCCGCGAGCGCTCCAAAGCCGGCCCCTGGAATGGCGCGAAGATCGTGGCTCGCGCCTGGGTCGATCCCGAGTTCAAGCGTCGCCTGCTGGAGCTTGGCCGGGAGGCTGTTCGCGAGCTGGACATCCCACCCGGCCGGCTGGGCAAGCTGGGCGTGGCCCCGGATACCGACGGCGTCCACAACGTCGTGGTTTGCACCCTGTGCTCGTGCTATCCGCACGATCTGCTGGGCGATACTCCTTGGTGGTACAAGCACGACAGCTACAAGCAGCGGGTCGTGCGCGATCCGCGAGGCACACTGCGGGAGATGTTCGGCTTAGAGTTGCCCAACGAGGTGGAAATCCACGTCCACGACAGCACATCGGACATCCGCTGGATGGTGCTGCCCCAGCGCCCGCCTGGGACCGAAGGCCTGACCGAGGATCGGCTGGCTCAGCTGATCACCCAGGAGTGCCTCATAGGGACGGCGCTGCCGGGCGTGCCTGCGACTGTGCATGCCTGAGCATCGCTTCAAGATAGGCGACCACGTGCGGGTGCTGGAGTCGAATCCGGAAGGCAACCCGCGCACGCCGTTGCACATCCGCGGCAAGAGCGGCACCGTGGCCGCTCTGCGGGGGACCATGGAGAACCCGCTGGATCATCGCGGCGTTTACCCGCCGCTGTGCACGGTGGAATTCCGGGTAGGCGAAGTGTTCGGTGGCGAAAGCACGGACAAAGTGCTCCTCGATTTGCACGAGGACTGGCTGGAACCGGCGTAAGGAACTGTCATCCTGAGCGAAGCGAAGGATCTTCGTCGACCGCTGCAGCGAAAGATCCTTCGGCCTGCCGCCTCAGGATGACATTCATGCCTCTCCGATCAGCTCCAGAAACTGCTGCTCGTTCAACACGCGGGTGCCGAGCTTCTCGGCTTTGGCCAGCTTGCTGCCGGGATCGGCGCCAGCGATGAGATCCGTCGTGCGCTTGGTGACGGCCGAGCCGATATCGGCGCCGAGCGCTTTGAGCTTGGCCTCGGCCTCGCCGCGGCGGTAGCGCTCCAGCGTCCCGGTCAGCACGAACTCACGGCCTGACAGGGGCCCCTCCACCTTGGGCGCCGCGGACTCGCCCATCTTGACGCCCGCGGCCTCCAATTTGGCGACCAGCGCGCGGTTTTCCGGGCGCTGGAAATAGGCATGGATGCTGTCGGCGATGACCTTCCCTAGGCCGGGAACGGCCTGCAGATCCTCCGGGCTGGCATCCATGAGCGCGTGCATATCGCCGAAGTGATTCGCCAACAGGCGGGCCACGGTTTCGCCGACGTGGCGAATGCCCAGGGCGAAAATCAGCTGCGGCAGCGGGCGCGACTTGCTGGCCTCGATGTTCGTCAGCAGCATGTCGGCCATCTTGGAACCGACACCTTCCAGGTCCACGAGCTGGTCCTTGGCCAGCGAGTAGACGTCCGCCAGGTCCTTGACGTAGCCGGCCTGGATAACCCGGCCGACCATGGCCTCGCCGAAGCCGTCGATGTCCATCATTCCGACGAAGTGGCCCAGCAGACGGAAGAACTGCGCGGGGCAGGCCAGGTTGGGGCAGTAGGTCATGGCCACGCCCGGCTCGCGTACCGAGGGCGTCCCGCAGGCGGGGCACCTGTCGGGCATCTTCCACGGCTGCTCGCGCCCGGTGCGGCGGCTGACGATCGGCGCCACCACCTGTGGGATCACCTCGCCGGCGCGATGGACGACCACCCAATCGCCTTCGCGGATGTCCTTGCGGTGGATGTCGTCCTCGTTGTGCAGCGTTGCCTGACTGATAGTCACGCCGCCCACACGAACGGGCTCCAGAATGGCGAACGGGTTCAACGCGCCGGTGCGGCCGACGTTGACGGCAATCTTCTTGAGCTGGGTAATCCCCTGGACGGGCGCGAACTTGAAAGCGGTGGCCCAGCGGGGCGCGTTGCCCACGTTGCCCAGCTCGTCCTGATGGTGGAGCGAGTCAATTTTGATGACAACGCCATCGATCTCGTAGTCCAGGTCCTCCCGACGCTGCTCCACGCGGCGAACGTAGTCGAGGATCTCGTCCAGGTCTTTGCAGCGCCGGTTCTCGGGGTTGATGCGCAGGCCCAGCTCAGCCAGCATCTGCAGGGTCTCCCAATGGCTATCCGGGAAACGCTCGCGCTGCTCTTCGGCGTAGCCCAGGGAGTAGATGAACATGTCCAGCGGCCGGCGGGCGGCGGCGCGCGGGTCCTTTTGGCGCATGGAGCCCGCGGCGGCATTACGAGGATTTGCGAACAAGTGCTGGCCGGCCGCCGCCTGCTCTTCGTTGACCCGCTCGAAGCCGCTCTTGGTGAGGTAGATCTCGCCGCGGACTTCCATGCGCGCCGCCGGAGTGTGCTTGAGATAATGGGGCACGCTGCGGATGGTCTTGACGTTGGGAGTGATGTTCTCCCCCTGGACCCCATTGCCGCGCGTGGCAGCGCGCACTAGGCGTCCGTCCTCGTAGGTCAACGCGCAGGCGAAGCCGTCCATTTTGGGCTCGGCCACCATGATGAAGTCGGCCCTGCCCAGCAAGCCTGAAGCGCGGCGGTGCCAGGCCCGCAGCTCCTCCTCGTTGAAGACGTTGCTCAGACTGAGCATCGGTCGGGGATGGCTCACCACCTCGAAGGTCTCGAGCGGGGAGCCGCCGACTTTTTGGGTGGGCGAATCGGGCGACTGGAACTCCGGATGCTCTTCTTCGATCCGGCGCAGCTCCTTCATGAGCTGGTCGAAGTCGGCGTCGGAGATCTCCGGATCGTCCAGGACGTGGTAGCGGTAGTTGTGGTACTCGATCTGCCGCCGCAGCTCCTCTATCTGGCGCTTTACCTGTTCGGGATCGTCCACTCCGTCAGATATTACGGTCCCGCTGGCTACGATTTGGCGGTGAAGTCCGGACAGGATGCGAGGCGCCGGCTGGCCACGGAGCTGGCCGCGGCCTTCTTGATTGGCGCCATCGCGGGCGTGGCCCAGAACGCCGCCCGGCGGCGTGCACCGCGCGAGATGATCGACTGGGACCGCGTCTATCAAATCGGCTCGATGCTCTCTGGCGGCGGGCTTGCGCTGCACCTGACGCGAACCCAACGCGAGGAATGCGAGGCCCACTTCCGGGACCTCATCGAGCTGGTTGCGCCGCGCATGGTCGATTACCTGGGCAGCGGGGTGGGCGACACCTTCGCGTTCACCACGCGGGCAGAGGCTCTGGATCGCGGTAACTGGATCGAGGCCAACATCGGCAGCTTTGGGGCCGTGTTCGAGCCGGTGGAGGAGGTGCTGCGGAAGCGCACCGGCGATCGCCTGAGCAGTCCGCTCAATCAGCAGACCAGCAGCGTGGTGCTAGGCATCCTGCTGGGCTTCCTGTCGCGACGGGTGCTGGGACAGTACGATCCCGCGCTGCTCGGCAAGGAGGCTGTGACCAGTGGCCGGCTGTACTTCGTCGTTCCCAACCTGGAGCATGCGCGGCGGCAGATGGGTCTGCCGAAGGACCAGTTCGAAACCTGGGTGGTGTTTCATGAGCTGACGCACTCGTGGCAGTTCGAGGCACATCCCTGGCTGCGCGAGTTCATGAACGAGCGCGTGCGTGAGCTGCTGGTCTCGGCCAGCGACAAGCTGCTGCAGTTCGATGCCGGTGAGCTGCTGCGGCTGGCCATGAGCGGCGAGCTGGACCTACGCCAGCCGCATAAAGTGCTGACGGGCTTGATGACCGCGCAACAGCGGCAGATTTTCGATCAGCTGCAGGCGCTCATGAGCCTGCTGGAGGGCTTCAGCAACCATGTGATGGACGCGCTGGGCCCCGACATGCTGCCGGACTACGAGCTCATCGCGCGGCAGTTTGAAGCGCGTCAGGAACGCAAGAGCCAGGCTGAGCGGCTGTTCGTGAAGCTGACCGGGCTGGAGATGAAGCTGGAGCAGTATCGCATCGGCGAACGGTTCGTGGAGCACGTCGTCCGCGAGCGGGGCATCGGTTTTATGAACCGAGCCTGGGAAGGTCCCCAGAACTTGCCGTCGCTGCGAGAGATATATGACCCGGAGGAGTGGGTTACGCGTCTGAGCGGGGTTCCCTCACCCTAGCCCTCTCCCGCGGCGGCGGGAGAGGGGACTTTTACTCCAGGTAGTCCTTGAGCTTGCGGGAGCGGCTGGGATGGCGCAGCTTGGCGAGGGCTTCGGCTTCGATCTGGCGAATGCGCTCTCGCGTGACGCTGAACTCCCGGCCTATTTCTTCGAGCGTGCGATTGCGGCCGTCCTCCAGCCCGAAGCGCAGCTCCAGCACCTTGCGCTCGCGCGAGGTAAGCGAGTCGAGCACCTCGGAAATCTGCTCTTTGAGCAGCTGACGGGAGGCAGCGTCCACCGGGGAGAGCGAGCCGCGGTCCTCGATGAAGTCGCCCAGTGAGCTGTCCTCTTCCTCGCCGATGGGCGCTTCGAGAGACATGGGCTCGCGGAAGATGCGGATGATCTCGCGCACTTTCTCGACTGAGATTTCCATCTCGTTGGCGATTTCCTGGGCGGTTGGCTCGCGGCCGAGCTCCTGCAGCAGGTTGCGGGCGGAGCGATTGAACTTGCTCATGGTCTCGACCATGTGCACCGGGATGCGGATGGTGCGGGCATGGTCGGCCAGCGCGCGGCTCACGGCCTGGCGGATCCACCAGGTGGCGTAGGTGCTGAATTTGTAGCCGCGGTGGTAGTCGAACTTCTCGACTGCCCGGATCAGGCCGATGTTGCCTTCCTGGATGAGATCGAGCAGCGACATGCCGCGGCCGACGTATTTTTTCGCCACAGAAACAACGAGCCGAAGGTTCGCTTCGGTCAGATGCCTTCGCGAGCCTTCGGCTTCGGCCATGATCTGCGGATCTGGCTCGGTGCCTTTATCGAGCTCGAACTCGCCGCGCTCGATTTTTTGCGCCAGGTCGACCTCCTGTGGCGCCGTGAGCAGGGCGACCTTGCTGATCTCCCGCAGGTAGAGGCGGACGGAATCGTCCAGATCCTCGCGATCCATTTCGACCGCGGGCGTGTGCTCGACGAGGACATGCGTGTCCTCCGCGATCTTGGCCGACCAATCGGCAATAACAGGATCGACCCAATCCGAGTCTAGGTGTTTGGGGACCTCCCTAAGCGCTACACGAATGCTGCCGCCATCGGCCTCTGCTTGATCAGCTACAGGAGCAACGCTGGTCCTCATGCCCGTCCTTATTCACCTAGAAGTCAAATCGAGGTAATTCGCGCGGGTGATGCTTAAGAGGTTCCGAGATTATCGCATCGTGGGGGGCTTATGTCAATCGATCTTGTCTGCCCCGCAACATGCGCCCGGAAGCGTAGCACAAGGTTTTGGGGCCGGCTGAGAGCCACTTGTCGGCCCCGGCCAAACAACCCGGAGTCGCGCACGAGAAGAAGCCCGGGAGAGGGTTCCCGGGCTTCTTCTGGGAGAGAGTTGTCGAGTTTAAGAAGCGCTAGCTGGCGACTTTGACGGGCCGCTCCTGCTCCGACCGCTGGCGCCGTGGGACGACGCGGCGGTGAGCCGCCTTGGCGAGCCGCCGCTCCAGGCGAGCGGCGTATTCAGCAAGCGAGGTAGCGCCGCGAATGGCCGCCGCGGCCCTACGGTCTGCCGGACTCAGGTCGAAGGTGGCCAGCGCCTGGCGGGGCTTGGCCAGCAGCAAGTCGTGGAAAGGACGGTCCGTAAGGGCGCAGCCAATGACGAACTGCAAGTCATCGCTGAGGATGGGCGGAGGGAAATTTGGAACAAACACGGATAAGTCCTCGAATAGAAAATTCATGAGTTCCTCGCAGGAGGTTTAAGCGGCCGCGGCGGCCGCCGCCGGCAAGCCGGGGGCTGGCTGAGCCTTGCGCATAGCCGCCACAACGACGAGAGCCACGCCGAGCAGGGTGACGAAGTCCCCGAGGCTGGCGGCTCGGCGCTCAGGTGGGGGCGAGATAAAGATGTCGCTCAGCGCCCAGAGGCGGGTTTGATCCTTGGGAAGCAAGACGTCCTTGGATTGCAGAATGGGATCGCCGGGGTGGAGGTCGGTCAGCAGCCAACCTTGTCCCGAAGCCTCGATGGTCTCGTGAGTGACGGGCATGTGCCCTCCGTTGGCAGCGATGACCGCGAAGTTGAGGCCGAAGCCCAACAGGATCACCGCCATGCCTGGCAGGCGCCAGTTACGCGCGAGGCCCACGAGCACCAAGAGGTACGTTGCGATGATGACCGCCGGCCGGTTCGCTGCCACCACGGGCCAGCTCCGGCCGACGAATCCCATCGCCACCACCTGTGCGGCCAGTCCGGCGAAGATCAACCAAACCCATTGCAGGCGCAGCTGCGCGAGACCGCTCAGCCTACCTTTGAGGGCCCAGCCGATCGAGATGGCCGGAATGCCCGCTATCAGGAGGAGCTCAAGCATCTCGCCTGGTTATGGTCCCCCGGCGGCGTCGCCAGCGACGGCTGCCACGACCGCGAGAAGCGCCAGCACAGCGCCGGCAACCTGGAAGTAAATGACCTTGAACTTGCCCATGAGTGACCCCTTTCTTTTTGTGAGTTGGCGTCACCTTAGGGGCCGGACACTCTCAAAACGCTCTCAATCAAGGCGCAGCGCGGGACCGCTTGGTACTTCTGGGGCAGGACCGCCGGGGTTGCTAGTCGCCAGGCGTGCCCAGGAGCACCAGCGAGCGTGACGCGGTGCGCGCGGGAGCATGTGCCTCCCCAGCCACAGGAGCGGAGCCGGCCGTCTGCCAGCTGATGCCGTAGGTCCGAAGGCGCTTGCGAGCCTCGGCTTCTCGGCCCAGCGCCATGAGCGAACGAACGACGATGATCTGCAGCTCCTCGAGTGAGTCGTCCACGTTCAGGCCTCGCTCGGCCACGGCGAGGGCGTCACTGTGCTCGCCTGCTCGGAGCTGCAGGGAGGCGAGCCTGACGCAGGCGTTGAGGAACCGCTCCTCCAGGTGGCGCTGTTCGGTGAGCACCCATTCCGCGTAGGAACCTTCCAAGAATGGGCCGCCGTAGAGAATGACGGCCGAGCACAGCGCTTCCCGCTCATCGGGACTACCCACGGACGCCCCTTCAGCTGCTGCTAACAAGGACTGCAGGTCGGCCACGTCGAACTTCACTTCCAGGTCAGGGTCGAGCTGGTAGACGTCGCCCTCAAATTGAATGCAGCCTTTGTAGAGGGCCCGCCGCAGCCGGTAGGTGGCCATGTGGAACTTGGCGTTGGCCCGCGCGGGCGGTGCGTCGGGAGCGAGCATCGTCATGAGGCGTTCCTTGCCGACGCCCTCGGGGTGCATCAACAGGAAGAACAGCAGCTCGCGGGCGGATTGCGTCCCCCACGCCTGCGCGGGGATGACGCGGCCACCCAGCGTGACGTGGATGTGGCCGAGCGCCGTCGCAGTCAGCCGCGGCGCCCGCTGAACCATCCGGTGCGGTTTGGGCTTGCGTACCCGGCGCATGCCGGGCTGGCGCGCGAGCAGCCGCGTCAGGAAGTCCTCACCGATGCCACGCGCCGGTGCCTGAAGCACAAACTCCTCGCTTCGAGGCGCATCGACCGCCAGAAACTGCCAGTAGCCCAGCTGCTCGAGCGTGGCCAAACATTCTTTTAACAGCGCATCGCTCTTGGCCAGGTACCCTTTTTTGGCTTCGATGATGGCCCGATAGAAGAGGGCGCGCGCGGCTGCGTAGCGGGCGCCGCCGGAGCGGAACGTTTGCAGCGCTTTCGTGAGAGGCTCCTCGGCCGCGCGATGCTGGCCGCGCTCGACCAGGCAAATCGCCTCGGTGAGCTGGAGCTGGGCCAGCCGGTAACCGGTCGCCCCGCTGTTTCGAGCGGAGCGCAGGGCGCCGGAGGCTTTGGCGTACATCCCTTGGAGCCGGTAGGCCTGCGCCATCGAGTTCAGGACTACCGCAAGCTCGGCGCGATCGGTGCCCTCCGTGACCAGGGCTCGCGCTTCGCCATAGGCCATGAAGGCTCGTTGAAAGTCGCCGGTATCCCGATACACGTCTCCCAATGAGCAGGCAGCAACCGCCTCGGCGAAAGGAAACAAGCCGGCTTTCGATTCCTCAATGGCGCTGGTGAACAGCTTGACGGCTTCCTTGTAGTCCTCCTCGAGGTACGCAATCACGCCCAGGTTCGAGAGGGTGAGGCCAAGCCGGCCGGCGTTGCCGGCGTCTCTCCAGAATTTCGCGGAACGCTCCAGGTGCTGTCGGGCTTCGCCCAGCGAACCCAGGAAGATGGCCAGCATGCCGAGGTCGTTTTGGACGTAGGCAGCCGAAGCCTCATCTCCCACCTGGATGAAGAGCGCGAGCGCCTGCTGCGCCTCATCGCGTGCCCGGGTGAGCGCCCCGAGCCGCCAGTGGGCCATGCTCATATTGCGCGTGGCGAGGGCGCGGCGGCGGGTGACCTCGTCCCCGAAGATGGCCAGCGCATGCCGCGACAGCGCCAGCGCTTGTTCATCGTCGCCCAGCAGGCGAATGGCGGCGGCATGGTGGGCCTGGGCCTCAGCAGCCAGGAGTGGGTCCGTGGGCTGCGCCTGGGCTTCGATTGCCTGGCACAGGTCGATCGCCTGCTGCAGCTCCCCTTGCTGAATGGCCACTTGCGCTTGCCATAGCGCCAAACGGGGACGTTCCCCGCGGAGCTCCTCCGGCAGACGACAGATCCAGCCGGCCAGCGTCTCGAGGCGGCCGCGGTTGAAAACGTCTTCGGCGAACGCCAGGACGGATTCGGCCGCCTCATCGAAGGCGGAGGCAGCGAGCAGGTGACCAATGGCCTGCTCGTGCTGGCCCCGCTGCTGATACAGCAAACCGGCGCGGCGCTCCAGGTCGGCCCGCGACAAGCCCAGCGCTCCCTCTTCCACGCGCGAGCGCAGGAAATCTCGGAACAGGTGATGGTAGCGGTAAACGCGCTTACGGCCCTCCAGCTCCGCGACGAACAGGTTGCCTTCTTCGAGCTGATGGAGGATGTCCTCGGCGCGGGCCGTGCCCGCCAGCGGGC
>WNFB01005033.1_pt1 | contig 16677 bp, 10 predicted proteins | sample 5400501 | NCBI WGS metagenome assembly WNFB01 (sample SAMN13153341, study PRJNA577476) | soil metagenome | isolation source: 200 cm saprolite under Douglas fir tree site 2 hole 1 | place: USA:California | collected 2015-04-18
ACATGCGGCGCGCAGTGGACCTGGAAAGGAACAATCCTTATTACATGTCCTACCTGGGTGTCGTGCTGGCGCGCTCCGAACAGAAATGGGGAGAAGCGGAAAAGCTGTGCGACTCCGCCGTGCGCATGAAAAGGAATCAAGCGCAACTTTATCTGAATCTCGCCGAAGTCTACGCTACTGCCGGGCGCCGTGACGAGGCCGTCGAGGCGCTGCAGACGGGGCTAAAATATGCGCGGCGGGACATACGCCTGACCATTGCCATGAATAAACTGACGCAGCGGCGGGCTCCCATTTTCGCGTTCCTCGCAAGGCGGCATCTGCTGAACCGGCAGTTGGGAATTTTGAGACATCATGCTCTGCGGATGTTCGGGCAAACGACCTGAAGCGATCTCTCCACCCCCCAAACACGGGAACGGGCGTCCTAAGTTATCAGGACGCCCGTTCTTGCTTTTAGAGGATGAAAGGGATGGCGAGCCGCGCGGCGTCAGCTAGCGCGGACTGTCCGCACCGAACTTATAAGAATGCTGAATACCCATCTCCATCAGAATCTTGATACCGATGCCGAACATTCCCGTGGGAAGAACATCTCTGCGAACCACCTCGGCGAGGTATTCACGAGTTAATGAGGCAGGATCCTGCGTGTAGGGCATGGTGACGAAGAGACGCATGCCGACCTCATACCCCGGTTCGCTCGATTGGAAATAAACACCAGACCGAGAGACGCTCACCGAACCGCGCATGTCTTCGAAATGCTCTTTGCTGGGGTCCGAGGGGCGGACGCGCATGAGCTGGGTGATCCTACAGCGACGGCTGCCGCGGCGCTCGGTATAGGCGGCCTGCAGCTTGGCGGGAACTCCCGTAGTGTGCTTCTTGGTCATCAAATCCTGCTGCGTCGCCATGAGGGCTCAGTCTCTCCGCGGAAATAGCGCTTTGCGTCCAAGAAGAGAGTATCCGTCTGAAGCGACAAAACCTATAGCGGAAACGTACCTGAAAGGAAGTAGGACGTTTCCCCGAAATCGTAGTACGGAAGTACCCAAAAAGGAAGAGTCAGCGCGTGGAAAAAATGGCGATAAAGCGTTGATAGAGAAGAAGAAGAGAGAAAACAGTCCCAAAGTGAAGAAGATACTGAGGATTGGTACCATTCCGAGACTGAGAGGGACGAGCGTGAGTTCCCTGTATGGGCTAAATCGTTATCTGGAAGCAAGTTAGAGGAGAGGGTAAGATTTGGCGCCGAATTGAGGGGAGGCTATGAAATTGCACTGACGGGATGCAGGAATCGAATCGTAATAGATCCGTCTACCTGATGCCTGGCGCCTAGCGAGGAGCCGGGGCATGGAGGCTGTCCCGCCATGAGTGCAGCAGCACGGCCGAGCTTGCAGGTGCCTGCCCAGGACCAGAAGAGAGCACATTCGAATGGCGATCTGCGAACGAGCATTGGAGCAGAGGAAGCCGTCAGGTGCAGGGACGTGGAAGGGCGGGCAGAACACAAGTCACGGGTGTTCGTGGCGGCCGAGAACCGGCTGCTCCGCGAGGCCCTGTCACGGATGCTGGCAAAGCGGGGAGATGTGGAAGTGCTGGCAATGCATGCAGCGGAGCCCTTTCGAATCGAGGATCTGCTGAAGGAAGACGCGGAGATCCTCCTGCTAACGTCCCGCGGAAATATGAACGAGGACTTGATCGCCATTCGAAGAGTCCGGGGGGCCGTGCCGAAGGTGCGGATTTTGCTGATCGGAGTGACGGGAGCGGAAATGGAGTTTCTGCAATGCGTACGGGCGGGAGTCCGTGGGTACCTTCCACGAGACGCCTCGGCGGAGGACGTGATGAAAGGGGTGCGAGCTTTGCAAGCGGGCGAGGCGGTCTGCTCCGGAACGCTGTGCGCAGTGCTGTTCCGCTATTTCGAGCGGGAAGCGACGTCTTTTCCATCTGCGAGCGTGCATCAGCGATTGGGGCTAACACGCCGCGAACAACAGCTGATTCCACTGATTGCCGAAGGACTCACCAACAAAGAGATCGCCAATCGCTTCTGTCTCTCCGAGCAAACCGTGAAGAATCATCTCTACCGGATGAAACAGAAAATCGGCGCGGGCGACCGTCTCGGGATCGTGGAGGCGTGCCGGACGCAGGGTTTCATGATTTAGCTGCGCAATCTTGTTCAGCCGCGCCCGAATGGGCGAGTTTGAAGATTTCAATTACTCGAATTCTACTGTAAGTGAAGGCAAAATCGTCATTGAATTTGAGGATGGCCGTATCTCAACTCTGCAAGGCGCACGAAAACACCGCGAACAACTCGATCGCAGCGGACACCCATAAAGGGAAAGGCAGCTTTTGCATTTGTTCCCACTCGCGCAAAGAGCCAGCCGCGCGCCATCGCGCGGCCGCGATGCAAGCGAACCTTCACGTTGTGTTCGGTGAGATCGAGCGCAGCGGCTGTCTCGGCGGTGCTCAAATCTTCGACGTCCCGCAGCATGACCACGGCACGGTACCGTTCCGGAAGGCCAAGCACTGCCTCTTCCAGAAGGTGTCCGAGTTCGGCTCTGGAAGCGTTTTGCTCCGGATCAGGTGAAGTCTCAACCATCTTCATATCAAGTTCTCCCTCATGCTCGGGGTCGTCCAGTGGCGAGTTGCGGCGGCGTAAGCGAAGTCGGCCCAGCGCTTCGTGGACCGCGATCCGAGTCAACCAGGTCGAGAAGGGTGCGCGCCCAGCAAACTGGTGGAGGTGCTCGAATGCCCGGACGTAGGCATCCTGCATCACGTCTTCGGCTTCGGCATCATCGCGCAAGATTGCGCGCGCAACACGATAGAGCCGCTGGTTGTACCGGCGCATGATGACCTCGTAGAGAGCGGTATCGCCGGCCTTCACCCTCTCGACGATCTCCTCGTCGGTCCAGCCTTCGGACGCGGCTTTTTCCAGAGTTCCAACAGTCTCCATGGCTCTGTAAGTATAGAGCGGGAAAGGTGGAAATGGTTACACAACTGCGCCGCAGACGGCCGATGTGCGACAAAGCGCCGATCTCGAACGAGTACGCGCGTGGAGCTCAGAAGCCCTTCCATCTAAGCATCTTAAGCACCGAGCGGAGGGGACAGAATGGGGTGTCCCTGCCGCTTTTCGGCGGGGGTACCGCGCTGCCAAGCGCGGAAAGAGGCCCCGAGTCTTGCCTTCCCCGGGCGACGGCATTTTCTGCAAGTACCACAATTCCTGTAACCAAACGCGGGCTCGCCGCTCTCTCTAGCAGGGGGCAAAAATGACAGATTTCGATGACCGCCTCAATCTTGGCTGGTGGGGACTGAGAATTGGTCTGGGAGTTGGGCCCATCATCACCGGCATCGACAAATACTTCAACAAATTGACCGACTGGGGAATGTATCTGAGCCCTCTGGCGACAAAAGTTGTGCCAGTGAGCACAGCCACCTTCATGCATGTGGTCGGCGTTGTGGAGATTATCGCCGGGCTAATCGTTCTCAGCCGTTGGACGAAGCTCGGGAGTTATATCGTTATGTTCTGGCTCGTCGCCATTGCGGTGAATCTGACGATCACCGGAATGTTTTATGACCTTGCCATGCGAGACGTGGAGATTGCAGTTGGTGCGTTTGCGCTTTCGCAACTGTCAGCAGTCCGTGAACAGTTGCCAAGGACAAAACAAGCGGCATAAGGAGGGCCAAGTTCGCGGTTTGTTGTAACCCGGTCGTACGATCCAAAACAAGAATAAATCGGAGGATGCTATGCGGAAATTTGCTTCATTTTTTGTGCTGCTTGGGCTGGGTGCGATGCCCACCTTGGCGGCTGTCGAGAGCTACAAAAATGTGCCCGTAGTGGACGTCAACTGCTCGGCGAAGGTGGCTGCCGACCCGGATTCGCACCCACGGGCCTGTGCCTTGAAGTGTGCCGCGAGCGGTTTCGGAATCGTGACAGAGGACAAGCACTACCTGAAGTTCGATGCCGAGGGAAACACAAAGATCGTGGAAGCTCTCAAGGCCTCTGACAAGAAGGACCACCTGCGCGTGGACGTCAGCGGGGACGTGCAGGGCGATACGTTGAAAGTCACCTCGATCAAGCTGCTGTAATCCAGCGACACCCGCAACCTTGTGCGCCGGGGAATACTCCTCCCCGGCGTGCAAGTTCCCACGCGGCCGGAAATTCAGCTCTCCAGAGAAGTGATCGGAACGCCTTGGCTGAATTGGTATCGCCATTCCCTCGGATGTCGAGCCTTCCCTACCTTTAGCGCGCGCCGGTCATCCGCTGACTCCCCCATCTCAGCGGAGGATGACTTCGCTCCTCGGTTTGTGCGATTCTTCTCCCTCAGTGCGCTGCGAGGGCGAGGTCCGATGCTGAAAAAATTCAAAGACTTGACGGAAAAAGAGATTTTGGCGATCGCGATCGGCTCGGAAGAGGAAGACGGGCGAATTTATGGAGAGTTTGCCGACGCGCTGCGGGAGGAATATCCGGCGACAGCGCAGATGTTTGAGGAAATGCGAGAAGAGGAAGCGGTGCACCGCGACCGGCTGATCGAGATGTTCCGGCAGCGGTTCGGCGAGCACATTCCGCTGATCCGGCGGGAAGACGTAAAGGGGTTTTTGCAGAGGAGACCGGTGTGGCTGGTGCGTCCGCTGGGCGTGAAAGCGGCAAGGAAGCAAGCGGAAGTGATGGAGCTTGAGGCCAGCCGCTTCTACCAGCGAGCGGCGAGCCGGACGACGGACGCTTCGACGCGGGAATTGCTAAACAAACTTGCCGATGAGGAGAGAAAGCATACGCAGACGGCCGGGGAACTGGAAGAAAAACACCTGACGGAACCCGCGCGGGCACGGGAGGACGAATCCCACCGCAAACTGTTCCTGTTGCAGATCGTGCAGCCCGGACTTCTGGGGCTGATGGATGGGTCGATCTCGACGCTGGCTCCGCTGTTTGCCGCGGCTTTTGCCACCCAAAATAGTTGGAAGGCATTCCTAGTCGGCTTGGCTGCATCAATCGGTGCCGGCATCTCGATGGGCTTCGCGGAATCGCAATCGGACGACGGATCACTGACGGGACGCGGTTCGCCGTGGTTGCGGGGAGCGATCACCGGACTCATGACAGCAGCAGGCGGAATCGGGCACACGCTTCCGTTCCTGATCCGCAACTTTCATGTGGCGACGCTGATCGCGGTGATCGTGGTCGCGGTGGAACTCGGGGCCATCAGCTATGTGCGGCACCGGTATATGGATACGCCGTTCTTGCAGGCGGCGTTTCAGGTTGTCGTGGGAGGCGTGCTGGTTTTTCTCACCGGATGGCTCATTGGCAGTTCCTAGAGCGGGGGATTTCCGCGCTGAGTTGCAGGCCATTACTTCGAGGGCAGTGAAAGACTGCGGCGTGCAGACTGGCAGCACCTTTCCCCGGACGGTCGTCGCCGGACTCCTCCAATTTCAGTCAGAGTGTGCAGAAGCGGGAGCGGGCGCAGTGGTCCGGGCGCGCGTGCCTTGAATCCAGGATTGCAGGCGATCCATGTAGATGTAGACGACGGGCGTCGTGAAAAGCGTGAGAAGTTGACTGAGAATCAGGCCGCCGACGATGGTGATGCCGAGCGGGCGGCGCAATTCGGAACCGACGCCGGCGCCCAGGGCCAAAGGCATGGCGCCGAGAAGCGCCGCCATGGTGGTCATCAGAATCGGCCGGAAACGCAGCAGGCAGGCTTTGTAAATGGCTTCTGCGGGAGGCTTGCCCTCTTCGCGCTCCACCTGAACCGCAAAATCGATCATCAAAATGGCGTTTTTCTTGACGATACCCACGAGCAGGATGATGCCGATGAGGGCGATGATGTTGAGATCGGACTTGATGAGCTGGATGGCAAGGAGCGCGCCGATTCCTGCGGAAGGAATCGTGGAGAGAATTGTGATGGGATGAATGTAACTCTCGTACAGGATCCCGAGAACAATATAGACGGCAGCGAGAGCGGTGAGGATCAGCACCGACTGATTGGCGCGCGAATCCTGATAAGCCTGGGCGGTGCCTTGAAATGTAGCGTGGACGGTGGCGGGGACAGCGAGTTCGCGGCGGGCGGCTTCGATGTGCTGCACCGCCGGATCGAGGGAAGCGCCGGGAGCGAGATTGAAGGAGAGAGTGATGGCGGGAAAAAAGCCCTGGTGGTTGACGGAAAGCGCCGTGTTCGAAGGCTCGTAACGGGCAAAAGCACTTAGCGGGACGAGCTTGCCGGAATTGGACGGAACGTAGATGGACTTGAGGGCTTCGGGGCTCTGCTGGGCCCAGGGCGCCACTTCCATCACGACGTGATACTGATTCAAACCTTTGTAGATATTGGAGACCTGGCGCTGGCCGAAAGCGTCGCCGAGAGTATTGTCGACGTCCTGAACGGAAACTCCTAGGCGCGCGGCCGTGTCGCGATCGATGACCAGAGAGCTTTGCAGCCCGCGCAACTGCTGGTCGGTGTTGACGTCGCGCAGCTCAGGAATCTTGGTCAGCCTCTGTTGGAGGATGGGAGCCCAATGAGTGAGATCCTCGAGGTTATCGGCCTGGAGCGTGTATTGATATTGCGCGCCGCCAAAACGGCCTCCGACGCTGAGATCCTGGACGGCTTGCAAATACAAAGCAGCGCCAGGGATTTTAGCGGTCTTCGCGCGAATGCGGGCGATGACCTGGTCGGCGCTGATTTTACGTTCGCTCAGCGGCTTGAGCTGGGCGAACATGCGCGCCGTGCTGCCGCCGCTGCCCCCGCCGGTGAAGGAAGTGACGGTATCCACCGCGGGATCCTGCAGGACAATGTCCGTGAAAGTGCGCATTTTCTGGGACATGGCGGCAAAGGAGAGATCTTGATCGCCCTGGATGAGGCCGCTGATGCGACCGGTATCCTGCTGGGGGAAGAACCCTTTGGGAGTCTGAACGAAAAGGTAGATGTTCAGGCAAACGGTGCCGAAGGTGAGCAGCAGGATGAGGAATTGATGGCGGAGCACCCACCGCAGGGAGATATCGTAGGTGCGGAGGAGACGATTAAAGGCGCTTTCGGAGAAGCGGTAGAGGCGGTTGTGACGGCCCGTTTCGCGGCGGAGAAAGCGTGCGCACATCATGGGCGTGGTGGTGAGTGAAATCAAGAGGGAAACGCCGATGGCCACGCTGAGCACGACGGCGAACTCGCGGAAGAGCCGGCCAACGATGCCGCCCATCAAAAGAATGGGGATGAAGACGGCGACGAGCGAAGTGCTCATGGAGAGCACGGTGAAGCCAATTTCGCTGGCACCTTTCATGGTGGCTTCGAAGGGCTTCAAGCCGCCCTCGATGTGGCGAGTGATGTTTTCAATGACGACGATGGCATCGTCTACGACGAAGCCGGTGCAGATCGTGAGCGCCATGAGCGAGAGATTGTCCAAGCTGTAGTGAGCGAGGTACATCACGCCAAACGTGCCGATCAGGGAAAGTGGCACGGCAACGCTGGGAATGATCGTGGCCCAGACATTCCGCAGAAAAGCGAAAACCACAAAAATGACCAGAGTGATGGAAATCATGAGGGCGATTTCCACGTCGTGGACAGAAGCGCGGATGGTAATGGTGCGGTCGATGATGACCCGGAGGTGCAAAGAAGGAGAAATCGAGGCGCGCAATAGAGGCAGGATCGCGGTTACGCGATCGACGGTTTCAATCATGTTGGCGCCGGGCTGGCGGAAGATGGCGAGAATGACCCCGGGCTTCCCGCCGGAGAGACCCAGATTGCGGGTGTCCTCGACGGAATCGACGACTTCGGCGACATCGCGCAAGCGCACGGGAGCGCCTTGATGGCCGGCTACGATCAGAGGCTGATATTCGTAGGCCTTAAAAAGCTGGTCGGTATCGGAAATGGCCCAAGATTGTTTTGCGTCGGCAAGGTCGCCCTTGGCCAGATTGGCGTTGGCGGCCCGCAGGGACCTGCGAACGGTTTCCAGGCTGATGCCGTAGCTATTGAGCTGGTAGGGGTTAATTTCGACGCGTACAGCGGGGCGGGAACTGCCCCACGTGAAGACCTGTCCGACGCCTTCCACTTGTGCGAGCTTCTGGGCGAGGATGGAATCCGCAGCGTCGTAAATTTGCGCTGGCGGAATGTTATCGGAGGTCAGCGCGAGCAACATGATGGGAGCGTCGGCGGGATTCACTTTGCGATAGGTGGGCTGGAAGGGAATGTCGGCCGGAAGCTGGCTGCGCGCGGCATTGATGGCGGCCTGAACATCGCGCGCGGCGGCATTGATGTCGCGATTGAGATCGAACTGAAGCGTAATGCCGGTGGAACCGAGGCCGCTGGAAGAGGTCATCTGCGTGACCCCGGCGATACGCCCGAACTGGCGTTCCAGAGGCGTGGCGACGGCGGAAGCCATAGTTTCCGGGCTGGCGCCGGGAAGACCAGCGCCGACGGCGATCGTCGGAAAATCAACCTGTGGGAGCGGCGCGACCGGCAAAAAGCGGAAGGCCACGACACCGGAAAGAAAAATCGCGATGGTGATAAGCGACGTGGCCACGGGCCGGCGAATGAAAGGCGCGGAGAAGTTGGACGAGAAGTTCACCGATTAATCTCCGTGGGCGGGTTCCTCAACCGGGTTGCCGATGCGGAATGCAAAGCGGCGCCCCAGCCAATCAAAGGCCAGGTAAACGACGGGCGTTGTGTAGAGCGTAAGCAACTGGCTGAGGAGCAGGCCGCCAACGATGGTGATGCCGAGGGGGCGGCGCAATTCCGAACCAACGCCGGTACCGAGCGCGAGCGGCAGGCCGGCGAGAAGCGCGGCCATGGTGGTCATCATGATGGGCCGGAAGCGCAGCAAGCAGGCTTCGTAGATGGCGTCGAGCGGCGACTTCCCTTCTTTGCGCTCGGCTTCGAGAGCGAAGTCAATCATCATGATGGCGTTTTTCTTGACGATGCCGATGAGCAGGATGATGCCGATGAGCGCGATGACGCTGAACTCCGTGCGGCAGAGCAACAGCGCGAGGATGGCGCCAACACCGGCGGAGGGAAGCGTCGAAAGAATCGTAATGGGATGAATATAGCTTTCGTACAAAACTCCAAGAACGATGTAAACGGTGACCAGGGCCGCGAGAATGAGGACCGGCTCATTCGCGAGGGATTTGAGGAAGGCTGCGGCGGTCCCCTGAAACGTGGCCTGGACGCTGGGTGGCATGTTTACTTCCTGCTTGGCGCGGTTGATGGCGTTCACGGCATCGCCGAGCGCGGCATTGGGAGCCAGGTTGAAGGAGAGCGTCACGACAGGAAACTGGCCCTGATGGTTCAGCGCCAGCGCGGTTGCGCCGGGTTCGAACCGCGTGAAGGCGCTGAGCGGGACTTGCTGGCCCGAAGAGGAGCGGACGTAAATGTTTTTCAGGGAGTCAGGATCCTGCTGGAATTGCGGATCGACTTCCAGGACGACGTGATACTGGTTGAGCTGCGTGAAGATCGTGGAGACCTGCCGCTGGCCGAAGGCGTCGTAGAGAGTGTTATCGATATCGGCAGGGAGAACGCCCAGACGCGCGGCCGTGTCGCGGTCGATCGTGAGCGCCGCGAGTAGGCCTTGATTCAACTGGTCGTTGGCGACGTCGCGGATCTCCGGTAATGATTTCAATTTGTCCATGAAGAGCGGCGTCCAGTAGGCAAGTTCTCGGGGATCCACATCCTCGAGGCTGTACTGGAATTGCGTGCGGCTGACGCGGTCTTCCACGGTCAGGTCCTGAACGGGCTGGAGGTAAAGAGAAATGCCGTCAACTTTCGCGAGTTCGGGCTGGAGGCGGCGAATGACGTCAGAGGCGCTGATCTTGCGCTGACCGAGCGGCCTAAGATTGATCTGGATGCGGCCGTTGTTCAGCGTGGTGTTCGTGCCGTCGATTCCGATGAAGGAGGAGAGACTTTCGACCGCAGGATCTTTGAGAATGACGGTAGCGAGAGCCTGCTGGCGCAGTGCCATGGCGGCGAAGGAAACGTTTTGCGGTGCTTCGGAAACCCCGAGGATGACGCCTGTGTCCTGGACCGGGAAGAACCCCTTGGGAACGTAGATGTAAAGGAGAATGGTGCCGACGAGAGTGGCGACGGTAATGAGGAGCGTCGTTGTGCGGTAGCGGAGGACGGCCTGCAGGGTGCGGCCGTAAAAGGCGATCACGGAGTTAAAAGCATCTTCGGACTTGCGATAGAACCAGCTCTCTTCTTCCTTTTTTTGATGGCGGAGAAGCTTGGCGCACATCATTGGCGTCAGCGTCAAAGAGACGAAGGCGGAAACCAGGATGGTGACCGCCAGGGTGATGGCAAATTCGCGGAACAGGCGGCCAACAATGTCTCCCATGAAAAGCAGAGGAATGAGCACGGCGATGAGCGAGACGGTGAGCGAAACGATGGTGAAGCCGATCTGCTCGGAGCCCTTGAGGGCCGCTTGCAACGGGGATTCGCCTTCCTCGATGTACCGGCTGATATTTTCAATCATGACGATGGCGTCATCGACGACGAAGCCGGTGGAAATGGTGAGGGCCATGAGCGAGAGATTGTTGAGGCTGTAGCCGAGGAGATACATCACTGCAAACGTGCCGATGAGGGAGAGAGGAACCGCGACACTGGGAATGACGGTGGCGCGAAAACTGCGCAGGAAAAGAAAAATGACCATCACGACGAGCGCAACCGTAAGCATCAATTCGAACTGCACATCTTCCACCGAAGCGCGAATGGTGGTGGTGCGGTCGGTGAGAATCTCCACACGAACGGCTGCGGGAAGGGCGGCCTGGAGCTGCGGCAGAAGCTTCTTCACGCGGTCGACGACAGCGATGATATTTGCGCCGGGTTGGCGCTGAATGTTGAGAATGACGGCGGGATCCTGATTGGCCCAGGCGGCTTGCTTCACGTTCTCCACGCCATCGACGACGGTCGCGACATCGCTGAGCCGGACGGGCGCGCCGTTACGATAGGCGATGATCAGCGGACGGTACCCGTCGCTGGAAAGGAGCTGATCGTTCGCGCCGATGGTGTACGCCTGATGCCTGCCATCTAAAGTACCCTTGGCCATGTCCACATTGGCCTGGCCCAGCGAGGCGCGCAGATCCTCGAGACTCAATCCATAGGAGGCGAGCGCCGTAGGATTCGCCTGAATGCGCACGGCGGGACGCTGCCCGCCGCTGATGCTGACCAGGCCGACGCCGGAGAGCTGAGAAATTTTCTGCGCGAGGGTGGTGTCGGCGAGGTCTTCCACTTTGGAGAGTGGAAGAGATTGCGAGGAGAGCGCAAGCGTGAGGATAGGCGCGTCGGCGGGATTGATCTTGCTGTAGATCGGCGGATTCGGGAGCCCTTGCGGCAGCAGATTGGAAGCGCTATTGATGGCGGCTTGTACTTCCTGCTCGGCGACGTCGATGTTCAGGTCCAGCTCAAATTGCAGAGTAAGAATCGAGCTTCCGAAGGAGCTCGTGGAAGTCATCTGGTTCAGGCCTGGAATTTGGCCGAACTGGCGCTCGAGGGGAGCGGTCACGGAAGAGGCCATGACGTCCGGGCTGGCGCCGGGATAAAACGTTTGCACCTGGATTGTAGGGTAATCGACTTGAGGCAAGGCAGAGACGGGCAATTGCCGGTAAGCGACCCACCCAACCAGAAGGACGCCGACCATTAGGAGCGTGGTCGCTACCGGCCGCAGAATAAACGGCCGTGAGGGACTCATCGCGGGGATCCTCCGGGCTGGGCGCTGGACGAACTTCCCGAGCGTGCGGCGCCACCGCCGCCAGGCTGCGGACCGGATCCGCGACTTGCCCCATTGGCTCCCCCTGAGAAGTTGGGAACGACCTTGCTGCCATCCTGCAGCTTGTCCTGGCCATCGATGACCACGATGTTGCCGGTGGTCTGCGCGGCCGTGACGGTGCGAATTCTGACGACGTTGTCCTTGCCGACCGAATAGACGTAGCTTCCCTGAGGGCCACGCTGAATGGCCGGCGTGGGAACGATGGTGAGGTTGCGCTTGGTGTCCACGAGAAGGTGGACGTTAACGAATTGATTGGGAAAGAGCGCGGTGTTCTCGTTGCCGAAGATGGATTTAAGTTTGTAGGTGCCGGTAGTGGGATCGATCTGATTGTCGATGGTGACGAGTTTTCCGGTGGCGATTTTGTCGGTGTCGTCGCGGTCGTACGCTTCGACGACGAGCACCACACCGGAGCGCAGCTTGGCGTTCACCTGGGGGAGCTGATCCTGCGGCAGGCTGAAAATTACGGAGATGGGCTGGAGCTGTGTGATGACCAGCAAGCCATTGGTGTCGCCGGCATGCACGATATTGCCGGCGTCCACGAGGCGCAGGCCGATGCGGCCGCTGATGGGCGCGGTGATCCGCGAATAGGTAAGCTGGAGCTTCGCGTTGTCGATCTGCGCTTGATCGGTCTTGATGGCGCCATCGAACTGGCCGACTAATGCGGCCTGGGTATCGAGTTGTTGCTGGGGAATGACGCCTTCCTTGAAGAGAAGCTTGAAGCGTTCGAAATTGGCTTCGGCATCCTTGCGCAAGGCCTCATCTTTGGCGAGCTGCCCCTGGGCCTGCTCGAGCTGGACCTGGAAGGGACGGGGATCGATCTGCGCGAGAAGATCTCCTTCATGGACGAACTGGCCTTCCCTGAAGGTGACATTGATGAGCTGGCCATCCACCCTGCTGCGCACTGTCACGGTATTGAAGGCGGTGACAGTGCCAAGTCCATTGAAATAAACAGGCAGGTCACCATGCTGCGCCGTTGCGACCACAACCGGGACTGCGAAGTTGCCCCCGCCGGAACTTCCCCTGCCCTTGTTTGCAGCCGGCGCGGCTGAATCTGCCGCCTGGCTGCCGCCGCGGGAATTACGGAAGTACCAAACGCCAACGGCGAGAACGCCAAGGAGGAGAATCCAGACCCACCAACGGCTCTTGGAGGGCGTTGCTCTCGTCACCGCCGTGGCCGAGTGACCGCCAGGTTCTGGCAGGTCTATGGACTTCAGTTGGCCCATTCGTCCGCTCCTGTCTTTTACCGCGATTATGCGAGCGAGTCTGCCTATAGCAGGCCCCTCGCTGATAGACACAGGGGACAGTGCGTCTACGGCAGGCAGCCTACCGGAAAATTCGGCCTACGCCTAGATAAGACGGATTTTGGAGGAGAATGGTTACCGAGAGCCGGGGCACAGGGGTGACGCAAACCAGAGAGGGCAGGAACCCGTAAGCACGCAGGCGAGGAGAGGAAATTGGGGCATTTGTTCCCATCGTATCGTGCAGAAAGGCGCGGGAAAAAGTAGACTGTCGCGGAAGGCGATGGGCTTCGGAGGTTGAGGCGCTGAATTCGAATGGGATAGGGAGAAATGAAAAATGTTCAAAGGCCTGATCTTGGGGATTTTGCTCGGATTGGTGGCGATTGCGGGAGGCGTTTATTACTATTTCTCGTCGGGGCGGGCGCCGGTCGCGACGTCAGCTCCGCCCATGCCATTCGAGAAGAACCTTGCCCGAGTCGGGCTGCGCGCCTACCTGGAAAGGCTCCCTCATCCCGAGCCTCAGGTCCCGGCGGACGAACCCAGCTTACTGGCGGGCGCGAAGGTTTACAGAGAGAATTGCGCCGTCTGCCACGGATTGCCGGGCGAGGCTAAGACCGCCATTGCCCAAGGAATGTTTCCCGCGCCGCCGCAACTCTTTCAGGGCATGGGGGTGACGGACGACGATGCCTGGGAATCGTACTGGAAAGTGGAGAACGGCATTCGTATGTCGGGAATGCCCGGATTCAAGGGCCGGTTGACGGAAAAGCAAATCTGGCAGGTCAGCGTACTCGTGAAGAACGCCGACAAGATTCCAGCCCCGGTGAAGAATGAACTCGCCCCAATCGTCCCTGGTCCAGCTTCCGTGGTGCCGTCGGCCACCAGCCCGACGCGATCAAAGAAATAAATGGAATTTTCCGGGCGCCTGATCGGAACGGAACATGCGAACCGGGGCTGGCGCACACGCAATTCTCGTGTGACTAGGCGGTATGTCTCGGCCGCAGGTAGTAATGAATGGCCGGCGTGAAAATCAGCGAGAGAACCATAGAGCTCAAGATGCCCCCGACGACGGCGATCGCCAGGGGCTGCAGCATCTCCGAGCCGGAGCCGATCGCGAAGGCCAAAGGGAGCATGCCGGCAACGGTGGCGAGTGCGGTCATGGCAATGGGGCGAAGCCGGCGGCGGCCGGCCTGAATCATGGATTCCTCGGCGGAAAAGCCGAGGTCTTGGAATCGCTCTTCCGCGTCCAGAAGCAGAATGCCGTTCTTGGTGACGATGCCGATGACCATAATCATGCCCATGAAGGACGCGACGTTGAACGTCGTGCCAGTCACAAGCAAGGCGAGGAAGCCGCCAAAGGTCGAAAGCAGCGCGGAGGCCAGAATCGCGGCCGGAGCGGAAAATGTGCGGAATTCAAATAACAGGACTGCAAACAACAGAAGCAGCGCGAGCAAAAGCACCGTCAACAGGTCGCGAAAGGATTTTTGCTGCTCTTGATATTGACCTCCGTATTGCACACGAATGGACGAGGGAAGACGAAGGTCTTCGATCGCCTTGCGAACGGCTGCCATGCCGTTTCCCAATCCGACACCCTGGAGTCGACCAGTAACTTCCACAAGCCGCTGAAGATTCTCGCGGCGAATTTCGGTTTGGCCGGGATCAGTGCTAACGGTCGCAAGGGAACTGAGTGTTGCCTTGCGACCGGTGGCACTCGTGACAAGGGTGTTACTCATGCGGTCGAGCGTAGCGCGTGTCTGCTCCGGGAACCGCACGCGGATGGTGTAGGCACGATCGTTGACAACCATGGGCGTCGCCGCCGGTTCGCCTTCCAGAATAGCGGAGGCGTCGATAGCGACCTCTTCGGGTGTAAACCCCGCACGCGCAGCAATGGCGGGATTGACCTGAAACGTCGTCGCGGGTCCACTGATGGTGTTCTGGATGCCGTCCAGAACGTCGACGACGGCGTGTATTTTTCCAATCTGGACATTCCCGATGGCGTCGGCAACGCGCGGGGCAGTTTGCGCCAGAAGCTTGGGATCCGGCGAGAACAATTTGATGACAATCGGCTGGGGCTCGCTCGTCAGATCGCTGATCATGTCCTGCAAGACCTGCACGAACTCGACCTTGGTGGCGGGCTCGGTTTGCTCAATCTTGGAGCGGATGTCGTCCATGATGCCATCGATGTCACGCTTGCGGTTGCGTTTCAGCTTCACGGTGAAGTCGCCCTTATTGGCCTCAGTGACTGCTGCCAGGCCTAGCTCCAAGCCGGTGCGGCGCGAGGTGTTTTCGACTTCCGGCATGGAGCGCACGATCTTCTCGATTCGTTGCAATATGCGGTCGGATTCAGCAAGCGAGCTCCCCGGTGGTGTGTGGTAATCGAGAATGAATCCGCCTTCGTCCATCTGAGGCAGGAGGTCGGTGTCGAGGAAAGCAAAACACACGTAGGAAAGAACGATGACAATCGCAGAGCTAGCGGCCAGGGCCCAGGGACGCTTTAGGATACCTTTCATCGTTCGCGAGTAGAATTCCACGATGCGCCCAAAGATACCGGAGAAACGCGCTTCCTCGGCGGCCAGAAGCTTCTCAAATTTGGGACTGCCTGAGGAAACAGGCTCCGCTGCGGCACCGTCTTTCCGGCGCACGAGGTACTGGCTCAAGATCGGCGTCCAACTCAACGCAAGAAGAAGTGAGGTAAACAGTGAGACCGTCATGGTAACCGCGAGGGCACGGAAGAAGCTGCCGGTAACGCCGGTCGTGAAGATAAGCGGAAGAAAGACGACGATCGGCGTAATGGTCGAGCCGATGAGGGGGACCGTCAATTCGCGCAGCGCGCTCCGCACCGCTTCGAGGCGGCCTTGGCCGGCGTCTCGATGCAGGACGATATTTTCAAGAACTACGATAGCGTCGTCAATGACCAGACCGACGGCGGCGGCAAGGCCGCCAAGGGTCATGAGGTTGAAGCTTTGACCCGTCAGCTTCAGCACGATGAAGGTGATGAGCAACGTGGCAGGAATGACCAGGCCAGCGATGAGCGAAGTCCCCCAATCACGAAGAAAAAGAACGAGAAGGACGGAAGAGAACAAAAGCCCCAGCAGCACAGCATCGCGCACACTGGCGATAGATTCGTGAACGATGGTCGATTGGTCGTAGAAAGGTTCGAGGTGCACGCCGGGGGGCAGCGCCGGGCGAATTTCTTCCATTTGAGCGTGAACTTCGTTGGCAACGTCAAGCGTGTTGCTGTCGGGCTGACGATTCACGCTCAGCAGGACGGCCGGCTTGCCGTTGGCGGTGACGATCGTGTAAACGGGAGCGACCGACGGCGCGATTTTCGCAATGTCTCCCAAGCGTATGGGAATGCCCGCCGATGAATTCTTTACGACGATCTGGCCGATTTGATCCGGTGTCCGAACCTGGCCGCTGACCAGGCCGAGCATCAACTGATGATTGCTCTCGATGAGGCCGGGCGAATCGATCAGGTTAGTACGGCGTATGCTATCGAGAATCTCGCTGACCGTGACACCTGCGGCGAGCAGGCGCGCGGGGTCAGGCGTCACCTGAAATTCGGGAACGCGGCCTCCCTGCACAAGCGCGGAGGCAACGCCGTCCAGCCGGTTGACGCGCGGCTTGATGTCGTAGGTCGCAATCTCCCAGAGCTTGCTCTGTGGGATGGTATCAGAAGTAAGGCTGTAGCCGAGGATAGGAAAAGTGGCGAAGGTGAGCCGGTGGGTTTGGACCTTGG
>WNFB01002277.1_pt1 | contig 16668 bp, 19 predicted proteins | sample 5400501 | NCBI WGS metagenome assembly WNFB01 (sample SAMN13153341, study PRJNA577476) | soil metagenome | isolation source: 200 cm saprolite under Douglas fir tree site 2 hole 1 | place: USA:California | collected 2015-04-18
ATAATCGCGCCCCCAAAGACATTCCCGAGCACGTTGGCATCCGTCGGCATCATGAGCCTGGCAGTGCTAATCTCTGATTCTGACGGCTTTTTCCCACGGAGCTTCGCCAATGGGTGCGCGGGCTCGACGGAACCAGATAAAGTTGATACTCTGAAGGATAGGTGGGCGGGACCTGCAAGTGATAGTCAAACAGATGCTTGTGGGGAGGATGGCAAACTTCGTTTACCTCGTCGTTGAAGAGGAGAGCAGAGAGGCGATGGTGGTCGACTCAGGGTGGGAGACCGAACCGATTGAAGAGGCGGTCCGCCTTACAGGAGCAACGGTAAAGTTCGCCGTCGCGAGTCACGAACACTTCGACCATGTCATGACGTTGAGGAAGCTGGCCGACACCCTGGGCGCCAAGGTCATCGCCCACGACAGCTCCCCGATCGATTGCGACCGGCGGGTCAGAAACGGGGAGGAATTGGAGCTCGGCGATAGCAAGGTGCGCGTCCTGCATACCCCCGGGCACACCGAAGATAGCATCTGCCTGTACGATGGGCGGGAGGTCTTTACAGGGGACACCCTCTTCGCCGGAACGATCGGTAAGTTCGATAGAGTGAGGGCCGAGGCCATGTACAGAAGCCTGCACGAAGTCATCCTCAATCTCCCGGGGCAGACCATGATGTATCCGGGACATGACTACGGGCCGGTTCCCTTCAGGAGCCTCAGAGAGGAGAAGTTGGCAAATCCCTTTCTGATGACCAAGGACCTCAGAGATTTCCTTGCGTTCTTTTCGTAAGTATCGAAGTCAGCAGCTTGACCGAAATGTTGCCCCCGCTGACGACCAGGACGATCTTGTTTCCCGGCTCGTCTATCAACGGGCCTTTCATGGCCGCCAAGGGCGAAGCCCCGGCAGGCTCGGCAAGCACTCTGCCCAGCTCGAGTAGGTCGAATATCGCATCCTCGAGCTGAGAGTCGGTCACCAACCCTACCCTGTCGACGAACTTTTTCGCGGCTTCGAAGGTTAGCTCTCCTGGGGTCGCGGCTTGCATGCCATCAGCAATTGTCGGCATGGGTTCGACCCTGACCCTCTCCCCGGTCTTAAGAGATTCATACATTGAAGGGATTGAGACAGTCTCTGCGCCGTAGACTCGTGCACTCGGACGCGTCTCCTTGATAGCAATCGCGATCCCAGAAATCAGTCCGCCCCCACCGATTGCAACCGCTGCCGAGTCCATTTCTGGAAGCTGTCGCATTATTTCAAGGCCGCAGGTCCCCTGGCCTGCTATGATATCACTGTCGTTGAAGGCGTGGACGAAGGTTAGACTCCTCTTGGCAGCAATTTCGATGGCGACTTCGTAGGCCTGGTCGTACCCCGACCCCCGGCGGATGACCTCGGCTCCCTGCTCCTCGATTGCCCTGACCTTCTGAGGGTTGGCGTTCTCGGGGACGCAGATCGATGCCTTGACTCCGAAGAGTTTTGAAACATACGCTATTGCGAGGCCATGGTTCCCCGAAGAGGCCGTTATGATTCCCTTTCTCAGGTCTGAGTCAGGCATGGACAGCAGCTTGTTCAGCGCACCGCGAATCTTGAATACCCGAATGGGCTGGAAGGATTCGAGCTTTAGATAGGTCTCCCTTCCCAGCAGTGTCGAAATCCCCTTTGAGTATTCGAGGGGGGTCGGAGGGATGTATTTTCGAATCCTCTCCTCAGCTTTCTCAATCTCCTGTAAACCTGGGAGCAATTGGGTTTTCACCCAAACCACTTCTCGAGGGTTTCAGACTGGACTGCTTTGGCTGAGCTGATTCTTGCAATGGCTGCTTCGACCCTCTGGCGAGAGAATGAGTGCTCGTTAACAAGAAACGAAATGAGCCTTTCCTTGTCCATTGGACTCCAGGTGGGCTTGACGCCGGGAATTGATGGAGCGTTGAGGTAGAGGTCGCGAATTTGCTGATAATCGATGGTTTGCACCCCATCCTTCAGCTCCTTGATTTCTTCGAGGCGGCCGTATTTCTTCAGATATTTCAGCGCGGTGGCCGGGCCGACTCCTTCGAATCCGTCTGGGTTGAAGTCCGTGCCGAGGAGGATCGCGAAATCTACCAGCTGCTCCCGGGTGAGCCCCGTGGTTGAGAGGACTGAAGACAGTCTGATCCTCTCAGGCTGGACGTTGATGACTATCCCTTTGCTCGGCAGTCGCCGTTTGCCAGATATGGTGACGTTCCTGACCAGGACGGGTGCCCCGAAGACGAGCGAATCATGGTCCTGCGAAGCGACCGCGTTTACAGTGCCTTCGATAGCCATCCTGGTGGCCTGCGCCTCTCCTTCCGAGGGTGCGTCTACCCAAGGTATTCCCATGGCTTCCAGGAGTTCCTTGGCGTCCGAAACCATGTCCCTTCTCAGCACTGTGGAGGCTTCGGCAAATTTCCTGGCTTGGACCATGTCCCCGGCCTGCAGGGCCCGCAAATACTGGTCCTTCGCCTCCCGGCGCTGGGCAACACGACGTTGGATTTCTTGGGCCTTCATCTCAGGTGGTTTTCCGTCGAAGACATAGACGAGCTTCATCCCGAGTTCGAGGAGGTTGATGTTCCTATAGAACAGGCCTGAGATGTGAGAAGTGACCCTGCCGTTGGAGTCTTTCAGGTGACCTCCGTCGACTCCACGGATAATTGCCAAGAATTGATACAGAGTGTTGTAGCCATCGACGGCGAGCGACCAGCCGGAGATGTCTTCGAGTTGTATCTTCTCTCTAGGTATGGAATCCCCAAAGTCGACGCCCATTATTGCGACCGCCCAGAGCCCGTTCGATTTATCGGTTCGGTCACTCGCTTATGCGCGGCAGCCGTGGCTCTTCGGTTGGCTTTTCCTGGAACTCGATCCTCCTTTTGTCCTTCGAAACCCATCTGATTGATATCAGGCCGAGTATCTCGAGCTGCATCAGGAGCTTGTCAAGCTCGTTGGGGGAGCACTTGTTCCCGTTCTTGTTCAGTGCCTCGAGGAGGACGTCGTCGGTCGCACTCTTTTTCTCCTTTATCCATTCGAACGCAGCATATCTTAGGGGGTATCGCATTAGGTCCACATCACGGAAAAGCGGCAAGGCGGGCGGGGCCTGCTGGGGTATAAAAGGTATGCCGAGCGGAGATTCAAGTTCTTCGCCATCTCTGCGCCCGTTGCCGTCGCTCTATTGGGGAGGCAGTCTGGTGGACATCCTGCTGACGCCGATGAGCTCGTACTGTCCGACGAGCGGAGCCTTGGAGACGACCTCTTCGATCTTGTCGATTACTCCCTCTTCTTCGGGAGCGACTATATCGACGATGACCGCGGATAGGCCGAAGGCTATCGGTTCGACCTTCTGACCTCTTATCTGGGCAGGCTTTGGCAGGATGCCCGAGACAGAATCGACGATTTTCTGAGGGTCCGTCGTTGTGTCTTGGGGGAGCAACTTCAGCCTGATGACGTATGAACCCAAGGAGCTCCCCTAGGGCCCTTCAAAGCCACATTTTGTGCACTTATACACTCTTGAGAACTTCCTGCACTTCTCGCTGCGCCAAATCAGAGTATCATGGCAGTTGGGGCAAAGGAAGTGGGTTGCCCTTTCTCCCGGTTTCACTGGGCGATTGCACGAATTGCAGAGCGGAAGGCTCACGGTTGCCTGCGACATTTCTCAGGAGCCCCTTTCTCCACTTGCAGATATAGGTTGCTGAGATTGTCGATCAATTCAGTTGGAAACCAACAGAGAGCGGACTTCGGCCGACGCCACGACCTTCGCAATTCTAAGCAGACCCGAAATTCCTAGGGCACCGAAAAGGGCCGTCGCATGAAAATCGAAGTCGGTTTGGGATAACTTCAGGACGAGCTTGGGCGTGGCAGTCTCGATGATAGCTTCCAGGTCTTCATTGGAGAGTTTCTCGATCACCCCTCTGAGCCTGAGCATAGCCTTCATTTCCTTAAGGAATGCAGCCTCCCATTCCGGCTGATATTTCGCCAACAAACCGGGGTCATGATTTTCGAGGCTCTTGCAGGCCCAACGTGCGGCGGTGACGGCTCCTGCGACGGAGGTCATAATTCCACCCGCGGTTGTTGGTTTGACCTGGCCCGCGGACTCGCCCACGAGGATGCGTCTTCCGTGCACGAACTTCGAGGTGGGACCGCCGATGTAGATGGGGGAGGACACCCTGCGCAGAATTCTGCACTGTCGGCCGGAGAGAAACTCGTCGAGGGCCCTGAAGGGGCTGACACCGTGACCCGCCGCGCCTACCTTCGCCCTGTTCTTGCCGAAGGGGATGACCCACGCGAAGAACCCGGGGTATCGGTCGGCATCGAGGAACACCTCCACCACAGGTTCCCGGATCCAGTCAGCCTCTATCTCGTATTTTGCAGCCGGAAGAATTCCCCGTCTGGGGCTTGAAGCAGGGCCCGTAGCGTCGACGTAATACTCCGCATGAACTGTCTCTCCTCCTATTCTCACCGAGACTCCGTCCTCCGTCTCGGCGAAACCGCTGACTCGAGCCCCAGTTCTCACAACCGCGCCGTTCGACGTGGCGGTTGCGGCAACCTGCTTGTCGTAGGCGCTCCTGTCGAGGACCACTACCTCCAAGCAGGTGGCGTTCACGGCGAAGTTCCTATCTTTAGGAGAGTGGATGACTGCTGAGGCGATTTGATTCTGCACTACCTGTTCTTCGGGGAGGTACCCATATCGCCTTAGACCTCGAAGGCTGACGAGCCCGTCGCACTTCTCGGGCTCACCGATCTCGGTGTGCTCCTCGGCGACCAATACGGTCGCCCCTCGCCTCGCCGCTTCTGCCGCAAACGCAAGACCCGCGATGCTACCCCCGCCGACCACGAAGTCGAGGGGCTTGGTCATGGCGATGAAACTGCCTGCAAAGGCTTAATCCGTGTCGTAATAACCGTTGGCAAATTTCGGGACATGAAACAGGCAATCGTAGTGAGGTCTGACCTGAAGATGGGCAAGGGGAAAGTGGCTGCCCAGGTCGCGCACGCATCGCTCTCGGCAGCGGAATTGGCACGACTAAGGAAACCTGGCTGGTACGAGGGATGGAAGGAAGGAGGTCAGGCGAAGATAGTACTGAAGACAGAGTCCGAGGAGCTCCTCATGGAGCTGTTTCAGAAGGCGAAGAGTTCGGGCCTCCCTGCGTCTCTTGTCGAGGATCGGGGACTCACCCAGGTGGAGCCTGGGACTGTCACCTGTCTCGCCGTCGGCCCGGGCCCTGAGGCGGAGATTGACAGCGTAACGGGGAACCTCAAGTTGCTTTGATTCCGGCTGCTGACTCCGAGAGAGCAGTAGGTATCGGCTTCTACTTGACCTCGGGTGCACCCTGCCACGCCAGCGCGAAGTCCTCCGACGAAGATTTCAAGGTCGAAGAGTCCATCGATTCCCAGGAACTGAGTTCGGCAGAAAGACCTGGGTACTATCCCCTGTATAGAGTACAGAAACACTCCATTGACACAATGCACATGGCGAGGGAGCTGTCGGGAATCCTCAGGAGCAGGGTGAGCTACGGAGGACTGAAAGACAAAAGAGCTGTAGCGATCCAATATGTCACCCCCACGAGCAGGAGGTCGCTGAGACCACAGGTGGTGGACACCGACAGGTTCTCCGCGCGATTGGTCGGGTTCGTTCCAAGGCCAATTTCAAGGGGGGCCATCGTCGGAAACAGGTTCGAGGTTACGCTTAGGGGCTGCTGCCCGGAGATTGGACATCGGGCCGTGGAGGCCATGCAGCTGGCGACGGAGCGGAAGATGCCCAACTTCTACGGATTACAGAGGTTCGGGACATCGGGACCGGGGACACACAGGGTCGGGAGGGCAATAGTGAGAAGAAAATTCGATGAAGCCGTGAGATTGATTCTCTCCGAAGTGCGACCACAGGACGATGACCAGACGCTCTCCGCAAAGGAGGCCTTTGGGGCTGGCAGGTACGCAGAGGGACTCAGGCTGTTGTCAAGGGCCCAAGACGTGGAATTCATGGTGGCGTCATCGCTCGGTCGAAACCCTCGGGACTGGGTGAAGGCACTCAGGGCCATCCCTGTCAATCTGAGGAGACTCTACGTGGAGGCGTACCAGTCATCGATATTCAACGAAACCATGAGCGAGGTAATTGCGAAGGGGGAGGACATATCGAAGCCGAGGCCAGGGGACAACTGGGCAGAAGTCTCCGAAGACGGAATTGTAACCTCAGAAGTTCATGGAGTAAAGGAAGCGTTGGCTCTCGATGGTGTCCCGATGGTGCAGCTCGTTGGCTACGCCACTAGAGATTACAGGTCGAGGTTCGACGCCTACATCAATTTGGTGCTGGACAGGGAGGATGTCAGGGCCAGGGATTTCTACGTGAAGGAGATGCAGGAGGTTTCTGCCGAGGGAGGCTTCAGGAGGCCCCACATGGCAATCAAGGACCAATCGTGGACCTTCAAAGACAGCACAGCCTTCCTGAAGTTCACACTCGCCCGGGGTCAATACGCCACCATCCTGCTGCGTGAAATAATCAAGCCGAGCGACCCAGAATCAGCAGGACTGGCTTAGATTCAAAGAACGCTTATACACCGATTGCCGATGGGCAAATCAGAAAACGAATGTCTCAGGAGGTCTTCGACCTGACCATTATTGGGGCTGGTCCGAGCGGCCTCTTCGCCTCCTTCTATGCCGGGCTCAGGCAAATGAAGACCAAGATAATCGACGCGCTCGAAGAGCCCGGTGGACAAGTAGCAGTCCTCTACCCCGAGAAGTACATCTTCGACGTCCCGGGCTACTCGAAGATCTTGGCCAAGGACCTCGTCAGGTGCCTGGTCGAACAGGCTTTCCAGTACAAACCTACCGTCGTTCTCGGCGAGCGGGTGGTCACGTTGCACAAGAGCGACGGCATGTTCGAATTGAGGACTGACAAGGGGACTGTTCACCACTCAAAGGCGATCCTCATCGCGGCAGGAGTAGGGGCGTTCTCTCCCAACAGGCTTGACGCAAGCGGGGGTGCTGATTATGAAGGGAAGGGAGTCTACTACTTCGTCAAGGACAAGACCATCTTCAAAGACAAGAACCTCCTCATTGTCGGAGGAGGGGACTCTGCCGTTGACTGGGCGCTCAACATCAAGGACACGGCCAAGAAAATCACCCTCGTTCATCGGCGAGATGTCTTCAGGGCGCACGAGGGGAGCGTCGCTGAGCTAATGAAATCGTCGGTCGATGTCAAGTTGTTCTTCGAGGTGAAAAAAGTGATGGGAGACGGGTCGAAGGTAACCAAGGCTGTCATCTTTGACAACAGATCCCAGGCGGAGAGCACAATCGACGTCGATGCCGTCCTTGTCAACATCGGGTTCAGAGCCGACCTTGGGCCGATCAAAGACTGGGGACTTCAGATAGATGGGAGGGAGATCCGCGTGAACGGCAAGATGGAGACGAACATTCCCGGCGTCTATGTCGCCGGGGACATTGCCGGACCGCTGGACGGGGTGAAGCTGAACCTCATCGCCACGGGATACGCCCAGGCAGCACTTGCTGTCAACGTGGCCAAGGCCTTTTTGGACCCGAATTCGAAGATCTTCCCGGGCCATAGCAGTGAAATGAAGAGGTAGCTAGTCCAGAATTCCGAGCGTTCTTCGATAGTTGTAGTCGTTCTTGACGGCTGGGTGCATCGGGTCGACAAGTATGCACTCGAACCATGCATGGATCCCGTCCTGCCAAACGAGGTAGGAGCCAAGGAGCTTCATGTTAGGGTGCCTTTCGAAGGCTCTCCTCTCGGCAACCGATTGCGATGACACTGAAGACTTGATCTTCAGGACTCCCATGTGCTTGGGCCTTCTTCCCGATGTCGGGCGTTTCCTTCTCATCCCTCCTCGAGAGACGCGCATTCGGATGACTACAACACCTTCCTTCGCCTTGTAACCTAGCGCCCTGGCCCTGTCGAGCCTCCATGGACGGTCAACCCTCACCATGGCAGGCTGCTTTCTCAGTTCGACGGCCCTGGCTCTGATATCTCCTGCCTTCTCGTGGAAAATGTCCTGCCAAGTCTTTGCAATCTGTCTGTACATGGGCATTGAGCCGCCTCGACCAAGGTCGGCAAATAAACGTTCTTCAGCAAATGGTCAGTGTGTGAAGAAGTTACGGATCTTCTCTCCGATCACCACTATAGCGTTGGATTGTGCTTCCTCAGTCTGGCCCCCGATGTGAGGTGTGAGGATTGTGGAGGGTGCGGAAAGAATCGCGCCGGTGGGAGGCTCCTCCTCGAACACGTCCAGGGCGGCACCACCGATGCGACCCTCAGTCAACGCCGCCGCAAGCTCATCTTCGTCGACCACTCCACCCCGCGAAGTATTGATCAGGCAAGCGGTTTTCTTCATCATAGAGAGCTTGGTTCCATCCACAAGGTGAGTGGTTTCGGCTGTCATCGGCACGTGGAGGGTCACGTAGTCGGACATTGCGAAAAGTTGGTCGATGCCCACAACCTTGCCTCCGAATCCCTCCAGGACGTCTGCTGGGAAGCTGATTACATCGTAGACGAGGACTGACATTCCGATGGTCTTGCCAATCTCCGCGATTCTTCGGCCGATCCTCCCAAGGCCCACTATCCCAAGAGCCTTCCCTTTCAACTCACTGCCGACCAAGGCGTTCTTTTCCCACTTTCCTGCCTTGACTCCAAGGTCAGCCACCACCAGGTTTCTGCTGAGCGCCAGCATCAGGAGGACGACGTGCTCTGATACGGCTTCCACTAGGGATTCGGGGCTGTTCACCACCGTCACCCCCTTCGATTTTGCGTAATCGACGTCGACGTTGTCCAAGCCGGTCCCTGGACGGGCAATGAGCTTCAATCGAGCGCCCTTGTCAATTACTTCACGGTCGACCTTCGTCCTGCTTCGGACGACAAGTGCCTCGTAACCTCCGACTGACTTCAGCATCTCCGCTCTAGATATCGTCGGCTTGTACTCCACTTCGAACAATGGTCCGAGCGCGAGCTTCTCGACTTCCACGTGGTCGCAGATCAGGACCCTGACCAAGCTTGCAACCCTAGCCTCGCGGTGTCCGACACCAGCGATATATCGCTTGAATCGCCCGAGACTCCGTAGGCTATGGCTTGAAGGCTGGTCTGGGAGGTAATTGAGGCAAGGGCTCCAAGCCGTTCATTTCCTTCCTCAATGACGAGTTCGACCCCAACCACCTTCTCGCTCGGCCGCTCGTATACGATCGAACACGCTGATCCCGGACTCCACCTGCGGCTGATTTCCGAGACCATGAGCCCGCGACCTCGAGCCTCACCGAGACTGGCCCCGAACCTGGCCCACCTTAGCCCGAAGAACGAAGCCTCGGCGAACCTCGGCGGGTGAAAGGCGAGACTGTGACCTGTGGCGTTGGCGCCGGCGACCCTCCCCGACCTCGCTGCCGCTCCGCCTAGGGTGCAAGGAAAGGGTTGGCCTGTGCGCGGAACCGCGCACAATCCAGCGGCGTAGAGTCCCGGGGAATTCGACCTGAGGTATTGGTCGACTAGGAGCCCCCCGCTCGGACCCGCCTCTGCTGAGGTCCGGGGAGCGCGGGGGCAGCGCCAAGGCAAGACAGCCAAGGTGTCGCATTGAACGACGGATCCCCCAGCAATGACGGCTTCAACATGCCCAAGACCCACGGCGCCCTCCAACTTCGAATCCAGAATGGTGACCCCCTTCTTTGCGGCCGCTTCCCTGATGACGTCGGCGACAGTCTTGCTCGCAAAGCCTTCAATCCAGGGCGCCGAAACAAGTGTGACCTTCTTACCCGGCCCGCTCAATGCATCCGCCACCTGAAGGGCGTCGACCCCCTCCCCTCGGATGACAACGTGCGCCATCGAAGATCTTTCGCGCCCTAATTCGGCGTACGTTTCCAATCCATCAAGAACGACGACACCTCGTTTCCTCCGACCAGGAAACATTGCTGGCATGAATTCACCACCTGTCGCGACCACGACGGAATCGAACCTGACCCTTGTTCCATCCGCAGTGAGGACTGAACATGGACCGATGAGGGTAACTTCGGCGCCATGAATCAATTCAACATCTTTGGGGAGTGGGGGCGGCATTTCTGAACGCTGTGGCGAAAGTATCAGGTCAGCCCATGAGTGACAAGAAGGTTCCCAGTGATCCGAGCGCTCCAGGAGTATGACCTTCGCTTGGTTCCTTGATGCCTCGGCCGCGGCTTCGTAGCCGGCGGTCCCTCCCCCGATGATGGCGACTCTGGTCAACTAAAGTCTCGGTCCTTGAGATGGTTATAACGGGCCGGGAATTTGGCGGGCTTGTGCAGGTGGGAGTCGTCGGCAAACCTAATGTGGGCAAGTCGACGTTTTTCGCGGCCACAACCCTCAAGGACGTGCCTATCGCTGACTACCCCTTCACGACGATCCAACCGAATGTGGGCATCGCCCATTTGCGGACGCAGTGCGTGTGTCGCGAGATGGGTGTCACCGACAGCCCCCGGAACTCGACCTGTCTCGGGGGGGTGAGGTTGATTCCCGTCAAGATTGTCGACGTCGCGGGCCTCGTTGAAGGGGCTTCTCAGGGGAGGGGTCTCGGGAACAAGTTCCTCGACGAGATAAGGCAGGCGGACGCATTGATTCACGTCGTGGATGCGTCCGGATCCACGGATATAGAGGGCAGGAAAGTGCCCCCCGGATCCCATGACCCTGTGGGCGACGTCGCCATGGTGGAACACGAGTTCGACCTTTGGGCGTTCGGATTGCTGAAAAGAGACTGGGAGAAGGTCTCCCGGTCGCTCGAGCAGTCGGGGGGAAAAATAGTCGACCACTTGGCCGACAGACTCTCAGGACTTTCAGTGACGTTGGCGGATGTGGAGCTCGTGATCCAGCGTCTTCACCTGCGGACTGAGAAACCAAGCTTGTGGACGGATGAGCAACTGCTACACTTCGCATTAGAGATTCGGAAGCTCACTAAGCCTTCTCTTCTCGCAGCCAACAAGGCGGACCTCCCTGCATCGCTGGCAAACATCGAGAAGCTCAAACAGACTGGGAGGAAGGTGATACCGTGTGCATCCGAGGCGGAGCTCCTCCTTAGGAGGGCAGCGGAACACGGGCTGGTCGAGTACGTCCCAGGCGACAACAAATTTATCGTGAAGAGCCCCGAGAGACTCAGTCAGGCTCAGTTGAACGCCCTCAAGATGGTCGACGAAAAGGTGATGCGCGTGTTCGCGGGGACAGGAGTGCAGGTGGCGATAAACCAGGCGTTCTTTGACCTGTTGAAAGCCATAGTCGTCTTCCCAGTCGAGGACGAGACCAAGCTCTCGGACAAGTTAGGCCGAGTCCTTCCCGACGCCTACGTCATGAGGGGAGGTTCTACGGCGCTTGACCTGGCCAGAACAGTCCACAGCGAACTTGCAGAAGGGTTCCTTTACGCTATAGACGCGAGGAATGGGAAGAGGCTGGGCGCAGACCACGTGCTGGCAAACAGGGACATCGTGAAGATAGTGTCAAGCGGCAAGAGGGGGTAGCTGTTCGGCCTTCCTTTCCTCCGGCCTCGAGATGAGCTTGCTTTTCCTTACGCCGACGTGCCTAAGGTGCGTAACCTTCTTCGCTTCGTTGTAGACGTCCGACGCTACCTTCTGAAGTACTAACTCCTGGGCAAAGCCTTCGTAGTTCATGCTCGCGGCCTTTTCGGCAATCACTCTGTCCATGATTAGCCTAAGATCGTGCTTCTTGGAGCTGTTCATCTTGCCCTGGGAAAGTGCTGTGCAGTATACGCGCACCACATACCCATCCTTGGTCGTATAGTCGTGGATGAAGTCAGACATCGAAGAACCCCTTCTGATGAGGCTTCTGAGGAACTCTCGTGAATACTCGTGCCCTTTGAAAACTGTGTGCGCAGTCTCCCCCTCCACTCGGTCAACCTGGAAGAAGAGCTTGAAGGCGTAGTGCTGTGGATCCTGTTTGAGGATGTCATACAACGTGGTCTCAATCACTCTCCCCGCAGGCTTCTGAATGTCTGTCAGGGGGACTCGTGCGATGGGAGCGTTGCCGAAAGAAGGCGAGGCGGTGACCACTACCCACGACTTCAACTTCCACTTGTCCCTTACTTTTGCGACTTTCTTTGGCAAACCAAGGCGCCCCGACTGATTCGGCTTATAACCTCATTGTCTGAGGAGCGAGTCCATCCCGCCCATGTAGGGTCCCAGGACCTTCGGGATGTTTATCGAGCCATCCTTCTGCTGGAAGTTCTCGACGAGGGCAACGAGAGTCCTTGTCACCACCGCGCTCGAATTCAGAGTGTGGACGAGAATGGTCGGCTCGCTCCGTTTCTCCCTGTATCTGATTCGGAGCCGTCGAGACTGGAAGTCAGTGACATTGCTGGCTGAGGCCATCTCCCTGTACTTCCTTTGCCCTGGCAACCAGGCTTCGAGGTCGTAGGTCTTCGCCGACATGAAACCCGTGTCCCCGCTGCAAAGCTCCACCACCCTATGTGCAATCCCAAGCTCCCTGTAAATCTGCTCGGCGTTCGCGATGAGCTCTTCATGCAACTTCCAGCTTTCGTCGGGTTTGCTGAAGACGACCTGTTCGACTTTGTAGAACTGATGGACCCTGAATATTCCCTTAGTGTCCTTCCCATGTGCTCCAGCCTCAACCCTGAAGCAAGGACTGAAACCGCAGTACCTGATTGGGAGCCGAGACACCTCGAGGATCTCGTCCATATGCATCGCGACAAGCGGGTGCTCCGAAGTCGCGATCAAATGGAGGTCCTCACCTTCGACCTTGTAGATTACGGGCCCGAAGTCGTCTAGATTGACCACGCCTTCATAGGCGGCTCTGTTTAGCATGAACGGAGGCTCCACTGGGGTGTATCCTCGCGAGCGCAGGGAGTCGAGGGCGTATTGCATGATGGCGTGCTCGAGTTTTACTGCGTCCCCTTTCAGAAAGAAGAAACGGGCCCCGGCGACCTTGGCCCCCCTTTCGATGTCGACCATTCCCAGGCCCGTGAGCAAATCGATGTGGTCTTTGGTCTCGAACCCGAACTCGGGAGGTTTCCCCCAAGTTCGAACAGTAACACTTTCTGTTTCGTCCTTTCCAGTGGGGACGCTTTCGTGAACGATGTTTGGGAGGCTCAGAAGTATTTTCGTCAGCCTTGCGTTTCTTTCCTTCGCCTTTGACTCAAGGTCCTTGATCTTCTGGGGGATGTCCTTGACCTCCTTGAGCTTGGCATCGACGGACGCCCCCTTCTTCTTCAGCTCTGCAACCTGTGCGGTAAGCTCGTTCTGCTTGTGCCTCAGTCTGTCGACTTCGGTCTTGAGCATCCTCCATTCCTCGTCCGCCTTCACAGCCTCCCCGACCAGGGGAACCCTATCGACTGCCCCCCTTTTCCTCAGGCTCCGGACTATCGCGTCAGGATTTTCTCGGACAAGCTTGACGTCCATCATTTAGTCTGTCATCCTCGGACCCCTGCATTGCTGCCATGCGATAAAAGCCATACCTCCTCGAACAGACGAACATCGCGGAGGATGGAGAGGGCTGTCGAGATCGCGGTCTGCGCGGAGTCAGCCTCGACCTTGAATTTCAATGCGCTGCCTGCCCCTGCGGCAGAGAGCTTCAGGGCCCTCGGGCCCCCCTCGTTGTCGGGAGAGAGAACCGATTGGAGCCGTCTCCGTGCGTCGGGGTCCTTGCAGGTCAACGTAAGCAGGACCGAGACTTTCAACCGGAGACTCTTTCCGAGACCGCTTTTGAGAAGTCGACCGCCCTAGATGAAGGGATCTTCGCGCCGGCAGCCATAGAATGCCCGCCCCCAACCCCATCGACTGCTTCGGCCGCTTCCTGCATGATCAACCCCAGATTGACTCTGCCCTGGTAGTTGTCCCCGACCCTCGAGGAAATTTTCAGGTCAGTGCCCCGGCTCGAGGCGCTGCCGACGACGACTTTGTCCTTGAACTCCAACGAAGATGTGAGTATGGAGATCACGGGGCCGAGAAGCTTTTCGTCCACCAGTCCCTCTCCGTGCACCAACACGACTCTCCCGTGGGACTCGATCCTTGACGGCTCAGATGAAAGACCATCGAGGGCTTTGTTAATCCCGGTCCTGTACTCGTAGAGGGTCTTCATCGCTGCCTTCAAAGCTTCTGACCTGTCCCCCAGACAGATCGAGATTCCTATCCCCGCGGCGCTCATCCTTCCGCACGCGTTTAGCAGCGTCCCGAACTCCCTTGCGTCTCGTAGGGGGGTGAACGGATCTTCAAACTCGAAAGTGTAGACCTCCCCCACCAAACTCGCGAGCGCCTCGGTCGCCCCCTCGGAAGGGCCAACAGCGCCAGCAAGCACATCAGTCAATTTCATCTTCTCCTCGGGGGTGAGGGACGAAATGGTCCTCCATGTGCTGCCATCCTTCAGCGCAAGCCCTGACTGGTGAAGAGCTGCGAGGACAGAGTCTTTGCTCCCAGTGAGGCCCTTGAGGAAGGGTGCCGATGTCAGGGCGATGGCTTCGTGAATCGGCCTGGTCTCTCGGCCGGTGAACATTAGGTCGGGAGACGCTGCTAGCAGGCCGCCTGCTTGTGCATCTTGAACCGCCGCTTCGTTGAGCCCGGAGAGCGACCTTCCCGGACCAGCGTCCTGCCTGTCGGCGAGGGCCCCAACTACGGCAAGGTGGGAAAGGTCGCTGTTGGATGGGTCAAGTGTCACAGCGAAGAAGTACGCCATGGAGGAAGAGCACGCCTCTTTGCCCCCGTCATATCCGAAGTTCCAGGCGTTCACCACCTGAGCCTTTCCTGCGTCCTCCGCAGGAATCTGATGATGGTCGATGACCAGGAATCTGTCGCCAAATGTTGATTCAAGCTCCCCGATTAGAGTGGACCCGAGGTCCGTGAAGATGTAGAAATCGTATTTTTCTTCCTCGAGTGCCATGATCGTCTTCCGGTCTAGATCGGAGACAGTCCTCAGGGTTACATTTGCCCCTTTCCGCATAAGCGATGCGAAAACGATGGAACCGCTGCAGAGACCGTCCGCGTCAATGTGTGTAACTATGAGAATCCTCTTGCTTCTCTTCAGGGTTTTCGTGATTTCAGTCGCGACGACTCTGTACCTCGTCAGAAGACCGTCGAGGTCGGCCGTGGGCCCACCTTCTCCCGGCTACGCTAGCTGTGCGACCACTGCCGTGTACTTGAAGTCGCCTGGGAGAATGCCTCTCTCTTTGTAATATTTTGAAAGCCTATAGATCTTGGCCTCGACAAGCTCCAGGGAGTGCACGTTCTTCCTGTCGCTCTTGTGCGACTGGAGGTGCTTCTGGACCCTGAGTGCGCGGTCAATCAGATCCTGGAGGTCCTGAGGAAGCTTAGGGGCCGCTTTCCCTTCCGACAGGACTTCGCCTACGGATTTTCCAAGCAACGACTTCACAAGTGGGACGCCGTAGTCGTCGCGGAGGGTCTGACCGATCCTGCTCGGGGTGACGCCTTCCTTAGCTAGCTTGAGGATCGTAGAGCGGGCTTCGTCGGGTGTCGTGGTGACCCATCCGGGATTGGTCTTACTAGGAGGCCTAGTCTGATGAGACTTCCCGTGCCTATGAGAGTGAATCCTAGCCATGCCCCAGCCTTTCATGCGAGTCCTATGCGTTCGGCTGATAAATGTTGCCAGCCATTCAGACTCTATGCCACCCTTGCGTATCTCCCGCGTCTCTCGATGTTGTGAAGTTGCTTCAGGACTTGGCGGAACCGAGCCGCTCCAACGACGGATGAATATCCCTTGTAGAATCCTTCGAGTGCCGCCGAGGCGACGCCCGAGTGCGCCCCCACCACGGTTTCCTTAATCAGCCTGATGTCGACTGCGTGGTCCTCTAGCCTCTCCGAGCGCAAAGAAAGACCAAAGTCGATGAAGACGAGCCCTCCTCCCCTCCTCATAACGTTGGCAGTTGTGAGGTCGCCGTGCATGATGCCCGACGTGTGCAGCTTGGCCACGTCTCTCCCGAACATGAAAAAAACCTCTGCGAGTTCCTCAGACGAAATCCTCCCGATGAAATCTCTTAACCGGTCTCCCTTGACAAACTCCATTACCAGGGTCGCGGATGTTGGGTCGACGTGGTAGAGGGAGGGCGTGTCGACCTCCGCCTTCTTTGCCTGATGAATCATTTCGGCCTCTCGGAGAGTCCTTTGGTGTCTGATGGCCTCATCCAGGATTGCGAGCCTGTACTCCAATGCTTTCCTGACTTTGTAGACGACGTCCAAGCCCTGCCATTCCCCATGCAAGATGTCGGCTTCGGCGCCGCAGTAGATGAGCTTCCCGGACGCGTAATCAGCGTCGCCAGGGGATTTCAACTGTGTCAAGCCTCCACGACTGTCGGACTTTCGAATCATCAACCGGGATCTCAATGCCCTGCTCGTGGGCCAACAACCCCGTCCACGCTATCTGCGCCCCGCAATCCCCGCTGTATTCCACTGGGGCCAGGTGCACTTTGGACGAATGCCTCTTCGCCATGGCCGTCATCATCAACCCGAGTCTCCTGTTGGCGGCCACGCCCCCCACGATAAGGACCTCATTTTTCGAAGTGAATGCTAGGCATCTCTCTGTAACCTCGGTCACCATCGCGAAAGCAGTCTCCTGAATGGAGTACGAAACATCAGAGAAGGATTCGCCCCCGTCGAGGAGGGCCTTCGAAGCCGTGAGGAGACCAGAGAAGGATACGTCGTTGCCCTTCACTGAATAGGGGAGCCTGAGATAGTTGAGCGACTTCGACGAA
>WNFB01002280.1_pt1 | contig 16658 bp, 15 predicted proteins | sample 5400501 | NCBI WGS metagenome assembly WNFB01 (sample SAMN13153341, study PRJNA577476) | soil metagenome | isolation source: 200 cm saprolite under Douglas fir tree site 2 hole 1 | place: USA:California | collected 2015-04-18
CCGTTGATCCACATTTGGTAGGGCATATAATACCTCTCTTTGGTTTAAGAGTTTGGCTTTTTTGTCTGCCTATCTTACCATATTTTATGAAAGGGTCTCTTGTTGTGTGCATCTGACTCCCTTTCATCATCCCCCGAATGCGGCTGCCTTTGCCCTGTAGCTCTTTTATTACTTGGGACAATTGCGACATGACTGCTGCCTCTTTCAGTGGTTGAGACAATTGCGACATGGCTGAAATCGGAGCGGTGGGACCAAACGATGGGAGATTCGAGGGAAGCGAGGGGTGAATCACCTCATCTAGAGTATAGCATAGGTTTTATAAGCAAGCAAGAGGTAAACCATGGAAGTTTTACTGCCATAGGCGCCTATCTCTCTCGCTCGGAAGTCCCTGGATGATATACTCATGAAGATATAGTATGTTGGCAACACATGCTAAATATGCTTCTATTGCACCGAGGCGATTTGCAAGTCGAGGCGCAGGGCGAGGACAAGCCATCGCCTATACGCACCAACTTAAGGATACAACCAGGACGAGAGGGTCGTGGAGAGGAAACAGGGCGAGGACAAGCCATCGCCCCTACTATGGACGCGCTTGGCAGGCTGATGCATTGTAGGCATAGTAGAGATCATACTTGCTAGTTTCTCAGGAAGTTACTCTTGTGGAAGATCAAAGTTCATGAGGCTAGTGCAAAGCCGTCGCAGTTCCGCACCGACCACTCGATGTTCTGGATGAGGGAAATACGCTTGTAAGTGTGCTTCATCGACAAAACGTATCACACATCCATACGTATACCCCTGGTTGTGGCTATTCCTATTTTCTCCTGCTTGCACCTCAATGATACCAGGAATTTTTTGCTGGAGAGCCTTGACACGATCGAGCACAGTCTGTATTTCTTCGGGTGTCGTTTCGTATTTTGGCTGTAACAAAACAATATGCATTACCATACGTTGTGTTCCTTTTCCTAACTTTTTTCATGGTTCTGTCGAATAAGCTACCAGGGCTGAAACACTTCTTCCAATGCCATTACCAGAGGTTCTTGTGGCCATCGCACATGCAGATTGTGATAACTGACCGCGAGCTTGTTGAAGTAAAGGCGCGAGCCGAGATCCTTTGCCAGCGTTGCCGCCTCGGTCAGCATTGCCCCACTTGCTTCCAGTTCCGCCTGCTGGATCTGCGTTTCCGCCTGATAATAGAGGAGATCCAATTTCGTAACCGGCTCAATCTGTGGGTCATTGGTCTCTTGCTGCATCGCGATCAGCGCCTTGCCTGCTTCTTTGGGCTGGCCAAGAAAGAGCCGGGATTGCGCATCCCCAAACACATAGAGTGAGTAGCGACTTGCCCGTAAGTAGGGATAAGCCGGATCATCCTCGGGTCTGAGAGGATAATGCTCATAGGCTAGTCCCATAGCCCGCATAGCTTCCTGAAGTTGCCCGCGCATCGCGTACACCTCTGCGATACCCGCGTAAGTCCGTCCTTTCAGCAGTGGGGTGACATGCTCATTCAGGAGCGAAATGGCGTGCTCATAGGTCCGGAGTGCAGCAGTACTCAGTTTTCGATGGAAACCAAGATTCGCCAGGCCGATGAGTGACGCAACCTGCAAGTTTACGTCACCAGCGAGTTGCGCATAGAGAAGCGCCTGTCGCCCGGCCTGCCCTGCCGCACCGAAATCTTCCCGATCGGTGAGCAATTCGCAGGCGAGTTGTTGGGCCTGCGAAGTGAGCTGGGCTGCTGCTTGTTGCAAGGGCGATGGTTGCCGGGCCAGCAGTGCAGTTTGATCGCAATACAGTGGCAGAATAGCCTGGACTTGATGCGGGCTACCACTAAAGTACAAATCCTGGCAAGCAGTAATTCCACGGACATAGATTGCGAGCAGATCGTCAGCCCACAGCTCCGTCAAACCGCCAGCCATTTCGACGACTGCGCCTTCTTCCATGGTCTGCGACACATCCATGAAACCAAGTTCTTCGGCACTTTTCCCAAAAAGCTGACAAAGCTGTGTTTGAAAATACCGGTTGGGCTTATGGTGTCCACTTTCCCATCGATTCACCACTTGTTCCGTCGTATCAACAAGCTCTGCGAGCCTTCGCTGTGACCAGCCCCTCAATTCTCGTTCACGTCGCAGATGTTTGTTCGCTCTCTTCTCTTCCATTGATCCTACCTCCTACTTCACTGGCAATGTCTCAATCTTCTACAGGATAGCATTTCCGCCAGAGAGTATGCAAGCTTTTAGCAAGTTAATGCTATTCTTTTGCTCTTATAGTACGGGTATAGTAGATAGAGAGACAGGGTTTCTTCATGTAATAAGTGCTTCATAGCATACGAGGGGCAAGCGTTATGCAAAACATGAGCGAAGTCGCACAACTCCTCCAACGGATAACAGACGAGTATCAAGCAGCGCAATGGGGCTGACAGGGTTGGCCTCTGGCACAAGCCAGCATCAATTTATCACAGTGAAAATGGAAAACATGGGGAAAGCCGTCGAGACATTAACTGAACTGGTCGGGTCGCCAGAGGAAGCGGGCAAGATGGTAGCTGAGACGCTCAAAGACCTGCCGGATACGCCGACACGCTGCACGCTGACAGACTTGCTGCGGCGCGAATGCGACAACACAGAAGAGGCCGCAATGCTCATTGAGCGCATACAACACATGTGGGAAACCATGGACCTGTTGAGAGCGCGTTTTGGTTCCGAATGGGCGCGAAAAATCATAGAAACACCATCGTTTTTGCTCTCTGAAAGTGAGGGGATGCCATCATGAGTAGAAGCATTCTGGTCATTGACTCGTCGCGGGTGATCCGCACGCTCTTGCAGATTCACCTGCAACAGGCTGGTCATCATGTGCTGGTCTACTCAAGCTCTCAAGAGGCATTGAAGGCGCTTGAGGTCTTTCAAGATGCTCCTGACCTGGTCTTCCTTGCCGTACATCCTGCTCTCAAAGAGGATTTTGAGGTAATCTGGTATGTGAAAAAGCTCTCGAAGTATGCTTTTACACATCTGATTGTTATGGTGCGGCAAGAGGACCAGGCCCAGGTACAGCGTATATTGAGAGAGATACATGTGAGCTATCTTGTCAAGCCATTTCTGGTACAAGATGCGCTTTCGTTGGCCTCCGTGCCTCATGCCTGGCGTTGATGCTTCCTCTGGAACACGCGCAGGAGTCGGAAACCTATCTGAAGCGGCTTCAATCCAGGTCCACACCCCTCCCCTGACACCCACAAGGGGTGTCACTACATTTCTACGCCCCCCGATGTTCACAAAGGGCGTCAGGCAACATACAGTTTCCGAATAAGCTCTTAGTGGGGTTCTACCAGCCGCCCCCGCCGAGACGGCCTTGTCCACGTCGGCGGGGCGGCAGAAGCTGTGTCGATGATTTCTTCGGTGGCAGGATTATGTACCTCGATGATGCTGCCGGATGTTCCTAATGTGTGTTTTCCGTTGATCCACATTTGGTAGGGCATACAATACCTCTCTTTACTCGAAAAGTTTGGGTTTTCTGTTTGCCTATATTACCATATTTTATGGAGGAGTCTCTTGTTCTGTGCATCTGACTTCCATTCCTGGTCATACACTCGATGAAGAGATACCGTTTGTGTTTATTGAAGCGATAACTGTAAAAAAATATAGGCCACGAAAAGGCAGTATTATTGTGCTTGAAGAAGAGCAAAGCCCATATTTCCCAATCTCATAAGCAGTTGCCTCAGAAATCATAAATTGTACGAAGTGGAAGAAGATAATTCTGACGATATTTAGAATCGATATCATGGGCGTAGTAAGTTAGGTTTTGCTTGTCTGTGACGGATAAGGTCGTAATGAAAAATGATCCAAAACGACAAAAATCCATTGACTTTGTATCTTAACCTAGTGTATAGTTAAAGAGAGGTTTGCTGAAATGCTTGGCACAGATACTACAAGTCGAATATATAGTACTAATGAGTTTGCGCTGATGAGTGGATTCTCAGTACGGCAGATTGCGTACTGGGCAAAGCAAGGTATTATTGTTCCAAGTGTTCAACAGGCTCATGGGTCAGGGACGCGGAGACGTTATAGCTTTGATGATTTGTTGCAATTGCGCTTTGTACGACAACTCAGGAATCGTGGCTGGTCGGTTCAGAAGATTCGGGAGGCTATCAACAAGTTACGAGAAGTGATGGATGACCCACATGTTTTACAGAGAGCTATTCCTGTTCACGGTGCTCAAACCATTCTTGCCATCTGTAAAACTAAAGAAGGAGAGCGTATCTTATTAGATTGCCTAGACCCTGGCGGACAACAAGTGATGTGGATTTATCTCTGGGCTTTGCAGGAGGAAGCACTCCTTGCCACTTCGTATGTTGAAGAAAAGATAATATCTAATTGATAGTATTGAAAGGTCAGCTTATGTTATCACCGGAAAGTAGGGTAGCAAAATGCTAAACCTTGGTACACTTCAAAATCCTGACCTTCCATATGTGCCATTACCAGAGAACGCGCGCAGCGCAGTACTTGATGGTGTTTCAAAACAAGGATTCACTCCGCTGGAGCATTTCAACTTCTTCTCACTTGGAGAGAACCGATCAATCAAGGCTAACGTACTTGCCTTTGCTCATCCTATTCACCGAACACCTGAATATACGGGCATAACCGTATACAATGCGGTCAATGGACACGAAGATGAGGCACTCGTGCAACTATTGGCAAGGTCAGCCGCCCCATTCCACATCATACACCGGAATGACGAGTTCTCTCTTTGGAGATGTCTTGTACAGGATAAGGTTCCAACTCCTCTTCCGATTGAAGCCCATATTTCCTACGATCAACTTAACAATGTCCTCAGCGAGTATGAGGCTGATTTGCAACCTCAACGCATTATCGATGTCAAACAAGGACGCGACACTTTTACTATCTTTCGTGATATACAACCTTTGCAATTATCTTTATGGGCAGCAGAAGTGACTAGTACTCAATTGGTAAACCATTTTGGTGTAACTGTAGCACGACTTCGTAAACTCTTGAAACATCGGACTTACTTAAATGAAGAAGAAAGAGATAAACTTGTTACCACGATATCGATACAGATTCTTGGTGCAATCATTCTTGCCGATACAGGGGTACTTGGTGACGAGATACGTCTAAGTAGGCCTTCCCTCGACACATTGATTCGGACAGCGAGTGAAAAGTTCAGGCGTTATTTCAAATATGAAATGTTTATAGAGAACTTTTTTGAAGCAGATCAAGCATACCAACTCTTACAAACAATATGCTATGCCGGATTTGTACCTGATATGCTCAAAGAACTGTATAGAACTGCATACAGTAGAAAAGAGCGAAAGGAATCAGGAAGTTATGATACGCCCCTCTATCTTACTCGTCGTATCTGGAAGAATATCCCTGTAGAGTATCTTCCGCCAGAAAGTAGAGTCGTAGCGGATATGACTTGTGGATGGGGAAGCTTCCTAGTTGCGGGATACGAACGACTTTCTAGTCTCAAGGATATGGAAAGTATTATTCTACGTAACCAATTATATGGCAATGACAGCGCTGATTTTACTGCTCAGTTAGCAGGACTGGGATTACTGCTTTCTACATCTGAGGATAGTTGGAACATTCATAGTAGTGACGCATTGCAATGGCCTTGGTTACAGAACCATCAACCGTCACTCATTGTAGGCAACCCTCCCTTTGGAGGTGATCGGAAGAAATCCCCCGATAATGCTTCTTCCTTGAGAGAGAAAGTTAGATATGAGAAGGCAAATACTTACCTTGAGTATGCGATTCAACGATTGTCTCCTGGTGGCTATTTAGCCATGCTTATGCCTAGCTCTTTCACAGTAGCAGAAGCCTCACCATACTATCGTAAACAACTGCTTGAGCATTGTGATGTCCTTGAATTGTGGGACATCCCTTCAGGCGTATTTGATGCAGAGGTACAGACAGTTGTTGTATTTGCTCAAAAGAAGAATGATCCTTCAGAGCGCACACATTATCCTGTAAGGGTTCGTACAATACAAAGGCATACACTTAAAAATACGGATGATATGCAGACATACACTGCTTCAGGATTAGTTACTGATCAATCTGTTTGGAATGAGCAGGCTCGGAAATCAGAAAGTTCTCTGAATACTTATATTATGGATTATAAAATAATTCTACCGGAATATACTTGGAATGCCATTCGCGCCTCCTGTAAGGATAGGACTTTGCGTGATTTAACAGAAATATTTCGCGGAGCGATTGTAGGACAAAAACCTGAAAATAAGAGGTGGACAGATTTTGAAAATCCAAAAATTGTTCCATGGCTCACAGGCGTCAAAGATGTAATGCCTTATCCATATTTCATTGAATACAAGAATGCTACAACTATCCTTTATCCAAATGATTTAGAGGAACCCAGAAAAAGTAAGAAACCAGAAAAAGATAAAGAGCATATTCTGGCCGGTGTGAAAGTGCTGGTGCCTTATGATATCAACTCTAGTTGGGGTAAAAGGATACGGGCTGCTATAGAACGAAAAGGTTACTACGTTTCTGACCATTTCTATGTAGTAGCTCCAATCTCACTAGCCCAGGAAAGACATATTACGCACGAGGTAGTTGCAGCAGTGTTAAATTGGGACGTCAGTAATGCCTGGATTGTTGAACATCTAAAAAACCCTGCTATTCCTAAGCGTGTAGTAGATACTATTCCTTTTCCCGAAGATTTAAGCGAAGAGGACTGCAAAAGCCTTACTCAAGCAGTGCTACAACTTGAGTTTGCAGCTTACGCGAATTTAGCAGAACCAATAGAGGCAACACAAACAATAGATGCCGTTCTTAAAAGAGCTTATCATCTTGATGATGCAACCTTTACCCGTCTTCGCCAAGTGAAAGAATGGGATAGTAAACCACAAATCACGCTTGATCTCCCATCTGATAACGATGAGGCCAATTGCTTCATTAGCGGAATTGTTGATAGCATTAATGCGGCTCAAGGAACAATTACTCTTTGGTTAAAGGGATTCGATGAACTTCAAACAGTACAAATTATCCCCTCCATGCCCGGATGGATACTTCGTCCTGGTATCGCATTTCGCACAGAAACACCTCGTAAATATATTAAAGATGGTATAATAGATACTGATACTCCTGCTTGGGGAATATTTCGTCCACAACCATATACATATATGAGTGAAGAGGAATTGCTTGGACAATTCACCAGTCTCCTACACTGAATTAGTCAAGACAGAGTTGAATAGAAGTGCACCCACAATCAGAATAGCATTTCTCGACGTGGGCCAAGGAGACACCATAGTTATTTCAAGCCCGGAAACAGGTGAAGCTATTATTGTAGATTGTATCGACGCCGATGCTGTGCTTGAGTACCTCAAACAAGAAGAAATAACGTTTCTGCGCGGCATTGTTATAACCCATTTGCATGATGATCACTACAGCCAGGTTGATGATCTGTTATATAGAGCTAACCTCGTACCTAACATGCGAGAATGCGAAAAGCTAGCTATCGGAAAGATCATAAATCGGAAAAAATTTGATCAGTTAAGGCAAGATTCCGATGGACATCAACAACAAGCAATACCTGACGAACCCAATAAAGGGAAAATATATAGAAGAACTGTGCTACAAAATATGACGGATTGGTGCTCAGAAGATAAAAGAAGGTATATTGATCCTTCTGTCCAGGTAGAAGTAAACTCGCTGCCATTTAAGGGAACGGTAGCCAAGAATATTTATTTAATACATCCCTACGCTATTGATCTCTTGAGAGGATTAGAAAAAAAAGGCTTAAATAACACATCAGTCGTCCTCCACATTATCAGTTCCAACTCAAGTGCGCTCCTTACGGGTGATCTTGAGCCAGCAGGTTGGAAATTGCTTCAAGAGAATCATCCCCACCTGCACTGCGATGTATTGAAGTTCCCTCACCATGGTGGAGCATGGAATGCTGAAGATACGAAATCTCTGCTCGATGCAGTACAACCATCAGTCGTCGTTATATCTGTCGGTACAGAAGGTGAGAAGTACAAACACCCTAATGCAGAGGTATTTCAAACGCTGTCATCACCCGCATATTCGCATATCCAAATCCTCTGTACTCAAGCTACCAACCAGTGCCAAGTGCCTGTGTTAGATCAAAAACAATCTATCATTCAACTCTTAGATCGACAAGCGAACAACAAAGGTTGCGAACGCATAGCTTCAAGGCGAGGATGTCCTTGTGCTGGCACTATCATTATTGAACTAGGCGATGGGCTACGAGTTCTCCAGCCTTCTAGAGCATTTCATCAGGATAGCATTATTATTCCCCACTTACATGCACATAAATGTGTCCTCGCACAAATACACACAATGAGTGCAGGCCCTGATATGGATACACGTTAAACATTGTGTGCCGAAAATACATATCGTTTCTACTTCGATAATCCCGACGCCGACCAATAAATATTGTACCTCTCGATCCTGCTGCAAAGCATAAGAAACACTTGTAACATCGTCATAGAGATCACTATTTTTCATTAAGGAGTAGCTAGTGCTGTATATCACCCCTTGTAAGTCAAAACACGCCCCCACAAGCTCTTAGTCCCCCAAATACCTGCGCGCAGGCATTCAAGTTGGACAATCTGGCTGTGATCAACAAAAACATTGACTTCGGGACCGTAATTCTTGATATACCAGGCAAAGACCTCCGGGTCGGCGGCCTCGAACATCACCTTCTCCAGGCCTAACGCGCCAATGATTTTGGCCGCGGCATCGGTGCGCCACGTTTTCACATTTTCGGTGATGCCCTCGGACTCAATCATGATCATGTAGGCTCCGGCGTCCAGAAATTTCCTGGCTTGCCCAATGGCCCAATCCACATCGCGCGTGCCTTCTGATGCCAGCTCTTCGGCGGCACTGGCTCCCCCCGCGCCAAACTGGATACCAACCTCCGGCTTGGCCTTGAGCCCGGCGCGCTGCACCCTCTCGACCAGGCGCAGCCAGTCATCAACCGGGATGGTGATAAAACCGCTTGAGATTTCGAGAATATCGAAGCCCACATTGCGACACTCCTCAATGTAGCGATCCACCACCTCAGGCCCCTGGGTGAGCACATGCTCGATGAAGCCGCCGGTGGAGACCAGCACATTGTAGCGATGGGCAAGATCAATGATTTCCTTGAGCTGCTTCTCCGGCATCAGCGTGAAGGAGCCGCCCGCAAATTTCAAAGAATCTACGTATGCGCCCATCGTCTCCAGCACATCCTCCAGGTAACGCTTGCCCATAGGAGTGTAGTAGGGACCGCGAATCTCGGTAATACCGCGCGTGCGGGGTTTGCCCTCGCGCTCGTTCATACGAATAAATGGAAATGCTCGCTCGCTCATAGAATTGTCTCTCTTTCTCTGCTTAACGGGTACGCGCAAAAGATGCGCCTAATAAGCTGGTCAACTGCTCTACCTCTTTCGTTTCCAGGTGAGCCACCGTCTCTACGATAACCGCACGCTGCGCGGCGTCGGTATAGGGGGCCGCGAGACGCTCAAACTTGGCCACGGCCTTCTCCCATGACATAGGCCGCGTGTAAAATCCCTCGTAGTCCTGCTTCTCAATGCTCAGCGTCAGGCCATCTTTGAGCCTGATCTGTATGCGGCAGGGCATCTCCGCGGGGAAGCGTTTGCTCAACGTCTCATCGGGCTGGATGCTTACCCGGCGCAGCAGGCTCTGCACATCCTCGCGCACAATGCGCTCTGGCACATACTGCGCCGGAGAAACCTCGCCATCCAGCAGCGCGACCGCCACCATGTAGGGCAAACTGTGATCGGCCTCTTCCTTGGTACGCACCTGCTGCTTGTCTCCCTCTTCACCCCCGCCGATGATGTGATACGCGACATCAAAAATGTCGATCTTGACGCGCTCAATCTCCTGCGGGTGTACATGCTGGGCCGCTCGCAGCTCCAGGACGCCCTCAAGCACGGACTGCGAATGAAACTCAGCGTTGTACTGCTTGACACTGGTGCTACGCACGGCCTCGAGGTTCTCTTGCGCCCAGTCCAGCTCAAAACGTCCAGTAATGGCATCCATCAGGCCCTTGTTGCCTTCAAACACTTCCATGGGACCGGTAATGCCACGCATGGCGAGGAAGGCGGCATGGGTAGCACCAAAGGCTGTATTGGGATAGGCCAGCCCTTTCCAGTTGGAGAGGCTGCCCGTTCGTGTGACGCGCAAGGCGTTGTAGGCGGTGCCGCTTATCGCAACGGCGTTCGCCACCCCCTGCTGTTCAAGGCCCAGTGCCTTTGCCACGCCAGCCGCCACCGCGTAGGCTCCCTGCGTGGTGTGATCGAAGCCCTTTGCTCGCACCGGTGCCACGTCTGAGAGCCGGCACTGCACCTGGTAAGCCAGTGCCAGGGCGGTCAGGAATTCCTTGCCATTCTTCCGTGCATACTCGCTGGCGGCCAGTACCGCCCCCAGGTTGTCGCTGGGATGGCAGGTTTCATTTTTGGCGATGTAGCTATCGTTGTAGTCCAGGTAACGCACCAGGGCTGAGTTGTAGAGAGCCGCGCGGTCGGGAGCAGTTTTCCCGCCGCCGATCAGCGTTACCAGGGACTTGCCGCCAAAGTCTTCGAGTTGGGCGCGCAGCATATTGAGAGGTGGACCTTCAAGTGCTCCAATGGCACAGCCAAGGGCATCTACTATGCGGATCTTGAGTTGCTGGCGCGCTTCCTCCGAGAGGTCTTCATACGTCATACGCACGACGAAAGCCGCCAGTTGTTCAACCTGGGTCATATCTCCTCTTTTCTACTCCGTCCGGGTTTTGTATGGCGGAGGTGGACGAGCATGGCGGAGGTGGGTTTTGCATGGCGGAGGCAAGCGCCGCCACTACTATACACGCACGTCGTGCATCTCGTGTATAGTAGTGGCGGTGCTTGCCTCCGCCATGCTCACCTACCACGCTCGATGCAATAATCATACTTACATTCCTTAATAGATTCGCGTTGCTTCCTCTCCAGGAGTTTCACATACCTTAGTATAAGGCATGTCAATTGATGCGTCCAACACCTATTTGGTATAATAGTGATCTCATTTTGAGATCAAGTAGCCAATCCGATGTGCGAGTTTCTTTGAATCCTCGCCGCTTCGCGGCTCGCAAGGATTTTGGTGTGCCTGCGAGATTTGCAGCCTACGGCTGCAAATCTCGCAGACGCAAAACTTTCGTAAGGCCGCTGAACTGTGTGTAGTGGCGCAATCCGCGTTGAGTCGCCAGATCGCGGCACTGGAGGACGAGTTGGAGGTCGCACTCTTCACGCGCAAAAACAAACGTGTCACGTTGACTGCGGCGGGCCAGGAGTTTGCGCTCCACGTCAGAAATGCCATGGAACAATTAAGAGAAAAAAGTGTTGAGGTTTTTGTGCGCAAAGCGCACAAAAACCTCAACACTTTTTTCTCTTTACGAGCACCGTAGGCGCGAGCAAAAGCCACGAAGAGCGACTTTGCGAAGCCCTGGTAATGTGTTACATAACTGGAATTAAGGGAATAAAATGTGGTATCCTTGTGGTATTCTTATTGTAAGGTGGATATAGTTGATTAACTAAATCACCTATGATGCCTGGCATCAGCGTCGTATAGTAGTGGCTGCGCAGCCGCATTCGGGGAATGGTGAAGGCAGCTTCAGCCATGCAAAAATCGCACGCATAACCCCAAGCATCAACATTTCGTATTTTGAAGACAGAAGGAGAAGTGCATGTCAGAAAACAAGGGGTACGTTCATCCAGAGGTATTAGTCGACGCAGATTGGGTACAGGCTCATCTGAAAGATCCCAAGGTTCGTTTGATCGAGGTTGATGTAGATACAAAAGCCTACGATCAGGGACATATTCCTGGTGCGGTGGGATTTAACTGGCAGAAAGAACTGCAAGACCAGCTCATCCGCGCTCCCATAAGCCAGAGGCACCTGGAAGAGTTATTGGGCCGCGCAGGGGTGAGCAATGACACCACCATTGTGCTGTACGGTGACAACAACAACTGGTTTGCCGCCTGGGCACTCTGGATTCTCAAGTATTATGGGCATGCCGATGTGCGTATGCTGGACGGTGGACGTGTGAAGTGGCTTGCCGACAAGCGCGAGATTACTACAGAAGTACCAGGCCATGCTCATATGACGTACCACGTGGGAAAGCCAGTGGCCGATATTCGCGCGCTGCGTGACCAGGTAATGCAAGAACTGGGCAAACAGGGCGTGGCCCTGGTTGATGTCCGTTCTCCTGGCGAATACAGTGGGGAACTGCTGGCTCCCGCGAATCTACCACAAGAAGGGGCACAGCGTGGTGGCCATATTCCGGGTGCGGCGAACATCCCCTGGGCATCAGCAGTACGTGAAGATGGAACTTTTAAATCGGCAGACGAGTTGCGTGCTATATACGGAGGCAAGGGTGTCACGCCAGATAAAGAAGTTATCGCCTATTGCCGTATCGGTGAGCGCAGTAGCCATACGTGGTATGTCCTCCACTACCTGCTTGGTTATCCCAAAGTGCGTAACTATGATGGTTCCTGGACAGAGTGGGGCAGCCTGATTGGCGCACCAATCGAGAAATAACCCATCCTAACCTGAAAACCATGAATGGATCTGCGGGTTTCCGGCAGGCGCGCCTGCCGGAAACCCGCAGATCCATTCATGGTTTTTCTCTATCCTCCGAGGGTCAGGTTATCATCGGTAGGCGGGCGAAAAGACCAGGGAGGCATAGGTGTTTCATCGCTAAATTGAGCTTCATTGGCATACTGAGGAGCAACGCTGGCGGCCTTTTCCTGTTCTTCGTACAACCTTGCCTGCTCAAATAATCGTTCGGCGGCAAGACCAGCATCGAAGTTTACATTTTTATTGGCTTCGGAATCGTTTGCGATAGCGAGAAAACCTTCCGCCACCTTACGAATCGCCTCTGGCGAGGTAATAACTTTTGCCTGTATTTGTTTATAGGCGTTGATTAACACCGCCTCATTCGGGCGTTTAGCAGGTGCAGCAGCAGGCGGCGGAGTTGCGGAATCCGGAGGCGGCTTTATGGTTATTGGATTTGCTGGAGGTGCAGCAGCACGTTGCGGCGTCTCCACTCGTCCACCTGTATCTGACCCCATCCTTCTGGGGGAAGCCTGTGCTGGTTGTTGTTGGGCTGCATCTCCTACGAAGACCGGCCTTGTAGTACTGGATAGGGAGGCGCGGGGAGTGAGAGTAATATCTCGAATTTTCACCTCTTTCATTTCTACTCCCCACTGAGCAGCGCGGTCGCGCATGTGTTCAAAGAGGATAGTGTTGAGATAATCCCAGCGTGCTTCCTCCGCCATTTCTCCGTTGGCATGTGAGCGGGAACGTGACCTCTGCCCCCAGACCAGAAAATCGTCTGCCGTGAGTTGGGGAGCGGCGTACTGCAGGACAACCTTAAAATAATCTTGCAGTTTCTCCTCCCAGTTTTCGGTCTGTGTCACGGCAAGATAGGCATCCTCCGGCACCAACTGATACGAGATGGTTGCCTTGAAGCTCAATTCTTCATCGAGTGACACAGGCACCGTCTGCTCAGGACACGTCCAATGCCTTTCCCGCGTATCCAGGTGCGTATCAATCCATTCCCAGGGTAACACAAAATTGAGGCCTTTATAGTGTGTACGGCTGTACTTACCAAATGAATATACAAGATCGACAGAGCCTTCAGGAACGGGACGCATGCAGATACGGGCCGTGATGAAGCTGCCAATCAGCATGACTACCAGCACAATCAAGGTAGGAAGAGGCCCAAAAAGGACAAAACAGCCAACGAGCAGGAAAAGGAAGAAGCCCGCAACTATGCCGAGCGACCAGTATACATTGTTCGCGCCAGCATAATAGAGCATCATTCCTTGCAATATCGCAACGGCTACCAGCACAAGTCCTATTGGCCAGAGCCGTTCCATGTGTAAGTAGAAGTGATTAGTGCGCATCAGCGGCAAGAGAAATAAGAAGGTCAATGCACCAAAAAGCAGTGGAGCAAGTATGGGGGATAGTTGTTGTCCAAATTGCCTCAGGGCTTCAGTGTTCGTGTAAAATGGTTCCGGTTTTGCTTGCTCATCCTCTTCGATGTCTCCATCTTCTGGAAATGCTGACTGGTCGGAATAGAACGCTGCTTCCTCGTCCTGCTCATATGAGAGAGGAAGTCCCTCCTCATTCGAGTCATCCCAGCTCAAATCGCTGGAATACTGCCATGTGGCATTGGGTTCCTTTCGTTCTGGCGACATAAGAGCTGCTTCCTCCCTCTCATCATCAATAGTTTACTGCACGATTCCACGAACGATGCCATTCACCTTGCAGAGCCTTGTAATTGAAAGTCTCGCTTTATCCCACACGAGCCACAACCTCCCCCTCCTTTTGTGCCACAACTCCCACAACTGCCTCCATCTTTCCGCTTACAGCCGCCTCCCCCGCTGCCGCAACTTCCTCCACCTCCACCTCCGCTGCCGCAACCTCCACCTCCGCTGCCGCAACCTCCACCTCCACCTCCGCTACCGCCGCCTTTATTGAGGCTGCAACTTCCGCAGCCTTTACCCCCTACTTTTGCTTCTGCCGGTTCCGCCCCCGGCAACTGGTACTGATTCACAGGTATCGTAATGGTTACGCCACTCTCCAACATGACCTCGACCGACTCTTGCGGCACATTGACCGAGACGACTTTGCCTGGGCCACTTGGCGTATTGAGCATCGCGCCAATCTGTGGCATCGATTGTTTCGCCTGGATGTAATTATCATTTTCATACGAGAGACAGCATAAGAGGCGACCGCACACACCGGAGATCTTCGAAGGATTCAGAGGCAATCCCTGCTCCTTCGCCATCTTAATCGAGATAACCCCAAAGTCCGCAATCCATGAGCTACAGCAGAGCGTTTTGCCGCAAGGTCCCAGGCCTCCCTGGAGTTTGGCCTGGTCGCGTGCCCCAATCTGGCGTAGTTCGATGCGCGTGCGAAAGGCCGCGGCCAGATCACGCACCAGTGCGCGGAAGTCAACACGTTCATCAGCCGTGAAATAAAAGGTCAGCCGACCGCCATCATAGGCGTATTCTGCCTCCACCAGTTTCATCGGCAGGGCGTGTTGTGCAACGCGCTCCGCGCATTTGACCAGGGCTTCCTTCTCTTTTCCCTTGAACGAGAGCATCATGCGCAATTCGTCTTCGGTAGCCAGGCGCAATACTGGCTTGAGCGGATCGGTGAGATCGCTTTCGGCTATCTTCTTCGACGCAATCACTACACGCCCAGCCTCTACGCCTCGAACCGTCTCAATAATCACATACTGGCCTGTGTTATAGGTTTGCTCCCGTGGGTCAAAATAATAAATGCGTCCGGCAGGACGGAAACGAATTCCAGTGATGACAACAACGTTTCCGGTAATTGTCGCTGATATCATGCTTAATTATCTTTACTAGACACAGAAAGAAACGCGGCAACGGAGCCGCGTTGCATTTACATTTCGTTGGTCAGCAGGATTGCCTCCGCTACCTCGCGCATGGATTTGCGGTTATTCATGCTCGCCTTTTGAATCTTGCGGAATGCTTCCTGCTCAGTCAGGCCTTGTTTTTCCATCAGGAGTCCCTTAGCCCGGTCAACGACCTTGCGCGTCTCCAATTGTTCGCTAAGCGTGCGCGTTTTTTCTTCAAGGGCGCGAAATTCATTGTAGCGAGCCAATGCTACTTCAATGGCGGGGGTCACTTCGCTTTCTCGCAATGGCTTGACGATATAGTTGACCACACCCGCCTCTTTGGCCCGTTCGACCAGCGGCATATCCCCGAAGGCGGTGAGCAACAGCACCGGTGCTATCTTTTCCTGCGTAAGCGTCTCGGCGGCGGCGATGCCGTCCATGTCGGGCATTCTGATATCCATAATGACCAGGTCTGGTCGTATCTCGCGGGCCAAATTGACGGCACTGAGGCCATCTCCGGCTTCCCCCACTACAAGATAGCCCTGCTTGGTCAGTACATCTTTTAAATCCATTCGCTGAATGGTTTCGTCGTCAGCGATTATAACTCGTGTTGGCATGTGTATTACCTCTTCTGTTCCTCATCCAGCCCAGGTCAAGGCCGAATACACCAGGCAATCCCCAATTTCCGCGCCTCCCGGTCAACTCGCGCCTGGGTGCTTAGATATGAAGAGTATAACATATAACATAAGATGAGTCGAGATTTTCAAACAAAAAATTCAAGCTACCCATGATAGCCCCTTCTTGCCCCCGATCATTTCGGCAATCAACTGTGTCTCGCGAACGATCGAGCGCAGCTGCTCCGCGGTGATCGACTGGCGACCATCGCAGAGTGCGCTGTTGGGGTCGGGGTGAACCTCTAGAATGAGTCCATCCGCTCCAGCCGCGATGGCAGCACGAGACATGGTGGGAACCAGTTCTCGGCGACCGGTGGCATGGCTTGGATCAACAATTACCGGCAGGTGGGTCAATTCGTGAAGTAGCGGCACGCAGGCGAGGTCGAGTACATTGCGGGTCTGCTGGTCAAAGCTGCGGATACCCCGCTCGCAGAGAATGACCCTCGGATTGCCTGCCGAGACAATGTATTCTGCTGCCAGCAGCCATTCATCAATGGTAGCCGCCATTCCGCGTTTGAGCATGACCGGACGCCCCCGGCTGTTGTGGCCCGCGGCCAGCAGCAGGGGGAAGTTCTGCATGTTACGGCTGCCTATCTGCAAGATATCCGCGTATT
>WNFB01002281.1_pt1 | contig 16656 bp, 16 predicted proteins | sample 5400501 | NCBI WGS metagenome assembly WNFB01 (sample SAMN13153341, study PRJNA577476) | soil metagenome | isolation source: 200 cm saprolite under Douglas fir tree site 2 hole 1 | place: USA:California | collected 2015-04-18
TCCCGCCAGGCGCGATAGACGCGACGGACGATGAGCCGCTTGAGCGCGCGGCGTGCCTCAGGCGCGGTGCGGCCTTCGCTCTGACGGCGCAGCAGGTAGGCCCGCGCAGGTGGATAGATCCGCGCCTGAGTGAGCACGATCTGGTGAAAGAGCATGTTCAGGCGAGGGTTGCCGAGCCGATTGAGCCGGTGCCGGCTGCCGCCGGCGCTCGAGGCCTCAAGCGGGCAGAGCCCGCCCAGCGCGGCAAGATGCTCCTCGCCGAAGCCCGGGCGCGGTCGACCGACCTCGGCCGCGATGCCGCAGGCGATGATCGCGCCGATCCCCTGGATCTGCCTCAGGGGGGAAAAGCGCGCCTGGCTGGCACGCTCGAGCCTGCGCCGGAGCTCGCGATCTTGAGCATCACGGAGCTCCAGCTGAGCCGCGGTGGCGCGGATCAGTGCTTCGCGCTCGCGTGTCAGGCCGCTGTCACCAGGTGCCTGGTACGACTTGAGCCGGGCGATCGCGGCCTTGGTGCTGAGCGCGGGGAGCGTGGCCTTGTATTCGGGGTCGCACTGCAGCAACAGGTCGTGCAACCGGTTCATCAGCCGGGTGAGGTCTTTGGTCAGCTCGGCCTGGGTGCGGCTCCACAGCTGCACCTGGGCCAGGGCATCCTCCGCGGCGTAGACCCGCGGCAGCGTGGCCGCCTCCTCGCGCAGGAGGGTGGCCACCGATCGCGCACCCAGCCGGTCGCTCTTGCCCGCGGTGCGCATCCCGCGCCGGCGCGCGGCCGTCCAGCGACCGTTCACCTCGTGCACCCGCTCACCGGATCTGGCGAGGTACTGGGCCAGGCCGCGCCCCAGGAACCACGCACCCTCCACCGCCCAGATCCGCTCCGGCCACTGGCGTGACCACTCCAGCAGAGCGGCCCAGGCCGCCGGGGTGTTCGCGATCTTGTGCTCGCCGAGAACACCCTCGCTGTTGATCGCGACCGCCAGGTGAACCTGCTTGTGCGCGTCGACGCCGATCCAGATCACGGCGTGCCTCCTTCCGGAAGCGAGCTCGCGCGGCGCCGACGAACGACGGGCCTCACTTGGGTCACAAGACTGGCTCCTATCAAGTCAGAGGGTCGGTGCCGACTTCGCCGGACGGACGACTCTTCCCGTGCAGGGCAGCCCTTGCGAGCGCCCGCGAGCATATGGGTCAGTCCGTCCGGCAGCCACACCATGACAGTGAGGCGAACATAGCACCGGCGATGCTGCGGTCAGCTCGCGAACGACTCCCGCGCGGTCTTCGCGAACGGGCTGAGACCGAACCAGCGTGGGAACGCGCGTGCGTGCGCGGCTCCGCCCTCGAGCCGCACGCTTCCGTCCCGCAGCGCCGCACTCAGCGCTCGGCGGCCAGCAAAGACGCGGTTCAGCGTGACGAGGTCCGTCCAGATGACGAGGTCGCAGTCGAAGCCTGGGTCCTCGCGGCAAACTGACGGAACACCATCCTCGATCAGTAGCCAGGCGCGCGGCGGTCGCGCGCCGCGGAACTCGAAGCGGAAGACCGCGCGGCCACCTGGTAGCGCATCACCACGAATGTGGCGCTGTATCCAGAGCATGAGAACCGTGGGATCGAGCTCGTCGCGCTTGGGCTCCCGCGCGTAGTTACGGCTGGCCCACTCGCCGATCGCGAACAGCGCGGGCTGCAGGTCCTCGCCCACCCTGGTCAGCCAATACTCGCCGCGTCCGCCGGAGCCGCCGCGCCGCTCGATCACTCCCTCGCGCTCGAGCAGCCGCAGCCGCTGGGTCAGGACCGTCCGCGATAGCCCGGGCAACCCGGCATACAGATCGGTGAACCGATGCGCGCCCTCCATCACGTCGCGGACGATGAGGAGCGTCCACCGTTCCCCGAGCACCTCGGCCGCCTTCGCGACCGGGCAGTACTGGCCGTAGCGGTGCATGCCGGGAGTGTGCCAGCACCTACCCCGGCTGTCAGTCCATTTTTCGTACTTCCGCGCCGGCAGCCTCGGGGGCATGCTTCCGTCGACCAGAGGCCCGGGGAGGGATCAGATGACCACCGAGACGCTCGCACCAACAAAGACCGACTGGCTGGCAACGGCGAGGAAGCTCAGCGACGACTTCGCCACCCGGGCCGCACAGCACGACGCCGAAGACAGCTTCGTCGCCGAGAACTACGCCGCGCTGCGAAGCGCGAAGCTCTTCTCCGCACCCGTGCCGAGCGAGCTCGGTGGCGGCGGCGCCAGCTACGCCGAGCACGTCGCGATGATCCGCGCGCTCGCCCGCGGCTGCGGCTCGACCGCGCTCGCCTACTCCATGCACTCGCATCTGCTTCAGGCGACCATCTGGCGGCACCGCCACAACGCCACGCCCCCGGCCGAGCCGCTCCTGCGGCGCATCGCGAAGGAGGAGTTGATCCTCGTCTCGAGCGGCGGCTCGGACTGGCTCGAGGGATCCGGCACGCTCACGAAGGAAGACGGCAACTACACATTCAGCGCCCGCAAGATTTTCGGCAGCGGCGGGCCCTCGGGCGATCTCCTGCTCACCACCGGGGTGTACGACGACCCGCAGAACGGCCCGACGGTGCTGCACTTCGGCGTGAACATGAAGGGCCCCGGCGTCGCGGTGCAGGACAACTGGCGCACCATGGGCATGCGCGGCACGGGCTCGAACGACATCGTCATCGAGAACGTCGTGGTCGCCGACGCCGGCGTGAGCGTGCGCCGCCCCAAGGGAAAGTGGCACCGCTTCTTCGACGTCGTGTCGCCGCTCATCTGGCCTCTCGTGATGTCCGCATACATCGGTGTGGCCGAGCAGGCACACGACATCGCGCTCGCGCTCGCGGCCAAGCGCAAGGACGACACCATCACGCAGGACCTGGTCGGCGAGCTCCGGACGCAGCTGCTCATCGCCCAGGACTCGCTCGAACGCATGACCGCGACCGCGTCGACCGACTACGAGCCGAGCGTCGCGCTCTCGGACCTCACCTACCGGCGGAAGACCGCAGCCGCGCGCGCGGCACTGCGCACCGTCGAGCTGGCGATGGAGGCCGCGTCCGGCGCCGCATTCTTCCGGTCCGCCGGGCTCGAGCGCTGCTTCCGCGACATCCAGGGCGTGCGCTACCACCCGTTCCAGGAACGCAAGCAGTACCGCTTCAGCGGCCGCGTGGCCCTGGGACTCGACCCCGTCTAGCGCTGTTGTAGTGCCCTGCGGCGTCTGCACACGGGGCGCGCGATACGCGTTCGCCGGTCCCGCCGGCGAGCGCGTCCTGCGCTGCACCCGGCACGCGATCGTCTACCCGGGCGTGCGCGATCGGGCTCTGCAGGTGGCGGCGGTCGTCGGCTTGGTGCTCTTCGCGATTAATCAGCTCGACGTCGTGATGCAGGGCGGGCTCACCGCGGTCGTCGCCGGGAAGATCGTGCTCACGTTCGCGGTCCCCTTCTCGGTGTCGACCTATTCAGCGCTGCAGGTGAGCCGGCTGGGCTAAGTCACCTTCGGCGTAAGGCGGACGATCGGGATCTCGCGGTCGGTGTCGCGTGCGTACTTGCCGTAGCCGGGTGCGAGTGCGACCACCCGAGTCCAGGCGCGCTCGCGCTCCGCGCCATGAAGCGACTGCGCGCGCACCGCGATGCGTTCGCCACCGACTTCGATCGAGATCTCATCCGGCCGGCGCGCGAGATTCAGATACCACGCGGGGTGCGTCGCCGCGCCCGCGGCTGAAGCGACGATGAGCCAGGCCCTGCGACTCGCGTCTTCATCGGGGAACCATCCGAGTGTCGTCTGCCTGCGCCGCCCGGTCCGGGCGCCCATCGTTTCGAGGAGCAGGAGCGGTCGACCCTGCACCTTCATCCGGCCACCCGCGAGTCGGAACAGTGCGACGTTGACGAACTTGAACGCGGCGAGTGCCCATGGGGCCATCTTCGGAAACCCGGTTCCGCGCGATCCGGGCGGCGTGAGCCGCACGCTCACGGTGCTAGGTGGCCTCGACCGGCCGGACGCTCAGGGAGACGCGCTCGCCGCGGCGGACGAGGGTCAGCAGCGTGTCGCGGCCGATCCGCTCGGCACTGAGCGCACGCTGCAGGTCGGTCAGCGACGCGATCGTCGCGCCGTCGATCGACACGAGGATGTCGCCCCGGCGCACGCCGGCGCGCGCGGCCGGACCGCCCACGCTCACCTCGAGGACCCGAACACCCGCCGACGCGTTGAGGCCGAGGCTGCGCGCCAGACCCTGGCCGATGGCCGTCGCCGCCCCGGAGATTCCGAGGAGCGCGCGGCGGACGCGACCGTCCCGGATGAGCGCGCTCGCGACCATCCGCGCGGTCGCGGCGGGGATCGCGAAGGCGATGCCCTGCGCGCCCTGGATGATCGCGGTGTTGACGCCGACCACGCGCGCGTGGGTGTCCACGAGCGGTCCGCCGGAGTTGCCGGGATTGAGCGGCGCATCCGTCTGGATGACGTTCTCGATGATGCGGCCGTCCTTCGCCCGCAGCGATCGGCCGAGCGCGCTGACCACGCCGTGCGTCACCGTCGATTGCAGGCCGAGCGGGTCGCCGATCGCCACCACGAGCTGTCCGACGCGGAGCGTGTCCGCAGTGGCGAGCTCGAGCGCCGGCAGCGCCGGGCCGAGGGCGCGGACCACGGCGAGATCCGTCGCGGGATCGGTGCCGATGACCGGAGCGCGATAGGTCGCGCCGTCGGACATGACGACCTCTACCGCGCGCGCGTCGTCGACGACGTGCGCGTTGGTGAGGATGTAGCCGTCCGGCGCGATGACCACGCCGCTCCCAGCCGCGCGGCCGCGCTGGACGTGAGTGACCGAGGCGGCCACGCGCTCGACCACCGAGATGATCGCGCGCGAGAACGCGTCGAGGAGGGCGACAGGGTCGTCGACCGGACTGTCCGCAGCCCGGGGTGGAAGGGGCAGAGCCCCTGCGTCGATCAATTCAGAGGACCCTGCTGCCGGACCTGGCCGACCTTGGCGATCGCGTCGCGCAGCTCCTTGAGCCACTCCTTCTCGTTGCGCTCGACGAGGCGGACGCACCACGCGAGGGCGTGCGCGCGGTTGCGCGCGACGCCGGAGTGGATCAGCGTGTCGAGGATCTCTCGCTCCGGAAGCCGCAGACGAGTCATCACCGGGAGCGCGAGGTGCGTGAACATCTCCTGGGTGTCGCCGATCTTCACGCCCCAGGCGGTGCTGCGGCCGAAGCGCTTCTGCGCCTCCTCCGCGATCTCCATGCGCGCGTCGCGCGTGTCCTCGCGGAACTGCTTGATGCGGCCGGCGCGCGCCGCCGCGAGGCTTTCCGGCGTAACGTCGCCGCCGAGCTGAACGTCGGGAAGGGTCCCGATGACCCAGATCTCCTCGCGGTCCACCCGGACCTCGGGGACGCCGGTGTACCAATCCTGCGGGATGCGCCCTGCGAACCAGCCGCTGATCTCTTCGCGAGTCATCTCTTTCACCTCACGCTGGGAAACGTAACGTCCATCGATGATTACACATTCCCACGGAGGTTCTGCACAATGTTTACAGCGCTGCAGACGCTATCGAACGTCTGTCTGATTACACGCCTGCCAGCCTGGTCGCGCAGCCTGGGGCGGACGCCCTAACGCCGGGTCGCCCCGACCGATCCGCGCAGGCGCGGGTCGAGCGCATCGCGCAGCCCGTCGCCGACCAGGTAGAGGCACAGGACGGTCACGATGACCGCCAGTCCGGGGGGGAAGATGAGATAGGGCGCCTTGCCGAGGTACTGCGACGCGTTGGTGAGCATGTTCCCCCACGACGGCGTGGGCGGCTGGATGCCGAAGCCGATGAACGAGATCGCCGACTCGCTCAGGATGAGCTGACCGATCTCGATCATCGCGAGCACGATGATCAGCGGCAGGATGTTCGGCACGATGTGCCGGACCATGAGCCGTGTCGGCGAGCAGCCGACGGTGCGCGCCGCGAGGATGTACTCACGCTCGCGGAGCGAGATCGACTGCCCGCGCGCGTAGTTGCAGATACCCAGCCAGCCGAGGCCGCCGAGCAGGAGCGCGAACGGCAGCGGCTCGAGGCGCCACAGGACGCCGACGATCAGCAGCAGGTACAGGCGCGGGATGCTGTTGAGCGTCGTGACGAGCCAGACGACGATGTCGTCCCACCACCCGCGGAAGTAGCCGGCGGTCACGCCCGCCGCGAGACCGATGATCAGCGCGGTCAGCGCGCCGAAACCGCCGACGAAGAGCGAGACGCGGGCGCCGTAGAGCAGACGGACCACCTGGCTGCGACCGAGCTCGTCGGTCCCGAGCCAGCGCCACGGCTCCGAACCGTCCGGCTTCTCGTAGCTCGAGAGGATGTCCTGCTGCGAGAAGGCGCGGTGGAAGAAGTTGGCGGCGAGGAAGTCCGCGGCGAGCGCGACCGCGACGAAGAGCACGATGACGAGGAGCGCGACGAGCGTCGTCGGATCGCGCCGGACGCGCCACACGGCGTCTGACCAGAGCCCGGCCGAGACGCGGCGTGTCTCGGTCACCGGGACGCGCAGCTGCGGAGCGATGGTCTCGGTGGCCATCACCGCACCTTGATGCGCGGATCGACCCACGCATAGGCGATGTCGCGAATGATGTACGAGAGGATCAGCAGCACGCTCGCGATGACGATCGCACCCTGGACGACCGGGTAGTCCTTGGCCACCGCGGCCTCGAACGTCAGCCGCCCCAGCCCCGGCCAGTTGAAGACGCGCTCGATGATCAGCGAGCCGGAGAAGAAGACCAGCAGGATGGTGCCGAACGACGTGACCACCGGGATGAGGGCGTTCCGCAAGACGTGCACCGCCACCACGACGCCCTCCTTCAGTCCCTTGCTGCGCGCCGTCCGCACGTAGTCCTGGGCGATGACCTCGAGGATTTCGGTGCGGAGGATCCGCGGCAGGTTCGCGATGCCGGCGATGGAGATGACCAGGACCGGTCCGAAGAGGTGCCACGCTCGGTCCCAGCAGACGGTGCAGTCATTGCCCACGACGTTCATGCTTCCGATCGGGAACCACCGGTTCTGCACCGCGAAGGTCAGCACGAAGATCAGGCCGAGCCAGAACTCCGGGATCGCATGGCCAATGACGCTGAAGATCCGGATCGCGTGATCCTCGGCCCGGCCGCGCCGGAGCGCCGCGATCACGCCCAGCGGGATCCCGACCGCCACGGTCACCACGAGCGCGAGCAGCGAGATCTGCAGGCTGTTCGGGATCCGCTCGAGGATGAGGTCGAGCGCAGGCCGGTGGTAGTAGATCGAATTACCGAAGTCGAGGTGCGCGAGCTGCCAGAGCCAGGTGAAGAACTGCAGGGGCAGTGGCTGATCGAGCCCGAGCGTGTGCCGAAGCTGTTCGCGGTCCTCGATGGTGATCTCGGTGTTCCCGTACAGCATCAGCTGCACGGGGTCCGATGGCGACAGGCGCGAGAGCAGGAAGGTGAGCAGGAGGACGCCAAAGAGCGTCGGGACCGCCTGGACCAGACGCCGCGCGATGAAACGCCCCATGTCTCTCCTGACACGCGGGACCCCGGCCCGGCGCGATCGCCGGCCGGGGTCCCACGGAATGCGCTAGCGAATTACTTCTTGTACCACCACTTCTCGATGTTCCAAGACGCGGAGTAGGTGTCGGGCACGAAGTTCTGCAGCTGCTTGTTCGCGAAGGTGAGGACGTCCGCCGCGTAGAGGAACGTGTAGGGAGCGTCCTGGTTCAGGTTCTGATCCACGGTGTGGAGCGCCTTCTTTCGGGATGCCTGGCTGCAGTCCGGGCCGTTGCGGTTGTCGATCAGGGCCTGGTCGACGGCCGGGCTCGAGTAGCCGATGTTGTTGAACTGACCCTTGCCCTGCTGGCTCGAGTGCCAGATCGAGTACGGGTCCGGGTCCGCCCCGAGCGACCAGCCGATGATGAAGCCCTCATAGTCGGTACCCGGGTCGGTCCGGTCGAGGAGCGCGTTGAATGACTCGAGCAGTGGGTCGATCTGGATGCCGATCGCCTTGTACTGCTCCTGCGCGAACTGAAGGATCGTCTCTCGGGCGTTGTTGCCCTGGTTCGTCTCGATGCGCATCTTCATCGGCGAGCCGTCGGTCCACCGGTAGATGCCGTCCGCGCCCATCTTCGCTCCCGCCTTCTCGAGCAACGACTTCGCCTTGGCGACGTCGTTGGTGTACGTCGTCAGGCCGCTGGTGTCGTACGCCCACGACGTGGGCGGGTTGTGGCCGTACACCTGCGTGCCGAGTCCGAAGAGGATCTTCTTCATGATCGCGTCGACGTTGATGCCGTACCACAGGGCCTGGCGGACATCACGGTTCGCGAGCCACGGCGCCTTCGCCGCCTTCGCGTTCCAACCGATGTACGTGTAGCCGGACGACTTGTAGCGGTAGCCCTTGAGCGAGTCGACCTTCGCCACTTCGTCGTAGTCCTTGGCCTCGACGCTGCCGTAGGTGACCTCGCCGGTGACCAGCGCGTTCTTGATGGCCGTCGCGTCGGCGTAGACCTTCACCACGAGCTCATCGACGAGCGGCGCACCGCGCCAGTACTTGTCGTTCTTCGCGAACGTGACCTGGATCCCGGGCTTGAACTCCTTGAAGACGAACGGGCCCATCGAGGCAGGGGGGTTCATGTTCAGCGCGTTGTCGTCGATGTTCGTCTTCGTGTCGAGCGTCTTCTCGTTCCAGACCTTCTTGAACGCGGCGCTCGGCAGGATGCCGCCGCCGGCCGCGCCCATCGCCGCGGTGGCCGGGCAGAAGACCTTCGTGAACTTGATCTCGATGGTCTTGCCGGTCACGGTGATGCCGGAGATCGCGTCGGTCTTCCCGTCGCGGTAGTCGGCCCAGCCGACGATGTCCTGGAAGGTGGACTTGCGCACGGTCTTCGCGCTGCGCGCGACGGCGTGCACGGTGTAGCGCCAGTCCTCACCCGAGAACGCCGTGCCGTCGCTCCACACGAGGTTGTCGCGGAGCGTGTAGGTGAGCGTCAGGCCGTCCTTCGAAAGCTCGAACTTCTCGGCCAGGTTCGGCTCCGTCTCGCCGGTCTTGTAGTTGGCCCGCGTCAGGCTCGAGTAGAGCCAACTCCAGATCCCGCTCGACTGCGTATCCGTCGAGATGACCGGCTGCATCGTCTTGGGGTCTCCGGTCGCGCCGACCACGACGCGGCCGCCCGGGACCGGGTTGTCGGACGCCGCGGCGGTCGCCGAGGGTCCGCCGGACGCCGCCGGGGTCGTGCCACCCGAACAGGCCGTTGCCACCAGCATTGCCACGCCAAAAATGGCTACAAATCGCCTCATTTGCCCCATACCTCCCTGGGCTCTGCCAAGCTCTGTAACGCCTGATACGTCGGAAATACGTCCCAGGCAACAAAGCGGTTCGGTTGGGCGGGAGACTAACAGGCCGGTGAGGAATGCGACGGCGGTCGGCCTGGCGGGATTGCTCCTCGTCATCGTCGGCAGCCTCGAGGCGGGCGAGAGCGCGCGGCAGCTGAACGAGATCGCCGGACGCCCGCGCCTTCAGGCATCCGGGGCCGGTCTCACCGCCCTCGGCCTGATCGCGAGCAGCCTCGTCTACCTCGCGCTGGGCTGGTGGGCGGGCGCCGACCGCGCCGCGGTGCGGCTTGGTGCGCTTACCGGCGTCGTCGCGGGTCTCGCCGGTGGGACCGTGCGCGCAATCTTCATCGCCGGACCGGTGCGCGACATCGTCGATCGGTACGCCGCGGTGCCGGACTGGTTCGTGCCCGCCGTGCTGATCGTCTTTGTCGGGCTGGCCGCAGTGGTGTCGGCTGCCGGAGGGGCGGTGCTCGCGTTCGCGGGCGTCCGGATCAGAAGGAGCCGCGGTTAGAGGGCATAAAGAAGATCGAGCGAGGAGCGGCTCAGCCGCGACGAGCGAGTCAACTAGCGAGCGAAGCGAGGCGGCGAGCTGCAGGCCGCCCGAAGGGCAGGCCGAAGCGAGCGCGAAAACTACAGCCGGGTCGTCTCGACCTCTGTGCGGATGCGATCGACGGTGCCGTCCTGCTGCAGGCTCTGGAACGCCGCGACGACCTCGGGGTCGAACTGCGCGCCGGCGCCCGCGGTGATCGAGGCGATCCCTTCGGCCAGGCTCCAGGCGTCCTTGTACGGACGCTTCGAGGTGAGCGCGTCGAACACGTCGGCCACCGAGACGATGCGCGCGGCCAGGCTGATCTCGCTGCCCTTCTTGCCGTCGGGATAGCCTTTGCCGTCCCAGCGCTCGTGGTGCTCGCGCGCGACGGCGCGCGCCGTCTCGAAGAAGCGCGCATCGCCGAGCATGACCTCGCCGTCGATGCAGTGCTGCTTGATGACCTCGAACTCCTCCGACGAGAGGTGATGCTCGCTCTGGAGGATGTGATCGGGCGTGTGGATCTTGCCGACGTCGTGCATCACGCTCGAGTAGCCGAACTCCTCGACCAGCTGCGCGGGCAATCCGAGCCGCCCAGCGATCGCCTCGACATAGCGGCGGACGCGCAGCAGATGCGAGCCGGTGTTCTGGTCCTTGAGCGTCGCGGCCAGCAGCAGGTGGCTGATGCCCTGAAGCCCGGTGCGCCGCAGCTCCTCGTTGGCGATGCGCTCCTGCTCGAGGGCGCGCTCGAGCTCGGCGCGGCGCTCGCGCTCCGCGTTGAGCAGCTGCGCGAGGTCCTCGGCGTAGCGGGTGGTCTGCTTCTCCATGAGACCGAGCTCACGGAGCTTCGTTTCGTATTCGGTGCGGATGACCTGCTCGCGGCGGTAGATCTCGGCGAAGTCCGCGGCCATGCGGACCGACTGCGAGTTGGCCCGGTCGGCCACCCGGATCGCCTGCTGGAGCAGCTGGCGGAAGACCTCGCCCGCGACGGTCTGCGTGTCCGCCGGAAGGGAGCTGTTCGGAGAGACCTCCACGACCTCGATGGTCATGCGCTCTGACGCCTCATCTTGCAATGCGGCACCCTAACTGTGGGCGAGGATCCCGCGGATCGTGTCGATGAGCTCGAGCGGTCCGAACGGCTTCGTGAGGTACTGCGTCGCGCCCGCTGCGAAACCAATCGCGCGGTCGCTGTCGCTCTCGTGGGCCGTGAGCATCACCACCGGGATGTCCTTCGTGTTGGGGTCGGCCTTCAACGTCTTGCAGACCTCGAAGCCGTTGGGGCCCGGGCCCATGTCGACGTCGAGGAGGATGAGCGAGGGCTTCTGGGTGCGCGCGATCTCGAGGGCCTCGGCGCCGTTCTTGGCTTCGAGGATCGTCCAGCCCTGCGTCGACAACGTGATCCGCACCATCTGGCGGATCGGAACGAGGTCGTCGGCGACGAGCAGTGTTGCCATGAACGGGATGGTATGCGCTTGCGCATACGCGGCCATCCCCCCTGCGGGGATTCACCGCGACGCGAGCGCACTCCCCCGTGCGGGGGACCGGTCCCGCTGTCCTGTCTCGATGCTGATGAGCCCCATGCGGGCCGCCTCCGCGACCGCTTCGAGGCGCGAGTGCGCACCCAGCTTTCGCAGGATGGCCTGGACGTGCGCGCGCAGCGTGGCCGGCGAGATGCCGAGCTGCACCGAGGACGCGGCGGTGCTGGTGCCGCCCGCCAAGAGGCGCAGGACTTCGAGTTCCCGCGCGGTGAGCGGCTCGTCGAGCGTCCGCTCGGCGGCGGGCTCGGTGAGGAGAAGGCGCTGCAGCTCGCTTGGGCTGAAGAGGATCTCGCCGCTCGCCGCCTGGCGCACCGCGGCCACGACCTCATCGAGGCCGCGCGCCTTGGTGAGGTGGCCGACCGCGCCCGACCGCGCGACGTCCGCGAGCACGCTCGGGCTCGGATCGCCGGTGAGGACGAGAACGCAGACGTCGGGCAGCGTGCGCCGCAGCGACCGGGCGACGTCCGCGCCGGTGCCGTCGGGCAGGTGATAGTCACAGAGCACGACCGCCGGCGCGAGCCGCGGTGCCTCGGCGATCGCCGACCCGGCATCGTGCACGACGCCGACGACCTCGATGTCATCCGCGTGGGAGAGTGCCACGCGCATGAGCTCGGCGAAGAGGAGTTCGTCGTCCACCACGAGCACGCGCAGCGGGGTCATCGGTTGCCCTCCTGCGAGCGCACCTGCGCCGCCAGCGCCGCGACGACGGCCGGATCGAGCTCGCCCTTGCTCACGGCGCCCTGCAGGATGCGGACGGCCTCCTGCTCCGACACGGCCGCGCGGTCGGTGCGGTCCACGAGGAGCGCCTCGAACCGATCGGCGACGGTCACGATGCGGACCTCGAGCGGCAGATCCGGCGCGCGCCGATGGTCGGGATACCCGCCGCCATCGAGCCGCTCGTGGTGGGAGCGAACGATCGGCAGGATCGCGCGCAGGGGCGCGAGGCCCTTCAGGATGTCCTCCCCAAGGATGGGGTGCGTCTCCACGAGCTCGCGGTCGCGCGGGCTCAGCTCGCCGACCGTCTGCACGAGGATCGGTGGGAGCTTGGCGTTGCCGATATCGCGGAGCAGGGCGCCGAGGCGGATGGTGCGAACGGCGGCTTCGTCGAGGCCCAGCACCTGCGCGATCGCGACCGCACGGGCCGCGACGCGCTCGGAGTGTCCCATCGTCGCGCGATCGTGGCTCTCGAGCGCCGTCGCGAGCGTGATGAGCGCGTCGGCCGCGGCGTCGAGGTCGCGCTTGATCCGCTGCTCGCGGACGAGCAGACCCGCCAGGCGCGGCAGCTCGTCGTCCAGGCGCGCGGCCTCTGGGCCTGGGGCGACGCCTTCGCCGACGATCTCGAGCACGCTCGTCTCGTCGTCGGCGAGATCCGCCGAGACGACCCCGCCCGCGTCCACCAGCACGAGATCGGCGGCCTGGCCGCCCTCGTCGACGATGTCGAAGGTACGCTCGAGGAGCGTCCGGGCGCGCCGGCGCCGCCCGTTGTCCGAGAGCGCGATGGCCGCGAGCGGCCGCACGCGCGGAGGCCGAGCGGTCGGTTTCTCAAGTCGCGGCGCGCGCGAGGTGCGCGCCTGCCCGAGCACCGCGTCGATGCGCGCGAGCAGCTCCGCCGCGTTCCAGGGCTTTGTGACGTAGTCGGCCGCACCGCACGAGAGGCCGCGCACCTTGTCCACGACCTCGCCGCGCGCGGACAGGAAGATCACCGGGATGTGCGCGGTGTTGCCGTCGCTCTTGATGCGGAGACAGACGTCGTAGCCATCGGTGTCCGGCAGCATCACGTCGAGCAGCACGAGGTCCGGCACGAGCCGCTTCACAAGCGCGAGGCCCTCGGCACCGTCGCGGCCGACGGCCACGATCATGCCATTCGCCTGGAGGCGCCGCTGAAGGACGTCGGCCGAGGCCGGGTCGTCCTCGACGACGACCACGCTCGTCGCTTGCTTTGTGCTGCTTGGCGTGATGCTCATGCCGATTGCTCCTGCTCGCCGAGGAGGTGCCTCATGGCGACGACGTATTTCGACGGCCGCTCATTCACCATGTGCTCGCGCACGTAGCCGTAGAGCTCATCCGCCCAGTGCGGCAGGGCGTCGAACCACTTCACCTCGATGATGACGCCGGGCTCGCGCTCGATGACCGGCCCGATGCGCGCCGGGATCGCGTCATCTGAGTTCGCCTGCCACGGGATCGCAAGATACATGAGATTGTGGTCAGCGGTGATGCGCACGGTGCCGTCCGGCGCGGAGTACGCGATGCGGTTGTACTGCGTGACGACCACCGGCCGCACACCGATCTGCACGAGGTCCTTCATGCGCGGGACGAGCACGCTCGGTGAAGCCTCGATGTGGCGCTCGCCGCGTAGGTAGCTCATCACATCGCGCGTCTGCACCAGATAGCGCTCCTTCGTGCCGGCGTCCGGCGAGTCGTCCTTCATTTCGAGGAAGAGGGCCTCGCTCCCGAACGCCTCATCGGGCCGGGTGCGGTGGTACTCGCGTAGCCGGAGCTGTGTGGCGTGGCCCTCCTTCTCCGCGCGGAGGACCCGCCAGTCGTAGGTGTCGCAGTAGGTCGTGGTGGACCACTGATACGGCCGGTCCTCGCGGTCGAGCGGCAGGTAGGTGCCGGCGGTGCGGAGCGCGAGGCGCGCGACGGCCTCGTTCACCAGGAAGCGGTGCTCCTTGCGCGGCTCGTTCTTCGAGACCACACGGCTCGTTGAAAGCGTCATCGCATCACTCAGCCGAATCCGCCGCGACCGCGAGCACGCCACGCCGCGTGAGCGCGAGGCGCGCGCCGTGCGCGACCTCATCGGAGCCCTCGTCGGCGACGTTCCTCAGCAGGTCCGTCGGTACGGCGCTGCCCTCGGAGTGGAGCATGTCCATGGCATTGCGTCGCATCGCCTCGTCGCTCGACGCAAGGTTCTCGGCGATGCGCCGGCCGAACGCGCCGCGCGTCTGCCAGGTGTTGAGCGCGAAGATGCCCGAGAAGACCGCTCCGGCCGCGAGGAGCGCGCTGGTCTGGAACAGCGCGAGACCCGCGATGAGGCCGACGGCCGCGGCCATGTTGCCGATCGCGTTCACGCCGCCGGAGAGGAAGGCGCGGGCGCGCGGCCGGATCGCGGCCGAGACCTGCGTGTACACGAGCTCGGTCGCGGGACGATGCACCGACGGGATGACGATGCGTTCGCCGAGCTGCAGCGCGACGGCCGTCGGGAACACCAGGTCCTTGAGCGACTGCCCGTACGCCCAAGCGGCGGCCCCGTACGACGCGAGGTACCACAGCGGCAGCACGAAGAGCACGCGCGCCACGCCGAAGCGGCGCACCAGCGGGGTCGTCAGGAAGCTCTGGATCCCGAGCGCGACGAGCGACGAGCTCGTGTACACGGACGCGTAGAGCACGCTGAAGGCGTCCTCGCCCCCGACCTTCGCGCCGGTGGATTGGTCGAGGCCGACGAGGTAGAGGAAGTTCGCGAACTGCATGAGGAAGTACCAGAAGAAGACGCCCACGCCGAAGGGCACGAGCAGCTTGTCCGACGCGACCGTGCGGTAGCCGTCGACCGAATCGCGCAGGCTCTCGCGCAGGCCCGACGGCCGGTGCGCCAGCTTCGCCTCCTGACCATGGCCCTCGGGCAGGTTGCGGTACAGGATGATCGCGAGCAGGCAGACCGAGAAGCCGACGGCCTGCGCGCCGATGAAGTTCTCGGCGTGGACCACCGGCGCGATCGCCGCGCCCGCCGCGCCGCCGACGATCTTCCCGACGAGCACGGAGCCGGCGAAGAATGGGAACAGCCGCTTTGACTGCTCCACGTCGTACAGGTTGCCGGCATAGACCCAGAACAGGATGTAGATCGTCTCCTTCACGCCGTGCGCGAAGATGTACGAGATCGGCTGGATGATCTCGCCCGCGGCACCGCTGGAGGTCGAGATGAACCACTGGATCGCGAGCGAGGACCCCGTCACCGCGGCGACGTACCAGATGAGCATCGTGCGCCGGCGGATCCGATCGACGAAGTAGAAGATCAGCGCCGACACCGCGAGCATCACGAGCGGCGTGACGATGTACATCTTCGGGATCTCGTTCACGCCATAGCGCTTCACGAAGAGCGCGTCGGCACCGAGCTTCCCCACCCAGTCCGCCGCGACCATGAGCGTGAGGATCCCGTAGAGGAACAGCGCCAGCTTCCATTCGTGGCGCCTGAGCGGCACGACGTCGGACAGGATGCGCCCGATGCGACCGATCACTGCCGGCCCTCGGCCGCGGGGAGGGTCAGCTCGACGATCGCGCCGGGCTGGCCCGGGTTGGCGACGCGGATCGTGCCACCGTGGAGCTCGACCGCGAGCTTGCAGAACGCGAGACCGAGGCCGGTGCCGCCGCGGCTGCGGCCGCCCGCCGTCTGATAGAAGCGGTCGAATACATTGGTCGCGTCGACCGTCGGGATGCCCGGTCCGGTATCGCGAACGCGCACCGTGACCCAGCCATCCTTCGCCGCGTCCGTCTCGACGACCGCGCTGCCACCGCTGGGGGTGTGCTTCAGCGAGTTCGCGAGGAGGTTCGTGAGCACCCGCACCAGCAGCGTCTCGTCGACGAACGCGCGCACCTCTCCGGCCGCGCTGCTCATCGTGACGCCGCGCGCGCGGGCCTCGGCCGCGAGCTGAGACATGCTCTTCTTCGCCAGGTCCTCGATGCGCACGACCTGCTGGTCCGCCTGGAGCCGCCCCTCCTCCATCTTGTAGACGTCGAGGAGCGCGTTGACCATGCGCAGGAGCTCGGTGACGTTCGACTCCGAGAGGCCGAGGAGCTCGGCGAACTCGGGACGCGACGCGTCGAGCTGACCCAGGCGCACCAGCTGGAGGAACGCCACGAGGCTGTTCGCCAGATTGCGGATGTCGTGACCGAGCATCCCGATGAGCTCCTGGCGCGAGCGCTCGACGTTCCGCAGCGCTTCGTTCGCGCCGCGCAGCTCGTCCTGGAGACGCTTTGTGAAGATCGCGCTGCGGACGCGCGCGGAGGTCTCGATGGGGCCGATCGGCTTGGTGATGTAGTCGACGCCGCCGACGTCGAAGCCCTTCTGCAGGTCCTCGGCGTCCGCTCTCGCCGTCACGAAGATGACCGGGATCGGCGCGGTGCGGTCGTTCATCTTGAGGCGGCGGCAGGTGTCGAAGCCGTCGATGCCGGGCATCATGATGTCGAGCAGGATCAGATCCGGCAGCTCGCGGTCGGCGACGACGAGCGCCTCCTCGCCGTTCGACGCGCGGTACGTGTCGCAGCCGAGGGCGTCGAGACGGCGCACGAGGAGCTCGACGTTCGC